>Ga0075434_100005344_pt1 | contig 11686 bp, 9 predicted proteins | sample RhiMethybrSRZTD3_FD_75298 | JGI IMG/M metagenome (GOLD analysis project Ga0075434, IMG submission 75298) | Populus rhizosphere microbial communities from Tennessee, USA - Rhizosphere MetaG P. TD hybrid SRZTD3 | ecosystem: Host-associated > Plants > Roots > Rhizosphere > Soil | place: USA... | reverse complement strand
AAGACCAAAGGCCAAAGACCTGCTATTACCAGCGTCAACCCAACCGCTGCGAGGAACAGTCCCGCGTCGGGGCGCATCATCACCGCGACGCCGCCAATCAATCCAGCCAGACACCACCAAAGCAGATTGTTCTTGAGTGCCTTCTTGCGGTCCTCTGTGTCCTCTGTGGTGTGAGTTGTGCGCAGCGCGAAAGTCGCTGCGATTAGCAACGCGACTAACAGAAAATTTGTCAGCACTTCCGTGAGAATCGTTGCCGTGTAGATTGTCGTGAAAGGACAGACGGCCGCTAACGCGAGCGCGGCCAATGCGCTGATCCGTTTCTTCTGTTCGTCGGGCTGCCAATAAAAGGCGAGCAGCGCGATTAGGGCGCACGTTGCCGTGTCAATGAGCGCCTGAACAATTCGAACGGCGCCATTGTTCTGATGTCCAAAAACGGAGTAGATCGAGGAGAGAAAAAGCGGATAGCCGGGAAGACGAATCAGCGAAGAATTAAATGGCGGTTCGGGATCGTGGGAATAGACGTGCTGCTCGAGCACATTGCGCGCCATCTGCGCGTACACGCGCCCGTCATCAGGGGTATCGTTCGGGAGCCAATGCGCGACGGAAATGCGGAAGACGGCTGCGAGCAGCAGGAAAACGACGAAGGCAACGAGCCATTTTCCATTTTTCATTTTCCATTTCTCATTTTTCATTGCTCGTGTCAGAAGCCAGCGCGTAAGCAAGGGCCATTTTTATTCAAAGTCGTGCCAAGACGTAAATTGCCCTCCCTCATGTTCGGGCTTCTGACACAAAACTATGCAAACGAAAAGAAAATGGAAAATGACTAAGAACGAACCTCAACCGTTGCTTTCCGCTCCAGCTTGCCCCAGCCGACGACGGCGCCGCGCGCGGCGGTCGCCACTGACTTCACCATGACGTAGTACATCACCTGGCGATAGCAGAACCGTTGCAGGAAAAGCCACCACAGCAGGCGCCAACGCTCTCTGCGCTCGAGCAGAAATGCGAACGCGGCGGCGCACCAGTCAACCGCGAGAAACAGCGCGTAATAAAAGAGAACCTGACGCAGATTTGTGAACGAGAAACCCGAAGGTTGCGCAAAGCGATAATAAATTGATGATGCCAACGTGTAGATCACAATCAGATCCATGATGGGCGAAATCAGCGGGAAGAGAACTTGAAAGATCCAAACGTTCGGCATTCCCACCAGCCCCAGCGTTCCGTAACGCGGCCGGAGCAAAGCGTTGCGATGCTTCCACAAACATTGCAGCGTCCCGTACGCCCAGCGAAATCTCTGCCGTGCCAAAGTGCCCAAACGATCCGGCGCTTCAGTCCATGCGATCGCGCCTTCTTCGTAACCGATCTTGTATCCGAGTTTGCGAATCAGCAGCGTCAGGTCCTGATCTTCCGCCAAAGTGGCGTTGCTGAATCCGCCGCACTGTTCGATCAATTCACGCCGCCACGCGCCGACGGCGCCGGGAACCACCGTGATGCAATTCAAACTCGCAAACGCGCGGCGATCCATGTTCTGCGAAGTAATGTACTCCAGCGCTTGCCAACGCGTGACGATGTTGATCCGATTGCCGACCTTCGCATTGCCGGCGACGGCGCCAGTCTGCGGATCGACAAAGCGGCGCGCGAGCGCGCGAATCGTCTCGGGCGGGAACTGAGTATCGGCATCGAGTGCGACGATCACGTCGCCCCTGGCGTGATGCAAACCAAAATTGAGTGCCGCGGCTTTGCCTGCGTTCGCAACCGTATGCAGTTGCAAGAGCGGCTCGCTGCCAAACTTATCGCTGACTAATTCGCTGGTGCGATCGGCTGAGCCATCATCGACAACGATGATTTCAAACTTTGGATAGTCGGAACTAAGGAGACTGCGAATCGTGGCTTCGATCACCTGCTCTTCGTTGTAAGCCGGCACGATGATCGAGACGAACGGTTCGAATTGCTCGCCTGTGTGTTCGTGCTCGCGGCGTCGCGAACGCAGCCACTGCGCAAACGCGAGCGCGCCGATCACCGTCAGTCTGATCAAGCCGAGCACGATGCCGATCAAAAACACCCACTGCATTAGCCAACCGCCAACCGAAAGGACCATGAACGTGAACTTGTCGGTGCGCGTGTAGAGGTTCTCGCTTGGCGGCAGTTGCGGCATCACTTGATCGCGGGTCCAACCACCGAGGTCCGATACCGGTACGAATTTGTAACCGCGTGCTTTCAACTGGTGAATTATGTCCGGTAAGGCCGCGACTGTGGCACTACGATCGCCGCCCGAATCGTGCAGCAGCACGACCTCGCCGCGAGTTTCAGGATTCTTGTCTTCGGCCCGGCCGATGGTGTTTTGGACGATCTCATTCGCGGTTACGCCCGGCTTCCAGTCGCCCGGGTCAATGCGCACGCCGACCATGATGTAGCCGAGTTTCTGCGCGATGATGGCGGGCTCAACTTCACCGGGCTTGTCGGCTTCAGCGTCACCGAAATACGGCGGGCGGAACAGCACGGTAGAGCGGCCAGTGATCGATTCGATCAGACGTTGGTTCGCATTCAACTCGAGCGTGACGATGCCCGCCGGCACTTCACCAAGGTTCGGATGCGTGTAGGTGTGGTTGCCGACCTCGTGACCTTCGTTGACGATGCGTCGCAGCAGGTCGGGATAAGCGTCACCGTTCTTGCCAATCACGAAGAATGTCGCCGGCACATTTTCTTTTTTCAGAATGTCGAGGATCGCGGGCGTCCAGGTTGGATCAGGTCCATCATCGAAGGTCAGCGCGATCCATCCAGGCTTATCGCCGGTGCGCTCGACTACATAAGACGACGGAACGCCTTTTCGATCGTAGGTTTCTGAATTGATGTAGCCGTTGGCGGGATCGACTTTGATGTCACGCCAACCGTCATGCGGGCTGGCCGTCACCTCGAGCAATTCGCCAGTGCCTTCGAAATCAACTTCGTATCCGTAGGCAATGCGGCGCAGCAAATCCGGCGAAGCCGTCGGCTGATCGCTGCCAAAGATCGACCAGATCGAAGGGTCCTCCGAGCCCAAACGCCACAACGCGAAGCCCGCGCAGTGATAGCCACTGGCGGCGCGGATTTCGTTGTAGGCCGTCACTGCATCAAGGAACCAGATGCTGTGATGCGTGTCGTCGGTTTCGTCGAACTCGAAATACGGATTGCGCGTCGCCGGATCGAAAATGATGTCGGCTTCGGAATCGCGTGAAGCCATCACGGCTTCCTGAAAACTTGTCTCTTTGCCGTTGCCGGGGCCGTCAACCCATTCGTAACCGTAGCTGCCGAGCGCGAGAATCGTCTTTGCCGGATCGATCTCGCGCAGGCGATTCGCGAGGTTCTGTTCATACCAGGCTTGCGATGCCACCGAACCGATCTCAGGGCCCGTCGACCAATGCTCGTCGTACGCCATCAACATCAGGTAGTCGCACGCGGCTGAGTAATCACGAAAATTCCAATCCGGATCGGCGAACGGCGCTGCTTGCGTGACGATCCAGCCCTTTGGCTGGAACGCCGCGTGCAACTCCTGCATGAACTTCAGAAGGTTTGGCTGCGTGTCCGTCGTCGGCTCTTCGAAGTCGATACAGATGCCCGCGAACTTGTTCTGCTCGACGAAATCAGCCAGCGCCATGATGAGCCGGTGGCGCGTATCTTCCGTCGCCACCGCCCGCGCAAGCAGTTCAGGTTGCCACTTTTCGTCGTCAAGGTTTTGCACGACGGGCAGGATTTGCATCTGCGGACGCTTCTCGCGAATCAGGTTGAGCGCCATCAACGCGTACTGATGTTCCGCTTCAGAATCAGCATTGTTCAGATCGTCCGCGACTGGCCGGTCGCCCGGCTGGCCGTCAACGAGGTGCATCCACTGCGGCATCAGCCAATCGATATGATTCAGATTGCGTTCAAGCGAAGCGTAGCTCGATTCATCCCAGTCGACGTAGAAGCCGACACTCAACGGTCGCTTCGCAAACTGCGCCGGCGGCGGCAATGGCAGCGGCGTGTTCGTCGGTGGCGGCACGCGCGGCATCAGCTCAGGCCGCTTTCCGGGCATCACCCGGGTTTGCGACAGAGCTTTTTGCAGTTCTGCTTGCGCCTTTTTTGCTTTTAGCTCGCGCGCGTTTGTGATCGGCGTGGCGAGCGGACGCGGCTTGATGTCACCCGCACTTGGCAGATTCTTGAGCGGCTTCAGCGTGGGTGTCGCCAGAAAAGGATTCGCGAGGACGCTGGCGATAAAAATGGAGACGACAATCGTGACAAAGATCGCCAGCGCCAGCCACGTGCGCCGCACACGTCGCCAGCGGCGGCCGCGAGGATCGTAAAAGACAGGGGAACTCGACTGCTTATCTGACACTTAATTCGGAATTCCTGTGATGATTTCTCAGATGCTTCTAACGCGGCGGGGGTTGATAAGTCAATTGCAGAAGAAAAGCCGCTCGCGATTGCTCGCCGAGCGGCTTTCCGGTGAACTGTTTGGATTGACCTTCGGGCTGTGACCCTGGGAAAGAAGGTGTCACAGTGACTTACTCAGGAAGACAACCAAACAACCGATTATCAAATCCTGAGGTCAGGTCCCAGCCACCTCACTGTGATTAGAACTCATATATTTTTGGATCACCTCCTTTCCAGTGTTACGCGGGATTTTAAAAAAGAAGTGCGAAGTCGTCAATCAAAAAATTTACAGAACCGCGAACGGTAGTGAGCGGGATCTGGACTCAATGAGCCTTTGTCCCGCTCACTACCGTTCGCGGTTCTGTACTGCCCTCCCTAACGGTCGGGCTTCTGACACGCTAATTTGCCATTCGCATACACGCGCCACGGATGCTCGACACCGAACCAATAAGGCAGCTCGCGATAGTCGGACGCGTCGTGAATCACAAAGTCCGCGCGCTTGCCTTTTTCCAAGCTGCCAATTTCGTCTCCGCGTCCAAGCGAGTAGGCGGCATTGATTGTTGTGGCGGTGATTGCTTCTGCCGGCGTCATCTTCATTTGGGTGCACGCCAACGAAAGAACCATAGTTATCGATGGAGTCGGTGAAGAACCCGGATTGAAGTCGGTCGCCAGCACGACCGCAAGCCCGCCATCGATCATTTCGCGCGCCGCCGGATATTTGCTTGAACCAAGCGCGTAGACTGAGCCCGGCAATAGGACCGGCTGCACGTTGGCAGCCTTCAACGCTGTGATTCCGGTTGGGTCGGTATGCTCGAGATGATCTGCCGTCGCGGCGTTCAATTCCGCCGCCAGCTTTGCTCCACCCGACAATGAAAGTTGATCGGCATGAACGCGCAACCCGAGACCATGGCAACGCGCAGCCGACAGAATTTGCCACGATTCATCAGTGGTGAAGACGCCTTCTTCGCAGAAAACGTCGCAGTATTCCGCGAGCCTTTCTTCTGCGACGCGCGGCAGCATCTCGTTTACGACGAGATTCACGTAAGTCTCGCGGCGCGATTTGTATTCGTCAGGAATGTCATGCGCACCGAGAAACGTGGGGACGTAGCTGAGCGCTGTTTCTTCGTTGAGTTGTCTAATCGCACGCAGGATTTTCAGTTCGTCCTCGAGCGTGAGGCCATAACCGGACTTTGCTTCGACGGTAGTGGTGCCACAGCGAAGAAACCACTCCGCATAGCGCTTGCCGGCTTTTACTAAATCGCCGAGCGATGCATTTCGCGTCGCCCGCACGGTCGCGCGAATGCCACCACCGCGCGCCGCGATCTCGCGATAAGTAGCGCCCGCCGTGCGCTGCTCGAATTCATTGGCGCGATTTCCCGCGAAAACAGGGTGCGTATGCGCATCGACAAAACCCGGTAGCAAAATGCGTTTGCCGGCATCAATGACTTCGCAATCTGCGTCGATTAGCGATTCGATCTCGCGACGACGTCCGACGGCTTCGATGCGCCTATCGTTTATAACCAGGCCGCCGTCTTCGACAATCGCAAGCTGGCGCAGATCACCGCCGGTGCGAGCGCGTTTCGCGCCCGCGAGCGTGACGACTTGTGAGCAATTAATTACTGCGAGGGAATTACGCACGGCCTCCGCCGCTATTCCTTGTATAACGCAGCGCCTACGCACGCGGCGATACCGTACTCGACAATCTCCCAACCAAGAAGTAGCAACAGCAGGTTCGTCGGAATGAATCCGAACGCCGCTCCGATGACATTCGGATAAACGACGGCTCCGAACCAGGCGAAGAGGGCAGCGATAATTGCGGTCTTAGGCCCAGCTCCAAAGCGGGACCTGATTGCCGCATAGCCGAAGATCATTACGAAGCCCAGCACAAAAGTCATCGCCATGGCTACGCCGATCGCACTGCCCGTCATTTGCGGGAATTTGTGCTCGGTCATGTACTCAGTCATCTGCTTCGCGAGAATCACGCCATTGAGCAGGTATTCACCTGCATTCAAAACCACGCCCGCCACCAATCCGCCGATGAGCGCGCGTCCAAAGTTTATTCCTCCCATGCTTGTTCTCCTTTCCGCGGTATCGAAAGTGAAAAAGCGCGAAATGATTATCACAGGAAGCTAGCGAAGACCAGCCTGTCTGCTTCGCTTGCGGTCGATTAAATAGATGGCCGCGCCAATCAGATTCGCCACGATAACAACTAACAATATTTTCGCGGCGAAAAGAAAACGGCTCTCGACTTCGATGATCGGAAAAATCGTATAAAACGCTCCAGTAAGCGATGCGATGAATCCGAATCCAGCCGCAACTTTCAGCCACCACGGCGCATGTGATCCAAAGCGTCGCATCGCAATGATGGGAATCGCGAACAGCACCATATAAATCAGCGCATATAAAATGCTGGCCGCGTTGTCCTGGAATTGAAACGCCTCTGCTTCTTTCACTCCAAGCAAAGGCGCCAGGCTGAAGACCAAAGTCGTCGCGCCAACGAACAGAATCGAATTCACCGGCGTGCGATACTTTTGATGCAGTTTCGCGAACCATCCGGGCAGCAGGTTGTCCCAGCCTGCCACCATTGGCAGACGCGTGTTACCGGCAAAGTAGATGCTCATTAAAGCAATCTGCCGCGCCGCGACGCCGAAGATCGTGATTGAAATCAAAGTCGATACCCAGCCATATGAACCGAACCCGCGGCTTAACACCTGCGGGATGGGCGCGATCAAGTCGACTTTGTCCGGCGTTACGAAAGCAAGCACCGAGGCGGTCCCGAGAATGAACATCAGCGCGATGATCGGCGCAGAGATGATCACTGAGCGACTGATGTTCTTGGCCGGCGCGTGACATTCGCCGGCTAGAATCGCGATGTATTCGAAGCCCGAGAGCGCTCCCACCGCCAGTTTGCTGCAAACGTTTATGTTGTGACTGTTGACCTCGGGCATACTCAGTGAAAATGGATGGTAGTTCGCCAGACTTCCGCTGCCCGCCGTAATGAAGGGCAGGAGGATCAGGATGGCGACCGTGATGATCAGCATCGCGCCGCCGAAGTTCTGCACCCACTTGCCGAGCGTCAAACCTCTCCGTGACGCAGCGACCACCGATGACAGGAGGATGACGCAAACGAGGGTGGTCATCCACTTATTCTCATGTATCCAATCGGCGCGCGGGCCAATCGCGTAAGCGATGTTCTTCTTGATGATCAAACTTATTCCGGACATCACTAAGATGCCGAAGATCCAAAAATTCCACGCGACGAGGAATGCCAGGAAATCCCCAAAGCCGACCTTTGCCCATTGATAGAGTCCGCCTTCGAGCGGCGCGAGACGATTCAAGTAAATAACGACGGCAGCGAGCGGCAAATAAAAGGTAACGATCGCAATCAGCCAGAACGCCATCTGCGATCTGCCCAGCGTTGCGGCAAAACCAACCCAGACCGTGCCGAAAACAAAGACAACTTGTGCCAGCACCAGATCACGCAGACCCAGTTCTTTTTTGAGCGAGGCGCTACGCGATTCGACGTCGCGCTCGATCGTGGCGAGATTGGTTTGAGTTGAAGAAGGCATCGAATGAATTCAGCGATCGTCGTAGTCTCTCAGGTCTGGAAGGTGGGCTTGCCCCCGCTCCGGTGAGCTGCAAACCAGCGGCGGCAAGCCGCTCTTCCTAACCTTAGAGGTAATCACGGTGCTCATCACGCCGATGATGTGTGATCGTGAATGATCTTCCAGCCGGCGTTTGTTTTTCGAAACACCAGGGTGAATCTTCCGTGCGGCTCGTCTTGGCTGCGTTGCAAGTGCCAGCGACCGAGAACGATGGCGGCGTCCTTGCTGATCACGGTGATCTCAAGATCGGAAAACGTGAGCACGCCCATCTTCTCGCGCGAGTCGTAGGTTTTCTTGTAGCGTTCAAGCACTGTTTGCCAGCCACGCGTTACTCGATCCCCGGAGACAAACACCGTATCTGCCGAACGCGCGTAACCATCCATGTAAGTTTCAACGTCGCCGCGATTCCACGCGGCCGCCTGCGCCTCAAGCACGGCACGAATCGCAGCAACGGATTTGGCGTCCTGACGACTTTGCGCGCCGGTTGCTGCGGTTGTAGAAAGGATTACGAGCAGAAGAATTGTCGTAAGCAAACGGTATTTCATGGCAGCTAGCTCCGCAGGAGCGTGATGTTTATAGAACTCCGCCTCTTCTTTAACTCAGAGCGCCTTTAGGCGCGTCCTTATAACATGACGCGCCTAAAGGCGCTAGAGGTTACAGTACCGCGAACGGTAGTGAGCGAAATAACGGTTCAATTCGCGCTGAGCGTCGAGTCTTTGTCCCGCTCGCTACCGCTCGCGGTTCGGTAAAATCTCAGAACGGTAGTGAGCGAAATAACGGTTCAATTCGCACTGAGCGTCGAGTCTTTGTCCCGCTCGCTACCGCTCGCGGTTCGGTAAAGTCTCAGAACGGTCGTGCGCGGAATAAAGGTTCAATTCGCACTAAGCGTCGAGTCTTTGTCCCGCTCGCTACCGCTCGCGGTTCGGTAAAGTCTCAGAAGTATCGATAGTGCCCGGTGATTTTCCACGCGAACAACACGTCCTCCATGCGCGTGCCGGCGCCGATGTTGTGAACGATCAGATATCGCTGCGTTGGTTTGTACCAGACATTGACCACCATACCGATGTGGTCCTGGCCGCCACTTCCCATTCCCCACGTGACGATGTCGCCGGGTAAAAAGTCTTCGCTGTTTTCCGAAATCTTTACGGACTTACCTCTTCGGGCAAAATATGTTTCAAGGTTAGGCACGCGCCGATGATCGATATTCGTATCAGGTCCGCTCATTCCCCACTTCGTCGGGTATGCGGAGAAGTTCGACTTCATGTCTTCATGAACATCTTTTTGCAGGTCGACATTCGCCTCGCGAAACGCGCGCACGATCACGTCTGAGCACACACCGGTCTCGATCGGCACGTCACCGTTTGGATACTCGAGGCTTTGATAGGACGGATCGTAACTCGTCGTTTTACCGACTTGATCGATCGCACCATCGATTATGAGTTTGAGCTTGGGAGAGCTGTTTGCCGGCAAGGCACGGACTTCTGTTTCTTCTTCAGGCGGTTTGAGCGGCTGTCGAGTGCGGGCGATTTGCCGCTCGCAGGCAGTTGCTATGAGTAAAACCAAAGAAAGGACCGAACAGACTCTGAACATGTCGTTTAGACGCCTGACTTGTCCGGCGCGTTCCATAATGGCCGCACAAGTGCGAGGTCATGCCGAATGACTCTGCAGCCATTCACGAATATCGTTGCGCATCTCAGTCGAAATCTCATGCCCCGCATTGTAGCCGCGAAACTCAACGTCCCGCGCGCGCTGTCTCAGTTGTGTCGCGTAATTCGCGACGCGTTCCGGCCCGTAATATTCGTCATGTTCTCCGGCTAAGTGAAGAATCGCTGCCTGAGTTTCTTTGTACCGGTCATTCGTGTCCCAATCACCCGGCAGGCCACCGCAGATTCCAATAACGCCGCGCAAAACATGCGGATGAGTGAACGCGAAGCGATAATTCAACGCACAGCTTTGCGAAAAGCCGAGCAGGTAAACTCGCTTCGGATCGGCGATCCCTTCAGCCGAGATTTCGTTAATCATTTGCATCAAAGCCTGGTGATGAATGCCGACCGATTCTTCCGGGTGAAAGTTCGTCAGCCAGCCAAACCCGTAACGCAATGGACCGCCCTTCTCCTTCGGCTCGCGCAAATGCTGATGTGGTCCTTGCAAAGCCGCGAGCGCGAAACCTGTAGGCGCAATCAACTTTGCTTCACGCAGCGCGTGCCATTTGCTCGCGCCGTAACCGTGCAGCGCGATCAGCAGCGGCGCCGGTCGTGCCTCAGCCGGAACGACGTCGTAACGAAGTGTGATTTGCGCCGTGAGCGTGTGTTGCGCGACTGGATTGTTCATCTGGCTGACCTTATAGCACGAAACATAAAGGTGTCAGAACCGAGAGCGGTAGCGACCGGATCAAGACGCGTCCTGCGTGACGAGCAGCGCCATCTTATGAGACTTGCTGGTTGATCCGGTCGCTACCGCTCTCGGTTCTGACACGTCTTTGCATTCGATTTGAATGACGGCTACGATGCTGCTCACGATCACATATTAAGAAATGCGGGCAAGGACGCCCGCGCTCCAGGCGAGGTTAATACAATGAAATTTCCGGGCGGACTTAACATTCAGCAGATGATGAAGCAGGCGCAACAGATGCAAGAGCAGATGTCGCGCGAAATGGACGAGCTGCGCGTGGATGCGTCAGCGGGTGGCGGCGTCGTCAACGTGACAATGAAAGGCGATCACGAAGTCATTTCATTGAAAGTCGATCCGGAACTCGTGAAAGAGAATGACGTCGAGATGCTGCAGGACATGATCATTGCCGCCGTGAACGAAGCAAACCGCAAAGTCAACGAAGCGATGAAGAGTAAGTTGGGATCGATGTTGCCGCCGGGACTGGGAAACTTGTTCTAAATTGCCGATTTCCGATTGCCAATTGCCGATTGGCAACTCCGGTCCACAACTCAAAATCGGCAATTGGAAATCGACAATGCTGGATTACGCCGAGCCAGTAACGAAGTTAATAGACGAATTCAAACGTCTGCCAAGCATCGGGCAGAAGTCTGCACAGAGGCTTGCCTTTCATATTCTACGTACTCCCAAAGCTGATGTAGAACGCCTCGTCGCCGCGCTGCACGAAGTGAAAGAGCGCATCACCGAATGCTCCGTCTGCAACAACCTCACGGACGTTAATCCCTGCCGGTTCTGCGCCTCAGTCACACGAAATCGTTCGCTGCTTTGCGTGATCGAACAACCGTACGACTTGCTGGCGGTCGAAAAGACGCGCAGCTACAAAGGCCTGTACCATGTGTTGCACGGATCGCTTTCGCCGATTCGCGGCATTCGTCCGAGCGATCTTCGTTTGGATAATTTGTTGTATCGTTTGAAGCCCGAGAATAACGACGGCGTGCAGATTCAGGAAGTGATTCTCGCGACAAATCCGAACACCGAGGGCGAAGCGACGGCGAATTACATCAGCCGTCTGCTGAAACCGCTCGGGCTACGCGTTACGCGTTTAGCGATGGGAATGCCTGTGGGCAGCGACCTGGAATATGTCGATGAAGTGACGATGGATAAGGCCCTCGCGAATCGGCATGAGATGTAAGACAACAGAAGGCAGAAGGCGGAAGGCAAAAGGCAGAAAACATCACCGTTACAAGGAGGCCTCTCATGCTCCAAGGACACAGGGATCTCAAGGTCTATCAACTCTCCTATCAGTT
>Ga0075434_100005343_pt1 | contig 11687 bp, 10 predicted proteins | sample RhiMethybrSRZTD3_FD_75298 | JGI IMG/M metagenome (GOLD analysis project Ga0075434, IMG submission 75298) | Populus rhizosphere microbial communities from Tennessee, USA - Rhizosphere MetaG P. TD hybrid SRZTD3 | ecosystem: Host-associated > Plants > Roots > Rhizosphere > Soil | place: USA... | reverse complement strand
TTTGCGCACTTGCCGTTGATTCTGGGCGCCGACAAATCGCGGCTTTCGAAACGTCATGGCGCCACCGACGTGAATATGTATCGCGCAGAAGGATTTTTACCAGAGGCTTTTCGCAATTTTCTGGCATTGCTTGGATGGTCGCCCGGCGGAGACCAGGAGTTCCTGCGCACCAGCCAGCTGCTGGAGAAATTCACGCTGGAAGGCGTCAGCCGCACCAACGCCGTATTCGACCGGCCGAAACTGGAGTGGTTCAACACGCAGTACCTGCAAAAGCTGCCGATTGAGGAGCTGCTTCCCGAAGCGGAAGGGCAGCTCAAGAGCAGTGGACTGTGGAAAGAAGAGTGGGCCAGCGGGGCGGGCCGGGAATGGTTTGCGACGACGGTAGATCTGCTGCGGCCGCGCATTCGGCTGCTGCCCGATTTTTCTTCCTGGTCGCGCGCGTTTTTCAGCGACGACTTCCCGCGCGATCCTGCGGCGAAGGAGAAGTTTTGGAAAGAGCCCGCGAAGATTAAGGAGTTGCTTGGCAAAACTGCGGATGCTCTCGCCGGCGTTACCGACTGGAGCCACGACCCCTGCGACCATGCTACACGTGCAGTTGCCGAAGCGGCAGGCATCAAGGCAGGTTTGCTCATCAACGCGATACGCGTGGCCATCGTGGGCCAGGCTGTCGCGCCGCCATTATTCGACACCATGGTGGTATTGGGGCAAGAGCGCGTGGTGCGCCGCCTGCGTGATGCCTGCGCCGAACTAGGCTAGACTCGCTGCCGTAGTCCGTCGAGGTTCGCATGTTCCCTTCGCGCCGAAAGTTTCTCGTCACGCTTGCGGCTGCGCCCTTTGCGAAATCCCACCTCGCAAAAAGTGGTTCTTCTGCCGCACTAGAGACAGCGGAAGATTTGCGCGCGCGCCTTGCCGCCGATCCGCTACGGCCACAATGCCACTTGCTTCCCGCCAAAAACTGGATGAACGATCCGAACGGCCCGATGTACTGGAAGGGCCAATACCACATGTTTTTTCAGTACAACCCCAACGCAGCGGTTTGGGGCGACATGCACTGGGCGCACGCGGTGAGTCCGGACATGATTCACTGGCGCCACATGCCGGTTGCGCTTGCGCCGACGCCGGGCTGGGACGACGCCGACGGATGTTTCACCGGCAGCGCGGTGGACGACAACGGTACAGCGACGATTCTCTACACTGGCGTGAAGAGCGTTGCGGCGGAGCGCGCGACGCTGCGCGATGGCGCAAATAATTTTCGCGAAGTGCAATGTCTTGCGACTTCCACGGATCCGCAGTTGCGCTCCTGGACGAAATGGAAGACTCCGGTCATCCAGCCGCCCGATGAGCCGCGGCTTACCGGCTTTCGCGATCCATTTTTGTGGCGCGACCGCGCGGTGTGGTATTTGGGTGTCGGCTCCGGTTTGCGCAAACAGGGCGGCCAAGTCTTGCTCTACCGCTCCAAAGATTTGCGCCAGTGGGAATACCTCAACCCTTTGGCGTCGGGCAAATGGACCGAACGCGAAAATACGGACCCCGTGGGGTCTGGCGAAATGTGGGAGTGCCCGGACTTTTTTCCTCTCGGCTCGAAACATGCGTTGCTTTATTCGACGGCGGGAAAAGTGGCATGGGAAGTCGGGGAGTTGGATGCAAAGGAGTTGCTGTTTCATACACAACGCAGCGGCATTCTGGATCACGGCGCGTACTACGCGCAGAAAACGCAACTCGATGCCCAGGGCCGGCGAATCCTGTGGGGCTGGATTCCCGAGAAACGTCCGAAAGCGGAACACAGTGCGGCGGGTTGGGCGGGATGCATGGCCCTGCCGCGCGCGCTTTCGCTGAACGCGAAAAACGATCTCGAGATGCGCTTGACGCCTGTTACGCAAGAATTGCGCGGCCAAGCTTTCCCACCGGTTACTCCGAACACGCCGCAAGAAGTTCGCGCGAAGATGCTGGCGGCAATCGAGTTCGAAAACTTGACAGGAGAACTACTCTGGAAGATAGGTGATGGCCCGTTTTCGATGAACGTTGCAGACGATGCCGGACCGTGGTGGTCGTTGACGCTGGATAAGCAAGGTACCCGGTCAGTTTTGCAGATCAACGGAAAAGAAATCGAAATCGCGGAGGAAGATTTGCGCGAGACGGAGCTTCACCTGGTGCTGGACGCTTCGGTGGCTGAGTTTTTCTGTAACTCCCAGCAGGTACTGACCACGCGAATTTATCGCAAGCCGTCGGGAAAACTTCACCTGCAAATTGACGAGGCCAACCGGGCGCGCTTGATTACCATGCAAGCGTGGCCACTGCGGCCAATATCGAAAGACCGCCTGACCAAGTAAGGTGTTGAAGGCTCGCCGATAATTTTTCGTCGGCGTTACTGCCCTCCCGGATTGCCCATCTGCTTCTCAATTTTCTTGTGGAACACGGACACTCCAAAGACCGGATTCTCCTGCGTGCCGGTAATCGTAATCGGCAATTCCGTGCCCGCGCCGTTTTTCGCGAAAAAAGGATCAATCGCCTTCAGAAAAAATGACTTTGCGCCGGTCACGGTCTGTGAAAGCTTGGCCTGCATTCGCAAGTGGCCCTGCATATCGATCTTCTGGCTGTGAATCTCGTAAGTTCCGGCGAGCTCTACGCCGGCACCCGGCACCGAGAACGTTAGCTTCGGAAAAGTAATGACGCTGTTTTTCAGCACGAAGCTGCCCTTTAGATCGGTGACCGCGCTGCCTGCGTCTTCATCCTCCGGCTTGCCTTCGGCGTGGCGGCTGAAGCTTTCCAATTTTTCGCGCATTTCCGGGCTGGCCCAGCGGCCGTTGGTGATGGCAAAGGTGCCGTTCAAATCCATTTTGTCGATCACCTTTTGTTTGCCGGGCGGCAGAGAGAGCTTAGCGACCACGCGAATCGGTCCTCGCAAAAATGGCTGATCAGATTTGATCGCCAGCTGCAAGATATCTTCAATGCGGGCATTCGGCGTGGTTACGTCGAGAGAGATCTGATGGCCTTGCCCCTTAACACTGAGCACGCTGCCGGACGCGACAATCTCGGACTTGCCCAGAATGGCGTGGACCGGATGCAATTCCGTGTCACCGTTCGTTCCGTCCACGGTTGCCGAATAGTCGGTGCGCAGCGGAACTGGCTTGCCGGAATTGTCCAACGAAAAGTCTGGTGTATCGGTCTTGCCGTTTACTTCCAAGCGATCCAGCTCGCCCGTGTATTTTCCGGTGGATGACAGGATGCCCGCGATTCCTGGAAACGGTCCCAAGTCAGCGTTGTCAAATGCATAAGTCCCAGAAACCGGAGTCGCGCCGGGATTGTCGCCGTCCCACGGACCAAACTCGCCCGCGGTCGCGATTTCTCCTTTGGGTTTCGCGTTGGTAAGTGTTCCTTCGAATCCAAAAGGCTTGTCTGCGCCAACTTCGTGCAGCGTAAGATTATGGATTTCCCAGTCCAGCGGGTCGACGCCGGGCTTGCTGGAAAGCGTCAGCAATTCCATGTCTTCAATTTCTATGGTTCCCACAATCACTTGGGGAACTTTTGAATTGCTCACTGGGCGGTCCGCAGCGGACTTGCGCGAGCCGCTCGGCGGAATGGAGATGACCATTCGTTTCAAACGAACGCTTTCGATCCGGTGCGGGGCGCGAAAAATGCCCAGCAGCCCGAGATCGAATGAGAATTGTTCGATGCGGATGAGCGGAGGCGCCTCGGGTGTCGCCCAGTAGTGAAGCGACAACCCTTCGCCTGAAACTGTCATTTTGGGGAAAACTTTTACGTGAAAATCCGCAAGCTCCACGTTGCTCTGGAACTTTTGCTCCAACACCTGCACGATCCAATCGCGCGTACGTAGTTCGGCGCCGCGCTTTTTTCCGTACGCTATCGCAGAAAGCAGAACCAGGAAGGCCAACAACGACGCGGTGATAACCAGCAGAATTTTTCGAGCACCTGGGAAGGCCACGAAAGAAGTTTCGCAAACAGGATGTTGTTTCGCTAGGGTTTTCCGAACAATTCCGGGTGGCTAGGGCGAGATTCTCCAGAACCTACATGGATTACCGCATCCACGGGAAGAGTGACCGGTGGCAAGCAGACTTCATTGTTGCAGGCCTGGTAGCGCAACTTAAGGGCAAGATGCCGTTCGCCAAGTGGCGCGCTCGCATCCACCGTCACCGGCACAAACAAAACCACGGTGTCAGTGTAGACGTTGAGCGCCTGATCCTTGGCAAAACTGAATTTGTGCAGCGTACCCTTGGGGTAGTTAACCGCGCCTGATTTGAAGCCTTCGATCGGTTCTGCTTTCAGGTCGGTGGGGATCAGATAATCGAAAGTAGTTTTACGCGCGTTGACGTGGAAGCCGTCTTTGATCTTCATAACCACTGCGATATCCAACTGCCTGCCGCGGGCCACGGGGTCAAACGATGCGAAGGCTGCCGGCTTAACGACGTCGCGCGCCGAGGGAATTTGCGCTATGGCGCAGCAAACCAGCGACAGGATAGCCGCAAGCAGAAATGTAATTTTGCGCGTCATACTTTGACTTCTTCTCCGAGCTGCTGGGAAACCACGCGGCTCAATACGGCAAAAATATCTTCGCCGGTCTTGTCCAGAACAAAAATGTTTCTCGCTTCAGACCAGCCCAGCTTAAAACTGGTCGAAAGCGCAGAGATCCAGATTTCGCGCACCGGCGTGTTGGGCGAAACCACAAACTTTGCCGGCGCCGGCTCTTCAAAGACCACTTCCAACTTGCCGCTCTCGCCTTCTACGTCGAAGCCATGTTCGTCACCGGCATGCAAAAGCCGTCGCTTCAATTCCTCCAGCGCCGCCTCGCACTTTTTCTGAAAATCGCGCTCTTCCAGCATGGGCATTTGCTTACAAGGCTCCCTCGATCAACTTTGTCGTCGCGTCGTAATCGATCAAGCCGGTGGTGCGCTTCAAAACCTTTCCGTCGCGCGAAATCAGAATGCTGGTTGGATAGCCCAGCAAGCCGCCAAATTTTTCCGCGACCTTTTCATTGCCGACCACGATTGGATAATTCATCGGCAACTTTTGTCCGTCCACGTTATACCGTTCTTTGGCCACAAAAGGGGCAACCACGGATTTACCCTCTTCGTCCATGGCGATTCCCAGGACAGTGAATCCCTTCGCGCCATATTTGTTCTGCATGTCGATCAGCCAGGGAATTTCAACACGGCACGGATCGCACCAAGTCGCCCAGAAATTCACCAGCACCACTTTTCCATGGTAGTCGCCCACCGTCACACTGCTGTCTTCCAGCGACTTCATCTGAACGCTTTGAAAAGTGCTGGCGTTCTGGGATTTTTTGCAGCCGCCGCCAGTCATTAAAAGCGTCGCAGCGACGATCAGTAAGGTTCCCTTGTTCATGGCGCTCCTAAAGAAATTATCCCTCATTGCGGCGATTTCGTCGCGGCGCTACTTTCCGTGGGTTAGGGCGCGTTCCAGCCATAACGCGACGCTGTTCAAGAAGCTCAGCTTTCGCACCAGCCAGGTCAGTTTGTTGGTAAAAACCAAGCCGCCCACAAAGAGCAACAGGATTCCGCTGCCAAGTTCGACCGCATGAAGATAACCGCGAAATTTCTGGTAGAACTTGAGGAACTGCACGATCCCGACCGCCGCGAGGAGAAACGGGATCGCAAGTCCCGCGGAGTAAAAGGCCAGCAGTAAGATGCCGCGCCCGATCGTTGCGCTGTTTGCGGCCAGCGCGAGCACGGTGGTCAGGATCGGCCCGATGCATGGCGTCCATCCGAACGCAAAGGCGAATCCCAAGAAAAATCCACTCAGGATCCCAGGCTGCTTGCTGGTGTTGCGCAGGTGCACATCGCGGTTTAGCCAACGAGCCAACGCGGGCCCGAGAAATCCGATGATCGAGAGCGAGAAAAAGTGTACGGCGCCGAGTCCGGCGAATAGTTCGTCGCCGCGGACCAGCGCCACAATTCCCAATGCGACAAAAATCGCTCCGATGACAATTCCCGGAATTGGCTTGAGCTTCGCCAACGCTCCAATCAAATGGAGCCCAAATAAAATAATCAGCGCTCCGGCAATTGGCGCCAGCGTGTAGCGGTTTTCCTGAAGGAAGGAACCGACGGCACTGGCCGAAGCGCCAAACGCAATAAATACCGCCGAGAATCCGACTACGAACGAGAGAGCGGAAGAAAACAAGCTACCGCGCGGCTGCTGCCCTTGGCGTAACTGCTCCATGCCGATGCCGCTGAGCATTGAAATGTAGCCGGGTACGAGGGGCAGCACGCACGGCGAAAGAAACGACACCAATCCCGCGAGGAACGCGGCGGCGAACGAAACGTCGGGCGTCATGCGTTAGGAATCTCCGAAAAGACTTCGATGAACGAGCGCGCGCAAAGGTGTCGTGGATCGATGTAAAAGACGTGTCATCCGGGCAAAGTGTATTCTCACATAGAATCTATTTTTCGAGGCGTGTGGCTGACACCTGGCGGCCGGATTTGGCGGAGGGTGGCTCGACTGCTTTCCGTTCCGCAATGTAAAGCCATTTGAATCAGCAACTTAATAAGCCTCCGATTGGCGCTGGCGTTGCTTTTGCCTTCTCCGGAGGCTTTTCGCGCCGTGGGTTGGACGCCCAATAAAGTGACTGTCCTTCGCGTGCTGGTCGGCTTCGGAGCGGTCGGCCTTTTTGGACATGGCACCTGGGCCAACCTGGCCGGCGTCGTTCTTACAGTTGCGTCGATCGCGCTGGATGCTCTGGACGGCCATATCGCGCGAAAGAAACGCATGGCTACAGCACTCGGCGCTCAGATCGACATCCTCGGCGACCGCATGATCGAGAATATGTTCTTCACCTATTTCGCCGTAGTAGGCATGGTTTCGTTGTGGCTTCCGGTATTCTTTTTTGCTCGCGGAGCGGCGACTGACTTTCTGCGCGGCCTTGCGCTCAAAGCCGGATATTCCGGTTGGGGCGCGAATGCCATGCTGCAAACGTGGTGGGGCCGGGCGTTTGTCGCCTCGCGCTGGAGCCGCGGACTCTATGCCGCGCTCAAGTGCGCCTGCTTCTGCTATTTGGGTCTGGAGTTGGCGTTGACGCGAGGGCCGGTGGCGCTGTTCGGTTCGCTCCCCGGCGAAGCACACCTCACCATTCGCGCCATCGCGCAAATTTTGACCTGGGCCACTGCGGCATTCTGTTTGTTGCGCGGGCTCCCGGTGCTGATTGAAGGTTGGCGCTTCTTCGCACGCGAAGCGGTAGCGGTCCGACCGCGCAAATCCGCCGGGGTTGCATGAGCATCGCGTTCTTCGACATCGACGGCACGCTGCTTCCGCATCCATCGCTTGAGCGGCGGTTTTTCTGGAATCTCTTCCGCGCCGGAAAAATTCCTGTCGGCAACTATCTTCGCTGGGCGGCCGAAATGTTTCGCCACGGAGGTGCGGAGTTCTCCGTTGCCGCGCAATGCAATAAGACTTACCTGCGAGGAGTCTCGTCCGGCGTCATCTCCGAAATGTCGCGCGAAACCCGCTGGGTGCCCGAATTTTTCCCGGCCGCACTGCAACGAGTTTGGTGGCACGCACTACACGGCGACACGATCGTCCTGGTTACGGGAACCTTGGCTCCCCTCGCAGAAATCGTGAAGTCGGCCCTGGAGCGCGAGCTGCTCCTGCGCGGTGTGGAAACTAGAATTTCCATCATCGCTACTCAGCTCACCATCCAAGCTGGCTGCTGGACTGGCCGCGTTTCCGGCTCGCCGATGTTTGGTGAAGCAAAAGCCGCCGCCATCAGGGGATTCGCGCAAGCGCGCGCGGACTCCTTGCAAGAATGCGCGGCCTACGGGGACCACCTTCTGGATCAATTCATGCTCGAGGCGGTTGGGAACCGGTTTGCGGTCAATCCCAGTTTCGGCCTGCGCCGAGTGGCACTGCGTAAGGGCTGGCTGGTAGCGATCTGGACTTCGTGTCCGCGGCGAACTCCCGGCGCGCGTCACGCTTTAGAATGGAAAGGCAAGCAGTGCAATGAATATGCAAGGACAGCACGAAGTCCGGCCCGAGAGCATCTTATCTCTTCAGCGGACCAGTTTAAGTGAATATCCGTCACCCCGTATGGGCGCACTCGTCTCATTGCAACAATCGAGCTGGACCACCGCATTACGGCGGGAACTCGCTCGCACTTGGGCCGCGCTGGGCACGTTTGAGCTCGTTGCACTGAGCTACTTGGCTCTTTCCAGCGCTATGATTTCCGTCTTCTCCCGGAATCTTGCGCATCCCTGGAAGCTGATTGGCGCGCAGGCCATCGTCGCAACAATCATTTTCTTACTTTGCGCAGCCGGCGCCCGCTCGGAAGAACGCGCGTTGCTGAACGGCGTAACTTGGAGCGCACGTTTTTGGCATTTCTGGCGACATTGGTATCCGCATCTGTTCTTTCTCTTCTGCTTCGAAGAGCTCGCTTACCTCGTCCATTTGGTGAATCCCAATTGGCAGGACGGCAAACTCATCGCCTTCGACAACTGGATGTTCGGCGTGCATCCGGCCGTGTGGCTCGAACAATTCGCTACACCGCTCCGCAACGATCTCCTCCAGCTGGCCTATCTAACCTATTTTGTTTATCTGCTGGTTATCGGCGGCATCCTCTATTACCGGCGCGAATGGCACGAGTATTGGTCGGTCATGACTTACTCTGCCGTCGCCTACGCAATAGGCTATGTCATCGCCGCGCTCTTCCCGATTCAGAGCCCGTGGTTCGCCATGGCTGGCATGTGGCACGGCGAACTTCACGGCGGCCCGTTCACCGCTACCATCAATTTCATCGAGCACTACGGCCGTGTTCGCGGCGCCGCATTTCCCTCGGAGCATGTCGCAGGCGCCGTCGCGGTCGTTTGGGGCGCGTGGCGCCATCGTCGCTGGCTTTTCTGGGTCCTGCTGCCGCTGGTCACAGTAATGTGTGTTTCTACGATTTGGGGCCGCTATCATTACGTGGCCGACATTTTTGGGGGCATCGTCACCGGCACACTGGGGTATTTCATCGGCTCGTGGTTGATGAACCGGAGGAGTGCAACCGCGCAGTAACTAGAAGATTTTCTCCTGCCGCCGCAGGTTCCCGAACGTTCCGATATTCGCAATTGTAAACGCCACGCGAAACTGGTTTTCCGTGCGTACCTGTCCCAGCGCGATGCGCCGGTATTCCAGCGAAAGCCCACAGCAATTCCCGTTATAGGTGATCTGTGCAATCTGGTTTTGCAGCGCCGAATTCTGAATGTCGTAGCTCACGCCGCCGGTAAAGTTGAAACCCTTCCTGTTGAACGCGCCGTATCCCACCAGCGCGCGTATCTGGTTCGAGAGCGGCTGCAGCACCGGATCATCCTGAATATGGAAGTGGGCCACCGTCGCGAAAAATTCGCTGTACGGCTTTACTTTCAGCAGCGTGCCTTCGGCCACGATTTTGTTTAGCTGTGGGTCGTATTCGATGATCTGCTCGGCATCGTATTTCCCGCCCGGCGTTACCTTGAAGTCGCTCACGATCGGCGACCAGTCCCGCGGTTCGCTCGCAAACGCGAACGGCGTGATCGAATTCAGCGCTTGCAGCACGTTGCGCTGTCCGTCCGCGATCGCCCCGCCAAACGTCGGATCGAAGTAGTGCTTCTGAACCACGTTCCACGACAAAAACTCCGTCGGCTGCTCGTCGTCCCTTTTCACATACAGCCGCTGCGTAAACCCATATTCCACCTCATTGGTGTTTGAAAGCGTCGCGTTCGAATCAAAGCGGATGAATCGCTCGAAATCATTGATCCCCGATACATATCGGTAAGTCACTTCCGGCTCGATCGCGTGCTTGTACCGCCGCTTCTTGCTCGGCGCTCCGAAAATCCGTTCCAGAGTCGGCGGCCGAATTTCCAGCGAGAACTCGCCGTCATTCCGCGTCACCGGCTGTACGCTTAGGTTGCCCGAAGTGTCCAGCGAAGCCCCATAGCGCGTCGTGCGCACCGCGCCCGTCGCCGTCACGTTCAGCCATGGCCCAAAATTCAGCGGCACTGTCACCCTCGGCGCCAACTCCGTCCGCTGCACCATCGCCGGCGTCGTCAGATTCGCGTCATCGCGGTGCACCGCGCCGATAAACGAGTCAAAACTGAAATACAGCGGCAGATTCCGCCACGGCGCCTGCTCCACCGAACCAAACCGCGCTTCCGGCACATTGCGCAGCGTCACACTGGTCTGTGGATTGATGGTCAGAAAGTTTTTGTCGTTCAGTGCAGCGAAATTCAGGCTGAATCCGCTGAAATTGTTGGTCAAAAAGATCGCGCTGCGTACTTCCGAGTTGATCGCGTCGCCGTACGCATCGGCGAACGCCAGCCGGAAGGTCAGCGACGACAACTGGTTGTAGTCTGCGACAAACCGCCATCCTTTCGGCAACAGCGTCTGCACTTGCAGTTGTTGCTGGTGGCCGCCTTGCGGTTGCAACGCACCGTTTGCGTCCGGCAGGCCGCGATCGATCACTCCGTAATACGTGTACAAGAACGATGAGTTCTCTGATGGCCGCATCCTCAATTCGGCTCGCTGCGAAGAACCTCGCTTGCTCAAATACTGCGCGCCCAGCGTCGCGTCCGCCCATGTGGTGGGCGCCCAATAATACGCATCGCCGAACACATATCCTTTTGTAGAGCTATTACCGATGTCCGGCAGCAAAAATCCCGATTGCCGCACTCGCTGCCCCGCTGGCGTCGTCGCATAGGGCACCCACAGCAGCGGCACCTTGTACAAACGGAAATTCGCGTTAACCAACGCCACCGATTTGTTCAGACGGATTTTCGCCCGCGGCGCGAACATCTGCCACGTGGGCCGTTCCTGGTCACACACTGTGATCCATGCCTGATGAATCACAAAGGTATCGTCTGGATATCGCTCGACTTCCCTCGCTTCGAAATACAAGGGATTTTCGCTCACCAGCACCACCGGATTCGGCCGGCGCACAATTTTCACCGTTCCGCGCACGTTGGTGAATTTCCCGATCCCGGTGGCGAAATTGTAGTGGGCCTCTTCGCCTTCCAGGTGTTGATTCAAATAGTCGAACTGCACATGGCCCTGCGCCACCGCGTCGCGCGTTTTGTCGTTGTACTCCAGGTGGTCCGCTCGTAGCCGCATTTCCGCGTACTGCAAATCCACATTCTTATCGGCGATAAACAGGTCACCTTGCCGCTCTTGCGGCCCCTCCGAGGAAAGCTCCGCATACTGCCCTTTGCCCGAAGGCAAATGCACCTGCTGTGCCTTGCATCTACCCGCCAAAAGCGCCAGCAATCCCGCGCACACCAATCCCGCACGCAGCCCCGCGCAACGTCTCCAGGACGCCCAATTCTTCGCCGTAGCTGAAAGAAGGACAGTCAGACGCGCGCGCACCACGAATCAAATCTCGCGAAAAGCAGTTGGATAGCTTAGCACGCGCTTCTGGTTGCGTCCCTCAGCCGATCTTTCGCGTCAAACGAAACGTACCGCCTGCCTTGCACGTCTTTTCCAGCAAGGTCGCGTCGCCCTTTCGCGAAATCTAGCTGCGTTGGCAGACCGCCCGCGGTATGATGCGCCGCTTACCCAAAAGCACCTGAAAAGTATTCGTCGAAGGAGTTATCTCGATGACCCGGATCCGCTCGACTCTGGCTCTCTGCTCGATCCTGTTTTCCTACAATTCTTTCGTTGTGGCTCAAAAGCCTAAGGCCAAGGACAAACAGAAAGATAAACTCGTGGCGATC
>Ga0075434_100005342_pt1 | contig 11687 bp, 10 predicted proteins | sample RhiMethybrSRZTD3_FD_75298 | JGI IMG/M metagenome (GOLD analysis project Ga0075434, IMG submission 75298) | Populus rhizosphere microbial communities from Tennessee, USA - Rhizosphere MetaG P. TD hybrid SRZTD3 | ecosystem: Host-associated > Plants > Roots > Rhizosphere > Soil | place: USA... | reverse complement strand
TGCTGACCGCGATCTCGTTCTCTACCGCGTGGTTGACGGTGCTCAAGGGATTGAATGGTGTGGCGCTCGGCCAGCGCGATCCGCTTTTCAATCGCGACATCTCGTTCTATCTGTTCTCGCTGCCGCTTATATCGGGCGTGCTCGGAACGCTGATCACGCTGACGTTCGTGTCGCTTATTGCAGTGGGCGCGATGTATTGGCTGAGGAAGGAGATCACGCTGCCACCGCGCCGGTCGATCGCGAAGCCGCGCGCTGCGCGACATATCGGCGCCCTGGTCGCGCTCCTCTTTGTGTTAATCGCCATACGGCTATGGATTGTCGGCACATCGAACCTCCTGTACTCGACGACAGGGCCGCTCGTCGGAGCTAGCTACACCGACGTCAACGTGGGGTTACCCGGGCTCTACGTGAGCGCGATCGCGGCAATCATCGCAGCGGTGTGGGTCATGTGGGGCGTGTTCCGGGAAAAGGTGATTTGGTCGGTGGTGTCGGGCGCGATCTTTTACGCCGGAATCAGCATCTTCGCGCGTGGCATCGTGCCGGCGTTGTTCCAAAGGCTCATTGTTTCACCGAACGAGCTGGCTCGCGAGACACCGTACTTGCGGTCTCACATCAACGCGACGCGTCAGGCCTGGGGACTCGAGCGGGTCGACTCGCGAGATCTGTCGGGCGAGGTGCAGCTGACGCTGGCCGATATCAAGGCCAATGGCGCCACCGTGGACAATGTCAGACTCTGGGAGCGCGATCTGCTGATGCAGACGTTCAAGCAACTCCAGGAAATACGGACCTATTATGACTTTGTCTCCGCGGACGACGATCGCTATATGATCGACGGCCGATACCGCCAGGTTCACATCTCGGCGCGCGAGCTGAATTCGGAGTCGTTGCCGACGCGCACTTTCATCAATGAGCGGTTGACGTTCACGCACGGAATGGGCGTGACGATGGCGCCGGTCAATCAGGTGACCGACGAAGGCCTTCCCGTGCTCTTCATCAAGGATCTCCCGCCGGTCTCCAACGTCTCGGTGAAACTGACGCGGCCGCAGATCTACTTTGGCGAGCTCACCAACCAGTACGTGTTCGTCGGAACCCGTCAGCAGGAATTCGATTATCCCGCCGGCGATACCAACATCTACACGACTTACAAAGGCTCAGGGGGCGTACCGATCGGCTCCTTCTGGCGGAGAGTGCTTTACGCATTTCAGTTCGGGTCACTGAAGATCGTGTTGTCCGACGACATCAAGGACGACGCGAAGATTCTTTACCGCCGCAACATCGTCGATCGCGCAACCACGGCGCTCCCGTTCCTCGATTTCGACGAAGACCCTTACCCGGTTATCAACGACGCCGGTCAGTTGAAGTGGATTCTCGATGCGTACACCAGTAGCGACAGCTACCCGTACTCCCAGCGTACGTCGAACGGCACTACCTACATGCGCAACAGCGTGAAGGTCGTGATCGATGCGTACGACGGGACAGTAGACGCGTACATGGCCGATGGGACTGATCCGGTCATTCGCACTTACGCCAACATCTTCCGCGGCATCTTCAAGCCCCTGTCGGCAATGCCACCCGATATTCGCAGGCACATCCGGTATCCGGGTGATCTGTTCCGACTGCAAACGGCATTGCACGCGACCTATCACATGACCCAGCCGGAGGCTTTTTATCACCGCGAAGATCAATGGCAGATTCCCGGTGCGGTGACAAATTCGACGAATGCCAACCCCTTCATGCGTCACATCATCATGAAGCTGCCAGGCGAGAAGAACCCGGAATTCATATTCATGACTCCGTTCACGCCGCGCGGGAAGGACAACCTCGCTGCCTGGATGGTGGCGCGCATGGACGGCGAGAACTACGGCAAGCTGTCCGTTTACCGTTTCCCGCGGCAAAGCCTGGTGTATGGGCCGCGCCAGATTGCAAATCGCATCAACCAGGACACCGACATCTCCCGCCAGCTAACGCTGTGGGATCAGCGCGGCTCCCAGGTCATTCGTGGTGAGCTACTGGTGATTCCAATCGAGGAATCGCTGATCTACGTCCAGCCGATTTATCTGAGAGCGGAAGGCGGCAACATTCCGGAGCTAAAACGGGTCGTTGTCGCTCACGAGAATCGGGTTGTGATGGGCGAGACTCTCGAGGAGGGTCTCAATGCGTTGTTTGGTCCGGGCGCGGCGAACGGGCCTCGGCAAACAGTCACGGCCGCAGCTGATTCGTCGAGCGCGCTCGGCGCGGTCCAGCCCGCTGTCGTCGGTGGGGGTGTTACGACTGCTACCGGTGCTGCACCGTCAACGGCGGTCGGCGACCTGCTTCGCCAGGCGCAGTTGCATTACGACCGGGCGATCGCCGCGCAGCGCGCGGGCAACTGGGCGGAGTATGGCCGGGAAATAGACCAGCTCGGCGCTGCTCTCCGCGCCCTGCGGGCTCGTTAGAAGCAGTGGGATCGCGCGCTCTTCCGTAGCGAGCAGAAACCTCATGTGGCCCTCTTGAGGAATTCCTGGACGGCTTTGCGGTAACTGCGTCCAGTAGTGATGCGTTTGCCATTGCGCAGAATCAGTAGCTGATCGCCCTGATCGAACGGCTGCGCCTCGCGCACCTGCGCGGTGTTTACGATTGTCGACCGGTGCACGCGAAGAAAGCGATTGTGTGGCAGCCGCGCTTCGAGTCTGCTCAGCGGTTCGCGCACATCGTACGCGACTTCCGCCAAATGGATGCGGGCGAGATCGTCCCGCGCCTGGATCCAGTAGATCTCGTCGGGATCGAGGAACAGAATCTTTCCGTTGACTTTGACTCCGATCCGGTTCTTCGGGGCATCGAGCTGTCCGACGTACTTTAGCAAAGCGCTCAGCTGCGAGGACACACTCGATTGCGGCGATTCACGAATTCTCTTCTTGGCGCGATCGAGCGTCTGATGAAAGCGAACGTGGTCGACCGGTTTGAGCAAATAGTCGAACGCACCGAACTCGAACGCCGAGACGGCGTAGTCATCGAAGGCGGTGACGAAGATCACGGGCGGCATTTTGTCAGTGCCAACTTCGGTGATGACGTCGAAGCCATCGAGCTCCGGCATTTGCACGTCGAGAAAGACGAGATCGGGAGCGTGCGCACGAATTCCGGCGACTGCCTCGAGCCCATTTTGGCATTCGCCGACTATTTGGACATCGGGCACACGCGATAGAAGCGTGGAAAGGCGCTGACGAGCCAACGCTTCGTCATCTATCACAAGAACACGCAGGGGTTGATCGATCATGACTGCACCGCTGTTGCCAGTTTATCCGTCAGGCGTGGCTCGCCGTTCCGTGTCGGCGATAGCCTGCCCAGTTTGAATGGAATCGTAATACGAACAGCATAGCCGCCTTCCGCGCGCGGGCCGCTCTCGAACTCGTGGTGCTCACCGTAGAGATGTATCAGCCGCGTCGTGGTGTTGGTTAGGCCAAGCCCGCTGCCGCGCGAACGCTCGCGGGAACGCCGCGCGCGCACGCCGACGCCGTCGTCGAGAATCGTGATTACCAGCTTGTCGCCGACCCGACGTGCCGTCACCTGAACGTAGCCGGCGCCGGCGCGGGGACTAATGCCGTGACGTATGGCGTTCTCGACGAGGGGCTGCAGGATCAGGCTGGGAACCAGTGCTCCGCGTACGCCATCCTCGATGTTGCAATTCACCGTCAGCCGATCCTGGAAGCGCACGCGCTGGATGGCAACATACCTGTCCAACAGACCGAGCTCTCTCTCGAGTGGAACTTCCTGCTCGCTTGATGTCGACAGCACCAATCGCAGAAAATCGCTCAGCTCCGAGACCATTCTCTCCGCTGCCGGCGGATCCGATGCGATTAGAGCGATCGCGCTGTTCAATGCGTTGAACAGGAAGTGCGGATTGAGCTGCAATTTCAGCGTGTCGAGCTCCGACTGCACGAGCCGCGTCACGACGCGCTGACGCTCGGCGGACTCCTTGCTGGCCTCGCGCACCAGATGCTCGACCCACGACGTCGCATAGGTGGAGACGATGCCGAATACAGCCAGTAGAATCAGCTTCGCCGCTTCGTCGAGCGGGGTGACCCGCGCGGTTTGGACCGCGGCAATTGGGTCCATCGCCAGAGGAACGCGATTGGTTGCCCATAGCCAAAGCAGCAGCGCCGAATATTCGAGGAACGCGAGCAGCGAGATGAAAGCGGCTTTACGAACCGAGGAAGCAACCGGCCGGCCGGCCAGCACTACGAAATACATCAGAAAGATCGGCGAGCGCAGCGCCAACACGCCCGACTGCGCGACAGCGTAGCCGCCAATGATGGCGGTGACCGCCGTGACATCGACGATCGGATTGACGGCAGACAGCCAATCGGGCAGTTCGGATCGCTTGTACCAGATGAGATACTGCGCGACTGTCCACGCCAGCGTAGGAATCAGCACCAGCACATTCGCGACGTTCAGCTCGCGCGACAGGTGCGGCGCATACATCAGCGCTGCGGCGGTAAGCAGAAACACCACTGCAGCTCGCAACGCGTTGAGAATCCGCTCGGCGCGATCGCGTCTGAGGCGGAGGCTTTGTGGTGGCGCGAACGCGGAAGTTGCGAATAACTGCATTAGCTGAATTTGAATGGGTCGCGGTGGCTGGGGTAGCAGGCCGACGAGGTACCTACTACCCCCGACGCCGGCTGGGTGTAAGCACCGACGTCGTTGCCGTGAGAATCCTCATCCTGATTCGCTCCACGCTCCTCGTCGCCTTCAATCGCGTGGAAGAAGTGTTCGGTATTTTCGTCGGTACAAGCTAGGGCCATCACTGTATTGGACGAGCCGCGCGCAGGCGGAGGAACGCGCGTGGGAGGCGAGCTACTAGTTGCGCGCGGTGAAGGATTCTTTGCGCTCGTTCGACGAGTCTGGCGCGTTGCGTGCGAGCGCGGAAAAGAGTGACTCAACTCCCGCAAGCCGGTCGCGAGCAGGCAAGGAAACTCGTTCTTGCGTACGGCTGGAACGCGACGGCGTACCAGATCCTGAATCCCGGAATTGATCTCTGGTTCCCCGCCGATCGCAGCGCCGTCGTCGGTTATGTGAGGCGCGGGTCGACACGCGTAGTTGCCGGTGCTCCAGTCTGTGCGCTCTCAGAACTGGACGACGTTGCCGACCAGTTCATTCGTGATGCACACGATCGTGGGGAGCACGTCTGCTACTTTGGCGCGGGAGATCGGCTCGATGCCAAGTACAACGCAGATGCCGAGTGGTCGCGAGTACTGCTCGGAGCGCAGCCGTCGTGGAATCCGAAAGCCTGGCCTCAGGCAGTCGCGCGCCGAGCATCTTTGCGCGCACAGTTCAATCGCGCGCGAAACAAGGATGTGCGCATTTTGGAATGGGCATCAGCCGAAGCCGAGAATCATCCGGCACTGAGACGTTGTCTCGCGGAGTGGCTGGAGAGCCGGGGTTTGCCCCCGCTTCACTTTCTCGTCGAGCCAGAAACACTGAGCAATCTGGGCGATCGGCGCGTATTTGTTGCGACGCGCGGAGGCCACGCCGTGGTTGCGTTCACGGTCTTGTCGCCAGTCCCGGCGAGAAATGGCTGGCTCGTCGAGCAAATCGTCCGCGGTCGCGCTGCGCCGAATGGCACCGCGGAATTGCTGCTCGACTATGCGGTGAAAGCTGTCGCCACCTCCGGTGCGTCGTACGTTACGCTCGGCCTTTCGCCGCTGTCGCAGCGCGCAGACGCTGCCGTTACCGGGCAGCCGATGTGGCTGCGCTTCACGTTACGCTGGGTGCGATTGCACGGCGCGCGGTTTTACAACTTCGGCGGACTCGATGCGTTCAAGGCGAAGTTCAATCCTGAACGGTGGGAGCCGATCTACGCGATTTCCGAGGGCAGAACGTTTCCGCCACGCGCCCTTTACGCAATCGCTGGTGCGTTCAGCGGCGGTAACCCGATCAAGCTGGTCATTGTTGCGCTGGTGGGTGCGATCAAAAACGAAATCGGAAGGCTTTTGCGAAGCGTGCGGAGACCGTTAGCGAAGTGACTCCACGATAGGACAGCGGTGGCCAATGCATGGGACAGTGTTGCTCTCGCATCTGGCTGGACGTCGTCTACGGCGGGCGAAGACGCGGCTCTCGTTGGCATGAATGGAGCAGGACTGTAGCGCACGGGAGCTAAACACTGCTCGCGGTAAATACGTATAGGAATTGCATACAATTCCGAGTCGCGGTTTTAAGCGACTGCAACCCAACCAGTAACGCGCGAGGTCGCATGGTCATGCGGCAGACAAAGAGAATTCTAAGCCTCATTGCGGTGTTGGCTATTGCCGCATGCACGGACAACTCGATTACCAACCCGTACAACAACGTCGCGGGCACCTACCAGCTCACGGTTTTCGCCGGTCGCACTCTGCCGGCGACCTATACCTATTCGGCTGGGCAGGTTCAGCTGATCCCGAATGGCGGCACGATCCAGTGGACCGACGGCACGATGGTTCTCAACAGTAACGGCACGTTCGTCGAGACCAACAACTACGTGGCAACCGATAACGTCAACGGTTCACAGTCCGGATCGTTTACGAGCTCCGGGACCTACACGGTGAACGGGATCAACTTCACGCTGTCCGCGCCGGCTCAGAACCAAACGGCCCAGCGTTATGCGACGGGAACCATTCAGTTCGACACGATCAATTACGACGAGGATAACGGCGACGGCACCACCTCGCAGTACGAGTACAGACGATAAGGGAATTCGGCCTCGCATTAAAAGAGCGCTCTCGTCGGAGCGCTCTTTTTTTGTTATCGTTTGGCGCAGCTAAAAAAAACACTCTTCGAGGACGGGCTCAATGGGACTGCTTGCCTGGATCGTTGTCGGTCTCGTCGCTGGGGTTCTTGCTTCGCTGGTGATGGGCGGGGGTTACGGTATCATCGGTGACATCATCATCGGCATCGTCGGCGCCTTTCTAGGCGGCTGGCTGTTCAGTACGCTGGGCGTCTCGACACCGATTGCGGGTATGGGCGGGCAGATTTTCGTCGCCTTCGTCGGTGCGTGTGTACTGCTCTTTCTGCTACGGCTGATTCGTCGACGCGCTTGAAATCATCGACCGGGAAGCGGGCGACGAACGAGAGCAAACCGCCCGCACGCAGCTTTGGTTATTCCGGTACTCCGCTCGTCCAAAAGCTGGGCATAAAACCGGGCGCGCATTTTCATTTCGTGAGCGCGCCCGATAATTTGCCGGATCTCCTCGGGCCGTTACCGATCGGGGCCACGCCAGCGTCGCGCGGCAAGATCGATTTCTCTTTGCTGTTCGTGAAAAAACTGGCGGAACTATCCAGGAATTTTCCGCGACTGCGTGACAGACTGGAGGCAAACGGGATGCTCTGGGTTTCCTGGCCCAAGAAGACCTCCGGTGTGCCGACGGACCTGAATGAGAATGTCGTTCGCGATTTCGGGCTTGCCAATGGTCTCGTAGATGTCAAGGTCTGCGCGATCGACGATACGTGGTCGGGACTGAAGTTCGTTCGCCGTCTGTCCGATCGCTGATTACCCGTACGTCACGCCGCGGATTATTTTCCGCCGATGATCGATCACCTTCACCCCACCGCGTGAACGCCAGGGACGCGCTGCTCAACGGTCTCGTCGACTATGCCGGCCTCTTTCCGCCGGCCGGCGAGGACATGCCAACCGCTGTCAGGAACTACGCCGACTACTCTCGCGGAGCTGACAGCGCAGCACTGGGCAGGTTCATCGTGCCCCTGGCACGACTCGGTGAGTTCGAAACGACGGCCTCAGGTTCTTTACCGACTGGGCGCAGTGCGAACCCATGGCGAGTCAGCGTGCTCATCGCCGATGACGTCCGTGCCGCTGTCGATGAAATGGAGAAGTTCAACGCCCGTCACGAGAAGGGGTCGCGAAACGGCGTGGCAATCATCGACGTCGCCGAATTGAAGGCAACGACTGTGGAGGAAATTGCAAATCAGCAGCGCGATTTGTCGCGCAACCTCACGTCCTACTTCGAAATTCCCTTAACCGGCGACGTTGCTTCACTGGTAAGAGCGATCGCGGAAGTTTCGTCGCGTGCGAAAATCCGCACCGGCGGACTCACTCCAAACGCTTTCCCCTCGGCACAATCGATCATCGATTTCATGATGGAGTGTCATGCCGCACGCGTGCCGTTCAAGGCGACCGCCGGCTTGCACCATCCCATTCGCGCTGAGTACCGACTCACCTACGACGACGATAGTCCGCGGGCAATGATGTATGGATTCCTCAACGTCTTTCTCGCCGCGGCGTTGATACACGCAGGCGAGAACGATCAAGTCGCGTTGGAAGCACTGGAGGAAACCGATTCGTCCGCCATAGAGTTTCACGACTCATATGTCCAATGGCGGGACAAGCGCATTGGCGCCGAGCAACTCACACATGCTCGGAGCAACAGCGCGATTTCGTTCGGCTCCTGTTCCTTCCGCGAGCCGATCGACGAGCTTGCCTCGCTCACCCGCAAGACACAACCCGCACGCACGTGAACGAAACTCACGACCCATCTCTCAGCTCCTGGATCGAGTCGGCGAACGCCCCCGATACGGATTTCCCGATTCAGAACCTGCCGTTCGGCGTTTTCTCGCGAAAAGGCGACAGTGAACGGCGCGTCGGTGTCGCCATTGGCGACCAGATTGTGGATGTCGGCGAGTCTCTGAGCGCGAACCTTTGGAGCGGCCCGGCACGTGATGTCGCGCGGTGGTGCGATCGTCCCAACCTGAACGAGCTAATGCAGGCGCCCCGAGATTCGCTGTCGGCATTCCGCTCGCGTCTGAGCCAGCTTCTTTCCGGCACGCCGGGAGACAGCAGCGTAATCAACCCGCTACCTCCTGGCGCTCTGGTGCCGATGGCCGAGTCCGAGATGTTTCTGCCAACGCAGATTGGCGACTACACCGACTTCTACGCCTCGATCTACCACGCGACCAACGTCGGCAAGCTGTTTCGTCCCGACAATCCGTTAATGCCGAATTACAAGTACATCCCGATCGGATATCACGGACGGGCGTCTTCCATCGTTCCCAGCGGCTTCGAGGTGAGGCGGCCGAAGGGCCAGGTGCTGCCGCAAGGATCGAAGACACCATCATTTGGCTCTACCGAGATGCTCGATTACGAGGCGGAGATCGGATTCTTTGTGGGTGCGGGCAACGCACTTGGCGAGCCGATACCTATAGAACAAGCCGAGGAACACATCTTCGGCGTTTGCCTGGTCAACGACTGGTCGGCGCGTGACATCCAGTCGTGGGAATACCAGCCACTCGGCCCGTTCCTCGGGAAAAATTTTGCGACGACGATCTCTCCCTGGGTGGTGACCTGGGAAGCGCTGGAGCCCTATCGCGTACCGAGTTTCTTCCGGCCGCCGAACGACCCGCAGCCACTCCCGTATCTATCATCCGACAAGGACCGCAACGAGGGGGGCGTCGATCTCAACATCGAGGTCTACATCAGGTCTTTGTTGATGCGCGAGGGCCGGTTGCGGCCATTCAAGTTGAGCAGCGCTTCGCTCGCGGACATGTACTGGACGCCCGCCCAGATGCTTGCCCACCACACGAGCAACGGCTGCAATCTGCGACCCGGCGATCTCTACGCGAGCGGGACGGTGTCGGGACCAGAGCCGCAATCGCAGGGGAGTCTGCTCGAGCTCACTCGTCGTGGTGCCGAGCCAATCGTTCTGCCCACCGGCGAAGAGCGGAGGTTTCTGCACGACGGCGACGAGGTGATCATGCGCGCGTTCCTGCAGCGCGAAGGAGCTGCCCGCATTGGCCTTGGCGAGTGCGCTGGCCTCATAGTGGCATCTGCGAGAGGCTGACCTGACCAACGATCACGATGTCGAGCAACGGAACGCAGCCACTCTACGTGGTTCGCAAATCTCCAATTCAGGGCCGAGGCGTTTTTGCCGCGCGCCAGATCAGGAAAGGAACGCGCATCGTCGAGTACACTGGGGAGCGCATCAGCAATCGTGAGGCTGATCGTCGCTACGACGATTCGCGCATGAAGCGCCACCACACGTTTCTGTTTACCCTGAACAAGAAAACGGTGATCGATGGCGCGCTGGATGCTGGAGGCAGCGACGCCAGTCTCATCAATCACTCCTGCGATCCAAACTGCGAGGCAATCATCCGCGGCGGGCGGATCTATATCTACGCCAAGCGGACCATTTATCCCGGAACAGAGCTCGCCTACGACTACCAATACGAGCGCACCGGCGAGAACGACGATGAGCTCGAGAAGTTTTATTGCTGCCGCTGCGGCGCCGAGAACTGTCGCGGAACGATGATGAAACCGCTCCGAAAAAAAGCTCGCCGGCGAAAGCGGATGACACGGAGATAACAGATCTCAGCAGGTCTGGACTTCATCTGTATTTCCCAATTATGGTGCACAGGTCCACCAAAAATCCTTAGGGAGAAATGAGAATGCGTTTCGCCACCCCCATCCGCGCGCTGGCCCTTCTGGCTTTGCTCAGCGCCTCGGCGACAGCCCAGAATGCCGTCCCGATGCAGACGAAGCCCCTGGATCCAGCGAATCTCGACCGTTCAGTATCCGCCTGCACCGACTTCTATCAGTTCGCGAACGGTGGCTGGATCAAGAGCCATCCCGTCCCGCCCGCGTACTCGGTCTGGGGGAGTTTCGCCGAGCTGCAGGAGAACAACCAGAGCAACCTGCTGGCGATCCTCAAGGACGCTGCCGCGAATGGCGACAAGCAAGCGAATGCGGATCTGCGCAAGCTTGCCACCTATTACTCGTCGTGCATGGATTCAGTCGGGGCGGAACGTGCGGGCTACACCCCGATTCAGGCCGAGCTCAATCGAATAGCCGCTATCACCAATCGCAGTCAACTCGAGGCTGAGGTCGCGCGACTTCACTCGATCGGTGTGCCGGCAGTGTTCGGTTTTGGCTCTCAGCAGGATGCGAAGAACAGCACACAGGTCATTGCTGGAATCCGTCAGGGCGGCCTGTCGCTTCCTGATCGCGAGTACTATCTGAGTCAGGACAAACGCTATAGCGACATCCGCGCGAACTACGTGGACCATGTCGCGAAGATGTTCCAGCTGGTCGGCGAGAATCAAACGCAGTCGACGTCTGACGCGCAGCGAGTGATCGCGCTCGAGACGGCGCTGGCGAAACCGGCAAGAACGCGCGTCGAGCTGCGCGACCCCAATCGCAACTACAACAAGATGACGGCCGCGGAGCTGGCGCAGCTGGCGCCGCGCTTCGACTGGCCGCGCTTCTTCACCGGTGAAGGAGCAACCAACGTTTCGGCGATCAACGTTCAGAATCCGGAGTTTCTCAAGGTTGTGGACAGCCTGATCTCGACAACGCCGCTCGAGGACTGGAAGGCGTACCTGCGCTGGAAGGTTCTCGATATTGCTGCGCCGACCCTGAGCTCTGCTTTCGTCAACGAAGATTTCCGTTTTGGCAGCACCTTGAGTGGCGCCAAAGAGCAGTTGCCGCGCGATAAGCGTTGTGCGCGTGCGACCGACCAGGGTCTGAGAGACGCGCTCGGCCAGGCTTACGTCGCCAAATATTTCTCACCAGCTGCGAAGGCGAGAGCGCTGGAGATGGTCAACAATCTCCAATCAGTCTTCCGTGATCGGCTGCAGACTCTCGGCTGGATGACCGATACGACGAAGAGCATGGCAACGGGCAAGCTCGCCGCGTTCAACAAGAAAATTGGCTACCCGGACAGGTGGCGTGA
>Ga0075434_100005340_pt1 | contig 11691 bp, 8 predicted proteins | sample RhiMethybrSRZTD3_FD_75298 | JGI IMG/M metagenome (GOLD analysis project Ga0075434, IMG submission 75298) | Populus rhizosphere microbial communities from Tennessee, USA - Rhizosphere MetaG P. TD hybrid SRZTD3 | ecosystem: Host-associated > Plants > Roots > Rhizosphere > Soil | place: USA... | reverse complement strand
AAGCGTCACGAAAAGCCCGGCTGCGGCAAGACGCACGATCATAGAGGCATCCCTCCTCGCGGGAAACAGTGAATGAGTAGCCGTATTGTGGGCGGCAAACACCGGGAACGCAACTCGTCGCCACATGCGCGCCGACCGTTCTAGAACTGCCACCGCACGGCCAGGCGCGGTCGCAGTGCGCTTTTTCCCGAAGGGAACAGCTGACCAAGTTCCGCATTGGCGACCTGATGCGTCCTGAACTGCGGAACCAGTTGAAGATGGCGCGTCACGGTGATGGGGGTCTCCACTCCCAGCGTGAGCGCGACCCACTGCTCGACATCTCGGTCGTCGAACACGGTGTGAGTAGGAGCGCTCCCGTCACGCGGCCGGAGATCGATGAACCCGGTGAGATGCGATCGGTGCGTCAGGGCGCTCACGCCGGCGATGGCGACAAACTGGATCCGGCTCTGCCGCCTGAAATGGCGGCCCACGAGAAACGCGTATGACGTCGTTCTCGACACGAACCGATGTTCCAGCCAATCGAGCTGCTCCAAGTCCTGATGATCCCCAGGGGAATCGAATTCAAACCGCAGACTGAAGCGCTGCCCCAGCCGTGCGCCAATGCCGAATCCCGTCGCGATGGCGGGTCCCGGCGATTCGAAATCGGTCTTGTCGTAGTCGGCCACGATTGCTCCGTCCACGAATACCCGCCCGGCGGCGCCGGCAGCAGGTGTTTGCGCGGCGAGCGTGGCACCCATCCACAGCATCGCCAGAATCGCCGCAACAATGCCACGAACCCTCATGGTGTGACCTCCACAAGGGTCTACAGGAGTCGTGCGTGAACGTTACAGCGGGAGGTCAGCGGCTGACAGACGACCAGAGATGCCGCATCTCGTCGTCAATTCCCTCTGGGGACGACACAGTCTGGGCGATCTCACGCCGAATGAGCTCGCCAAAACGGCGCCGCAGCCGATGCACGGCCACACGTACGGCGCCCTCCGACATCCCGAGCGTGCTCGCGGTCGCGGCGTAGCCGGTGTGCAGGTCGTCGCCCGTGAGAAATTCCTTGAGCTCAGCGAATTGACCTTCGCGTCCTGCGCGGGTCATTTCCAACGCCAACTGCCGGATGACATTGTCGAGCAGCGTCAGCGCCCACTCGCGATCGAAGACGCGTTCAGGCGTTTCGTCGGTGTGAGGTTCCAGCTGAAAGCGTCCCTCTGCAGCCTCGATGTCGAGCGGCACGACCGAGATGCCGCCACCTCGCTTCTGCGCCTGTTCGCGCTCGCGCTCGTTGGCGACGAAATTCTTCAGCGATGACAGCAGAAAAGACCGGAATCGGCCGCGCGCAGGGTCGGCGTGCGCAAATGCCTGGCGTTCGAGAACACGGGCGAAGAACGCCTGCGTCAGATCCTGCGCGTCTTCGGCCGTATGTCCACGCGAACGAAGGAAGGCGTAGAGTGGATACCAGTACGTCTCGCACAGTCGCGCGAGCGCATTGCCCGCTTCGATCGACGAGACATCCGCTCCGGCCGCGAGCACCAGACTCCAATGTGTCGTCACGAAGCGGCGGTGCGCGCCGTCCACGGCGAGAGTATAGCGGTTCGCCAGCGGACGTTCAGCGGCCCGTTCGCAGCATTGGGGAGTATCCTGACGCTGTTTCCCGCACAAAGGAGGTCTGATTGTCCCGCGGAACGATCGCGTGTGTCGCGTGCCTGTCTCTCGGTCTTGCGGCGGCGGCTTCGGGCGGACAGTCACCGGCCGCACGCGAGCCGCAAGCGTCGTCCCAGGAAGTCGAGGAAGGCGATGACGTCGTCGTCGTCACCGCCTCGCGCCGCGAGGAACTGCTTCTGAATGCGCCGGCTGCCGTGAGCGTCGTCAGCGACGAGGCGATCAGCACCGCTCCAGGACAGACGCTGCCGGACCTGCTCAGAGCCATTCCGGGAGTCAACGTGGTCCAGACGTCTGCGCGCGACGTGAACGTCAACAGCCGATCGGCGGCGGGCACGCTCTCGGATTCCCTGCTCGTGCTGCTGGATGGCCGCTCCATTTATCAGGACTTCTTTGGCTTCGTCGTCTGGGACTTTCTGCCTGTGGACACGAGCGAGATCAAACAGATTGAGGTCATTCGAGGGCCGGCGTCCGCGGTGTGGGGTGCGAATGCGATGACGGGTGTAGTCAACGTGATCAGCAAGACACCGCGTGAGATGAAGGGGACCAGTGTCGGGATTCGATTCGGACAGTTCGACCGATCGCCGGCCGAAGGGCGTTTCGAAGGAGGCGGGCTTCTGGCGCTCGACGCGACACACGCAGCGGCTCCAAGCGACAGGTTCGCCTACAAGGTATCGGCAGGGATGTTCATGCAGGAGCCGCTGCTGCGACCGGCAGGATTCCTGCCAGGAACGGTGACGCGATACCCGGCGTTCGTCAACGAAGGCACCCGGCAACCGCGACTGGATGCCAGGGCCGATTACGATCTCGCGGACGGCAGGCGAACGCTCGTCATCGCGGGTGGCATTGCCGGGACGGAAGGCATCATCCACGGCGGACTTGGCCCGCTCGCAATCGAACGCGGATCGACGTTCAAGTATGGCCGGCTCACGTTCACGCGGGACAAATTGAAGATGCAGATCTTCGTCAACGCAGTGGACGCGGACACGACGGCTCTTCTGCAGCGTGACGAAGCCAGACGACCACTCGACATTTCGATTGAGAGCCAGGCGTATGACGTGGAGTTCTCGGACGTTCGCGTCCGCAGCCGGCACATCCTGTCGTACGGAGGCAACTACCGGCACAACGCCTTCGACATGTCCGTTGCAGCCCGCGCCGACAGCCGCGATGAAGGCGGTGCGTATCTTCAGGACGAAGTATTCCTGTCCGACCATTACCGATGGGTGGTCGGCGCTCGCGCGGACCGGTTTGACGTGCTCCACAAGGCGGTCTTGTCGCCACGAACCGCCTTTCTGATCAAGCCCGCACCGCGTCAGACGATTCGTCTGTCGATCAATCGCGCGTTTCGCGCACCGAGCTTCGTGAACAGCTTCTTCGATACCCGGCTCGTGAACGAAGCGGACCTTGGCGGCGCGGGCCGATTCGAATTCGTGTCTGCTGTCGTTGGAAACGAGAATCTGAAGGAAGAGGCACTGACCGCGTACGAGGCAGGATACATCGGACGGTACGGCCGCTCGACAATCGGCGCCACCACCTACGTCAATCGTCTGAAGAACACCATCCAATTCACCCAGGCGCAAAGCTACACGAGCGCTGCGCCGCCTCACGGCTGGTCGCTGCCGCTCGAGATCCTCGACCAGCTCGCTTCGCAGGGGCGTGGACTGCCGGCGCGCTTCACGTACTTGAATTTCAAGGGAATCGTCGAAAAAGGGGTCGAGCTGTCGATAGACGAGCGGCTGACAGGCGGAATATTCGCGCTGGCGAACTATTCATGGCAGGCAAAACCGCGGCCGTCGGGATTCGATGCGTCCGAACTGAACGTGCCGCCCGCGCATCGGGTGAACGTCGGAGTGAACGGCACGCACGGCCGTTATTTCGGCGGGGTCTCCACCAGCTATGTCGCGCGGGCATTCTGGCAGGACGTGCTCGATGCTCCGTACCACGGTTGGAGCCCGGGGTACAAAGTGCTGGATGCGGGCATCGGCGTTCGATCGAGCGATGGAGTGACCGTCGCCTTCCGGGGCACCAATTTGCTGAACGCTTCCGTGCAGCAGCACGTGTTTGGTGACGTGATCAGGCGCACGTTCACGGGAGAGGTCCGCTTTCTGTTCTGATCCGAATCTCGCCACGCCGGCTCCCTGCGGTGGTAGGCTGCTGCCACGGCTCTCACCTCCACGCCCTGCCCCCGGTGCGGCGCTCCACGGACGGCTGTCTCCCCTGGGGGATTGTGCCCAGCCTGTCTTTTCGCCAGCACGATCGCCGACGACGGTTCTGAGGATGAACCATACGTCGCGACGTTTCCTCCGCGGTCCATGATCGGCCCGTTCACGATCGTTCGACTTCTCGGAAAAGGCGGAATGGCGGCGGTGTACGAGGCACATGACCCGCGACTCGATCGTGCGGTCGCGCTCAAGGTGCTGCCGCCTGAGTTCCTTCACGACGACTCATTCGCCGCGAGGTTCGAACACGAAGCGAGGATCGTCGCACGGCTCGATCACCCGGCTATCGTTCCCATATTCGCGAGCGGAATCGATGAAGGGATCCCGTGGATGAGCATGCGGCTGGCGGCGGGAGGAAGTCTTGCCACGCATCTGCGCAACGGACGATTGCCACCCCGGGACGCCCTCAGCATTCTGCGCCAGGTCGCTGCGGCCATCGATCATGCGCACGCCCGTGGAGTGACGCACCGTGACATCAAGCCTGCCAACATCCTGCTCGATGGCGATGGCAATGCCTGCGTTGCAGACTTCGGGCTCGCCCACCTGCTCGAACGCAACCCGGCGCTCACTTCGACCGGCGTCCTGACCGGTACGCCGCACTACATGGCGCCGGAGCGGGCGCTCGGCAAAATGGCCGGACACGCGTGCGACATTTACAGCCTCGGGATCGTGGCATACGAGATGGTCGCGGGCCACACGCCATTTGACGCGGACTCGCCCGTGGCTCTCCTGATGAAGCAGGTGAACGAACCACTTCCTGATCCGGACGACCACACCATTCCAGCGGCGCTTCTCGACGTCGTTCGCAAGGCGGCCAGTAAAGATCCGTCAGATCGGTGGGCGTCCGCGGGCGCGTTCATCGCCGCACTCGAGACGGCTTGGAACGACACAACGGCCCACGTCGCAGTAGGCGTACGGGCAGCGGCGCGGAGCCGCGATCTCCCGCCTCGTTTGGTGGCCGTACTGCTTTCCTGCGCGCTGGTCGTCGTGATGGGGTTGACCTGGTTTCGCGCCCGGCATCCACCGGTCGCGACGATTAGTGGATCGACGTTGATCGAGGGGACGTCACCCGCAGCACGCTCCGATTCACCCACCGGCGAGAACGTGAATCCGCCCGCGGCGGCGGTGACCGTGGCAACCCGCCCTCGCACGCGCGCGGCAACACAGACGCCGGAACAGGTCGTTGCCGAATCGGTTCCTCCGAATGTCACTGCGCCTGCCGAAGAACCCGCGGACTCGCCGATTACGGCTCCCGATTCCGCAGCGCCGAACGCGACACTCGAACCGACGCCGCCAGTTCACATCGATCCAGCTCCGGCCATCGCCAGGACGGAGAGCACAACCGCCTCACCGCCCCGGACCGAGAAGGTCACCACGCCGGTCCGTATCAAGACCATCGCTCCGACTTACCCGGGTGTCGCGAGGGCTGCACAAATCGAAGGCGACGTAGTACTGCAGGCGTTCATCGATCCGCGCGGACGCGTCACGGACGTCACCGTCACGCGTTCGGTGCACCCGCTCCTCGACGAAGCGGCGCGACAAGCGGTGTTGCGATATGAATACGCACCGGGACGACGAGGTGGCATTCCTGAATCGTCCACGGCGCGCATCATCGTATCGTTCAAGCTTCAATAACCGGCTGCGGCGTTACTGGACAGCCTTCGCTGCCTCGTCGGCGAGAATCGCATGGCCAGCCTTCGTCGGATGGATACCATCCCAGAACAGGAATTCATCGACGTCAGCACACGAGAACGGAGCGACGTTCGGAGTCACGCACGCTGCCGTGACATTCACGAGATGGAACGCTCCCGGATCCGCCAGGATCGCGTTCAGAAGCTGATAGGCATCAAGCCGGGCGAAGCTCGATCCGGGGAGGTTCTGTGACAACTGGGTCAGGGCATCGGCGAGCCCAGCGTCGAACACCTGCGTGAGGTAGCTCGCGAGACCCTGCGCAGCAGGCGGCAGCGAGCGAATCGCAGGCGTCAGCGCCACGTTCGGCGGCAGCCAGACGAGAAACTCGCGCGCGCCCGCCGCGTACAGTCGCTGGATGTTGGCGGCAATCGACGCGATGGCTTGTGTAAGGATCGGCGCGCCGTTCCCGCCCGTCGCAAATACCGTGAACGCGTCACGGATGTCGTTGCTTCCCATCTCGATGACGTAGAGTGCCTGGACCGACGCCACGTTGCCGGAGTGCTCGAGGAACGTGTCAACCTGGCGCGTCAGATTGAAGTTGACACCGTCGTTATAGGCGCGCGCTGCGCCAACCGCGTAGTTGCTTGCGGCTGGATCGGCAAGAGCGGGGCGAACACTTCCGCTCAGTCCGACCGACCGGCCGAATTGTTCTATCCAGGTGGCGCCGTTGCTGAAATGATGGCCCCCCTTCGCGTACGGCGCGCTCGGAATCAGGAGCGGACTCAACGCGAAGTCCGGCGGCGTGCTCGCATCGCCAACCAGGACGAACGCGTTACCGGGATCCGACAAGCTCGTTCCGAAGACGACGATCGCGGAGAAGCGTGATTGCGCGGCGGCCCACCCGGGCGCCGCGAGGAGTAACGCCAGGCAACTGGCCGCCGTCCAGCAGATGCTGGACAGGCGTGCGCGTTCAGTGCTGATCATGATGTGACCTCCGTAGTCAGTGATGCCGTTCGGCGTGTACTACAGGAGGGGCCGTGGATCGTTACGGCGCGCGTGGTGACGTGCGAGACTGGCGGAGATTGGCGCGCCCTACAGGATTCGAACCTGTGGCCTTCGGCTCCGGAGGCCGACGCTCTATCCAGCTGAGCTAAGGGCGCGTGGTCTTGCAATCCTATCCGAGACGCGCCCGTTTCTCTAACGTCAGTCCTGCGGGACCGGCTTCCACGTGCGATCGGGATTGAAGCGCTCCATCTTCATGAATGCATCGAGCGTGGCCGGTCCGAAGTCTTTCTCATACACCACGCCATCGTGACTGACCATGAAGGTCTTGACGCCGCTCTTGCCGTATTCAGCGGGCGCAGCGACCAGCGCGAAGCCGCCGATCATGACGCCGTTGATGACGAAGTCCATCTGGCCGAGCGGCGCCGCGGGTCCCTGTCCCTTCAGGACCTTGAAGAAGTAGCCGTGGTACGGCTCGGTCCGGCTGTCGTAGCCCTGGGCGATGGCGCGCGCGACGTGCTCGCCAACGGGACCATCCCACGTGCCGTCGGCGTTCTGCCACGCAAGGCCGTCCTGTGTCCCCGGCGTGCTGACGATGCGCTGCGCGTACTGGTTCACCTCGAAGCCTTCGCGCTTCTGAAGCGCGTATTCGTGCTGCGCGTCCACATAGCCCCGGCAGATGCGGATCGCATCGAGCTCGTTGGCACCGATGCGGCGGAACAGAATCTCCTGCCGCCCGGCCGCGGTATCAAACGACCATCTGGCGCCGTTCCGCACGATTGGAATCGGAAACGGCCACTCGTCGTTGCCCACGAGGAGGAACGCGCGAGCACGCGTCTTCGGATCCACTGAAACCTGCGTCTTCTCCTCGGCCTTTGCCACGAAATCGGCCGCGCGCTGGCGATCCTGCGCGTCCTCGCCGGACATGACGATGGTCTTGAACTCGGGCCCGAACAGTTGTTCGAGCCTGTCCACGTCGTACTTCGCCGCCGCGTCAACCAGCGCGTCGCCGGCTCGCTCGGGCGAATCAAACGTCCTGAAGTGGCGCGGCGCAACCGTTCCGGCAGTCCCGACCGGGGACTGCGCCCTGACACCCAGAGCCGTTGCTGTCAGACACAGACACACAGTCGTGCCCACAAACGCGTTCCTCATGATCGTGCTCCTCCTGAATGGACACGTCCGACCGTCAACGCCTGCCACCGCCGCGCGAACGTCCACCGCCGCCGCCGCTACGCGATCGGCTGCCACCACCGCTGAACCCGCCGCTCCTGCTCGCACCTGAAGACCGCATGCTCGACGAACCACGGCTGCTGTTGGCGCGCGCACCCGAGCCGCTGAACCTGTCGCTCCCGCCGCTGAACGCGCCGGAACCGCCGCTACCCCTGGACAGATCGCGGCCGCCGATGCTGTCCGCTCCACCGCGCGCCCGATCGGCGAACTGGCCACTGCCGGCGCTCGACGAACGATTGGCAAGCGCGCCTGAGCCGGCACGATCGCCGAGACCGGCGGCGCGACCGCTCGTGCCGACCGGATTGCTCCGCAGGTTGCCGCCCTGCTGGGAGATCTGTTGCCGCGCACCCGCTTGGCGGTTCGCCAGCGACTCACCGCGCGCGGTGCCGCCATACCTGTTCGCCGTCGCGCGGTCGCGATACGGTGCGCCGCCGCGATGCGCCGCGTTGTGCTGCCAGTTGCCGCTTCGGTTTCCGCTGATGTTCGTGTTGCGGTTGAAGTTGTTGTTCCTGTTGATCTCGATGTCGTTGTGCCCCCAGCCCGCGTTCCAGCCCCATCCGCCGCCCCAGGCGGCGCCCATCGCGACTCCAACGCCGAACGAGATGGCCGCGCCCGCGGCGTAATAGCCAGGCGGCGGGTAATAGATCGGCGGGTAGGGATACACGGGCGCGCCGTACACAACCGTGGGGTTGTACGACGGAACGTAGACGACTTGCGGATCGGCCTGCTCGATGACAATCACCTGCTTGCTTTCGACTACCTCGGTTTCAACCTTCTGCTGGGGCGTCGACTTCAGATTGCCGGTCTCCTGCGCCTTGCGGCGCATGCGTTGGACGGCATCCATCACGCCGCTCTGCTGCGCGAGAAACGCGTTGCCCAGGTCCGTCGTCCACTGAATGTCGTCGGTCAGCCGTTTGACGACGTCAGGCAACGCGGCCATCGCCTGAATGCTCGCGTCCCATGGCTGCTTGGACACCGCATCCGCGAGCGCCTTGTCCTTCAATCCAGGATTTCGCGCGAGCCACTGGTGCAGTTGCATCAGCTCCAGCGGGTAGGTCGACGCCGCCAACGTCTGGGCCAGCAGCGGGTCGGGGTACAGCGCAATCGGAGCGACAAGTGAATCAAGCTGTTCGGGCGGGATGCTGGGGACGTCAGGGCTTGACGGAGACGTCTGGGGATCCGCCTGGGCGCTGGACAGCGCAAAGGCGAGGGTGTCCCCGGGCACGATGGCGGCAGCGCAGAGCACGGCCAGCACAACACGAACGCGTCGAATGGCGCGGCGTTTCAGATTCATGCTGGACCGCGGTGCAAACCTTGACCCGCGCCGATTCACCTGCGAGTACGCGTGTCGGAGCCACTCACGCCGGCCGTCAGTGACCGAATATCGTGAGCCCCATCAGGATTCGTGACGCGCGATTCATTCGCGCCTCGATTGGATCTTGGGATTTGGGATTTGCGATTTTGAAAGCGCGCCCGGCAGGACTCGAACCTGCGACCTACGGATTCGAAGTCCGGCGCTCTATCCAACTGAGCTACGGGCGCAGGACGTGCATCATACCATCGGACAGGACACGCCGCGCCCGGCGCTGTTTACGTACTGACTTCCGTTGCGGCATCAACGGAGCTGCCGCGAGGGACTCCCGCCTCGGATGCGGTTCGCAGCGGCAGCCGTACGATAAAAGTGGCTCCCTTTCCCTCCCCGCCGCTGTCCGCACTGATCGTACCTCCATGCCGTTCGACGATGTCGCGCGCGATGGACAAGCCGAGGCCGAGACCGTGGTTGGTCTTGCGCCGATTCCCGTCACCCTGGCGGAATCGCTCGAAGACGTACGGCAGGAATTCGCGCCTGATGCCAATCCCCTGATCGCGGACGACGATTTCCGCAGAGGTGTCGTCGCGGCGAACGTCCACTTCGACAACCCCTTCGCCCGGCGAGAACTTCACGGCGTTCGACAGCAGGTTGACGACGACCTGCTGCAGGCGTTCGGGATCCACCATCATCAGCGGAAGACCGCGATCGAGGCGGCTCGTGATGCGTACGGTTCTGTCCTCCGCCTCCGGACGCACCGCATCGAGCGCCGCGGACACGACGCCGGCCAGGTCCGCCGGCGCGAGACGAAGTTCGAGCTTGCCCGAGATTGCGCGCGAGACGTCGAGCAGCTGTTCGAGCATGTGCGCCTGGGCGCGCGCGCTTCGCTCGATCGCATCGCAGGCGTACTCCGCGCGGGAGGGATCGAGGCGGTGCTCGCGAAGCATCGCGGCCCATCCGAGCACGGCGTTGATCGGCGTGCGCAATTCGTGCGAGACCATCGCAAGAAATTCGTCCTTGGTGCGGCTCGCGTTCTGCGACTCGCGATAGAGCCGCGCGTTGTCGAGCGCGATTGCCGCGCGGCCGGCCAGCTCCTGCGCGAGCGCGAGATCGGCGCCGTCGTACTGGCGCGCCCGATCGCGCGACGCCAGGGTCAGCAGTCCCAGTGTCTGACCGCGCGCCACGAGCGGGATGAGCAGCATCGACTGGCATTCGAGCAGCTTCATCAGGCGGACGTGCTCGGGATCGCTTCCGTCCTCCGCGGGCCGGTGCGGCACCTCCGGCACCAGTGCCGGTTGTCCCGTGCGAATCGCGCGCGAGAACGGGCTGTCGGCGCGCACGTTCGGCGTCTGGCGACGCACGATCTGCGCGGTGTCGCGGCGCGTTGGATCGACGTCGATCACTTCGATCCTGCGGACGTGGCCGTCCTCCGGCACGAGATCGACTATGGCGCACTCCGCAAGCGCCGGAACGGCAAGCCGCGCGAGGTTGATCAGCGTCGCTTCGGGCTCGAGCGCCGCGTCGAACACCGTCGCCGTCTGCGCGAGAAATGCCGCGCGCCTGGTCGCAAGCTCCGCCGACGCGCGGTGCAGTTTGTCGCGCGCAGCGAGCTCGGCGCGTTCCGCCTCGAGCCGCTTTCGTTCGTAGACCCCGGCGAGCGCGTGCGCCACGCTGGCGACAAAGTCCGCTTCCTCTGTCGTGTAGACACGTCTCGATACCGAATACGCTGCGATGACGCCGAACGGCCGGCCGCTCGCCGCAATGCGCGCGACGATGCCGCTTCGCACGCCCTTGGCACGAAGCACCTGCGGCAGGATGAAACGCTTGTCGGACGAGGCGTTGTCGACGACAACAGGATCGTGCGCGTGAAGCGCGTAGCCCGCCTGCGTGTCGATGTCGGTCGGAATCAGCAGGCCGTCGACGTCGCCTGCATCCCACCCGGCCGCAAACGCGAGGAGAAACGAGTCACCCTCACGCGAGACGGTGAAGATTGCGCAGTACTCGATGCCGAGCGCCGTCGTCGTCATCGTGACCGCGTCGTGGCAAATGGCTTCAATGCTGCCGCCGGACGCGGCCCGCACGTTGAGGTCGAGCAGCACGTTGGCGCGCAGCGCCGCGGCCGACAGCTCCCTGGCGATGGCGTCCGCGCGGCGTTTCTGGCGGCGACTGAGGTGGATAATCGCGGCGGCGACGAGCGGCGTGATTACAAAAATCGCGAGCAGCGCGCTGTTAGCTGACCACATGCGGACCACACAATCCGCCGTGCGACCCGAGCAAGGATCCTGCCTAATGGATCAGCTGTGTGCGATGCAGGTTCCGCGCGGGCGCGGCACGCCGCTGCGCCCTCGCGCGTGTAGAAATGACATCAGGCCGGCAAGTATTACTTCGTCCCTTTGACGGCTGTATCGGCGGCGCAACTGAAGTTCGCCGCCTCGTCTGTGCTGCCGGTGCCGTTCCACTTCGCCACCTTCGGGAAAACGCACAGCGGACGCGTGCGGTCAACCTTCCCGTCGGTCAGGTGTGACGCGACGATGCGATCCGGCGCCTTCCCTGTTGTCACCCACGCGTCGATGACCGCCGCTTTGTCGAACGTGTCAGTGCCCGGACCGCCGTTGCAGTGGTACATACCCGGAATCATGAACAGTTCGATCG
>Ga0075434_100005339_pt1 | contig 11693 bp, 23 predicted proteins | sample RhiMethybrSRZTD3_FD_75298 | JGI IMG/M metagenome (GOLD analysis project Ga0075434, IMG submission 75298) | Populus rhizosphere microbial communities from Tennessee, USA - Rhizosphere MetaG P. TD hybrid SRZTD3 | ecosystem: Host-associated > Plants > Roots > Rhizosphere > Soil | place: USA... | reverse complement strand
CTATTTCCGCAAATCCCGGTAGCGATTTCGATACGGGACTAATAAATTTACAGGCACCGGAAGTACAGTGTACCGTAACAGTAAGACTCGCAAGTTCTGGCGCTGATTTTGTTACTAACTTCACTTCGTTGACACTAACGACAGTTGAAGTGCATCAATGTTACTTTTCATCGTTAGATCCGCGTGCTGTTATTCTCCCGCTTGGCCAAGTCGTTCGTACCGTTCAATTCACACAACCGGTTGTTGCGACAGGTGAAAATACATATACCGTTGAGAGACAAGGTAAGTTGATGAATACTACAACACGTTTCGTTGCGAACGGCGCGCGGAGTGATGGTATTGATCGTTTACAGATTGTCGCTAACATCAATGATACGATGTATGATGAAACGGCTTTCTTTAATGCTGAAGAGTTCGAACGCGATTACTCTATGCCGAAACCCGTAGGTATTTTCTATAAGGATTTCTGGCACGCGCGCGAATCGCCAGGAAGCGGCGATGGTAGAGATTTGATCAACTTGGAAGTGTTGACAACGTTTCAACAGAAATTGTTTGTATCTTCCGGTACAACACTCGGAAGCGGAAACAATTTTTACGATGTCGGAAGGCGAATACTTGTTAACTTCGTTTCGCCCGCGACAAGCGGCATCAATCCATTGTCGCAATAACGAGAAACCAATTGCTAACGATATTGCAGCGAGCGCTAACCTTTGAAACAAAGGCAATATCGTTAGCATTGGTCAAATAATTTTCAAGGAGAAAATATTATGGCGACAATTGGAATTCCAGGCGATGTCAATAACTCTGTCTTTATGGGAAATGCTTATCCCGTAGGTAGAGCATTTGGATTTGTTCCCGCTGCTGCTACTTCGTTTGACGTAAGGAATAATTATGCGGGCGAAATTGGCGGCTTAAATCAGGATTTTCAAGGTATGGTAGCAACAAACGTTACGCAAGCATCTACGCGATCTTCAACACCGATGATGACAGGCGACGATAACGGCAAGAAGCCAGCTATTTGGTGGCTAACTTTTGCAATTGTTTTTGTTATCGTTGCTTGGGCAGCAAGGAAATTTGCGCCAGATGGAGAGAATTTTGCCATTATCAAACCTAATTTGATTAATGGTATTTTCTTGACATTATGGATTGTTCTTATTCTTGTTTTCTTAAAACAAGTTGCGGCAAGAGTAAGACCAATACCAGGCGTTAAGGCGTTAGCAGATTTGGTTTTGAGTGTATAAGCAGATTACGCGATTAGGCTAGACTCTATACACTCATTATTCCGCGCCTTGATTACTTGGGCGTTTCAAGGCGCGGAAAAGAAATATGTTACAACAGATAGACAAAAGCAAACAACGTGTATGGTTAATAATATTGTTTCTGGTAACGATTATGTTGCTGTTTCGATATTTTCCAAAGGCCGGTTACGGCTTAGCAATCATAACGTTGCTTGTGATGTTATTTCGATTGAAAGGCGGAAAATGATATGCGCGGTTTAGAAGTAGTTACAGCGTTTACACTCGCAGCATTAGCGTTGTATTTCTTCGTTTACAAGGCCGATGAATCATCAAAATTCATCGGAGCGTTGTCGGATGGATATACGCGAACGGTTGCGACATTGCAAGGTAGATAAATGAAACGATTTGTTTTAATTACACTTGCGGTTATTATTCTATATCTGTTATTCAAGAATACGGAAACTTTGAAGAAAATTCTTGAAACGGTTACAGGATTATTCCGCGATTCGTTCAATGCTGTAACTGAAGTAGGGGAATTTAAATGATAATTTGTTCTCATTGCAAGAAAACGTTTTATGACATATGTAACTTTTTGTGCAATAAGTGCAAATTGCCGATATGCGGATTTTGTTCGAAACATCCGCAATGCGATAAATAATTATGTCAAGATCAAATGGCGATTACGGCGAATATAACATTGGATACAATCCCGGTACAAATCAGGATGAATGGGGAAATCCGCATATGTCCGCATTCGGAAATGCGATACGCGGCGGATTTAATCCACTTGGCGGAGCAAATTACGAATGGTTTCCATTTGAGCCGTATTTGTGGCCGACAAATTATTACGGCTATCAGATGGTAAGTGTTCCGCCCGCTGAATATTTGTACGGTCAATATTTCGGCTATCGTGGTATTTTGCCGCTTGATTTGCAATCGGTATCGCCGGAGCCTTTTCCGTATCAATTGCCGTATCCGTATAATCAGAGCGCATAAATTTCTGCCTGATAACTTAGGTTATTATGTAAAGTAGGGTGTCACTTACAGGCGTAACTATTTAGAACGTTCTACAGTGTAAGCAGGCAGATTTAAAGTTATGGAAAGCATCAAACAATATCTTCCTTGGATCATTGGCGCAGTTGTAGTAATTTATGTGTTGCGTAAACTTACTACTCGAACGTCATTACTACCGCAAACGCAAATTGTTCAAACGCCGCAAACCGATCCATATGCTGAAGCGAGATCAAAAGCGTTTGATGCGTTAATCGGTTTAGGTGTAGCGCAAACACAAGGCGATATTGAACGCGCGAAAATAGCTGAAGCATCATCGCTTGAACGGTTTCGCATTGGTGCAGAGGAAAATATAAACCTTTCGGCATTGAATGTTCAAGAACGTTTAGCGAATCTGAATTTTCTTCAACGCGATCAGGATAGACAGTTACAACAAAGCGCAATCAACAGAACTATTTCAGCGCAAAATACGGACAATATTGTTAACAGTATTTCGCAAGCTATTAGTTCTATTTTTGGCAATCGTAACAGAAATGTTTTCGGTACTCCACCGACATTTCCATCATTGGAAGGATTTTAAATGTATATTGATGTTGAAAATTTGTCAGAATTGAAAGATAGACATCCTGAATTGGATGATATTCGTGACATTACCGCTAATCACGGCGTGAAAAGCGAAATCAGCGTACTTTGCGAAGTGATCTGTAAACTCTACGCAAAACTTGATTCTCTTTTGCCTGTGAAATCTGAATCTGAAGTGCCAGTGAAAACAGTAACAGCGAAAAAATAGTTATGGCAGCAATTGAATCATTGCAAAATAACAACGGTAGCGGGGGCGTAGGTTTAACGCTTAGCGGCGTTTCTACCCCTTCACTACCTGTTAGTAATCCGCCGCAACCATTATTCGATATTTCTGTTTTATCGGGTTTAAAACCTAGCGATAAATATCTTGGAAAAAATCGCGTAAGTGATATTCAAGAAAGTTATCAAACCTATTTAACAGGAAATCCAGTAGGGCGCGGCGGACAATACGCTGTTGATGCCGCTAAAAAATACGGCGTAAGTATCGTTGAAGCCGCTAGAGGATATTTGCAAGGCGCCGGATTGCCATTTATATCAAATGCGACAACGCAAACAACAACACAGGAAACGATCAAAACAGATAACACGTCAACTACGGTACAGCAAAAAAATCCATTTGAAATACTTGCCGATATCTTACCGAACCTATTCGGAAATGCGGTTTACAATCCGCCGTTACAATCGCAAGCGTATGGTTATTCTCCGACAACAACAGAACAACCGTTAACATCAGGAGGAAGCGGAATCAATATAGGATTGATAGTGATCATCGGCATTATTGGTGTTGTCGCTTATTTCGTTTACAAACGTTTCGCGAGCTAGTATGTACATTCCATCTTACGATTTCAGAATTTTTGATTTGCCGATGTTCTCGCCCTTGCAAGCGCAAGAATTTGGCGCGGCCACATCTTTCAATGCTAACACTCCCACAAGCTATGTTGATTATTCGTTAAATCAGTTCTCAGGATTACTAAATCCAATGGCGGATAATCCATATTCGCAACGCCAATTCCCTACTCCCATTGGAAGATTCGATTTTGAAAATTTCTTTCAATCTCAAGATGCAACTGCGATACGTGATAGGGCAATAAAAGTACGCGATCAGGCGCAAGCGGTAATAGATGAAATTGGCGGTAAAACTTCTACAACATCAACTGACGATTGTAAAGAAGGCCGAAATATTTTAGGCGGTTGCGGGCCGATTTTAGGATCAAAGAAAGTAATTTCAGATGGTACGGGAACAATGGGAGATAAACAGGCGCCGCCTGGAATGCAAACACTCGAAACAGTTATGAATGCTTTACCTGCCGGTAGCGGTATTTTTCTTATCGCTGTTATTATCATTATTCTGCTTTTACTTTTTGTGAAAAGATAATGGCTGTTTACACAAATCCGATAATTGATCAGGAAGTATCGCCAAAACAGTTATTTTATCCTGATAATAAATGTGCTATTTTCACTTGCCACGGAATACCGGAAGGTGTAATTTTAGCTAATACGGGTTCACTTGCATTAAGTGATAATGGACTCGTTTATAAAAAAACAACGGATGATGTTAATACGGGATGGATTGAATTAACTAGCGGTTTTGCGGCTTCTGTTCCACGCGCAATAGGAATTGATGTTAGTATTGTTGGTAATGTCGGCGCAGGTCTTGATACGCTTCACACTTTCAATTTACCTGCAAATAGTTTAGTCAATAATAACGATTTTGTTGATTATGTATATGGCGGTTTGTATGCGAATACCGCTAATACCAAACGAATTACTACATCATTTGATGGTCAATTATCTAATGATAGCGGTTTACGAACACTTACAAGCGGCGCATCGGCAATATTCGGATGGAAGATTTTAGGTTCAGTAATAAGATTAAGCGCGACAACCGTTAGAATTAACAGTACTATCCTTGCAGATTTCTTTGGCGTTGATTCAGCAAATACGCCCCTTGGTTTTGGGAATGGCGGTTTTCTTGAAAGTAAAAGTGTTGATTTAACGGTCTTAAATTTAAATGCAAATCCGATTGTAATGAATGTTGCAGCAGAGGCAACTGCTGATAATGACGTTACTCAACGTGAATCAAGAATATGGTTAACGCGATTTTGATAAATGACGAAAAAAATCATAATCGTTAGTATCATTATTATTGCATTGTGGTTAATAATTCTCCGCATTCCTAGCATTTCTCAGAAAATCAAAGATGCAATTACTTTCATTGTAGTCGCTTCACCTATTCCACCATTTCCATAAAAATAAGGCCGATGCTGCGAACATCGGCCTTTTGAATTGGGTAATGAGAGTGTTGCGAAGTAAATCTAGCTAGCGGGTTCCGCTTCAGCGCCATTCCGCGATTGTCTCTCAACAATCTTTCCATCACGGTCAATACGTTCGGTTTCAACGGAATAGACTTTCACGAAGCCGATTCCAGCGATCTGTGTAACGCCTTCATCCTTCATTTTGCTGTATGAAGCGCCACGGCGAAGATAAGTATGCTCAGTTTCGATTTGAGCGACGAAATCCTCAAATTTCAATTCACCCGAATTAAGAGCTGTCAAAACGTCTTTAAGTGATTTTTCAGTCATTGTGTTTTTCCTTTCAAGAAAATTGTTGATGTTTCGATTGCGCGTGCAATCCGATTAAGGCCGCGATGCCAGCGTTTGAAGTTTAATCATCTGCAATTCATCGCGGCAAATTTTGCAGAATTGGAAGATCACACCATTGTGAGTTTTGTTATCAATGGCATCGTAACAACCGGATGTAATGCCGTTATAGCAAGCTTCCCGTTCGTTGCAATAACCGCAAGTTGTCAATATCGGATGAAATTCAAAATCTGACGCGCGTTGCCGATACCATTCATCTGTTTCAACCGAATCGTCATCTTCCCACAATTGCTCACGGATTTCATCTTCAGATCGCGTTTCAATTTCGCCTTCGTCATTTGTCGGATAAAGCCACGCTTGAATCAATTCACATTGCTGTTCATCTGAAAGCGTGCGAAATTCGCCATTGTCAATTACCGTTGCGAGTGCATCTGAAAAATTGATTCCAGCAACGGATTTTTCGCGCATTGTCTGTAAACGGTTTTTCCATTGTTTTTCAATGGCGTAATCAATCGTGTTGTATTCTTGTTTTTCATCATCCCACCAAATTTTTTCGCCATCTTCAGATCGTGTATCAATAGATTGAATTTCATCCGATGTGGGCATAGTTTCAATCGGATGATGTTCGATTGATATTCCGCATATCAAGCAATACGGATGATATGTTTCGGATTTTTCGATTTTGTGATCGGTATATTTCGCTCTGGATTTCTCTGTCATTGTGTTTTTTCCTTTTCATTGAATCGTTAAAAGAATGGCCGTGTTTGCGGCCCGTCATCGAAAACGAATTATCACGCAAACACGGCCTATTGTCAACAGCTAAAAAGGAATATCTTCGTCAATCGCAACGAAAGAAATTTCCGTTGATTGCGAAGCGTTTTCCGGTTCGAAAGGATTCAGATCGTAATAATCGTGTCCTTTGTTCGTAGGGAGTTTAGTCAGAATGAAAGGACCGATAGGTTGCGCTGCTTCATCCTTGAACATCGCAATCATATTGTTGCGCTTGATGTCGCCTGGATTCAATCCCAATGCAACAAGAAACATCTTGCCGTCACTCAAAACGATTTCCAGACCGATACGCGGAACATTGAATTTCTTTGACGTAAAAGCAAAAGCCTTCGTTACGAAAAACGGAACGCTTTCCAGACCGTCCTTGTACTGATCATTGAAAAGATTTTCAGGTTGAACCCATTGCGAAGTGCCTCCAAACGCATATTTGGCGTTTCTAGAAACCTTTGCTAATTGCTTGAATGTCGAAACCTTGGCGATTGCCTTCGTTTCGTGTCGCGCTTCATCAATTGGCGATTGCGCTTCCATTGCAAGTCTTGATTCTTCTTTCGTGATTTTATCTTTTTTCATATTTTCCTTTTTGTGTAATTGTTTGATGACGTTAAGATGAACCGTACTAACAAGCGACGTATGCGAATTCGATTTAACATCATACGTTATTGGGAAACGCCTTGTACTGACCTTTCATCTTAACGTCATAAGCTACATTGATAGTAAACGTTCAAGAAATTCTCTTGATTCGTCCACCGTAAACAACTTGCCTTCCGTATGTAGCAATCCGGTTTCGGCAAGCGATTTGCCGCGAGAAACACGCCGTTTCTTCGGCAAAAATTCGTTTGGACGTTCGACGTGATTTTTCATCGCCGTTTTCCACGCCGTAGGCGCTTTATACTTCACTTCCGTTGAAATGTCAAACCTCATTCCTTCGATTTCATCAGATGTCAAATTTTTTGCCGGAACACCTTTAAACTTGACATCATCACCATATTGATATGCTTTCTTTCCTAAGCAAATCATTGTTGCGGGCGAATCTTCCGTTTCTTCAAATGCGCCTGGAAATCCGCCAATCCACATAGAATCAAATTTTTCTTGTGTGAATATAGAATCCGTATCACAATAAATTGTATGGTATGTGTTGTATAACATTCCCAATTTAAGCCTAGCGAGCGAAGTAACCATAGCGCCGATAAAGCGATTTGAAAAAGCCGTAGACTGGCTTTCAACACCATAAATAACATAATCATCGCCCACCACATATTCTGTAATTCCTGTATCATCCGCATCGCGTAATTGCGCTTCCAATTCAGTTTCATAAAAATCTTTGTCCGATGTGATGGAAATAATTTCTCTTACTGCCTTTTGCGAAAACTTTCCGTAAAGTGAATTTGCAAGGATTTTGAGAGCGTGCGTTTTTGCAGATTGTTTGTTTCGTTTCGCTTCCATCCGAATATCAAGTAATTGATCGAAATACTTTTTGAAAGGAAACAAGTATTGATCGTAAACTACGCCGTCTAGAATTTCGTATTCTCCGAATTTAGACAAAAATTCCAATTCGTAATGCGACAATACGGCTTGCCCCTGCCATTGTGGGTATTCACTGCCAATTGGGAACAATATTGGTACTCTCCCCTTTGTCTGGCGAAAATTACACAAATACCATCCCGGTCGAAAACAATCGAAATCCAAAACGATTTTATCTGTATAAAGTAACGGCGATGAAGGAACTGGAACAAACCGCATAACAGACGGATACATCGAAATAACATCGTAGTGATAAACATTTTCATATTTGTGTCGAATGTGATTACCATCGCCTATGTACAAAGTCAATCCGCCGCGAAAAGCGTAATTTGCTAAATCTTGATATTCTTCGGGTGCGGAGAAAATACGCGTTTTCGGATAATCCGTAGATAACCATTTACGAAACGAGCGCATTGCAGTAGAGCCTGCGGACATTCCAATCTCCCCGATATTCGTAAACTCATTGATTTCTCTTCTGAATTCAATATAAACACGATATAAGATTTCACAGTCTTTACGCAAGTAACGATAGTAGTTTTCGGTATGCTCGTTTTTGTAATCTTCCATCCTAGAAATGTAATCGTCAGGCACATCATCTTTCGATTCTCCCAAAAAACTTTCGGCTAATTTCTGCAACGATTGCGCCGGAAAATATCGCATTGTATCAAGGAAAGTAATTTGCGATATTTCTGTTTTGATAATCATTGCGATGATTAAGCTCTCACTCGACAGATATGTAATATCATCGTCAGGTATAGCATAAGATTTTCGGTTTTTGAGAAACCATTGATTGAAACCGATGAAGTCAAAACCGAATCCATTATGCGCGATAACGCGTATATTTCCCTTGAACGTAATAAGACAATTAAAAAAAGTCTCCCAGTTATCAAAAGTGAAGTATTGAATTTCATTTGGCAATTTCCGATGTCTACCGTTTCGATGAATTACTTGATACGTTTCTGTATAAACACCAATATCAAGCAATTCGCCTTTCGACGATGTTTCGATATCTATTGCTATGATCTGTTCGATTTCTTTTTCGTGAAACATAGGGAATAAACTTTTCATTTTCCATTAAATTCTTTCGACATCAATGCTCTACTTATGGAATCTTCAAGTAAAAGAAAATCAGCGGTTTTATGTATTTCCCAAATTGTTACGTATTCAATACCCCAATGATACGTATTTGCAATAACGTTAATCAATCGGAGTGATGCGCACGAAGCAATCGCATTGCAGAATTGCTCAAAGGTTTGTTTTTCATCGTTTGTTTGATAGTAACGTATGTAATATTTGTATTTCATTTGATGTAAATAGTTTTTTCTTTATGGTCAATTCCGATTTCATCATTATCTAAATCTTGATAATCAACCGAATCGAAAATGTATTCGGATACTTTGATTTCATATCCGTATGGTAAATTACCATCGCATTGATTTGCAAGCTCTTTTAAAAATTCGTCCAGTGTCATTGTCCTACCTCTAAAAGTAATTGAATAGTCATAACGAAAATTTCTCAATCAATTTTTGTTTTGCTACTTCCATTGCAGCGATATACATCATCGCGTCTTCTACATCTTGCGGTGTCTCAATCAATTGTTCAATCAATTCGCGTAAGACGAATTGACAGGAAACAAAAATTTGATGGTCAATCACAAGCGGTTTTTGTTCATTCATATTTTTATACCTATAATTCGGTTTTCCTAAATCTCTTTCAGCAAAAAATTCTGCTGCGTTTTCAGTATAATGATACAATAACTCATCAGGATATTTCATAGTTTCTGTGTATCCTTTATCGAATGACTAACGTTTTTATGCGGGCGTCCGATACTGCGAAATTGAACAGCAATTATCAGAATCAAAAAATCAATCCATAACGTCAGAAATAAAAAACTGACGTAATGACCAAATGATTCATGAATCCATTTCAAAACTTCAATCATTGTGTTTTCCTGACGTACTGTACTGTTAACCCTGTTAAGTTTGATGTAGGGACGGTGTAGGGACGGTGTAGGGACGGTGTAGGGATTCCTCGATTTCCCTACACGCGTCCTACACACAGGCAACGGCTAACGCTCCCCCATAGTATTACGCCGTTGCTTTCTCAATAGCTTTGGATGTTTCGTCAATTCCTTGACAGTAGGTTGTCGAATCGGATTTTTCCTTTCGATCATCGGCGCATTTCTTAATACACGATCTACAACTTTCATTGCATCAAGGATCATTCTTTCTCTATCAATTCGCATTTCGTTCCTTTTCTTCATCGTAATGATAATGGATATGCTCTCGTTTTGCTCGCAATGCACTCGCAATCGAAAACAACGCTGTCGCTATCATCCATAATGCGCTTGCTATCAATGCTTCACCAGCAAATGTCATTTTTTAACTCTCTTTCATTTTCTTCATCTGATATTGATTCAATCATTATCATAACGCGAAATTTTTTATTATCGGGTTTAGAGAATACTTCCGCTTTGATGTAATTATCAATCGAAATTATTCTACAACAACCCGGTAATAATTCAATTGAATATCGTTGCCATTGTTCCGATAAAATTAAATCAACGGATGCGCGTGTATGTTTAATATCTTTTTGTGACATCTTATTTGAAACCTATTTTCCTTTTCGATACTGTTGTTAGATAATCTCTGCCGCGTTGCACTTTCACAGATGAAGCTTTTCCGTCATCATATGCCGTTGCGCCTTGCGGTAATGGTCTTCCCAATTGATTTTCCGCAACGGCGCGAATATCATCATTCATCACATTACCGCGTTTACGTTTCCACGCTTCGCGCGGTTGTATCAATGTTCCGGTAAGCAAAACGAACAATCCAACAAAAAAGTTTAGAGCGAATGGCGCGAATGACGGCGCGGAGAAATCTTCAAGCGTTCGCTGTAATGTCTTTTGCGATGTTATGATCGCAACAGATTCGGCGTGTTTTGATTTAGCGTTTTGTTGTTGCTTTGTGCTGAAATCATCAATGATTTTTGCTTTCGATGAAATATTGCCTTCATCAAGAAACGCCATAGCTTCTGTATACGTCGCATAGGTAATAGTTGAAACAAGCGCAAGCGATAACGTATACGCTGCAATTCTGCGCCAAAGATCACGTGAATCAAGCAACGCGTGAATGAATACGAAAGCTAATTCTCCCACGGTAAGAAAGCAAGCGCTAGCAACGGCTAAGATGTTTTGCCGACTTGCGATTGATCCATTGAAATCGGCGCGATGTATAGCTGTAAAAACCGTTCCCGCGCCGAATACAATCAACGTAATCGCAAAGAAAATGATGTTACCTAGTTTTCTGATTTTCATTGTGTTTTTTCTCTCTTTTTATTTTTGTCGGAAAAATCCGCGTTTTGATCTGGCAACACTAACCGCGCCTATAAGCCACAAAACGAAAAGAATAAAGCACGTTATAATGATTTTGAAAATCATTCTTCGTTACCTTTCAATGGTGGAAAATATACCTTTGTCCCAATTGGCTGCATCGGTATCGTTTCCAATTCAAATACTACTTCGTGAAATTCATCATCCGTCATTTCACTAAGCAAAACACTACCAACATTGATTGCAAGAATTATATTATCTTTACCGCGTTTCCTAATACTTGTAAGAATTTCTGGCATATCAGGATTCTGAGGAAACCATACAATGCAAAGTTTTACTTCGCTATGTACTTGCCGAAGTAAAACAACAATATCGTGTAATTCCGATTCATTCATTTTGGAAAGAGTTTTAATTGAACCGAAACGATTGATGTTGAACGTATATAAGGTATATTCATCTAAACCGTTTCGCATCAAGAATGTTGAATTTTCCATTACACTACCTTTTCTTTTTCTATCGTTGTTGCCGCCGATGATAAAAAATCATTGATTATGTGCGATTGGGCAATTAAATCATTTGCATCTTTTGTCAAAATGAAATTCATTGTATCTTTATATGCGG
>Ga0075434_100005335_pt1 | contig 11697 bp, 10 predicted proteins | sample RhiMethybrSRZTD3_FD_75298 | JGI IMG/M metagenome (GOLD analysis project Ga0075434, IMG submission 75298) | Populus rhizosphere microbial communities from Tennessee, USA - Rhizosphere MetaG P. TD hybrid SRZTD3 | ecosystem: Host-associated > Plants > Roots > Rhizosphere > Soil | place: USA... | reverse complement strand
CCCGGCCGCACCGCCACCCCAGCCGCCATCAACCCAAGCACCGCCCGCCGCGAGATCGGCCGTCCCCGAGAGTCGTCACGCCCTCTCCTCATACCACGGACATACCACGACCAACCGAGCCCATCTCGTTCAGGAGTGGCTGGGCCGAATTCATCGACGACGGCGTCTATGACGCTGTGGAAGCGAGAGACGGGCGGGTGGCGCAGGGTGCGGGCCGCGCCCTGCGACAGGCCCCACCCGCCTCACGCGGCCACCCAGTCCTCACGCGGCCACCACGCAAGGAGAGCTACCGATCGATCCCGTATTCTTTGAGCTTCCGCCAGAGCGTCGTGCGTCCGATCCCGAGCGCTTCCGCGGCGCTGGAGTGATTGCGTCCGAAGCGCTCCAGGGTCTGCAGAATGTGAACGCGCTCGGTTTCGGCCAAGGTCGTCTGACGCGGAAGCTGAGGGGAAGGGCCGAGCAGCAGTCCCGCCGACACGTGCGGGGGCAGGTCCTCGGGCTCGACGCTGTCGCGGCGAGCCAGGATCGCGGCGCGCTCGATCGCGTTCTCGAGCTCGCGCACGTTCCCGGGCCAGGGGTAGCGGAGCAGCCGCTCGACCGTCGCGGGCGAGAGGCGCAGCTCGCGGCCGAGCTTGCCGCCGGCCCGAGCGAGGAAATGCTCGGCCAGCGCCGGAATGTCTTCGCGGCGATCGCGCAGCGGCGGCAGCGCGACCTGGATGACGTTCAATCGGTAGAAGAGATCCTCGCGGAAGGTCCCTTGCGCGATGAGCGACGAGAGATCGCCGTGCGTAGCCGCGATCACGCGCACGTCGATCGTGCTCGACTGGGTCGCGCCGAGCCGTCGCACCTCGCCGCTCTGCAGCGCGCGCAGGAGCTTGACCTGGAGGGCGGCCGGCATCTCGGCGATCTCGTCCAGGAACAAGGTGCCGCCGTCGGCTTCCTCGAAGAGCCCGAGCTTGGAGACCGCGGCGCCGGTGAACGCGCCGCGCATGTAGCCGAAGAGCTCCGACTCGAGCAAGGTCTCGGGCACGGCGCCGCAGTTCACGGCCACGAACGGCCGCGCCGCGCGCGGGCTCGCGTGATGGACGGCCTTGGCGATGACCTCCTTGCCGGTGCCGGATTCGCCCTGGATCAGCAAGGTCGCGTCCGTCGGCGCCACGCGCTCGACGAGGTCGAGGACGGTGTGCATGGCCGACGACTGCGCGATGAGCCCGGGCAGGCCATAGCGCTCGCGGAGCTGGGCGCGCAGGTTCTCGTTCTCACGGCGGAGCGCGCGCCCGGCCAGCGCTTTGTCGATCCGGTGATAGAGCTCGTCGGGCTCCTGTCCCTTCTCGAAGTAGTCGAGCGCGCCGAGGCGGATCGCTTCCTTGGCCGACTTCCACTCCGCGTACGCGGTGAGCAGAATGACCTCGGTTTCGGGGGCGTGGGCCTTGGACGCTCGCAGCACGTCGAGGCCATCGCCATCGGGCATGCGCAGATCGGTCACGACGAGATCGAACACTTCGTCCGAGAGCTTGGCCGTCGCCGACGTGACCCCGTCGGCCTCCACCACGCGGTGTCCCCGTTTCCGCAGCAACAGCGCCAGGGTGCTCCGCGCCGACGGCTCGTCGTCCACGACCAGGAGATGCGCCATCTCAGGTGGCCTCGACCGGGAACAGGAGTGTCACCCGCGTGCCCCGGCCGAGCTCGGAGTCGATCTCGATGCGGCCCCCGTGCGCGCCCATGATGCGCTCGGCGATCGTCAGGCCGAGCCCGCTGCCGTTCGGCTTACCCGTGTAGAACGGCTCGAACACGCGCGAGAGGTTCTCGGCGGAGATCCCGCCGCCGGTATCGCTGACCGAGAGCGCGACGTCGCCGTTCTGCCGATTGACCTCGAGCGAGAGCCGGCCGCGTCCGTTCATCGCTTCGACGGCGTTGAGTGCCACGTTCCAGAGCACCTGGGTGAGCTGGTCGCGGTCGAACGCAAAGCGCGGGATGGCCGGATCGACCGCCACGCGCACGTCGACGCGCGGTGCGCGCGAGCGATCCTCGCGGATGAGGGAGCTCACGTGCTGCACGACCTCGCGAATATCGCCGGGCGCGCGCCGCGCCTCCTGAGGCCGCGCGAACTGGAGGAAGTCGGACAGGATGCGGTTGAGCCGGCGCGCCTCGGTCCGGAGCGCGCCGAGCGTCGACGCGCGCTCGTCGGGGGTGAGTCCCATGTCGTCGGTCAGGAGCGCGGTGGCGTTCAGGATGGCCGCGAGGGGATTGCGGATCTCGTGCGCCATGCCGGCGGCGAGCTCACCCGCCGTGGCGAGGCGCTCGGCCTCTCGCAAGCGCGCGTGGAGCCGCTCGCTCTCGCTGCGGGCCCGCTCGAGCACCATGATGATCACCGCGAAGGTCGACAGGAAGTAGAGGAGGATGAACACCGCGTGCACCGCAAGGTATCCGGGCGATCCGGGTACGATGTTCACGAACTGGGTTGCGATGCGATGAACGCCCCAGAGTGTGAGGAATCCGGCCAGGAGCCGCTCGCCCCGAAATCCCGTGATGCGCGCTTGCGCGGGCCAGAAGAGTAAGCCGGCGGCCATCTGCGCCACGCCGAGGGCCATGCCCACGGCGCGCTGAGTCTCCTCGCCGGTGCCCATGTCGCCGGCGAGGGTCAAGCCGACCGCGGCCGCGGCGCCGATCACGATGTCGCGTGCGTGCAGTCGATAGCCCCACCGGTGCGCGAACGCTGCCGCGAGGGTCAAGCCGACCGCGGCGACCGTCGCGAGATCGGTGACGAAGCTCGGATGATCGACGTCCAGCACGAGCACGTCGACGAGCTTCAGACCTTTGGACAGGGTGTACGCGCCCCAGGCCAGGAGCAAGTACTGGAAGAAGCGAACCCGGTGCGACTGGTAGAGGTACGCGAAGATGAGCAGCTGAACCGCGAACGCGACCGTCGAGACGAACGTCAAGATCAGCGGCGCCGGCATCACGACCTCCAATTCAGTCTACGCTGTCCCGCAAATCGTGTGCCACGCGAGCCCCGCGTCGAATCAAGCGAAATTGCCGCGCGCACGTTTCACTTCGAAACGACGTTCCACTGCGGAACTCGCGATCGCGCCGGCGGCGCGCGACCGAGCATTGATTCACGGTGAACCCGGCGTTTCGCCTTGGAACCATCGCGCGCGCGGGCCGGGCGGGTGTTCTCAACGATTTCAGGAAGTTCACGTCTGGCACGTCCTCTGCTTTAACGCATTGCGCTCGTACAAAACGATTGAAGGAGGACGAAGACATGAAGCGCAAAGGCACACTCGCAGTTTTCCTCGGGGCATCACTCGCTCTGCTCGCTAGCGTCGCGAGCGCATCGCTCCCGGTGGGTGAGGACATCCAGGCGCCGCGATCGTCCAACCAGGACATTCAGGCGCCGCTTGCCGGCCAAGAGGATCTCCAGGCGCCGCGCTCGGGCAATCAGGACATCCAGGCGCCGTTCATCGAGAGCGACGAAGTTCAGGCGCCGCGCGGCTGATGGTCGAGTCGGGCGAGCGAGGCTCAACCTCGCTCGCCCGGCGCACCTCGCGAGATGACGGATGGCGCAGCGTATGGCATGGATGGATTCGAACGACTATTTCCTGATCGTGGAGACCGCCAGAGATCGGATCGAGAGCCTCCTCTCGTCAACCGAGATCGCGATGGAGACGGCGGCAACGTCTGATCGCCGCCGCTCGACCGAGCCCGCGCACGTGTGTGACGTGCCGGGTTGCGTGCTCGTGCACCTGCCGGTATAGTCCGCGCAGCGTATACGCTCGTCCCGCCTGACCAGAGCCCCCGCTCATTTTTGTGACGTGCCGGGCTCGGCGCTCGCCTACTTGCCTGTTTGGTTAGCACGTCGTCGCGCGAAGAACCGGCGCGGCTCAGAGGGCCGACGGCCGGATCTTCATTCCTGGCCTGAGTTAGCGCCAAACGCTACCGGCGCGGCTCATTGGCACGCGCCGTGCTCGCATGGGGGCCGGTCGGGCGAAGCCCGGGCAGGAGGCAACGATGGATTGGTGGAGCGAGCTCGATGACGAAATCGTAAACTGCCTCGTCGGTCATGAATCGTTGACACCCGACGAGCTGAGCCAGAAGGTCGGCATGTCAACCGCAGCGGTCACCTCATTGCTCGGACGACTCGCCCAGGAAGGGAGAATCACCATCCTGCGAGTCGCGAGGACGTCCGGCTAGCACGGAGACAAAATTCCTCGCGGTGTCGTCGAGCTCTCAGGTCGCGGTCGCATCTCCTATCTGACGGAGGGCGGCGGCGCGCGGGCCGCGCTCCTGATCCACGGCTCGGGCATGAGCGCGCGCTCATGGGTGAACCAGCTGAGCAGCCCAGGCGCCGTGCGCATGATCGCGGTCGACCTGCCGGGACACGGCGAGTCGGACCCGCGTCCCGGCGTGAGCGTCGAGGAGTACGCCGCCGTCGTCGCCGAATTTCTGATCGCGCTCGAGTGCGGCCCCGTCGTCGTGATCGGGCACTCGCTGGGCGGCGCGATCGCGATCGCGCTCGCCGCACGGCATCCCTCGCTCGTGCGCGGACTCGTGCTGATCGCGAGCTGTGTGAAGCTTCCCCTGGTCGACAGCGTCGGCGAGCGCCTCGTCGCGTATCTCCCCGGACCGTTGCGGCGGCTCGTCTTCTTCTCGATGGCAAAGAAGGTTCTCTTCGCGCCGCAGGCGCCGGCGGACGCGATCGACATCGCGATGCGTGACCTGCGCGCGTGCCGGCCCGAGACCATCATGAGCGACGTGCGGGCCGCCCGCGCGATGGACCTGACGGAGCCGGCCGCCGCCCTCGATGTGCCGACGCTCGTGCTGACGGGCGCACGCGATCGGCTCACCACGCCGGTGCTGGCCGCGGGGCTGAGCGCGCTGATCCGGGGATCGCGGCTCCGGCTCGCTGACGGCGCGGGGCACATGCTTCCTATGGAAGCTCCCGAGTGGGTGAACCGTGAGATCGCGACGTTCGTCGCGTCGCTCGCCGAGCCGTTGCCGTCATCCGCGACAATCGCCACGCGTCGGCTCTCGCTCGCTCGCCGTGTGCTCGATTGGCTTACGCGCGTGGCGCGGCCCGGATCGCCAATGCCGCGCTGACGCCACGCCGTTATCGATCCGTAGCGTGTCACGATCGGGCTTTGTGCCCGAACAGCTCGTCACGTGGTTGACGCCTCCTGAAATCTCGTCCTGAAATCTCGGGCCGCGGGCCAAGCGGAATTAGTAGTAATCTTCCGCCCGGGAGAGCGCCTGGGCGTGAGTGCACCGCGCACCATGTTCGAGAAGATCTGGACCCGGCACGTCGTCGCCGAGGGCCCGGGCGGTCACGCGCTCCTTTATATAGACCGCCACCTGCTGCACGAAGGCACGACCGCCGCGTTCGGCCGGCTCGCCCGCAGCGGCCGTAGGGTCCGGCGCCCCGATCTGAGCTTCGCGACCGCCGATCACTATCTGCTGACCTCACCGGGTACGCCCACCAGCGATGCCGAAACGCGCGGGATGGTCGAGGCGCTCGGCCGTTACACAGCCGATCAGGGCATCCTCTACTTCGATGTCGGCGACCCCCGCCGCGGCATTGTGCACATCATCGGACCCGAGCAGGGGTTGACGGTGCCCGGCATCACGCTCGTGTGCGGCGATTCGCACACGGCGACCCACGGCGCCTTCGGCGCGCTGGCGTTCGGGATCGGCTCGAGCGAGGTCGAGCACGTGCTGGCCACGCAGACCTTGTGGCAGAAGAAACCGCAGACGATGCGGATCTCGGTCGAGGGCCGGCTCGCGCAAGGCGTCAACGCCAAGGACGTGATCCTGGCGATCATCGCCAAGATCGGCGCCGGCGGCGGCGTGCGGCACGCGATCGAGTACGCCGGCTCGACGATCCGGGGCATGTCGATGGACGAGCGGATGACCGTGTGCAACATGTCGATCGAAGCGGGAGCGCGTGCCGGGATGATCGCGCCGGACGAAACGACGTTCGCGTACATCCAGGGCCGGCCGCTGGCTCCGGCCGGTGAAGCGTGGCCGAAGGCGCTCGCGCACTGGAAGGCGCTGCCGAGCGAGCCGGGTGCGGTGTTCGATCGCGAAGTGCAGCTCGCCGCGAGTGAGATCGCGCCGACCGTCACCTGGGGCACGAGCCCGCAGGATGCGCTGCCCATCACCGCGCGCGTGCCTGATCCCGCCGCGATCACCGATCCCGGGCGGCGCGAGAGCATGACGCGCGCGCTCGCCTACATGGGGCTCAACCCGGGGATGCCGCTCAGCGACGTCATGGTGAATCGCGTGTTCATCGGCTCGTGCACCAACAGTCGCCTGGACGATCTGCGCGCGGCGGCGCGCGTCGCGAAAGGGCGCCGCGTGGTGGTGCCGGCGTGGGTCGTGCCGGGCTCCGGGCTCATCAAGCGCGCGGCCGAGGCGGAAGGGCTCGACCGCGTCTTCCTGGACGCGGGCTTCGAGTGGCGCGAGGCCGGTTGCTCGATGTGCGTCGGGATGAACGGCGAGACCGCTGCCGCGGGCGAGCGTGTGGCCTCGACGTCGAACCGCAACTTCGAAGGACGCCAGGGCAAAGGGGCCCGGACGCATCTGATGTCGCCCGCGATGGCGGCGGCCGCCGCCGTCACCGGGAAGCTCACCGACGTGCGGACGCTCGGGGCCTAGGATGGAGCCGTTCACGCGCGTCACCGCCGTGGGCTTGCCGATCGATCTGCTCAACGTCGACACCGACCGCGTCATTCCCGCGCGCTTCCTGCGCAAGGACCGGAATGTGCCGGACTACGCGCGCTACCTGTTTCACGACGTGCGGTTCGACGCCGCCGGCGCCGAGCGCCCGGAGTTCATCCTGAACCAGACGCCGTACCGTGCGGCCCGCATCGTGGTCGCCGCCGAGAACTTCGGCTGCGGCTCGTCGCGCGAGGCCGCGGTGTGGGTGCTCGCGGCCAACGGATTTCGCTCGGTGATCGCGCAGAGCCTGGGCGACATCTTCCATCAGAACTGCTTCAAGAACGGCCTGCTGCCGGTGATCCTGCCGGCCGAGGCCGTCGCCGGATTGCGGCGCCAGCTCCACGAGCGGCCCGGCGCCACGCTCACGGTCGATCTCGAGACGCAGACGGTGACGGCGCCCGACGGCGCTCAGCATCGCTTCGAGGTCGACGCGTTTCGCAAGGAGATGCTGCTGACCGGCCGAGACGAGATCGGACTGACGCTCGGCTTCGAGTCGAAGATCGTCGAGTTCGAGGCGCGCCACGCACGCGAGATGGCCTGGACCGTGCCGCCGCGCCCCGGCACCTAACTTTCAGGAGGCTCAGATGCCCGCCACGCTCAAGGTGGAGTACCCCAAAGACCTGTTGAAGCTCGTCGGCACGGAGCTCGGACCGTCGGAGTGGATGACGGTCGATCAGCCGATGATCGACAAGTTCGCCGAAGCCACCGGAGACCACCAGTGGATCCACGTGGACGTCGAGCGAGCAAAGAAGGAAATGCCCGGCGGCAAGACGATCGCCCACGGGTATCTGACCCTGTCGCTCGTCCCGAGAATGGCCGCCGGCCTGCTCGAGGTCACCAAGCGCAGCCGTGGCATCAACTACGGCTCGAACAAGATCCGCTTCATCTCGCCGGTCCAGGCCGGCGCGCGTGTCCGCGTTCGCCAGCGCATCACCGGTGCCGAGGAGGTGCCCGGCAACGGCGTGCGCGTCAGCTCCGAGATGACGGTGGAGATCGAGGGCCAGGAGAAGCCCGCGCTGGTCGGCGAGATCATCGGCGTCCGGTACGCGTGAGCGGCGCCTGACATGAAGCTCGTACGCTACGGACGCCCCGGCGCCGAGCGTCCCGGCGCCGTCGACGCGGATGGCAAGCTGCACGATCTGGGACGCGTGATCAAGGACGTGACGCCCGCGGCGCTCGCGCCGGCGTCGTTCAAGAAGCTGCGGGCGGTGAACCTCGCGCGGCTGCCAGTGGTGAAGGGCCGCCCGCGTCTCGGCTGCCCGCTCGCGGGCATGGGCAAGATGGTCTGCATCGGCCTCAACTACACCGATCACGCGGCCGAGGTGGGGATGGCGCTGCCGAAAGAGCCCACCCTGTTCATCAAGGCCCCGAGCGCGGTGTGCGGCCCGGACGATCCGATCGTGCGCCCGCGCGGCTCCGTGAAGCTCGACTACGAGGTGGAGCTGGGCGTGGTGATGGGCCGCGACGCCCGATACGTCAGTGAGGCCGAGGCGCTGCGCTATGTCGCCGGCTACTGCCTGATCAACGACGTCTCCGAGCGCGCATTCCAGATGGAGCACGGCGGCACGACCACCAAGGGCAAGAGCGCCGATACGTTCGGTCCGACCGGCCCGTGGCTCGTCACGGCGGATGAGGTCGGCGATCCGCAGGCGCTCTCGGTGTGGACGACGGTCAACGGCGAGAAGCGGCAGGACGGCAATACCGGCAAGATGATCTTTTCGGTCGCCGCGTTGATCGCCTACGTGAGCCGCTTCATGTCGTTGCGAGCGGGCGACGTGATTTCGACGGGTACGCCGGCGGGTGTCGGCCACGGCGCGAAGCCGCCGCGCTATCTGCAGCCCGGCGACGTGGTCGAGATGGGCATCACCGGCCTCGGCACCCAGCGCCACAAGATCGTGGAGTCGAAGTAGCGGGGCGTGATTCTACGGGTTCTGCTGCTCGCCATCCGGGCGTCGCTCTACATCGAGAAGTCCACTGACTCGCTCGCCACGTATCTCGGACAGAGGGGGAACCTTCCGGAGCTTTTCATCGGCGTCGCCACTCTCCGGCTGTCATCGCGGTGCTGACGTAGGCTCTGATCGGCGACTCATCTCACCCTCCTCCCAGGGCTGATTTACCGGGTCTCGCACGCCTAAAGTCGCATGGCATCCGGCCTCGCGATGAGCGATGGTCTCGGAGCCTGTAACCGGTGACGGCGTCGTCGACGGGACGAGGGCGGGGCAACGCGAGTCAACTGAGACGCTCTGGACTCGTGCCGTGAGACTTTTCCCAGGCCACAACAAAGGAGTGCGAGGTTTGAAACGGGAACCGAACACAACAGGCATCATCGCGCTGGTCACGACGTTTCTGATTCCATTCCTGCTGGCCGCCATCGGACCTGCCGCAGCGCAATCGGTTACGGGCACCTTGGGTGCCCCCAGCGCCACGACCACGATCCAGGGCGACCAGATCCCGGCGCCCGACCCGAAATTCGGCGGCGTGATCAAGGAAGACGTCAAGGACTCGAAGACGTGGTGGCCGCCGCGGGTCGTGCCTCCGAAAGGCGCGCCCAACGTGTTGCTCATCCTGACTGACGATCAGGGTTACGGCGTCAGCAGCACCTTTGGTGGCGTCATCCCGACGCCGTCGGTGGACCGGATCGCGAAGGCAGGGCTGCGCTATACGCAGTTTCATTCGACGGCGCTGTGCTCGCCGTCGCGGGCCGCCTTGATCACCGGCCGCAACCACCACTCGGTGGGCTTCGGCATCATTACCGAATTGGCCACGGGTTACCCAGGCTACAACTCGATCATCGGCTCTGAGAACGCAACTGTCGGTCGGATCCTTCAGGACAACGGCTATGCCACGTCGTGGTTCGGCAAGAACCACAACACGCCGGCGTTTCAGTACGGCGCGGCCGGGCCCTTCGACCAGTGGCCGTCGGGGATGGGCTTCCAATACTTCTACGGCTTCCAGGGCGGAGAAACCGACCAGTGGAAGCCATACCTGTTCCGTGATCACACGCAGATTTCTCCGTGGATCGGCAAGCCCGGCTACAACCTCACGACCGACATGGCGGACGAGGCAATCAGATATCTGAAGGAAATCAACTCCTCGGCGCCCGACCAGCCGTTCTTCCTTTATTACGCGACCGGAGGGACGCACTCGCCGCACCACCCGACGAAGGAGTGGATCGACAAGTTCAAGGGCAAGTTCGACATGGGCTGGAATGTCATGCGCGAACAGATCTTCGCCAACCAGAAGCGCCTGGGTGTCATTCCCCAGAACACGCAGCTCACGCCGTGGCCTGATGACCTGAAGAAATGGGATGCACTGTCGGCCGACGAGAAGAAGCTCTTCGCCCACCAGGCGGAGGTGTTTGCCGCCTATGCAGCCTATACCGACTACGAGATCGGCCGGGTCATCCAGCAGGTCGAGGACATGGGCAAACTCGACAACACGATCATCATCTATATCGTCGGGGACAACGGCACCAGTCCCGAGGGGACCTTGGTTGGCACGCCCAACACATGGGCCGCCTACAACGGCGTGCTGGACATCCCGGTCGCCGAGCAGCTCAAGTTGTATAACGCCTGGGGCGGGCCGGACACCGCGCCCCACATGGCGGTCGGCTGGGCGTGGGCGTTCGACACGCCGTTCAAGTGGTCGAAGCAGGTCGCGTCGCACTTCGGCGGCACGCGGCAGGGTATGGCGATCTCGTGGCCGGCCCGCATCAAGGACACGGGCGGCGTGCGCAGCCAGTTCCACCACTTCATCGATATCGTGCCCACGGTCCTCGAAGCCGCGGGAATCAAGGCGCCTGATCTGGTCAACGGCATCAAGCAAAAGCCGATCGAAGGCGTGAGCATGGCCTACACGTTCGACAAAGCGAATGCGAACGCGGCATCGACCCGCAAGACCCAGTACTTCGAGATGATCAGCAACCGCGGCATCTATAGCGACGGCTGGTACGCCTGCACGACCCCTCCGGTTCCGCCTTGGGTACTCAATGCGAAGATGCCTGTCCCCAATGACTACAAGTGGGAGCTGTACAACACTGCTGAGGATTACTCGCAGGCCAACGACCTGGCGGCCAAGATGCCCGATAAGCTCAAAGAATTGCAGGCGATTTTCCTGCAGGAGGCGGGCAAGTATCAGGTCCTCCCCCTGGACAACAGTAGCTTCGCCCGCGCAGCCGCGCCCAAGCCAAGCGCCACCGCCGGACAAACCGTTTTCAGCTACACCGGGGTGAACGCCGGCTTGCCTGCCGGAAATGCGCCGAGTGTCTTCGGCAGGTCGTACTCAATCACCGCCGAGATCCAGGTTCCGCAAGGTGGTGGCAACGGGATGATCGTGACTCAGGGCGGGCATGCCGGCGGCTACGGCCTCTACCTGCTCAAGGGCAAGCCTGTGTTCGACTACAACTTCCTGGCGCTCCAGCACTTCCGCTGGGAGGGCACGCAGGCGCTGTCCGCGGGCAAGCATACGATCGGGTTCGATTTCACCTATGACGGGCCCGGCGTCGCGAAAGGTGGTACCGGCGTGCTGAAGGTGGATGGCAAGGTCGTCGCGACCCGAAAGATTCCCCATACGGTTGCCTTCCTGTGGCCGCGGGACGAGACCTTCGATGTTGGGATCGATACTCGCACGCCGATACAGGACAAGGACTACCAGGTGCCGTTCGCCTTCAGCGGCAAGATCAACAAGCTGACCTTCAACCTGGGACCTGAGCGAATGCTTGCCGAGGATCAGGAGAAGATGAGAGCTGCGGCGCTCAAGGCGGACTAGTCAACTGAGGTGATTGCTTTGAGCAAGAACCGCACAGTGATCGCGGCACTGGTCGGCGTGATCGTGCTGATGGCGTCGGTCTCCGCGCAGGCCGAGGAGGAGGCGTCCAGCGCGGAACTGGCCAAGAAACTCCAGAACCCGGTCGCCGACCTCATCAGTTTGCCGCTGCAGAGCAACTGGGATTTTGGCATCGGCCGGGCGGATGCGATGCGCTAC
>Ga0075434_100005334_pt1 | contig 11697 bp, 9 predicted proteins | sample RhiMethybrSRZTD3_FD_75298 | JGI IMG/M metagenome (GOLD analysis project Ga0075434, IMG submission 75298) | Populus rhizosphere microbial communities from Tennessee, USA - Rhizosphere MetaG P. TD hybrid SRZTD3 | ecosystem: Host-associated > Plants > Roots > Rhizosphere > Soil | place: USA... | reverse complement strand
TTGAGACATTACATAATGTAGTCTTTCCGATGACAATTTTGCAATTTGCGGAAAGCGTCGCGGCAGGCTTCACTGATTGGAGAGACTGCCGCGAAGACAGCCGGATTAGTTGAGACAGAGGGGTCGGCGAATGTCGTTCGAAGCGTTCAAGGTCCTGACGTTCGATATCGTGGGAACGTGCATCGATTTCGAGAAGGGCATTCTGGACGGCTTCCGCGCCATCGGTGGTGCGGCAGCGAAGAAGCTGAGCGACGAGGATATCTTCAAGCCCTATCTCATCGGCCGCGAGAAATTCCCCGGGCGTTCGAGCGTGGTGATGCGCGAGGTCTATCTCCATGCCGCCAAGGAGCTTGAGCTGCCGCATGACGATGCCGCGGCGGACGCCTTCATGCGCCACTTCTTTAACTTCCCGGCGTTCGAGGATTCAGCCGAGGCTCTGAAGAGGTTGAGGCGGAAATTCCGTCTGGTGGCGATGACGAACTTCGATCGGGTTGCCTATACGGCCTGCGCCAACACGCTGGGGCAGCCCTTTCACGACAGCATCACCGTCGACGAGGCGCAATACGCCAAACCGGACCCGCGCTTCTTCGCCTACAATCTCGGCCGCCAATCGGCGTTCGGCTACAAGCAAGACGAGATCCTGCACGTCGCGCAGAGCCAGTACCACGACATCGGCGTGGCGCGGGAACTGGGCTATAAGGTGTGCTGGATCGAGCGGCGCAAGGGCCTGAGGGGCTTCGGTGGGACGCCAGTCCCGAAAAGCGTCACCAAGCCGGATTTCCATTTTTCAACGCTTCGGGAACTGGCGGATGCAGTAGACAGCGGCTAGGTCGCCAACTTCCAGGGCCGCCGCCGCAGTCTCTAATGCTGGACGACACAACCCCTGTCGCTGTGACGCGATCGCGCCGTTCCGACACTCCTTCCGCAAATGCTCGCCAGAACGGTGGGCGCCGAGGCGGCCATCGTCGGCGGCGGATTTATAGGCGCTCTCCGCCGACCTCAGCGCCAATTTCCTATTGCGAACCAGCGGTGCGTACGGCCGCTGGCTCGCACCACTTTCTTGACCGGCTGACCTCCCAACCCATTGGCTCATAGTGAGCTGCACAGCCGCATGGCATCGAGCATGGCGGCGTGGATATTGCGGCTCGAGACCGCATCGCCGATCCGGTGCAGCTCGTACCCCTCCTCGCGCAACCGCGGCTGCGGAGCAGCCTTGACCAGCGCTTCGAGGTCGCTGACGCCATCATTCGCGGACCACTTGCGCATCTGCCTGTAGATCTCGTCCACCGGAATGTTGCCCTGTTCGATCACCACGTGATCGACGAGCACATGGTTCTCATCGCGCGAAATGTCATTGACCAGCGTGGCGAGCAGGCGATTGTCGCTGCGCTGGACGCCGACAAGACGCGTTTCGGAGACGGGCTGGATGCCGCGCTTCAGGAAGAAGCTCTTCCAGCGCCACCGCTCGGCGTACGTCAGCTCCTCGGCGAGCTGGGCATCGATCGAGATGTAACGGACATTGGCGCCCATATCCATGACCCGCTCGGCCGCAAGCGGGCCGGGATGGCGCCCGGTGCCGTCGTAGACGAGAACCTCGCCGGCTAGCGTCGCTTGTCCGGTGAGCACGTCCCATGTGTTGAGGCAGAGGTCGTTGCCATGGGTCAGGTCGATCTGCGGCAGGCCCCCGGTTGCCAGGATGACGACGTCGGGGTTGAGGGCCGCAATATCCTGTGCTTGCATATAGGCGTTGGCATTGAGCTCAGCGCCCAGCCGCTTCAGTTCGGCAACGCGCCAATCGACGATCCCCATCAGGTCGCCCCGCCATGATCCGGTAGCACCGATCAGAATCTGCCCGCCAAACTTGTCCGCAGCTTCATAGAGCGAGACCTTGTGGCCGCGTTCGGCGCTGATCCTGGCGGCTTCAAGCCCGGCCGGGCCGCCGCCGATGACGATCACGTTACGCACCGGCCCGTCGGTCTTGGAGATGATGTGCTTGAGGACCTGCTCCCGCCCAGTCGCGGGGTTGTGCAGGCAGGACGGGCGATAGGGTGACTGGCAATGCGTCGCCCCCACACAGGGGCGGATTTCGCTTTCGCGCCCGCTCGCGATCTTCGAGACGAGATGGGGATCGGCAATCTGGGCGCGCGTCATGCCGGCCATGTCGAGCTTGCCTTCACGGATGGCAAACCGCGCCGAGGCAACGTCGGCAATGCGCGCGGCGTGAAACACCGGCAGGCCAACCTCCTTGCGGAATGCACCGATCGGCTCGACCCACGGTGCAAGCGGCGAGCCCATGCCCGGCATATTTTCCGCCGCGAGCGCCCTGGTCGTGTCCATGGTGCCGTAGATGGCGTTGAAGAAGTCGACGGCACCGGCCTTCTTCAGAAGCAAGGCGATGCGCATGCAGTCGTCGAAGCGAAGACCGCCACCGGGACCCTCGTCGACCACGAAGCGCATGCCGACCAGAAAATGATCGCCAACAGCCTTGCGGATCGCCTCATGCACCATCAGCGCGAACCGGCACCGGTTCTCCAGCGAGCCACCAAAGCGGTCGGTGCGCCGATTTGTGACAGTAGAGAAGAACTGTCCGATAAGATGGCCGCCTGCGAGAGTCTCCACTCCATCGAGGCCACCTTGCTTGCAGCGCAAAGCAGCGGCGGCATAGGCCTTGATCACCCGATCGATGTCGTGCTCGTCCATCTCTTTGGGGATACTGCGATGCAGCGTCTCGCGGATCGGCGACGGCGCAATCGTCGGCAGGCGGTCGCCGGCGTAGGGGTCTCCGCGCCGACCGAGATGGGTGATCTGACACATGATGCCGGTGTCGAGCGCATGCATGCGGGAGCTGAACCGCTGCAGATGCGGAATGATGGCATCGCTACCGACGTTGAGTTGGCGGAAAATGTTCGGTGAATCACGATCCACATTCGAGGAACCACCGAACATCGACAGGGCGATGCCACCGCGCGCCTTTTCCTCATGGTAGCGCTGATAGGCTTCCTCTGGCATGCCGTCGACCTCGAGGCCGCAGGCATGGCTCGTGCTCATGATGCGGTTGCGGAACCGCACATACTTGATCGTCATGGGCTGCAGCAGCGGATCTTTGGCTACGATCGCGGGATCCGGACTGTACATCTTGTTATTCTCCTTGCCGGCGGACGGGCGCGACTTGGACGTTACGCATTGCCGGATTTGCCTGCCTCGGGGTCATTCGTCGCCAGGTCCACGGGCCCCGGCTACAGGATCTGGCTGAGGAACTGCCTTGTGCGGGGATCACTGGCGTTGGTGAAGAATTGAGAGGCTGACCCGTGCTCGACGATCACGCCTCCGTCGGTGAAGTAGACGTGGTCGGCGACTTCGCGAGCGAAGCCCATTTCGTGCGTTACCAGGATGCAGGTCATGCCCTCCGTGGCGAGCTCCTTGATGGTGGCGAGAACTTCCTTGATAGTTTCTGGATCGAGCGCCGCGGTCACCTCGTCGAACAGCATCACGTTCGGCCGCATGGCGAGACTTCTCGCGATGGCCACGCGCTGCTGCTGGCCGCCAGACAACTGGCCCGGATAGACGTCCTCCTTGCCGGTAAGCCGCACCTTGGCGATGAGCGCCCTCGCGCGCCGCTCGACCTCCTCCTTCGGCTCGCGCAGGACCTTCAGCGGCGCCATCATGACGTTCTCAAGCGTCGTCTTGTGCGGGAACAGGTTGTACTGCTGGAAGACGATGCCGACTTTGCGCCGCAGGGAGAGCTTATCGAGCTTCGGGTCGTTGACTTCCTGTCCCTCGACCGTGATCGAGCCGCGCTGGATCGGCGTGAGAGCGTTGATGCAACGGATCAGCGTCGATTTACCCGAGCCCGACGGGCCGATAATGCAGATGACCTCGCCCTTCCTCACATCGAAGCTGATGCCTTTGAGCACATCGAAGGTGCCAAAGGACTTGTGCACGTCGCGCAGCGAAACGATCGGCTGCTCGGCCGACCACGGACACCCGACGCTGTTTGATTCAGGATCCAACGGGGTATTTCCGCTCAAGGTTTCGCGTCCAGACCGCGATCGGATAGATGTAGGCGAAGAAGAGGCAGAGCAGAAACAGATAGAACGGGAACAGAAACTCCGGCCTCGCGCCGGCAGCCTCCATCGCCCCCTGCGCGTTGGCTACTGCCTCATGTATGCTGAAAATTGAGGCGATTGGCGTCGACAGCGTCAGCAGGGCGTACCAGTTCATCCAGGGCGGTATGATGCGGCGAACGCATTGCGGCAGGATAATCCAGCGCAGCGTCTGCGAGCGCGTGAAGGCAAGCCCCTCTGCCGACTCCCATTGACCGGTCGGGATCGAAAGCACCGCACCGCGCACGATCTCGCTGATATTGCCCATTACCGGAAGGGTGAAGGCCAAGGTTGCCTTGATCCAATCGGGGATAGGAATCTTACCGCCGGTCGGAACGCGAATTTCCACCGGGATTATGAGCATCACCACGAACAGGATCACCAGCCAGGGCGAGTTGCGGAAAAGGTGAGTGATGAAGCGCGCCGGCGCTCTGACAACCGCATGCAGGCTAATCTGGATCAAGCCGAGCCCGATGCCGAGAAGTGTGGCCAGCGCCATTGCGAGGAAGCTGATGACGAGGTTAAGCGCAAAGCCTTTCAGGATGAAGGGAAGCCAAATGACGAGCGTCGCCAGCGCCGATGGCACCGCGGGATTCACCCGCGATTGCCCCCAGGCGACGGCCATTGATGCCAAGCACCCAAGCACTAGACAGACCCCGTGCCGCCAGCTGAGTAACGACGACAGGCGCGCCTCGATCGGTGACTTGTCGATCCGGAAAGGAGATACCATCACTGGCCGTACCCTGGCAGCGCGAGCCTGTGCTCCAGCGCGTGCAAGCCTGCGGCCAGCAGCGTGACCACGAGGACGTAGAACATGAAGAGCAGCAGCATCATTTCAGGAACGTTGATATTGTCCGACCAGACTTGGTTCAGGACGTACGTCATCTCGGGCACTGTAATGACATAGGCAAGTGAGGTCGTCTTCGCCAAACTGACGAGATTGTTCGTGAGCGCCGGCAGGCTGATGCGAAAGGCCAGCGGCAGCGTAACGTAGAGGAATGTCTGCCAGCGCGAGAAGCCGAGGCTCTCGGCCGCTTCTTGCGTGGCTTCAGGCACCGCCTCGAGGCCGGCGCGAAAGATCTCTATGTTGAAAGCACCGCCAAAAATGCCGAGCGAGATGATCGCCCAGGTGAACGACGAGATGAGCGGCTGCGAATAGCCGCCCATATCGACGGACGGCGTGAAAGCACCCAGACCAAAATAGAAGAAGAGGAGCTGGATCATTGGCGGGGTGTTGCGGAATGCCTGGATGTAGGCATTCACGCCCACCCTGAGCGCCTGGCTCCTCGCGCCTTGAGTCCAGGCACCGAGAACGCCGATCCCCAACGACAACAGCAGCGACCAAAAGATGAGCCTCACCGAAGTGGCCGCTCCGTTGAGGAAACGGCCAAACTCGTAAGGTTCATAGAAGACGATGAAGTTCAGACCCGTCCGCTCATAGAGCTGACGGAAGAACGGGGCGATGAGCTCAAGCATCTCGGAGCGCGCTCAGCACGAACGGGTCTGATGAAGCGTACAACTTACTTCGGATTGAGATAGCCTGTATCCCACTTCATCTGCTTCTGGTGCTGCACGAACCAATCCGACGGCTGGACGCCCCACTTTTTCTCAAGCTCGATCAGCTTGCCCTCGGCGTGCCAGCGATAGGCCATGCCGGCCATGAACGCGCCCCAACCTTTGTTGACTTCCTCGATCGGCACGGCAGCCCCCCAGGGATTGTGGTAGAGCACGGGGACAGGCATCTCATAGCCTTCCCAATCCGGCGTGGCGAGATCGGCCATGATGCTCACGTCGTCGTATACCCAGGCGATGCACTTGCCGGCGCGCAGTGCCTCCTTGGCCTCCGTGTTGCCGGCGAAGGCTATTAGGTTGGCATGCAGCTCCGTCTCAACCTGCTTGTTGTAGTAATTGCCCTGCTTGCCGCAGACTGGCTTGTTGGCGATGTCCTTCCAATCCTTGATCACGCCCTTCTTCGCAAGCAGCGTCGGCCCGGATGTCCAGTAGGCCGGCTCAATGATGCCGACGATCTTGCGACGGTCCGCCGTGTCGTACATGCCGCCGATGATCAGGTCGATCTTGCTCTGCTGCAGAAACTGCATGCGGTTGGCCGACGTAATGATCACCGGTTCGAACTTCACGCCGAGCGCTTCAGCCACGCTCTTGCCGAGGTCGACTTCAATGCCCTGCATAGAGCCGTCTGGCGCGGGGAACGACCACGGCTTGAACGCTCCCTGCACGCCGACGCGCACAACGCCGCGATCGAGGATTTGCTTGAGGCGGTCGGGCGCCTGGGCTTGTGCCGTCGCCAGCACGGCAGTGCCGATCAGCACCATCCCACCTGCCAAAATCCGTTTCAATGCGCCTCCAGATGCCATCTGTGATGGTCTCCTGTTTGATACATGTTGTCTATTGGCTTAGTCGGAGTTGATCGAGCCAATGCGAAATACCGTCTCCTGATAGTCGAGAAACTGGCGAACTTGTCCGACGATCTCCTCCGCCGACCATCCAAGCAGACTGCGAAACCGACGCCGCAACCTCCTCCACCGCCTTCCGGTCGAGATGTCGCCCAGGCAAAGCCGGTGCCCACGTAGAATATTCCCGAAGGAGCACTGGCCGCAATCGCACTCGACCAATCCGCTCGAACGCCTGAATAGCAAGCGCCACCCCGACGTGGTCGCCAACTTCCCCAACCACACGCCTATCGTGCGGCTGGGAGCTGCTCGGGCCGTGGTGGCGGCAATGCCGCTCCCCGGACTGCCGTGCCCAGACCGCGACCCGCCGCTGCCGATCACGGCCAGCTCACCGTGCTGCTGAGGTTGACGCACACATTTTGGCAGGTCCGCTCTCGAGGGCATCTCGGTGCTATGATGCCCCGGCGGTTCCTTGTTCATGCCTTGGAAGATTTCGGAGACCTGATTGGTTGGCTGGGACGAGTGCTGGAGTGATAGGAGTAGACCTGGGCCCAGACTCACACCTTCCCTAACGCGATAGGCTTGCCGCATTGACGTGGCAGGACCGTTCCATTGGAATGAGTTCTCAATTCGAGCAAGCGGAGCGCAGGGTGCCATGGCTGTCGCGCGATTCGAGATGATCCGCCGCGAGCCCTACGCAACAAACGCGGACTTCGGCGATAGTGGGCCCTACGAGCGGATTGATGCAATCGCCCACTATGCAGTGGATCCGACCCTCCCCGGCAATGACCGGATCACCGACCTGAGCCTGGCCGAGCGCAAGCACGGGAAGGTTGAGTTCACCGGCGACGTGACGCTGCTGGTCCCGCGGGGGAAGGCGAACAGAGCCTTGCTCGTGAATTTTCCGAACCGGGGGAACCGCACGGCGACGCGGCTCTTCAACCGGGCGCCCTTTGAGTTGGTCCCCACGGACGAGATCGATCCCGGCGATGGCTTCCTGATGCGCCACGGCTGGAGCGTCGCGTTTTGCGGCTGGCAGTGGGATGCGCCGAAGCCCGGACCGCGTATGGGCATCACCCCGCCGCAGGTCCCGCCGCCGGTGCGCAACCCCGATGGGAACATGCACCTTCGCATCCAGCCTAACGAGGTGACGGCGGCCTATCCACTGACCGACCACCATGTCGGCTCGATCGGCCAGCACCGACCGATTGCGGCGCGCAACGTCTCTGTCGCGGAGGCGCGCCTCTTGGTGCGACCCTCGATGTACGGCGAAGCAGAGGAGATCTCGCGCAACCGCTGGCAGTTCGCTCGCGACGAGCTCGGCGCTCCAGTTGCGGACGCGGAGTGGGTGCGGCTGGAAGGCGGCTTCCAGCCCGGTCTGGTGTACGATCTGATCTTTGTTCCGCGCGACTGCCCGGTCGCCGGGGCCGGACTGCTGGCGATGCGCGATCTCGCGGCTTTTCTGCGCCGCCACCCCGCGTCGCCCCTCGCCGGCAATGTCGATCACGTGATCGGCGAGGGCATCTCGCAGTGCGGACGGCTAATGCGCACCTTCCTCGGGCTGGGCCTGAATACCGCTGAGGATGGCGGCCCTGCCTATGACGGCCTTCTGATCCATGTCGCGGGCGGGCGTCGGGGCGAGTTCAACATGCGCTACGGCCAGCCCTCCGTGCAGCCAACCCCAGCCTTCGGGCACCTCTTCCCCTTTGCGGACGACCCGACACACGATCCGGCCACCGGTCGGACGGCCGGGCTGCTCGACCTGCAGCGTGCGGCCGGCAACGTGCCCAAAATCTTTCAAACCGATACCTCGGCGGAATACTGGCGGGGCGACGCGTCGCTCGCGCACATAGCGCCGGACGCTAGTCGCGATCTTGAGCTGCCGCGCGAGGTGCGGCGCTATCTCTACGGCTCGACCCAGCATACGCCAGGCGCATTGCCCTTCGCCGACCTGAGCCCTTTCGGCAGCCACGGCAGCAACTGGTTCAATGTCGTCGATTACCGGCCGCTCCACCGGGCGGCTCTGATGAACCTGCTGGCCTGGATCCGAGATGGCAACGAGCCGCCTGCAAGCGTTTATCCGCGCCTCTCCGACGGCACCGCCGTAACCCGCGCCCAAGTCGTTGAGCGGCTCGCCCAAATTCCGGGGCTCGTGCCGCCTGTTGTCGATCTCCTCCCAGGTGTCCGGCCGCTCGAGGTTGGACGGTTGGCGGACCGGGGTATCGGCACGTTCCCGGCACGGCCCGTGGGGCCACCCTATCTGGCCTTTGTTGCAGCACTCGATGCCGACGGAAATGAGACGGGTGCAGTCCGGATGCCCGATGTCGAGGTGCCCATCGCGACCCATACGGGCTTCAATGTCCGCCATCCAAGGTCGGGAGGCGCCGGGCAGCTGTTGGAGTATGTCGGCCTGACCGTGCCCTTCCCACGCGACGCCGCGGAGCGCGTCCGCACTGGCGATCCCCGACCGGCCATCGCCGAGCGCTATGGTGGGCGCTCCGACTACCTGGCCCGCGCGCGAGCCGCCGCCAGACGGCTGACGGCGCAAAGGCTACTGCTCGAGGAAGACATCGAGCTCTGTGTCGACCTCGCGGCCGAACGTTACGACGCTTGCACGAAGTGACCGGGTGGCTGCGGGGGGGTCGTGGGTCGGACCTATTCGTGTGACCCCTGACCGGTCCTGGGGAAGTCTGCGCACCGCTCACTTTCAGACCGCAGCACTTCCAGGGTCTTGATCTGGGCACGTCTTTGCGGTTGCCCCCGCCCATCATCGCTTCTCGTGCAATCGCTTGCATTCCCCACGCGGCCATGTTTTGGCCTTTCGTCCTCGTCTGCAGCTGCTGAGCGTGGAGCTGCCATGGCTTCAGCTCCACGGCGGCCTCGCTTAAAGCTCCGGCAGGCGTAATGGACGACGAAAGCGGCCCGCGGATTGGAGAGGATCCAGTTCGGTCTCTCTGGCTGTTCTCTGTCGTTTCGGGTTGGGCGCAGCCATCTGAAGCTCGCTCGCGCGCATCAGAATGGCGCCCCAAGCGAGGCTCAGGCTGTCGATCCTCTTTGGCGATGATCACCAGCCAATCCTGACGCGGCATGCGCTGGCAATACGGTTACCCTCCACCAGCAACGGTCCAGCTTCCCTTGAGTAGCGCAGACGAATGCAGGGGTTGGCGTAGTCGGCGGACGTGATGGACACTCCCCGATCATAGCGCCGATCGCGGAGATTTCGCCTGATCGAGAGTTCCCATCTCGCTACGGTCGACGTCCGATTACCTGGGGCACAACGGCCTATCCCGCGCATCCGTAATCGCACAAGATTGAACAAGCTGCCGGCGGTGGGCATCCCTGCTAACCAGTTGAGAGGCTTATTTCCGCTGCCGACAACTGCAAACGTGAGTGGTGGCTGATCGTTGGTGGTTCACAACTCCTAACTCGCTGACTGCAGGTGTCGGCTGAACAACGCCGCCCCGGTTGCATGGCTCACGAGTCTGGGTCAAGTTTGCGGACGCATGCCCTTCCTTCCCTTTCGCCCGCGTCAGCACCTCCCAGCAAATCTAGCCCCGAGATTGCGGCGCTGAACGGGCCTGATGCGGTCGCACCTTCCCTCAGACAGCCTTCAAAAACTCCCAAGACCGCTCGAGCTGGAACGCACCGGCACTGCCGTGCCATCGGCTTATTCACTGGTTTTCCGGCACACGGCGGTGGATCAGATACATCATGCCGACGGTGACGAGCACGCTGGTAATGAGGATGAACCCGAGGCGGTCGAAGTGCTCCAGCCTGCCGGTGCTGCCTTGGGCCACGATCAGCCCGGCGAGCACCGAGGCAACTCCCCCCGAGATCTGTTGCAGAGACGAGTTCACGGCCATGAAGGCTCCACGGCTACCCGGATCCGGGATCGCCGATATCAGGGCCTGGGTGGGTATCATGCGCGCAAAGATGCCAACGAACAGCAGCACGTTCACCGCCAGAACCCAGGGCAGCGGCGTTGTCCCGAGGTTGGTGTAGATCGCCACCATAACCATGGTCAGGACGGCGCCGAACAGGAAGACGTTGAACTTACCGTAGGTGTCACTGGCGCGGCCCACAAGCGGGCCGACGGCGATCGCACTCACCCCCGTGACCAGGTAGAGAATAGGCAGCTGCTCCAGGTCGATGCCGAGATTGTGCACGGTGAAAACGCTGCCGAACGGCATCAACATGTAGCCGCCGAGCGTGAGAATCCCCGTTGCGGCGAAGGCCAGGACGTACCGAAAGTTCGTTAGGGTGGACCACAGGTGGAGAAAAGGGTTTTTCTCGGTCGGCAGCTTAAGATGCGCGTCCACAGGTCGGAGGTAGACCATGATGATCCCGCACACAATGATCGAGACCACGACGATCATCATGAAGGGGGCGTGCCATCCCCAGATATTGGCGAAGTAGAGCCCGATGGGCAGCCCCAGGATCTGGCTGGCGGCAAAGGCCGTCTGCACGACACCCATGACGCGACCTCGCATCTGCAGTGAAAACAGGTCGGTCGTGATGGCAAGCACAATCGAGCCAATCACGCCTCCGAAGATGCCCGTAACGATGCGGCCGAAAAGCAGGAAATGAAACGTGGGGGCGATTGCGCACAAAAAGGTGCCCACGATGAATCCGGCATAGAAGAAGAGCAGGAGACGCTTGCGGTCGAAACGATCAGCAAACCCCGCCGCCAAGATGGCGGAGATGCCCGCGCTGAAAGCGTAGGCCGATACCACGAGCCCGAACTGGGAGGGCGTGATCTGCAGCGCCGGTATGAGCATGGCGCCCAGCGGCGACATCACCATGAAGTCCAGGATGATGGAAAATTGCAGGAAGGCCATGAGAGCGATGACGAGCCATTGATAGCTCGTGAATCCGCCCTTGGTCTGCGATTGGGTCATGTTTTTGCTCAGGTGTTGGCCTGGGATTGGCCTGGGGTTGGCCTGGGGTTGGCCTGGGGTTGGCCTGGCTAGTGACGTAAGTTGGCAAACCGATGAACAGAAATGGCCTGTGACGGTTAGCCTCTGGGCGAGGGATTTAAGCGGCTCCCACCGCCGTCGCTGCGCAAGAACAATGCTGTTGCTGACGTTTTGCCTCGCGCAAGGTGCTGGCGCCGCACCTTATCGGTCGGCGGTGACCCCCGATGGCGAGCGATCAAATGGCCGCGCGTGATCACTCGGCCGCTC
>Ga0075434_100005333_pt1 | contig 11699 bp, 13 predicted proteins | sample RhiMethybrSRZTD3_FD_75298 | JGI IMG/M metagenome (GOLD analysis project Ga0075434, IMG submission 75298) | Populus rhizosphere microbial communities from Tennessee, USA - Rhizosphere MetaG P. TD hybrid SRZTD3 | ecosystem: Host-associated > Plants > Roots > Rhizosphere > Soil | place: USA... | reverse complement strand
CCCGTCGCGCAAGCCGCCGAATAGGTTTACGGGAGGTGACGATGACGACGCCGAACACGCCGCTGTGGGAAGTTTTTATCCGCAGCCGCAACGGGCTCGCGCACAAGCATTGCGGCTCGCTGCACGCGAGCGACGCCACCATGGCGTTGCAGGCCGCGCGCGATATTTTTACGCGCCGCGGGGAGGGGCTGTCGATCTGGGTCGTGCCATCGAATGCGATCACGGCATCCGATCCCTCCGAGAAGGGCATGATGTTCGAGCCGGCGGAATCCAAGATCTACCGCCATCCCACGTTCTACGACGTTCCCGAAGAAGTCGGGCATATGTGATTTTCTTCAACGATTCCTTGAGCCGCGGTCTCGCGCCTTCTCGGGACGAGGCGAAAAGTGGAAGAATTGATGGCGACCCCCTCGATCCAGGTTTCGGAAAGTCCATTGGTGCTCTACCTGCTGCGGCGGGCGGATGATGCGCTCGTCCTCGGCCATCGCCTGTCGGAGTGGTGCGGGCATGCGCCGATGCTGGAAGAGGATATGGCCCTGTCCAACATTGCGCTCGACCTTCTGGGACAGGCGCGTGAGCTCTATTCGTATGCCGCGACGGTCGAGGGTCGAAGCAATGACGAGGACAAGTTCGCCTATCTCCGCGACGTCAGGCAGTACCGCAACCTGCTCCTGGTCGAGCAGCCGAACGGTGATTTTGGCCGCACCCTCGTGCGGCAGTTCTTTTACTCGGCCTTCGCTGATCTCTATTGGCGCGCGATGATGAAATCGACCGACGCGACTCTGGCGGCAATCGCGGCGAAGTCGGAGAAGGAAAGCGCCTACCATCTGCGCCATTCTTCCGAATGGATCATCCGGCTTGGCGACGGCACCGAGGAAAGCCATTCCCGCGCGCAGGCCGCAATCGACGACCTCTGGTCTTTTACCGGCGAGATGTTTTCAGCTGACGACAGCGAGCGCGCTCTCGTCAACGCAGGGATTGCCGCGGATGCCGCCGCGCTCAAGCCGCAATGGCTCAAGTCGATTTCGACAGTGCTCGACGAAGCCACGCTGACTTTGCCCAGGAACGATTGGATGCAGCAGGGCGGCAGGAGCGGCCGGCACAGCGAGCATCTCGGTCATCTTCTGAGCGAGCTGCAGTACATGCAGCGCGCGTTTCCGGGGGCGACATGGTGACCGCTGCCGAAAGCGCAAGCGATCTGCGCCAGCGCGCCTGGGAAGCTGCGTCGCGCGTGGTTGATCCGGAGATTCCCGTGCTGACCATCGCCGATCTCGGAGTATTGCGCGAGGTCACGTTGACCGACGGCGGAGTCGAGGTTGCCATTACGCCCACTTACTCCGGCTGTCCGGCCATGAACATGATCGCGCTGGAGATCGAGCTTGCGCTCGAACGGGAAGGCTTTTGCAAACCGAATATCCGGACCGTGCTGTCACCGGCCTGGACCACCGATTGGATGAGCGAGGACGGCCGCCGGAAGCTGAGGGAGTACGGCATCGCGCCACCGCTGCCGGGCAGCTCCCGGCGCGCGCTGTTCGGCATGCAGGCGGTCGCCTGTCCGCAATGCGGCTCCGAAAACACCGAATTGCTCTCGGAATTCGGCTCGACCTCCTGCAAGGCGCTGTGGCGATGCAAGAGCTGCCGCGAGCCGTTCGACTATTTCAAGTGCCATTGATGATGTCTGCTGCCGCACCCCGTTTTCATCGTCTGGCGATCAACGACTTGCGCCGCGAAACGCCGGACGCCGTGTCGCTGACCTTCGCGATCCCGAAAGAGCTTGCCGACGATTATGCCTTTGCGCCCGGCCAGTACCTGACGCTACGCGCAACGATGGACGGCGAGGAAGTGCGCCGGTCCTATTCCATCTGTTCCGGCCCGGAAGATGGCGAGTTGCGCATCGCGGTCAAGAAGGTCGATGGCGGCGCGTTTTCGAGTTGGGCCGCCGACGAATTGAAGAAAGGTGACGAACTCGACGTAATGACGCCGACCGGGCGCTTTGGGATCGCGCCAGCTCCCGCGGAAGCGCGGACTTATGTCGGCTTTGCCGCGGGAAGCGGCATTACGCCGGTTCTCTCGATCGTGAAGGGCGTCCTTTCGCGTGAGCCCAAGAGCCGGTTCTTCCTGTTCTATGGAAACCGTTCAACGGCCGTGGTGCTGTTCCGCGAGGACCTCGAAGAACTGAAAGACCGATTTCTTGAACGGCTGGCGCTGTTTTACGTGATTTCCGGCGAGGAGCAGGACCTGCCGATCCTCCACGGCCGGCTGGACGGGAAGAAAGTGAACATCCTGCTGCGCTCGCTGGTGCCGGCCGAAACGGTCGATCATGTGTTCATTTGCGGGCCGATCGGCATGAGCGACGAGATCGAGGCAACTTGCCGAGACCTCGGCATTGCGGAGGATCGCATCCATGTCGAGCGGTTCGTCTCCGGTCTGGGCGGCAAGCCGCGTCCGAAGGCCGTAATCCCGCCGAGCGCGCCGCCGAAGGCGTTTGCCTCCCTCGTTATCGACGGCAAGCGGCGCGAGGTGCCGGTGGCTGAGGGGGAAGCCATACTCGATGCCGCCTTGCGTGCCGGCGTCGACCTGCCATTCGCCTGCAAGGGCGGCATGTGCTCAACCTGCCGGGCCAAGCTGGTCGATGGAAGGGCCGAGATGGATGTCAACTATTCGCTGGAGCCCTGGGAGCTCAAGGCGGGCTTCATCCTGACCTGCCAGGCCAAGCCGGTTTCCGAAAAAGTGGTGGTGGATTACGATCACGTCTGAAACCACAGGGAGGAATTGAGTGAACGTCAAGGCCACGCTTTCAGCCGATGATCTCGCGCGCGCCTGCGCTGACGCGATGTGGAAAGAGGATGACGCAAGCCAGGCGCTCGGTATGAGGATCGTCGATATCAGGGCAGGTCAGGCGACGCTCACCATGACGGTCAGGCCGGACATGGTGAATGGCCAGCGTATCGCCCATGGGGCTTTCATCTTTGCGCTGGCGGACTCCGCTTTCGCCTTTGCCTGCAACAGCCGCAATGAACGCGCCGTCGCGGCGCAGGGCAACATCACTTTCATCAACCCCGGCAGGATGGGCGACGTGCTGATCGCAACCGCGCGGGAGATTTCGCGCTCCGGCCGCTCCGGGATCTACGATGTGCAGGTGACCGCGGGCGCGGAGGTGCTTGCCGAGTTCCGCGGACATTCGCGCAATGTTCCCGGCACGTGGCTGCAGCCGGACTCCGCGGACAGCCAACAAGGGTAAGCAGCTCAGGGAACGCACCATGGCTCCGACGAATCTGAAATCGAGGGCGGGCGGCTACCGGGCCGAGTTGGACGCCGCCGAGCGCGCCTCGCGCGACGAAATCGTCGCTTTGCAGACAAAGCGCCTGGGCTGGTCACTCAAGCATGCCTACGACAATGTCGCGCACTACAAGAGAACGTTCGACAAGGCCGGCGTGCATCCATCCGATTTCAAGGAGCCTGCAGATCTCGCAAAATTTCCGTTCACTGTGAAGACGGACCTGCGTGACAACTATCCCTTCAGCATGTTCGCTGTCCCGCGCGATAGGCTCGTGCGTGTGCATGCGTCCTCGGGCACGACCGGAAAGCCCATCGTTGTCGGCTACACCAAGGCGGACATCGATACCTGGTCCGACGTGATGGCGCGATCCATACGCGCCGCCGGCGGACGCACCGGAATGCTGCTGCACAACGCCTATGGCTACGGTCTGTTTACCGGCGGGCTCGGCGCGCATTATGGCGCGGAACGCCTCGGCTGCACGGTAGTGCCGATCTCGGGCGGCATGACCGAACGCCAGGTGCAGCTCATCAACGACTTCAAGCCCGACATCATCACGGTGACGCCGAGCTATATGCTCGCGATTCTCGACGAGTTCAAAAGGCAGCGGCTCGATCCGAGAAGGTCATCGCTGAAGATCGGGATTTTCGGTGCCGAGCCCTGGACCAATTCGATGCGCAGCGAGATCGAGCAGGCGTTCGACATGGACGCCACCGATATCTACGGCCTCTCGGAGGTAATCGGTCCCGGTGTCGCGCAGGAATGCGTGGAGACCAAGGACGGCCTGCATATCTGGGAAGATCATTTCTATCCCGAGGTGATCGATCCCGAGACCGGCAAGGTGTTGCCCGAGGGGGAGAAGGGCGAGCTCGTGTTCACCTCGCTCACCAAGGAGGCGTTTCCAGTGATCCGCTATCGCACCCGCGACCTGACCCGGCTGTTGCCGGGTACGGCCCGGCCCGGCATGCGGCGGATGGAAAAGGTCACCGGCCGCTCGGACGACATGATCATTCTGAGGGGGGTCAATGTATTTCCGACGCAGATCGAGGAGGCCCTGCTGGCAACCGATTGGTGCGGCGGACACTTCCTCATTGAACTCACCCGAGAAGGTCGAATGGATGAGATGACCGTGCTGGCGGAAGCACGGCCCGAGCATTGGGACGGCACTGGCCTCGCGGTGCATACCGAGAAGGTCTCGATGTTCATCAAGAACACCATCGGCATCACGGCGCGTATTGTCGCCGTCGCCCCGGAAACGCTGGAGCGCTCGCTCGGCAAAGCCAAGCGGGTTTACGACAAGCGGCCGAAGGGGTAGTCATCCTCCGCTCACGAGGAAGGCGAGGCGCCCGGTCTATGAAGTTTTCTGCCAAGGGAAACGAGTGCACGATCGAAGCGCGCTGCGTGCGGTTAAACGCTAAAGCTCACGATGTTGCCTCGATCTCGCCTTCGATCGAGAGCCGCATGATTTCATGCGCGCCCGATCAGGTGCTGATCGAAATCAAGGCGGCGGCCGTCAATCCGTCTGACGTGAAGGCCGCGACCGGGTTGATGCCTTACGCGGTGTTTCCGCGCACCCCTGGCCGCGACTATGCCGGCATCGTGATCGACGGTCCACGCGAAGCAATCGGCCGCGAGGTGTTTGGCTCCTCCGGCGACCTCGGGATCCGTGCCGACGGAACGCATGCGACTCATCTTGCCGTCGAGATTGATGCGATCGTCGACAAGCCCGAAAAAATCTCCTGGGAGGAAGCCGCCGGCATCGGGGTTCCCTTCGTCACGGCAACCGAAGGCTTTCGGCGCGCCGGCATGCCAGGGCCCGGCGAGAGCGTGCTGATCATGGGCGTCAACGGCAAGGTCGGTCAGGCTGCAGCGCAGATCGCGACCTGGCATGGCGCGCACGTGATTGGCGTCGTGCGCAGGAACGAATCCTACGAGGGTCATGCCAGCACGAAAATCGATGTCATCGATTCCTCTTCCGCCGACATTGCAGCGCACGTGCGGCAGTTGACGGACGGCCGCGGCGCCGACGTCGTGTTCAATACAGTGGGTGATCCCTATTTTCAGGCGGCACACAAATCGCTTGCCCTGCGCGGGCGACAGATTCTGATTGCGGCGGTCAATCCGGTCGTGCCGTTCAACATCCTCGAATTCTATCGCGGTCAACACATCTATGTGGGGATCGACACGTTGGCGCTGTCGTCGGTTGCAACGGGCGCGTTGCTTCGCGAATTGCTCCCGGGCTTTGAGGGCGGGCATCTGAAGCCGTTTCCGATAAATTCGGCCACGACATATCCTTTGGACGACGTCAAGCGCGCCTTCGTTGCGGTGGGGGATTCCTCGCGCGAGCGCGTGATCTTGAGGCCGGCCTGAGAAGATTGAGAAGCGCGACCGATCCCGCCGATTTCCTCAATCGCCGCAGATGACTTCCGGAGAGCCGGCTTTCGGATCACGTGGCTCGTGACGTCGCAAGCCGCATCACCTGGAGATAGCCGGGCCGAACTTCCATCCGGTTGATCAAGCCTTTTTCGACCAAGAGTGTGTGTGCCTCCGGCAGACGGTAGCACGGCAGATACATGAACAAATGGTGCTCGGCGTGGTAGTTGACCCAATAGGGCGCGATCAGTGCGCGTTCGATCGGACCGGCGAGCGTCGTTCGGGCATGGCTGAACGGGTCTTCGCCAGTCGACGTGCACGCATGTTCGGCAATGTTGCGGATGCGCGTCACCAGCGATAGCCAGGTCGCCATTGCAAACAGCCAGACGGCGAAATACCAGATGCCTACGCCTGCAAGGTAAAACAAAACAAACAGCAGCGCGTTCACACCAATGAAGCGCGCCGTTTTTTCACGGCCGCTCGAAACGAAGCTTTCGTGGGTCAGGGGCTCCTCCTTGCCTTCGCGCGCAAACAGCGAGAGGAAAAGCGGAAGGCGCTGCTTCACGAAGGTCTGTCCGGTAAGATCGCGGATCGCCTTGCGCCGATAGCTCTCCGTGGTGATCGGGAACGGCGCAGAAAGCGAGAGATCGGGGTCTTCCGGCTGCTGCGTGAACCTGTGATGTTGCAGATGGTAGGTGCGGTAGCTGGCGAGATCGGCGCCGACAGGCACGGCGCAAAGCCATTGCCCGACCCACTCGTTGATCGCTTTGTTCGTGTGAAGTCCGCCATGTGCGGCTTCATGCATCAGGACCGCGAGCCCAAGCTGGCGTGTGCCGACGATCATTACGGCGATCAACCAGGTCAGTGGATTGGGCCAAAGAGCGACCAGGGCGATCGATCCGGCGATAGCACCCCAGGCATGCGCAACCAGCCACATCCCGCGCCAGGAACTGCGGGAGGTGAGACGGCTCCATTCCTCACTCGTGAAGACTGTCTTTGGGTCGATGCGGGAGACAGCCGGCATGGGGTTGTCCTTTTGCGCCAATCATAGGTCAATCTGCCGCGCGGGTCACGATGCGAATCTCCGAAGTCAGGGTGCGGTGCACGGGACAGCGGTCGGCGATTTCGAGGATCCGCGCGCGCTGCTCGGGATCGAGCTGGCCTTCGAGCGCGATGGCGACGTCGATCTGATCGAGCATGCCTTCCCTTGTTTCGCACTCGGCGCAATCCTGCGCATGAATCTTGCTGTGTTCTAGCGAGACGGTGGCGCGTTCGAGCGGGAATGACTTGCGATCGGCGTAAAGACGCATAGTCATGGATTTGCAGGCTCCCAGAGCAGCGAGCAGGAAATCGTAGGGGTTGGGGCCCGAATCTTCGCCGCCGGCGGCGACAGGCTCGTCAGCCAAAAGACGATGCGGACCGATACTGATTGCATTCTGGAACTTGCTGTTGCGGGTTTCGCGAACCACGACCCGCTTCGGCCGGTCGTCCATGTCCGCCGCCCGGTCCGGGCGCTCCAGTTCAAGATAGCGCGAGGCCCAGGCCGCGATCACGTCGGCGACATAGGTCGAATCGCGCCTCTGGCTCAGCAGGTGATCAGCATCCGCGAGCGAGACGAAGCTTTTCGGATGTCTTGCGGTGACAAAAATCCGGGTCGCGTTGTCGATGCCGACGGTATCGTCGGTCGGCGAGTGCATCACGAGCAGCGCCCTGCGCAGATGGGCAATGTCCTCCATCAGGTTTTGCTCGGCGATATCGTCGAGAAATTCGCGCTTGATGGTAAAAGGCCGGCCAGCCAGCGAAACTTCGGCATGGCCATCCTTACGGATATCGGAGAGTCGCTCCCCGAACAGGCCGGCGACATGAGCGGGGTCCGACGGCGCAGCGATCGTGACGACGGCCTGCGCCTCTGGGATTTTGGCCGCTGCTGCCAGGATCGCGGCCCCGCCGAGGCTATGGCCGATCAGCATCGCCGGAGCTGCGCGAGTTTTCCGCAGATGGTCGGCGGCGCGCACGAGATCGGCGACGTTAGACGAAAAAGTCGAGTTGGCGAAGTCGCCTTCACTGGAGCCGAGACCGGTGAAATCGAATCGGAGCACCGCAATTCCCCGTGCCGCGAGTGCCACTGCAATGCGTTTTGCGGCGAGCACATCCTTGCCGCAGCTGAAGCAATGCGCGAACAGTGCGTAGGCGAGCGGAGCGTACTCTGGCAAGTCAAGCGCTGCAGCGAGCTGAACCCCGCCTTCGCCCTGAAATTGGAAGCGTTCGATCGGCACAGGCTTGCTCCATGTCTTGAAAGCGGGCTTTCAATCAGTCGCCGGAATAACGTTGTTCCGACCAGGGATCCCCGCGATTGTGATAGCCGCGGACCTCCCAATAACCCGGCGCGTCTTCCGTGAGGAATTCGATGGCTTGCAGCCATTTCGCGCTCTTCCAGAAATAGAGATGCGGGACTACCAGCCGGACCGGCCCGCCGTGTTCGGCTGCGAGTGGCGCGCCCGACCAGCTATGCGCCAGCAGCGCGTCCTGAGCGCCAAAATCGTCCAGTGCAAGATTCGTTGTATAGCCGTCGTAGGAATGTAGGACCACGTACCGCGTGTCCTCGCGCGGCCGGCAGACGGCCAGGAGATCGCGGGTTGCAACGCCCATCCATCGATTGTCGTAGCGCGACCAGCTGGTCACGCAGTGGATGTCCGATGTGATCGTCGACTGCGGTTGCGACACGAACTGGGCGAAATCCCAAAAAATTGGATCTTCGACCGCGCCGTAGACGTCGAGCCGCCAGTGTTGCTGCGAAATGTTTGGCGTCACCCCGAGATCGAGCGTCGGCCAATCTCGGGTCAGATGCTGGCCCGGAGGCAACCGCTGATCTTGCGGGCGTGACATCTTTCCCGTGAGAAAGCGGCCCTCTTGCGCCCAGCGCAGCTTGCTGCGTGTCAGCTTGGTTTCCTGCGGAGTTTCAGGCTCGTCGGCCAAGGCAAACTCCTCGCTATTCGTGTCGGTGCATCGCCGATTGATGCTTGGTGTCGCGCATCGTCGAGTAGATCAGGAGCGATACGAAGATCATGCCGCTCAGATAGTAGTAGAACCACTGCTCGTGCCCAAGGCTCTTGAAATAGAGTGCGATGGCTGGGGCCGTGCCGCCGAACAACGAGACCGTGACCGCGTAGGGCAGACCGACGCCGAGCGCGCGGACATTCGTCGGGAATAGTTCGGCCTTGACCACGGCGTTAATCGAGGTGTAGCCGGCGACAAACAGCCACGCCGCGCAGATCAGGAGGAACGCCACGAGCGGCTCCTTCGCGCTCTTCAGTGTCGTGAGGATGGGCACGGTTGCGATTGTGCCTGCGATCCCGAAGAAGATCAGCAGCGGCTTTCGGCCGATCTTGTCGGAGATGGCGCCATAGATTGGCTGCAGCAGCGTCGCAAACACCAGGGTGCCGAAGATCACCAGCGTCGTCTGATCCTCGGTGAAACCTGCGGACAGCCTGACGAAGGTCTGCATATAGGTGGTGAAAGTATAGAAGGCCGCGGTGCCGCCGGCGGTCAGGCCGACCACAAGCAGCACTTCGCGCGGATATCGCAAGAGATCGAGGATCGAGCCCTTCGGTCTCACGGTCTTTTGCGCCTCGATGAAGGCCTCAGTTTCATGCAGGCCGCGCCGCATGACGGCGGCGAAGATGGCAAGCGCGGCGCCAATTGCGAACGGAATGCGCCAACCCCAGGCCTTCAGCTCTTCGGGAGTCAGGAAAACCTTCTGCAACAGCAGCAGCACGACGATCGCAGTGAGCTGCCCGCCGATCAACGTGACGTATTGGAAGCTCGAATAGAAGCCTCGGCGCTTGGGGTCGGCGACCTCGCTCAAATAGGTGGCGCTGGCGCCATATTCTCCGCCCAGGCTCAGACCCTCGATGACGCGTGCCAGCGCCAGGAGCGCGGGCGCCGCAAAGCCGATGGAGGCATAGGTCGGGGTCACCGCGATCATCAGCGAGCCGAAGCACATGCAGACAACCGATAGCGTTAGCGACAGCCGCCGGCCGAAATGGTCGGCGAGATAGCCGAACAGCCAGCCGCCGAGCGGCCGCATCAGGAAAGTTGCGGCAAACAGCACGGCGGCATTGAGTTGCTGGACCACCGGATCGCTTTGCGGAAAGAATGCCGGAGCGAAATACAGCGCGAACGCCGTGTAGGCGTAGAAGTCATACCATTCGACGAGATTGCCGATCGAACCGATGAAGATGGCCTTCACGCGCCGTTCGACGTCGGCGAAATCGAGCTGGTTGCTGTCGCTTGCTGCGGCTTGATCGGTAGTCATGGCAGGCCTCGTCGTGTGGCCCGCCAATGCCGTTGGCTCGGTCGCTCAGGCCACTGCCGGGAATAGCATCGGAAGTTGCCGAGGTCCACGAACGGTTCCCTCAGACCACGTGACCTTGCCTGCGGGGTCGAGCCGAAAATCCGGAATACGCTTCAGCCATTCTTCCAAAGCAACGGTCATTTCCATGCGTGCGAGGTTGGAGCCAACGCAACGATGGATGCCGAGGCCGAATGCGGCATGTCTGTTTTCCTTGCGATCGAGCACGACCTTCTCGGCATCGGAGAACATCGCGGGGTCTCGGTTGGCCGCTGGGAACGATAGCAACACCATGTTGCCGGGCTTGATCGGGCACCCGGAGATGGTGGTTTCCTTGATCACTTCGCGCGCCATGGTCACCGGCGAATAGGCGCGCAACAACTCTTCCACTGCGGAGGGCATCAGCTCCGGCTCGCGGACGAGGCGCTCGCGGTCGGACGGCGTTTTCGCAAGATGCCAGAGCGAGGAGCCAATCGCGCTCCAGGTAGTATCGATTCCCGCGATCAGAAGCAGCCGCAACGAGCCGAGCACATGGGAGTCGTCCAATGGCTGGCCATTCTTGTCTTTCGCATTCATCAGCGTGGAGATCAGATCGTCGGTCGGACGCTGCTTGCGCGCCTCGATATGGTCAACGAAATAGGCGCTCATCTCCTGAACCGCCTGCTGCAGCTGTCTCTCGTCCTTGATGCCGAGCTCAAGGATCTGGTGGATCCAGTGGATGAAGAGATCGCTGTCGCTTTCGGGAATCCCGAGCATGTGAGCGATGGTTTGCACCGGGATGTACTTTGCGTAGCGCACCGCGGCGTCGCACTTTCCGTCGGCGATGAAATCGTCGATCAGCTCGTTGCAGATCGCACGCACCCGCGGCTCAAGCTTCTTCATCGCGTCCGGCGTGAATGGCGGCAGCAGGAGCTGTTTTGCTCCCTTGTGCTCGGGCGGATCGGAAGTGATCGGCGGAGCGGCATTTCTCTGAATTTCGGGCCGTTCGTCGCGGACCACGACGCGCCGCGAGGAAAAATGCTCGGTGTCGTGGGCGATTTCCTTCACAGCCTCGTAGGTGGTCGGAAGATAGCAGCCGAGAAAGCGCTTGGTGTGCACGACGGGGCTTACGCCGCGCAACTCGTCCCAGATCGGGAACGGATTTTCCGTCCAGCGCGGATCGGTGTGGTCGAAATCATGGACCCAGTCGGTCACCGGCGGGTGCTCCGGTAAGCTGCGTTCGGGCTCATGCGTTGCGCGGGCAGATTCGGACATCAGGCCATTCCTCTGTTGCGGCTAACTCGTACGCGTTGTTCGTTCCAACGAATCACTCTTCGGTGATTTCGATCGCAATTTCCGGGCAATTGGATTGGGCGAGCCAGGCCTTGTCTTCCAGACCCGGAGGAACCGTTCCGTCACCGGCCTCATGGGCATTGCCGTACTCGTCAAGTTCGAACAGTTCGGGCGCGAGTGACTTGCAGCGGGCGTGCCCCTGGCACTTGTCTTGATCGACGTGGATCTTCAGCTTTCCTGCCATGGCAAGTGCTTCTCCCAAAAATCTCACGCGACCTGTTCGTCCGCGCGCGCGTTCCCTTGACTTGGCGCGCTGGTTCTCTGGATGCTTGTTGGCCGCGCCGATAAGTTATAGGCTATTACATTCGCGCTGGCCGCGCGCGTCAAGAGGAAAATTGCCGCAAAGCCCATGTCGCAACAACCGCT
>Ga0075434_100005332_pt1 | contig 11701 bp, 6 predicted proteins | sample RhiMethybrSRZTD3_FD_75298 | JGI IMG/M metagenome (GOLD analysis project Ga0075434, IMG submission 75298) | Populus rhizosphere microbial communities from Tennessee, USA - Rhizosphere MetaG P. TD hybrid SRZTD3 | ecosystem: Host-associated > Plants > Roots > Rhizosphere > Soil | place: USA... | reverse complement strand
CCGACGAGAAGTACAAGGCCAAGCAGGCCATCGATGCGTTCTTCGTGCGCAGCGGCGACGTGCTGTCGGCCGCGATCGTGTTCGCAGGTACCGCCGTCCTTCACCTGAGCATCGCGCGGTTCGCGCTCATGAACGTCGCGCTGGTCCTAGCGTGGCTGACCGTCGCACTGCTCGTACTCCGCCGGCACGATGCTCTGCTCGAGCGCCGCGCGAAGGCGGCCTGACTGCCCCGCGCGCGCATCTCTGTTTATCGGTGAACAGCTGGAACGGCGCATCGACTCTGTCGTCATCGCGCCAATCGGCTTAACTGGTTGATAGCAAAGGGCTGTCGCCCTTTTGCCTGGCATCGCGGAACGGTGGCGTTTCCATTGCCTGATTCCCGGTCATGGCAGTCGCCGCCGTTCCAGCGCCATCAACAACCGCCGTGACCTGGCCAGTAGTCGTCCGACGCATGGCTGCTTCGGCTGCTATGGCCAGGGTGTTGTTCCTCCTCTCCCGCACGGTGCTCGCGTTGGACTGCGCGCGGCTGCCTTTCCACCTACGGTTTCAGCCCATCCCTCGGCGTCGGCGTCCATCTGACCCTCGTCGATGGCACGCCGACGCTCCCGCCCAATCGCATCCCCACCCTTCTTCAGGACGATGGGCGGTTCCGAGCATCGTGGACCCGTTCATCGTCGCCTGCCTACGAATCTCCATGAGAGCGAGGCACGGCACTGCCATTGCCGCTCGTCGCTCGCTGCAGGTGTGCGTCATCCGACGCGGCGGGAGGCGACAACCCTGTTCGTCAGGAGAAATCGAATGAGCAGGATCTTCGGTCTGCTTTTCGTGGCGACACTCGTCGTCGCGCCATCGATCGCCCGGCCGGAAGGCACCGGCGGACAACGTGGCAGCGGCCACGAACGTGGGGGCCACGAGTTCGGCGGCGGTGTCGTTCCGCGCTACGCCTCCGTGGCGTTTCACGGCGCCCCAATCGCGCACGAGCACGGATTCGTCGATCGCACCGGCCATCCAAACGCTCCGCACGTGCACACCGACGGCAACTGGTTTGGTCACGATTGGGGCCGCAGTGATGGCCGCTTTCAACTCGACCATCCCTTCGAACACGGCCGCCTTCCGGAACGCCTCGACTTCGGTCATGTGTACCACCTCGGTGGCGGCGACATGCGCCGGTTCTCGTTGGGTGGCTTCTCCTTGGCGTCGCCCGATGGGAGTACGGCTACATCGGCGACTGGTTGTGGGGCAGCGATCCGATCGTCCTCTACGACGATCCGGATCATGCAGGCTGGTATCTCTGCTACAACGCACGGCTAGGTACCTACGCGCACGTGGAGTGTCTCGGCATCTAGCTGAGGGAGCGGCCCCATCTCGATCCTCAGTCTTGCGTTGCCCGGCCGATTGATCGAATCGACAGCAGAATCCCGGGCCAACGACACGCGTGGCACGGGATTCTGTTGTGGTCCATCGACGAGAGTTACATCGGCGAGCTCCTGGGGCCCAATGCGTCATCGCCATTCCCACATCTCCGACATCCATCCAACGACGGAGTCGATGCGAAACAGACGCCGGACGGAGAAGCGGAGCCTGCCGGTGGCGAGCGCCTGTTCTTCCATCCGGCTCTTTTCGAGCAGCAGCTTCAGACTGTGTGTGTATCCACCTGTGACGAGCATGGCTGGTGCTGAGCGCACGGCGGCCACCAGCGCGTCAAGGCGAAACGCGACAACGCTGCGGCCGCTCCGAGGTCGACCTCAGCATGAGCAATGCCAGGGGTTTCGGGTTTGAGACGGAAACAGCGATCAACGGGAAGAAGGCGCTGCGCGCCATCAAGGTAATGAGCAGCCGCCAACCGCCGATCAGCAGCTTTCACGTGGTGGACGTTGCGCCGGCGCTGGGCACGTCGCTTGTGATCACGTTGCGCAGCTGGCGGATTCGAATGACGGTATCGTTCAATTTGCTCTCGCGGCCGCGTGAGCAGAAGGCCGGCGATGCAATCTTCACGGCGTCGGTAACACACATTGTTGCGTGCCAAACCTGACTGGAAATGCACAGATGCGGTGCCCGCGGGCAGCGGCAAACCACTGGCGGTCCCCGGCGTATGCTCTGCATTCGGCGCCTGCCTGAAAATCGAGGAAGATGCCCGACGATCCTCGTTGACGCTAGCCCGGCAGGGCGACCGTGAAAGGCGGCCCGCATGGAAGCACCCGCGTTGGATTCCGACCGGCTAGAGGCGGTTCTCGACGACGGTGAGTTCGTCGTGTACCGAATCGGCGATGCAGCAAGTACGACCTCGGCGCGTTCGGTGCTCGTGGTGATGCCGCACTCGGAGCATCCGCGACTCCAGGCCGTTCGGATGCTGGAGCACGAACACGCGCTGCGGGACGAACTGGATCCCGCGTGGGCGCTGCGACCCCTTGCGGTGACGACGCTCGAGGGCCGACCCGCCCTCGTTCTCGAGGATCCCGGCGGTGAGCTGCTCCTTCAGCGCACCGGGACGCCGATGGATGTCGCCGACGTCCTTCGCGTCGGCGCGGGCTTGGCGGCGGCGGTGCGCCAGCTGCACGGCCGCGGCCTCATTCACAAGGACGTGAAACCCGCCAATGTGATGACGGAGTCGGGAACGGGCCGGGTATGGCTGCGGGGATTCGGCATTGCGTCTCGAGTGCCGCGCGAGCGCCGTTCGCCGGAGCCGCCGGAGGTCATCGCCGGCACGCTCGCCTACATGGCGCCGGAGCAAACCGGGTGGATGAATCGGTCGATCGACGCGCGCAGCGATCTTTACGCGCTCGGGGTCGTCCTCTACGAGTTGTGGACCGGCCGTCTGCCGTTCACGGCGTCGGATGCGATGGGATGGGTGTACGGCCACATCGCGCAGCGACCGGTGCCTCCGGGCGAGCGGCGGCAAGGTCTGCCGGAGTTGGTGTCGGCGATCGTGATGAAGCTGCTGGCCAAGACCGCCGAGGATCGCTATCAGACGGCCGCCGGCGTCGAGCACGACCTGCGGCGTTGCCTCGCGCAGTGGGAAGCCGCCGGCCGGATCGATGCATTCCCGCTCGCCGAACACGACACACCAGACCGGCTGGTCATTCCAGAAAAGCTGTATGGACGCGCGCGCGAGATCGAGACGGTGCTCAGCGCCTTCGAGCGCGTGGTGACGAGCGGGACGCCGGAACTGGTGCTCGTCACGGGGTATTCCGGGATCGGCAAATCATCAGTGGTCAACGAGCTGCACAAAGTGCTCGTGCCACCGCGCGGATTGTTCGCCGCGGGCAAGTTCGATCAATACAAGCGCGACATCCCCTACGCCACGCTCGCCCAGGCCTTTCAGGGCCTCATCCGGAGCCTTTTCGGCAAGAGCGACGCCGAGCTGAGTGGTTGGCGTGACGCGCTGATCGAGGCGCTGGGCCCGAACGGGCGGCTCATGATCGACCTCGTTCCGGAGCTCGAGCTGATCGTCGGAGACCAGCCACCGGTTCCTGATCTCGCGCCCCAAGACGCGCGACGACGTTTCCACCTGGTATTCCGTCGGCTCATCGGTGTGTTCGCGCGACCCGACCATCCGCTGGCGCTGTTCCTCGACGACCTGCAGTGGCTCGACGCGGCGACGCTCGATTTGCTGGAGGATCTGTTGACGGGGTCGGATCTGCAGAATCTCATGTTGATCGGTGCCTACCGGGACAACGAGGTCACTCCCGCCCATCCGCTGAGGCAGAAGCTCGCGGCGATCGAGACTTCCGGTGGGAAGGTGCTGGAGATTACGCTTGCCCCCCTCGCCCTGGAACATCTGCAGCAGTTGATTTCGGAGGCTGTTCGCTGCGAGGCGAAGCGCGCCACGCCGCTCGCGCAGTTAGTACACGAGAAAACCGGTGGCAATCCGTTCTTCGCCATCCAGTTCCTCTCGTCGCTCGCCGAAGAAGGAATGCTCTCCTTCGATCATGACGCGGCGCGCTGGTCATGGGATCTCGGTCGGATTCAGGCCAAGGGTTACACCGACAATCTCGTGGACCTCATGGTCAGGAAGCTGACCCGTCTGACCGCCGAAACACAGAAGGCTGTCCAGCAGCTGGCGTGCCTCGGAAATACCGCCGCAGTCGCCACGCTGTCCCTGGTCCACGACAAGACCGAGGTGGAGATCCATTCACTGCTGGACGAGGCGGTTCGCGCTGACTTGCTGGAGCGCCGGAAAGACTCGTACCACTTCATCCACGACCGCATTCAAGAGGCGGCCTATCTGCTCGTTCCGGAATCATGGCGCGCCGAGGCGCATCTGCGCATCGGGCGGCTGCTCGCGGCGCACACGCCGCCGGAGCAGCGAGAGGAGGTGATCTACGAGATCGTCAATCAGCTCAACCGCGGCTTGCCCTTGATCATCTCGGACCAGGAACGCGAGGAACTGGCAGAGTTGAACCTGATCGCCGGCAGGCGCGCGAAAGCTGCAACGGCGTACGGCTCCGCCCTGAACTATCTGGTCGTGGGTGCGGCGCTATTACCCGCTGATTGCTGGGAGAGAAGATACCCGTTCGTATTTGCGATGGAAGTTGCTCGCGCAGAATGCGAATTCCTGACGGGTGATCTGTCCGCAGCCGAGGAGCGACTGTCGACGCTCTCAGTGCGCGCGGCGAATCTCGTGGACAAGGCCGCTGTCGCGTGCTTACGTGCAGCTCTTTACACAACGCTCGCGCGTGCCGACCGTGGTGTGGAGATCTGCGTCGAATACATGAGCGAGGCCGGCGTCGCCTGCTCACTCCGCCCCACGGACGAGGAGGTCAACGCAGAGTACGAGTGCCTTTTGGGGCAGCTTGACGGTCGGTCCCTTGAAGCGCTGTTCGACCTGCCGCTGATGTCCGATCCAGGCTGGCGAGCCACGATGGAAGTCCTCACGGAACTGTCCGCACCAGCTTACTTTGTTGACGCGAATCTGTGGTGCCTTGTCATGCTGCGAATGGCGAATCTGAGCGCCGAGCATGGCAACTGCGACGGGTCATGCTACGCCTATAGCGTCATGAATCAAGTCGTCGGCGGCCGGTTCGGGAACTATAGAGCAGGCCTCCGCTTCGGTCAGCTCAGTCTCGATCTCGTCGAAAAGAAGAACCTCGAACGATTCAAGGCCCGTGTGTACTTCGGTTGCGGGTGCCTGGTAGTTCCGTGGGGGCGGCATATTCGATCGGGCGTGCCATTACTCCGCCGTGGCTTTGAGACCGCACTGGAAAACGGCGACCAGACGTATGCAGCCTATGCCTACTGCATTCTCGTCTCGAATCGGCTCACCAGCGCAGACCCACTTGAGGAGGTGCAGCGGGAAGCCGAGTCTGCGCTCGAATTCGCGCAGAGAGCACGCTTCGGGCTGATTGTTGACATGGTGACGGGGCAGCTCGGTTTCATCCGGACCATAAGGGGATTGACGCGGCAGTTCGGATCGTTTGGCGACGACGGGTTCGACGAGGGTCGCTTCGAGGAGCGTCTTGAGGCAAGTCCGTCGTTGATTGCCTGCTGGTATTGGATTCGTAAGCTGCAGGCGCGCTTTTATGCGGGCGATTACCCGCAAGCCGTCGCGGCGGCCGAGAAGGCACGACCGCTCCTGGAGGCCGTCAGCGGTTTGTTTGAATTGGCCGACTACCACTTCTATGCCGCGCTCGCGAGAGCGGCCGCGTCGAACTCTGCAACCTCGGATGAGCGACGAGAAGACTGGGCGGCGCTGGCCGAGCATCACAGGCGCCTCGCGTTCTGGGAGGAAAACTGCTCAGAGAACTTCGCAGACCGAGCCGCGCTGATAGGCGCCGAGATGGCACGCCTCGACGGCCGCGAACTGGAGGCCGCACGTCTGTATGAGCGGGCCATTCGGGCGGCGCGCGAGCAGGGCTTCGTGCAGAACGAAGGACTGGCGTACGAGTTGGCCGCGCGGTTTTATGCGTTGCGTGGCTTCGAAGCATTCGCGGATCTCTACCTCCGCAACGCTCGGTACTGCTACCAGCGATGGGGAGCCGACGGGAAAGCGCGGCAACTCGTCGAGCTGCACCCGCGTCTGAGGGAAAACGAACCGGCACTCGACTCGCGAGGCACGAGCGGTGCACCGGTCGAGCAGTTGAGTCTGGCGACCGTGTTGAAGGTCTCGCAAGCGGTCTCGGGCGAAATGATCCTGGATCGACTGCTCGACAGGCTCATGCGCGCGGCCATCGAGCACGCCGGCGCCGAGCACGGTCTATTGATTGCCCGGCGCGGTGATGCGCTGCAGATTCAGGCGCAAGCGACCGCGAGTGGAGCGGATGTAACCGTGCACTTGCGAGACTGCGACCACGCCGAAGCCACGCTGCCGCAGTCGCTCGTTCGGCATGTCATGCGTACTCAAGAGACCGTGATCCTCGAGGACGCCGCATCTCAGAATCCGTTTTCCGCCGATCCGTACCTGGTGCAGCGTCGTGCCCGTTCCGTTCTCTGTTTGCCATTGATCAACCAGGGCCACCTCATCGGAGTGCTCTATCTCGAGAACAACCTCGCACCTCGCGTGTTCGGCCCGGGCCGTGTCGCGGTGCTGAAAGTGCTCGCGTCGCAGGCCGCCATGTCGCTCGAGAACACTCGTCTGTACCATGACCTTGCCCAACGCGAGGCGCAGATCCGGCGGCTCGTCGACGCTGATATCGTCGGGATCATCATTTGGGACCTCGATGGCACCATTCTCGACGCCAATGACGCGCTTCTCCGTATGGTGGGATACGAGCGTGATGATCTCGTCTCGGGCCGCCTGCGCTGGACCGATTTGGCAGCTTCCCAATGGCTCGGTCGTGATCTTCAAGAGCTCGCTGCGGAGATCCAGCACACCGGGCGCTTGCAACCGCTTGAATGGTCCTACATCCGCAAGGACGGGAGCCGCGTGCCCGTACTGGTTGGTGCTGCGAGCTTTGAAGGCGAGAACCAGGGTGTGGCCTTCGTGCTCGACCTGAGTGAGCGCCAGCGGACCGAGGACGCGCGAAAGCGCGCTGAGGCAGAGCTCCAGCAGGCACGAACCGCCCTGTCGCACCGACAGCGTGTCAGCCTGCTCGGGGAAGTTGCGGCATCGCTGGCGCACGAAATCAAGCAGCCGATCGCCGCAGCCCAGATCGATGCGAAGGTCTGCTGGCGGGCGCTTGCCGACGATCGCCTCGATCTGGAAACGGCGCGTGAGGCTGCCTCGCGACTGGTCAAAGTGGCGGAGCGGGCCGACGAAATCATCAAGCGCACCACGGCACTGTACAAGAAAGACACGACCCACCGCGAGGCGGTGAACGTCAACGCGGTGATTCGGGAAATGACGCGCCTGTTGCAGCACGAGGCCGGCGCGTCATCGGTCGCGATTCGAACCGAGCTCGCCGAGGAGATCCCGGATGTCACGGCCGATCGCGTCCAGGTGCAGCAGGTGTTGATGAACCTGATGCTGAACGCGATCGACGCGATGAAGGACAGGGGCGGTGACCTGACGATCACCTCGCAGATGCGCGACAACGAGCTGCTGATTGAGGTGCGCGACACGGGTGTTGGACTGCCGGCCGTGAATCCAGATCAGATCTTCGAATCATTCGTCACCACCAAGCCCCACGGCACCGGCATGGGTCTCGCAATCACGCGTTCGATCGTGGAAGCACACGGCGGCCGCTTGTGGACACACGCCAACATGGGGCCAGGTGCCACGTTCTTGTTCACCCTGCCCAACGAAGCCGGAGAGCAACACCCCTGACGAAGTGATTCAGGTCTCTAAAGCGAGAGTCGTTGGAACTCAGGTGGCCTCCCGGTTGAGCAACTCTTGTGTCCCGACAGCAATCGCGTAGTCACAATCACGCCGGCCACGAGATAGATGATCGTGACGGCGGTCCACATCAACGCGCCGGCATATTGCTGATCGTCGAGGACGGAAAGACTCGAATGCCGGTGGGCGGACAGATATACAGGGTATGCGACACGTTCGGAAAAGACGAGGAACCCCGAGAGGATGTCGCACGGCAATGTGGCCAGAAACAGGTAGAGGACGGTCGACCATTGCGGTTCCGGCGACGTCGTCGGCCAGGGTTGAATGACGGGCCACCAGAAAAGAAGGCCGGCGGCAAGGAACGACGCCTGCTCGATCCCATGCCACGTCGGCGATTGCATGCCGAGCGTGAGCGCGGGGGGGACGTGCCATCCCACCAGGGCCGCCGTTGACGCGAGCCAACAGACCACGGGGTGGCCGAGCAACCCTCCGAGCCGCTGCATCGACGTTCTTTGGCACAACGTGGGAACGGCCGGTGCGCCGAGCCGCCGCGGAAGAGCGTAGAGCAGGAGTCGCACAGGCTCACCGAGCCACACCAACGGAGGCGCGACCGACATGAGCAGCAGATGTTGCACCATGTGCGCGGTCAGCAGGTGCGCATCGCCCGAGGCAAGCGGTGACGCGGTCGCGATCCAGATCAGCAACAATCCGAACAGGAAAGCCGCGGCACGCCAGCCGGCATCGGTTTCAACGGACGTCGGACGAACCCGAAGCCAGCCGCGCGCGTACAGCCATGCGATCACGATCAATCCCAGGGTCATGCATTCACTTTGGCGTTCGGCCGATTGCGTCATCGAGTTCGGCCGCGGCCTGCGAATATTCCAGTTGTGACTGCAGCGATCCAGCCTTCGCTTCGAGCTCCTGCGCCACCGACGTCAGCGACTGAGAACGAAGCGCGCTGCCGTGCGACACCTGCTCGACGGTCATCCGGCGACTTTCCGTCCGCAGCGACACGAGCTCGTCCGACACGGCGATCATCTCCCGCGTGCGCTGGAGCTTGTCGTAGGCCGTCTGTACCCGAAGATGCACGTCGTCGGAGACGCGCGCCAGGTTCTCTTTCGCCCGGGCCAGCTGCGCCTCCCGCTCGCGCAGGATGGCGCGTTTCTTTCCGCCGTTGAACAGGTCGTAACTCAAACGCACGCCGAAGGTGCCGAAGTTCGACGCGAGGAACGGCACATTGTTCTGGTGACTGTAGCGTCCGAAAGCAGCCACATCGGGCACGAAATCGAACTTTGCGAGACGGACTGCCGACGCGGCCTTCTCGACCTGCGCACGTGCCTCCGCGATCTCCGGGTGCGATTCCATGGCGAGGCTGACGCAGGCATCCAGTGCGCAGCGCTCCTGCACGACCGCGGCGACATTCGGGTCCAGCGTGACGGCGGTCGTCAGCGGCACTCCAATCACGTCGTTGAACTGCATGCGCAGATCGGAGAGGCGCAGGTCTGTCGTCAGCAGATCCTGCTTTGCCTGCAGTGTCTGCGCCCGGCTCTCAAGGAGGTCCGCGTTCAGGGCGCTGCCGTACTTGACCTGCTGCACTCGCTCACCCTGCAGATCCTCGGAGGCCCGGATCTTCGCCTGCAGGGCATTGCGTCGTGTCTCACCAATGAGAATCTCGTAATAGATCTGATGAACCTTGAGGGCGACGGCGTTCTCGGCAGCGCGCGTCTTTCCGGTACTCGCGTCGACGTCAGCACGCGCGATACCGTTTGCGGCGCTGACCTTGAGGAGTTGCGTCAGGGGTTGCGTGACCCCCGTTCCGAAGGTCGTCGTCGTCAGAGCGCCCTGGTTGATGATCAAGGGGCGAGAGGGAATCTGGTCATTGCCGACGATGCCGAGGCTGCCGGTCGGAATCTCGACGAGCTGTGTATCCGTCACATGAACGATGCTGCTATCGGTGTGCACCACCGGGAAATATCCACTCCTGGCGACGTCCCTGGCGCGCTGCTTCTCGTCGACCTCCAATCGCGCTTCGCGAATGCGGTGATTGTTCTGCAGTGCGAGATCGAGCGCCTCGGCGAGCGTGATGCTGCGAGGCGGCCGCGCCGCCTGCTGTTGTCCGAACACGACGACGTTGGCAAGGCAGAAGAGGGTGGCGATGAGCGGAATTCGGATGGTCATGGTTCACCGTGTGGCGCTGCCTGTGTTCAATCGGCGCCGGATGCGCGCAGTTCACGAAGATTCATGGGAAACCTGCGCAGCGTCGCACTCAGCAGCATGACGACCACGCACGTCCAGGCGACGAAGTAGAACGCGTCGATGAAGGTGAGCGCGTACGCCTGGAGACGAACGCTGCCTGCCACGAGGCCAACCGCGCGGCCGGTCGCAGCCGGGATCCCGCTGGAATTGGCCGCCAGACTTCCTGTCAAATCGACAACGGTGCCCGCGGTGATCCAGGTGCCAGGCTGTACGTGAAGACCGAGCAGGTACGAATGCAGTTTCTCGCGCTCGGTGATGAAGCGGCCCATCACCGTTACGCCAATCTGCCCGCCGAACAGCCGCACGACGTGGAAAAACGCGGAGAATGTCAGCACGCGGTACGGCGAGTCCAACCCCCCGCTGAAGAGGGCCTGCAGCACGATCGTGGCGACCAACCCGACCATGGCAAAGACCTGCCCTGCGCCCATGAGCAGTTCCGAGCGGAAATAGTTCTCGGCTGCCCAAGCGCTGGTGTAGTTCGCATTCACGATGCACGCAAACGCCATCGCGGCGAATCCGAACACCATCAACAGGCGTGAATCGAGTCCGCTGTTCAACAGCCGTGCAGCGACTGCGGCGAGAACGACCTCGGCGACGGCCGTCCACAGCACGGCATTCCCGAATTGCGCGGCATCCAGACCTTGCACCGAAAGCGATTGCGGGATGATCAGGATGGTCGCAAGCAGACAGAAGCGAAACGCAAACATGCCGAATCCCAGGATGATCGTGTTCCATTTACGGAGATACGGCAGATCGACGAGGGCGTTCGGCGCTCGCAGCCGGCGAACCACTCCACACAGCAGCAGGAACGTCCCGGCGGTGACGAGTGCCGTGAACTGGCCCGAGCGCCACCAGTCGAGCCTCACCCCTTGATCGAGCGCGGCAAACAACAACGCCACGCCGGCACTGACATAGAAGAATCCGAGAAAACTGGGGGGATGCCCCGATCGGGGCGGCCTCGGCGTCGAGGGGATCCCGTAATAAATGCAGGCCATCATCACGGGCGTGACGATGGCCGACGTCCAGAACATCCACATCCAGGAAAGCTGATCGCGCTCGAAGCCATAGAGCGACGGCGCGACGTTCACCGCGCCTTCGACACATGTCGCATACAGGCCGAGCGTGAGTGCCAGGTACCGGATGGGAACGTTGCGGAGCGCATAGCTGAGCGTTAGTGGATAGAAGGTCCCGGCGCTGAGTCCCGCAATCGCGAGAAGCACCATCAACAGACTGTGGCTATGGACGAGCGGAAGGCACGCGGAGACCAGCGTGAAGACGGCGGCGCACACCAGGAGAACAGGTCGCGTTCCCAGCATGGCTCCGAAGTACACCGTCAACGGTCCGATGAACATGAGGGCGACGTTGAAGGCGCTTCCAAGCCAGGCGCCCTCATCGAAGCCGAGGCCGACGTTGCCTTTGAGATCCGCCAGACCAAGCGAGAGAAGGCGTCCCGCTAGGGTCACGATCCCGGCGCCGAGAATGACCCCGACAATCCCCAGCACAGGACTGTGCGACAGGTCCGGCGGCAGCGTGCTCGCAAACGCCGGCGGTGCGCTTTTTACGGGCGGGGCAGTGGGACTCATCGCGGGCGTTGTCAGTTTCTCGTTCGCACCGTAACGACTGCTGACAGCCCCGGGCGGAGTCGGGCTGTCAGCGTCGAATCGTCGAGCGCGATCTTCACGGGAACCCGCTGGACGACCTTCGTGAAATTGCCGGTGGCGTTGTCCGGAGGCA
>Ga0075434_100005328_pt1 | contig 11704 bp, 10 predicted proteins | sample RhiMethybrSRZTD3_FD_75298 | JGI IMG/M metagenome (GOLD analysis project Ga0075434, IMG submission 75298) | Populus rhizosphere microbial communities from Tennessee, USA - Rhizosphere MetaG P. TD hybrid SRZTD3 | ecosystem: Host-associated > Plants > Roots > Rhizosphere > Soil | place: USA... | reverse complement strand
CGGCGAGCGCGCCGCGGACGAGGTGCATGTCCAGCCGCCGGTTGGCGGGCAGGACGGCGAGCGCGGGCGCGCCGCGGCTCTCCAGCACGATCGCCTTGAGGACGTCGCCGGGAGCCAGGCCCAGCGTGATCGCCTCCTGCATGCCGTTCACCGCACGGGCGTGGTGGACGACCTCGAAGTGGGCCCCGCGTTCGCGGAGCGCCTGCACGACGTCTGAGATCATCTCGGCACCTCCTGTCGAGGGACGGCGCCGCCAGGGATGGCCGTCCCCCCTGTGCCTCCATAGTCGACCCGGCGGGTCCCGTGCCGCCAGGGACCATCGGCCCCCGCCGGCCGGGACAGTGGACGGTGGCCGCCTCGACGCCGAGGCGGCCACCGCTGGTCGGTCAGGTCAGGACACGTTCAGCGCGGTGTCGTCGACGACGAACGACGTCTGCAGAGACGAGTCCTCGGAGCCGGTGAACTTCAGGGTGACGGTCTGCCCGGCGAACGCCGCCAGGTTGAGCGTCCGCTGCTGGTAGCCGGCGGCCCTGTTCAGGTTCGAGAACGTCGCGATGGTCGTCGAGCCGACGGTGACCGTGAGCTTGTCGAACTGGACGGTCGTGGTCGTCTCGGCGGTGTCGATGTGCAGGAAGAACGAGAGCGTGTAGTTGCTGCAGCCCGCGGGCAGCGTCACGGACTGGGACAGCGTGTCGGTGTGGGTCACGCCGTAGCCGTCGAGCCAGGCGAACCTGGTGCCGCTGTGCGCGGTCTGGCCCGCGAACGAGCCGGGCCGTGGGCACGGGATGGTCCCGTTTGTCACAGTCCGTTCGGCACTGTGAACGAATGCTTCATCGGAATACGCTTTGCCGCACGTTATCGGGACCCTTGAAGAGGCAAATACCTTCCCCCCAGAGAGCCTCGACCTCGCGGTCGAGGCTCTCTTCATGTCCGGCTGAGTAGGCTGATGTCGATGGCGTACGACGAGGGCCTGGCCCAGCGGCTCCGGGAAGCGCTGGGCGGCGTGCCCGACACGACGGAGAAGAAGATGTTCGGCGGCCTCGCGCTCCTGGTCGCGGGCAACATGTGCGTCGGCGTGATCGGAGAGGAGCTGGTGGCGCGCGTCGGCCCGGCGGCGTTCCCCGACGCGGTCCGGCTCCCCGAGGCCCGTGCCTTCGACTTCTCCGGCCGGCCGATGGCCGGCTGGGTGATGGTCGGGCCGGCCGGGGTCGAGGAGGACGACGCGCTCGGCGCGTGGGTGAAGCGCTCCCTCGAGTTCGTGCGCACGCTGCCTCCCAAGTAGCGGCCGCCGCGGCTGTCGAACCATTTGGCCAACCCGGACGGCTGATGACGCGTTCGCGCGTCCCCGGTGCGGCCACGATGGAGCGAGGTTTCCATGGTGGTCCCCGGGCAGACGTGCGTGACAGGTCGGCGGCGAGCGCGGCGCCGTGCCGGCCGCGGCGCGGCCGCCCGGTGAGGGTGCCCTATCTGGCCGACGTCCCGGCCAGGAACGCCATGCCGAACCACGACGGGGCCGCGCGCGCCGCCGATGCCCGCCGCGCCGTGCGCGCGCGCATCCGGTACGGCCTGGTGCTGCTCGCGCTGATCGGCTCGTTCATCCTGGCCATGGTCGCGCCGGCCGCGTGGTGGGCGCGGGTCGCGACGGCGCTGCTCGAGGGCGGCGCGCTGATGCTGGTGCTCGCCAGGGCGAGGGCCGACCGGCGGATGCTCGCGCTCGGACTGTGCGCGGTGGTGGTGACGGTCGGCGCCACCCTGTGGGCCGCGTCCGGCGTGCGGACCAGGGCCGGCGCCGCGGACCTGGCGTCCGCCGGGCTGCTGGCGCTGATCCCGTTCGCGATCGGGATGGAGTTCCGGCGCAACCTGACGATCACCATGCAGTCCGTCACCGCGACGCTCTGCATCTACGTGGTGCTGGGGATGCTGTTCGCCGCGGTGGTGGCGGCCGCGAGCGCGCTGGCGGGCGTGCCGTACTTCGCGGGGCGGCCGGACGCGACCACCTCCGACTACACGTACTTCAGCTTCATCACGCTGGCCACCGTCGGCTACGGCGACCTGGTCCCCGCGACCAGCCTGGGCCGCGCCCTGGCCGTCACGGAGGGCGTGTCCGGCCAGATCTACCTGGTGACGGTCGTCGCCCTGGTCGTCGGCAACCTGGGGCTGCGCCAGACGCGGGGGTGACGTGTTCCCTCCCCCCCGTGGGGGAGGGTCAGGGTGGGGCCACGCTCAGATGGAGCACTCTCACAGCCGCGCGAGCACGTCCTCCCGGCAGCGGTCGAGCTGCGCCGCCAGCGCCCTCAGGTCGCCGTTCGGCCCCACGCGCGGCTGGATCACCACCCGCTCCGCGCCGGCCGCCGCGTAGCGGGTCAGCCGGGCCGGGTCGGCCTCCGCGGCCGCGTCGTGCGCGCCGGGGCGGACGGTGATCTCGACCGAGCCCGCGCCGCGGCCGGCCTCCTCCGCGCTCCGGCGGAGGAGGTCGGCCCGCCGCTCGAACGTCGACGGGTCGATCGCGAACGGGAACCAGCCGTCCGCGATGCGGCCGGCCCTGGCGACCGCCGCCTTCGAGTGGCCGCCGAGCACGATGGGGATCGCGCCCCGCACCGGACGCGGGTAGGCGTGGGCGGCCGGCGGGTCGCTCCAGAGCGCGCGCATCGCCCCGATGCCCTCCTCCAGGCGCTCGCCGAGCTCGGCGAACGCCGCTCCCACGGCGGCGTACTCCTCGCGCTGCCAGCCGATGCCGAGGCCGAGCAGCAGCCGTCCGCCGGAGAGCCGGTCGAGCGTGGCGGCCCGCTTGGCCAGCGCCGCGGGGTTGTGCAGCGGCGCCGCCACCACCGCCGAGCCGAGCCGCACCGTCCGGGTGTGCGCCGCGAGGAACGTCAGCAGCTCCAGCGGGTCCGGGATGGGGACCGTGCTGCGCACGAGCATCCGGCCGCCGGCCGGGTACGGGTAGCGCGGCTCGTAGCTCTCGGCGACGACGACGTGCTCGGGCGTCCACACGCTCTCGACGTCGTGGTCCTCCAGCACGCCGGCGAACTCGGCCAGGAACGTGGGCGACACGACCAGGTCGGCGACGAGGGGGACGAGGACGCCGAGCTTCACGGGATCGGAGCTCCTCGCGACAATTTAGCTGTCTAAGTTATCCGATGTGGTGAGGTGACGAAAGCACGCCGAGACGCGCCGTGCCGAGATAAGGTGGAGGCGTGACAGACCAGCAGAGCCTGGAGCGGGCGCTCGCACCGGTCGCGTCCGCGCTGGCCGCGGACGGCTACGAGCTGACCGCGCGGTTCGAGCAGGACGCGCTGGCGGTCCGGATCGCCGCCGGCCCGGCGGCCTGCGAGGACTGCCTGGTCCCGAAGAGCCTGATGGCCAGGATGATCGTGAGCGCGCTGACGGACGCCGGGGTCCCCGCCGGCCAGGTCGACCTGACGTACCCGAACGACGCCTGATCAGGCGTCCACCTCGACGACGACGTACTGCCGGTCGACCTCGACCGGGTACGTCTCCAGCACGAAGGGGCCCGGGACGAGGCCGGTCGCGGGGTCGGGGGTCAACCCGGCGCCCGCCTCCACCTCGACGTCGTAGCGCCGCACGCGGGTGCGGGCGGGGTCGAACCAGGACCGGCCGGTCTCCAGCTCGAACTCCCAGCCGTGCCACGGGCACTCCAGCAGCCGGCGGCTGCCGTCGACCGCGTAGTGGCCGGGCAGGTCGGACCGGATCCACCCGAGCAGGTCGCCCTCGCAGACGGGCCCGCCCTGGTGGGCGCACCGGTTGCGGAGCGCGTAGAAGCGCCCGCCGACGTTGAAGATCCCGATCTCGCGACCGGCGACGGTCACGACTCGCCGCCCCCCATCGGGAATCTCGCCGGCCTCCGCGACGACGTAGCGCGGCATCCTCCCGACAGCGTAGCGGCGTCAGACGAGCGAGAGCGCTCGCGCGACCTCCTACACTCCGGCGGGTGACGGAACGAGGCGGTGTGCGGACCTACCGGGCCCTCGGCTCGGACCACTGGCTGTCGGCGGAGGAGCTGGAGCAGCAGGCGCGGGCGCGCCTCAACCCGGCCATCTACGACTTCGTCGCCGGCGGCTCCGGGGACGAGGTGACCGTGGCCGCCAACCGGGCCGCCTTCCGCGCCTGGCGGCTGCGGCCCCGCGTCCTGGCCGACGTCGGGGCCGTGGAGCTGGCGACCGAGGTGCTGGGGACGAGCCTCGGCCTCCCAGTATTCGTCCCACCGATGGGCTCGCAGTGGTCGCTGCACCCGGAGGGCGATGTGGCGACCGCGGTGGGCGCAGCCGCCGCCGGCGCGGGCTTCGCGCTGTCGGCCGTCGCGCCCGCCACCATCGCCGCCGTCGCGGCCGCCGCCGGTCCGGCTCGCTGGTACCAGCTCTACTTCCGGTCCGACCGCGCCGCGGCGGCCGAGCTGGTCGAGGCCGCGGAGGCGGGCGGCTACCGGGCACTGCTCGTCACCGTCGACGCTCCCGTCATCGGCAACCGGCGCCGGGACACGCGGCACGCGTATCAGGCCGGCCCCGGCGCGCCGCTGGGCGACGAGCAGGGCGCGGCGCCCGGTGAGGGCGGCGCGTTCCACTTCCACCCGGACCTGCGCCCGTTCGCGCCCGTGACGTGGGCCGACCTCGACTGGCTGCGGACGAGGACGCGGCTGCCGATCGTCGTCAAAGGCATCCTCGACCCGGCCGACGCCGAGCTGGCGATCGAGCACGGCATGGCCGGCGTGGTCGTCTCCAATCACGGCGGACGCCAGCTCGACCACGCGGTCGCCTCGCTGGAGGCGCTGCCGGCGATCGTGCAGGCGGTCGCGGGCCGGATCCCCGTGCTGCTGGACGGGGGCGTGCGGAGCGGCACGGACGTCGCGATCGCCCTGTGCCTGGGCGCCAGCGCCGTGGGCATCGGCCGCCCGTGCCTGTGGGCTCTCACCGTGGACGGCGCGGCCGGCGTGGAGCGCCTGCTGCGCGGCGTGGCGGCCGACCTCGCCCGAACGCTCGTCCTGCTGGGCCTGGGCTCCGTGCACGCGCTGGGGCCGCACCTCGTGCACCGGAGTCCCTGACAGTCAATATTCTTGACTACTGTGCCGGTGAGCGGATAAGCTCGCCGGCGTGACCACCCATGCCGACGGCGGGGCCCCCGTCCTCCCGGCGCTGCTCCGGGCGGCGCGGGGCGCGTACAGCCGCGCGATCCACACCCAGCTCGTGGCGGCCGGGTTCGAGGACCTGCCGCGGAACGGCCCGTTCGTGCTCGGCGGCATGGCCAACCGCGGCGGATCGGCGGCCGACCTGATCCGCACGCTCGGCGTCACGAAGCAGGCGGCCAGCCAGCTGGTCGACACGCTGGTCCTGCGCGGCTACCTGGAGCGCCAGGTCGACGCGGACGACCGGCGCCGCATGGTCATCGGGCTCACCGAGCGCGGGCGCGCCGCCGCCGGCGCGGTCCGCCACGGCGTGGAGGCCGTCGACGCCCAGCTGGCCCGCCGGATCTCGCCCGCCGAGCTGGCCGGGATGCGCGCCGGCCTGCTGGCGCTCGCGCAGATCGCCGACCGTATGCAGGCGGCGGACGGCGGCGCCGGCCTCGCGCTCGCCGACGACGACCCGCTCGCGGTGGCCGTCACCGCCGCGCTGCACGCCGGCGACGTGGCCGGGGTCGGGCGCCTCCTCGCCGAGCACCCGGGCCTCGCGACCGGTCGCGTCGTGAGCGGCGGGGGGCGGGCCGGCGAGCGCACGCTGCTCCACGTGCTCGCGGACCACCCGGGCCACCGGCCCCGTGCCGCCGAGCTGGTCGCGCTGCTCCGGGCGGCGGGGGCCGACCTCGACGCGCCGTTCGTCGGCGCGCACGCCGAGACCGCCCTGCACTGGGCGGCGAGCAACGACGACGTCGACCTGGTCGATGCGCTCCTCGACGCCGGCGCGAACATCGAGGCGCCGGGGGCCGTCATCGGCGGCGGCACGCCGCTCGCGGACGCCACCGCGTTCGGCCAGTGGCAGGCCGCCGACCGGCTCGTGCGGCGGGGCGCCCGCACGAATCTGTTCCAGGAGGCTGCCATGGGCCTGATGGACCGGCTCGAGGCCAGGCTCGCCGCGACGCCCGGTCCGGACGCCGAGGCGCTCACCCACGCGCTGTGGGGCGCGTGCCACGGCGGCCGGCGCGAGGCGGCGGACGCGCTGCTCGCGCGCGGCGCGGACGTCAACTGGGTCGGCTGGGACGAGAAGACGCCCGTCGACGTCGCCGAGCGGGCAGGCGCGGGCGAGCTCGCGGCGTGGCTGCGAGAGCGCGGCGGGCGGTCCGCGACAGAGCTCCGGTAGATTGGCTGATAGCGTTGCTGTCGCAATGAGTCCAGCGATCGGAGGTCGCAGTCCATGGGATTCGAGCAGTATCACGAGCCGGCGCAGGAGCTCAGCCCCGACGCCAGGACGTTCGCCCGCATGATCGCGTCGCTGACGGAGGAGGCCGAGGCGATCGGCTGGTACGCGCAGCGGATCGATGTCGAGCCGGACCGCGAGGCCCGCGCGATCATGCGCAACGCGCAGCTCGAGGAGTTCAAGCACTTCGGCATGGACCTGGAGTTCCTGCTCCGGCGGGCCCCGAAGTGGCGCACCGTGCTGGAGGAGATCCTCTTCAAGGAGGGCGACATCGTCGAGCACGGCGAGGAGGCCGAGGAGGAGGCCGACCGGTAGGCCGCTCGTCTCCCTCCCCCCTCCGGAGGGAGGGAGTTCTACGGCGGGTCGCCTCCGAACCGCTCGTGGACGAGCGACGCGGCCGCCGTGCCGGAGCGGGAGACCGCCTCGACCGCCAGGCGCAGCTCCTCGTAGTCGAGGAAGTCGCCCAGGAGCGCGTACCGGCAGCGCACCGTCGCCAGGTCGCCCTCCACCGTGCAGCCGAGGTACCCGAACCGCGTGTCCTGGCCGTGCTCGGCCAGCCACCGGAACAGCGCCTCGCCGGCCGGCACGTTCCGGTTCGTGACGGTCGCGACCTCGACCACCGTCCGTCCGTCCTCGCCGGCCACCGAGACCATGACCGGCCTGCCGTCGACCAGCACCTCGAAGGCGTCGCCGCGGGCCGCGGGCGCCGTGGCCGGCGCGAGCCGCTCCAGGAACCTCCCCACGCGTTCCGCCGTGATCGCGACCTGCGCGCGCACGCGACCCTCCCTGTCAGATAGGGTGCACACCGCGACGTCCGGCAGCACCTCGTCCTCCGCGATGACGTACGTGTCCGGCAGCTCCTCCCGGATCAGCGTCCTGACGCCGGCCCGCGCGCGTGCGGTCGTCAGCACCACCGGGTTGACGTCGGCGCCGACGGGCAGGAGCGCCAGGTCGTCCCACAGGCCGTCGAGCACCTGGTCCGCCTCGGCCTCGCTCAGGCCCTGCCTGCCCCGATCCCCCAGCCGGGCCTCCGCGTCCTCCGGCAGCCGCAGGGCGACCAGGAGGCGCCGCCCCTGGGCGCACTGCTCGGTGACCTGGCGCCGCAGGCCGAGCCGGACCCAGCGCAGCAGCGCATCCGGATCCCGCTCGGGATCCCGCTCCCCGATCGGCGGGCGCTCGTCGCAGAGCAGCAGACCGTCCTCCTCGACCGGCAGCGTGTCGAGCAGGACCATGCGCTGGAGGATCAGCTCGAGGTCCCGGGGCGTGATCCCCTCGGCCGCCAGGCCGCGCGTGACGCGGAGGACGTCCCAGGTCGTGAAGCGGGACAGCGCGGCCGACACCAGCGCCGGAGCGAACTCCTCCAGGTGCGCAAGCCGGCGCTGCGCGTGCGCGGCGCCGATCACCCGGTGGGCCAGACGCCGCACCTCCGCGTACACGACCAGCGCCACGAAGCCGGCCGGGTCCCAGTAGCCGATCCCCAGCCGGTCGACCTCGGGCCGCAGCGCCGCCGGCACGACGGTGCAGTCCTCCCTGGTGGCCGGGTTCGGGAAGGCACGGCCGGACAGGCCGCGCTGCTCGAGCCGGTGCGGGCTCTCGTCGAGCAGGATCTCATCCGGACGCAGGATCGGCACCACCGACAGCTGGTCGTTGATCTGGATGCCCATCTCGGCCTCTCCGGCGACCCGCTGCGCCACCAGGTCGAGCCGGCTGGTGATCCCGAACTCGGCGGCGAGCGTCTCGCGCAGAATGGGGAACCGCTGCCGCAGCTCGTCCGCCAGGTGGTCGGGCGGGACGCTCACCCGGATCTCGTCCGGCCGCAGCCGCTCGACCACGGCCTCGACGGCGTCGTCCACGGAGACGCGCAGCCGCTGCGCGCTGGCCAGCGTCTCCAGCACCCGGCGGCGGTCCCTGAGCGACAGCCCGAGGTCCAGGACGCGGGCGAGGACCGCCGCCAGCAGCTCCGTGTGCGCCCGCACGCCGGGCGCGTACGCGGCAGCCTGGCCGGGGCCCATCAGGCAGCCCGGGCTCGACTTGACGGCCTCCAGCCCGAGCCGGCACACGAACCGGCTCAGCAGCTCGGGCTCGCCCTCGGCGATCGCGCGTATCCACGCGTCCGGGAAGCCGCGCTGGCCGGGCGGGGCCGCCCGGACGGTCACGTCGTGCAGCTCGGACGGCGCCGCGGCCCGCCAGGCGCGCAGCATCAGCCGCCGCGAGTACGGCCTGATCCGGCCGAACACCCGGAATCGGACGATCCGCGTCGAGGCGCCGTCAACGGCCCGCACCCGCGGCTGGCCGGGCAGGCCCAGCCCGTCGAGGAGCTCCATCAGCCCGTCCGTCAGGCGGTCGGCCACCCTGGCGCGCGCCGCCGGGGCGGCCCCCCGCAGCTCGACGGTCACCGGGATGCTCAGCACCACGACGCGTCCCCGCCGGCCGCCCGCGCCCGGGCCAGCTCCGCGCCGCTGACGACCGCCAGTCCGGGCAGGAACCGCTCGGTGAACCGCCGGACGAATGGCCGCAGCGCCCGGACGCGCACCCGCAGCGCCGTCGAGGCGGGGTCGCGGTCTCCCAGCAGGCCGAGCACGGCGTCCCGGAGCATCCGCTCCTGCGCCGGCGGCATGGCCAGGAACGTCCTGCCGCCGGACGTCCTGACCTGCTGGCCGATGGCGGTCTCGACGGCCCGGGGCAGGTCCACGACCTCGCGCGACCCGCCGGCGCCCGGCAGCCGGCCCGCCAGCGACAGGCGGATGCGCTCGACGACGCCCTGGACGTCGGCGGGGCGGGGCTCGACGTTGCGGAAGCCGGCGACGATCGTGTCCACGTCGGCGACCGGCACGCCCTCCTCGAGCAGTCGCCGCAGCACCTCGAAGAGCAGCAGCTCGCCGTCCCGTCCGTCCAGGGCGGCCGGCAGCCTGGCCTGCCCGGTGGCCCGCCACCGCGCGAGCAGCGCGATGGACGCCTCCAGGTCCAGGAACGACGCGGCGTGCGCGCGGAGCACCCCCTCCACGTGCCGGAGCACGGAGCCGAGCGGATCCCGGTCGCCGGCCGCGTCGCCGGGCGGCACCCGGCCGCGCGCGGCGACCGTCTGGCGGACCTCGATCGTGTAGGTGCCGGCCGGCAGCTCGGCATCCGAGCGCAGCGTCGCTGGCATGTGGGGCACGCCCAGCTCGGCGGCGACCCGGTCCACCATCTCCGGCAGGCGCCGCTCCACCAGCTCTCGCATGCCGGAGCCGTGCGGCGACCGCTCGATCAGCGCCGGGTGGAGCGCGAGCACGAAGGGCGCCGCCTGCCGGGCGCGGCCGCCCGGCCACGGCGTCCGGCCGGCCAGGCGCAGGGCGCACCGGCCGAGCAGCTCCCGCTCGGCCGGGTCGTCGACGGACGCGGCCGTCAGCGAGACGGCGTCCCGCAGGCGGTGGCGTGCGGTCTCTGGCAGGCGCAGCGCGACCAGCTCGTCGACGACGTCGAGGAGCTGGTCGGTGCCCCTGGCGTGGTCGGTCGCCGTCCTGAGCTCCAGGCACCGCTGCAGGTGCTCCAGGCGCCGCTCCACCGGCGTGGTCGCGGCCAGGGCGAGACGCATGCGCGCCGAGACCTGGGAGCGCGCGTCGTCGCCCGCGGCCGCCTGCTCGAGCACCGACTGGAGCTCCGCGTGGGCCTCGTCGTCGCGGCCCTGGGCGATGAGGGCGTCGGCGTGGCCGCACGCCAGCGCGAGCACCTCGTCCAGGCGCAGCGAGCCGCGCACCACGTCCATGGTCGCCTTGAAGCGCTGCTCCGCCCGCTGCGCGTCGCCCTCGCGCAGCAGCGCGCGGCCGTGCTCCGCGCCCCACTCGGCGAGGAGGCGGGACAGGGTGCGGCTCCGCGTCCACCCCTCCTGGGCGGCGAGCACCGCTCCGAGGGCCTCGATCGCCTCGCGGCGCTCGCCGAGCAGGCGGCAGGCGAAGGCCAGGTTGAGCGTGTACCAGGCGGTCTGCGCCGGCCGCCCCGGCAGCCGTTCCGCCGCTGCGAGGAACCAGTCCCGGGCCACCCGGACCTCGCCCTCGGCCACCCCGCCGCTCGCGAACAGGTGGCCAAGACCGGCAGCGTTGTCGGCGTCCGCCTCCGCAGCCTCGGGCACGGGCCGGTACGCGGCCACCTCCGCCACCAGGTCGGTGAGCCGCGACGCCTCCCGCGTCCACTCGGCCGCGTCGCCCCAGCGGCCCAGCTCGGCGGCCGTGCGGGCGAACGCGGCCGCGGCAGCGGCGGCGTCGCCGTGCTGCTCGAACGCGAGAAAGCACTCCCACGCCCTGCGGTAGTGCTCGGCGGCCTCGGCGAACCGGCCCGCGGAGCGGCACGTGTCGCCGCCGATGCGGTGGCAGCGAGCGACCAGGTCGGAGCGCGTCCCCTCGAGGGCCCGCCGGACGCCGTCCGCCTCCTCAGCCGCGAGGCCGACGTCGCCGCGGCGCTGATGCATCGCCGCGAGCTCCAATCGCGTGGCCAGCGCGATCGCCCGGTGCCCGAGCGCCCGCGCGCGCCGGAAGCCGTGGCGGAGGTCTCGCGCCGCGGCCGGCCAGCGTCCGCGGAGGGCGGCGAGCCGGCCCCGGCTCAGGAGCGCCCGGATCTCGAGCAGGTCGGATCCGGCCGGGTCGCCGCCCAGGCGGAGGGCCTCCTCGTACTGCTCGTCAGCGGCGTCCAGGCTGCCGCGCGCCTGGGCCAGGCGGCCGCATTGGAGCGCGATCTGGCCCCGGCGGTCGGTGCTCGCGATCTGCGCCAGCTCCAGCAGGTCGGAGAGCGCCGCCGCCGCACGATCGAGCTGGCCACCGCACATCAGGTGCTCGACGTACGTGGACTCCAGACCGAGGAGCAGCAGCGAGGACCCCAGCGCGCCCAGCATCCCCCGGAACTCGGCGCGCACGGTGTCCATCAGCCACGGCTCGCCCGCGCAGCCCAGTCCGAGGATGGTCTCCGCCACCTCGCGCTGCACGTCGGAGGCGCCGAGGACGTCGGTGGTGCGGGCCCGGATGGTCGCCTCCAGCGCCAGCTCCCACGCCTGCTCGGCGTCCCCGGCCTCGTGCAGCATGCCGCTCAGCCGGAGCCTGGACGACACCGCCATCGTCCCGTCGCCGGCACGCTCGGCCGAGGCGATCGCCGCCCGGTAGTGGGTCTCGGCCTGGTCGTAGTCGCGGAGCAGGCGGTGCAGGTCGGCGACGTTCTGGTAGGCGGCGGGGCGGTCCCGAGGATCCTCGCCCGCCTGCTCCCGCAGCCGCAGCACCTGCCGGTACAGGCGCAGGGCCTCGGGGTACCGGTGCCCGTCGGTCAGGACGCCGGCGAGGAGGTCGAGCGCCTGCAGCCGCAGCCGCAGGGGACCG
>Ga0075434_100005321_pt1 | contig 11709 bp, 9 predicted proteins | sample RhiMethybrSRZTD3_FD_75298 | JGI IMG/M metagenome (GOLD analysis project Ga0075434, IMG submission 75298) | Populus rhizosphere microbial communities from Tennessee, USA - Rhizosphere MetaG P. TD hybrid SRZTD3 | ecosystem: Host-associated > Plants > Roots > Rhizosphere > Soil | place: USA... | reverse complement strand
CGCCTACATTGGTTCGAACGGATTTATCGAATTCGGCGTGAATCGCGGCAACGCTTCCAAATCACTCGGAGCCGGCCGAGGCGTCGCAGTCGTTCTCGCGGCTCAGTAAGAGCATTTTTCGGTTCCGCGTTTTACTTCGACGATTCCAGCGCTGCCATCTGCGACCGCGTCCGCGGGTCGAGCCAATCCCGCCACGCGTCTCCCAACAGATTGAACGCCAGCACCGCCGTCATCACCGCCAGTGCCGGGAACACCACCATGTGTGGCGCGTCAAACAAATGCCCGCGCGCATCGTTCAACATCGCTCCCCAGCTCGGAATGGGCGCCAATACTCCCAATCCCAAAAAACTCAGCGTGGACTCCGCTAGGATCGCTCCCGCCATTCCGATCGTCGCTTGAATCAATACCGGCTGCAGAATGTTCGGCAACAAATGCCTCACCAGAATCCTCACATGCGACGCTCCTAGCGACCGCGCTGCCAACGCAAATTCTAACTCTTTCACCTTTAGCACCTGCGCCCGCGCCAAGCGCGCATACCCAGCCCACCCCGTAACAATCAATGCCAGGATCACTTTGCCAATCCCAGGTCCAAAAAACGCCGCGAACGCAATCGCCAATAGAATTCCGGGAAACGAAAGAAACGCATTGATCAGCAGCGAGTTCACAACGCGGTCCCACCACCCGCCAAAATATCCCGCCAGCGATCCGATAATCAGCCCCGTAATTCCGCAACCAAACACCACACAAACCGACACCGTCAGCGAAACTCGCGCGCCAAACACCACTCGCGACAAAACGTCTCTCCCCAGCTCATCCGTTCCCATCCAATGTGCCGCCGAGGGTGCATCCAACCGCGTCGGCAAACTTTGTGTCGCCGGATTCGCCGGCGCGATCCACGGCGCGAACATTGCCGCCACCAACAGCACAAGCGCCGCCGCGAATCCGACCCGTGCCAGCACACTCTGCCGCAAAAATGCCCGCAAATTCGACTTGGCGCTCACGACATCCTCACCCGCGGATCAACCAGCGAATACACCACGTCCGTCAGCAGGTTCACCAAGACGTATGAAATCGAAATCACCAGAATGCAGCCCTGCAACAACGGATAATCGCGCGCCGAAATCGCCTGCACCGTCAGCCGCCCGACTCCCGGCCACGAAAAAATGGTTTCCGTGATAATCGTGCCCGCCAACAAAGTCCCAAACTGCAGTCCCAAAATCGTAATGATCGGAATCAACGCATTCCGCAATCCATGCCGAAACAAAACCGCGGCAGTACCCAACCCTTTTGCGCGCGCCGTTCGAATGTAGTCCGCCGACAATTCCTCCAGCATCGCTCCACGCACCATCCGCGTGAGAATCGCCGCCAGCGCCGCCCCCAACGTCGCCGCCGGTAGCACATAGCTCCTTGCTTCGCCACGCCCCGACACCGGCAAGATGCCAATGACAATCGAGAACAACAGAATCAGCAGCGGGCCCAGCGCAAAATTCGGGATCGCCAACCCCAACAGTGTGAACACTCCCACCAATCGGTCTGTTAACTTCCCGCGCCGATGCGCCGCCAGCACGCCGGCGGGAATCGCAATCGCCGCGCACACCACCAGCGCCAGAAAAGCCAGCTGCAGCGTAGCCGGATACCTTTCAAAAATGATCCGCGCTACTGGCGCCTGAAATTTAAACGATTGTCCGAGATCCCCGCTGAACAGTCCGCGCAGGTAATGTCCATACTGCACGCGTAACGGCAAATCGAGTCCCAGCGAATGCCGCAGTTGCTCCGCCGCACCCGGCGCGGCGCCTTCCCCCAGCATCTGCTCCACCGGATCGCCCGGCACCATATGAATCATCAGGAATACCAGCGTCAGTACCAGCCACAGCGCCGGCAAGGTCAGCAGGAACCGCTTCAGCAGATGTCGCGTCATCGCAACAAAATTATGTCCCCTTATGGCTTTGAAACCGCTGGTGCCGTTGTCTTCCGTGACGAAGTTTCCACCCCGCCGTTCCGCCCGTCATCCGCTCGCTGAATTCGCTCCACCTTCACCCGCGCCACTCGCTTTCCATCCATCTCCGCGATGGTGAAGCGCAGATCCCCAAAAACAAAACTCTCTCCGCCCTTGGGGATAAAGCCCAACTGATCCAGCACGAACCCTCCGACCGTCGCGTACGCCGGATCTTCCGGCAACGCAATCGCATACTGCGTATCCAAATCGCGAACATTCAGCGCCGCATCAAAAATCACTGCGCCGTCTGCCAGAGTTAGTGGCTTCTCCACCACATCAAACTCGTCGTGAATCTCACCGACCATCTGCTCCAGCACATCCTCCAGCGTCACCAGCCCTAGCAAACTCCCAAATTCGTCCACCACCACCGCCATCCCCGTGTGGTGTTTCTTGAACTCCTGCAGCAACTCTCCCGCCGGCTTCGTCTCCGGTACGATCAGCACTTCTCTCAACACACGCCGCAAATCAAACGCCTGCAGCGACACACCTTCCTGCGCACGTCGCTCTCGATCCTGCAGCACCCATAGCATGTCCTTTATATGTACGAAACCCAGCACATGGTCCACTGCCCCGCGATACACCGGAATGCGCGACTTCTGCGTCGTTGCAAACACGCGCAGCACTTCATCGAGCGTTGCCTCCACGGCAAGCAAATGCATATCCGGCCGCGGCACCATGATCTCGCGCACCTGCACCTGCCCCATCTCGATCGCGCTTAAGATCAATCTCTCCTCGCCCGGCGCCAGCAGCCCGCGCTCTCTCGCCTGCTGAATCTGGATCTGCAGTTCCTCGGTCGAATGTGCCTGCCCATGCCCCGACGGAGCTTTGATCCCCATCGCCCTTATGATCACACTTGAAATTCCGTCCAGCAGATCGATGGCCCACCGAAACGTTCCCAGGAACCACCGAAATGGCCGGGCAATGAGCAGCGCCACACGTTCCGCCCGCGCCAGACTCACGGTCTTCGGCACGAGCTCGCCAACCACTACATGCAACGCCGTCAACAAAGCGAACGCGCACGTCAATGCAAACGCGTGTGCCACAATCGCCGACTTGGCTCCCGGATCGCCCGGCCACAATTGCTGAAACACCGCCGCCAGCGTAGCTTCGCCCAACGCCCCCAACGCCAGGCTGGTCAGGGTAATCCCGAACTGCACGCCCGACACCACGCGGTTCAAGTCGCTGACCAGCGCGTCCACAATCTTCGCCGCGGCATTTCCGCGCGCCACCAGTTGGCGCACCCGGGACAACCGCACCGCCACCAGCGAAAACTCCGCCGCAGCGAAAAATCCGTTCAGCACGGCGAGAAACAGCACGCCAATCAGCTTTACTGCAAACATGCGCTTCGCGCTTTCTCCTGCCCAAATTGTATCAGTCCATCGCCACTCTCAAGTTCACGTTTGCGCCTTGCATCATCAAGCAAAAATCGCCCGGTTGCGCCTCTTAGACGCGTCCTCTACACTGACTTTTCACACTTTTTTCGAGGGTTATTGTTGCGAATCGCGCTCCGCATCATCGGTTGGTTGCTCACCCTTCTCATTCTCATCGGCGGCGGCCTTATCTGGTGGCTTTTCTTCCGTCCACTTCCGCAAGTTGACGGTACCGCCTCTCTCCCCGGCCTGCAAAACCAGGTCACCGTTGACCGAGACATCTGGGGCGTCCCGCACGTCCGCGCCTCCTCGCTCGCCGATATGGCGGAAGCCCAAGGCTACGTCGTGGCTCAGGATCGTCTCTGGCAAATGGACCTCCTTCGCCGAGTCGCTCGCGGCCAGCTCTCTGAAATCCTCGGCTCGCTCACCGTTCCCGTCGACGAACACTTCCGCACGCTTCGTTTCGGGCCTGCCGCCGAACGCGACGCGACGCTCCTCGACGAAGAATCCCGCACCGTCATGGAAGCTTACTCCCGGGGCGTGAACAAATTCATCGAGCAGCACCAGAAGAACCTTCCCGTCGAGTTCAAGCTCCTCAAATACCAGCCTCAGCCCTGGCAGCCTTCGGACTCCCTCGTCATTGGCGCCTACATGTATGAAACGCTCACCGAAACTTGGGAAGAAAAATTCAATCGCGCCCAAGTCACCGCCAAAGTCGGTCCGGAAAAAGCCAAGGATCTTTACTCCGTTGACGCCGCCCTCGATCGGTTCGTCGTCGGCGATCCCGGTGCGCCCGGTGACGGCTCACAGCGTTCCGGTGATCCCGACGATGAGGACGACGAAGACGACATGTCGCAGGACGACGTTCTCAAAGCCGGAGCGCAAGGGCCTAACACGCAACCTGGCTTCATTGATCTGACCACCGCGTTAGCTCCATCCGTCGTTCAATGGCTGAATGAATCTCAGCGCGAGATTCGCCACGCCTTGGGCAGCAACAATTGGGTCGTCTCCGGCGACCACACCGCCACCGGCAAGCCCCTCCTCGCTAACGACACGCACCTCGAGCTTTCCGTGCCTCCGATCTGGTATCAAATGCATCTCACGTGCCCCGGCTGGAACGTCAAAGGCTTCACGCTCCCGGGCGCGCCTCTGGTCATCATCGGCCACAACGATCGCATCGCGTGGGGCTTTACCAACAACGGTGCGGACGTGCAGGACCTCTACATCGAAACCTTCAATCCCGCACAGCCCGGCGAGTACAAGGCCAACGGCAAATGGCTCAAGGCGCAAATCCTCGACGAAGTCATCCACGTAAAGGGCGGCCCTGACCGGCATTTTCCCGTGACCATCACTCGACACGGTCCGCTAGTAAAACGCGATGGCAACACTGGCTACGCCCTGCGCTGGACTGCCACCGAACCCGGCGCTCTCGCCAACACCTATAACCGCCTCGGCAAAGCCCGCAACTGGAAGGAATTCCGCGAAGTCATGAAGGCCGTCTGGGGCCCGGCGCAAAATGCCGTCTACGCTGACGTCAACGGCAACATCGGCTACTTGGTGGCCGCGCGCGTTCCCATTCGCAAGAAAGGCCGCGGCGAAGTTCCCATCTCCGGCGAAACCGATGCGTTCGAATGGAAAGGCTACATCCCTTTCGACGAGTTACCGCAAATTCTCAATCCTAAGGACGGCCTGATCGTCACGGCCAACGCTCGCGTCGTAGGCCCTGACTACAAACCCTATCTCACCGATCATTGGGAAGAGCCGTACCGCACCGTTCGCATCTGGGATCTCCTCCACGACAAGCACGATCTCCGCCCTGCCGACATGATGAAAGTTCAGGCAGACACCTACAGCTATCCCGACGTGTTTCTCGCCGAGCAGCTAGCCCCCGCGGCAAAAATTTCCGCTCCGAAAGACCAGCGCGCGCAAAAGCTCATCGCTCACGCCAAAGACTGGAACGGCATCGCCGACGCTGACTCCACAGTTGTTCCTTTCCTTGAAGGCACTCGCCGCGCTGCACTAAAGCTTATCCTTCAGCCGGTTCTCGGCGACGATACCAGCCTCTACCAATGGCGCAGCACCGCGTTCCTACAACGCGTTCTCACCGAACGCCCGCCATCATGGCTCCCGTCTGCATACAAGAGTTACGACGAACTCCTCATAGCCGCAGCCGACGAATCCGTCCGGCACCTGGAAAAGGATTCTGGCTCTCCAAAAATCGAGGACTGGCCGTGGAAACGCTTTGAGTCCCTCGAAATGCTCCACGCCCTCGGCCGCGACGGCTGGCTGAAAAAACTTTTCAGCATCACGGGCAAACCGCAAAGCGGTACCGCATTCAGCCCGCGCGCTGCCACGCGCCATCACGGCCCTGCCATGCGTTTTGTCGCCAATCCAGGCAACTGGGACGATTCCCTCATGCTCATCCCAGGTGGCCAGAGCGGCCAACTCGGCAGCAGCCACTACTCCGACCAATTCCGCTACTGGTATGAAGGCACTCCGATCGTCGCCCCCTTCTCCGACTCCGCCCAATCCGCCACCCGCAAACACACCCTCGCCCTCAAACCCTAATACTCCCGACCCATTTTGGAGTGCGCAAGCCTAACTTCCGCTTTCACGCTTTCAGGCGCGCCGCCACTTCCGCCAGCGGCAGCCCTGCTTCCCCTTCTTATGGCCTAAATCGTGCCGGAGCGTTCGTTTGCGGCGGCCATGCTACTCGACGCTCGCCACCGTCTAGTCTCTTCTTCTCCCACGGAAAACCGACAACTGATAACTCTGGACCACCTGCAAGATCTTGTTTCCTCACACAGCTCACCGTAAACTGTTCGTGCCTTAGTGGCAGAGACCTCAGTTTGTGCGAAGTTGCCGGGGCTCAGAGAAAACGCCGCGTGAATACGCCAGCGCCAAAAAAATCCGACCCGCCCAAAAAGCCCGACTTCGAGCGCTGTCTCTCGCGCCTCGAAGAAGTAGTCCGCAAACTCGAGAGCCCGGAGCTTTCCCTCGACGATGCGATGAAACTCTTCGAAGAAGGTGTCGCGCTCTCAGCCGAATGCCAGAAGCAACTCGAGGAAGCTGAAGGCAAAGTCGAAATCCTTCTCAAGAAAGCTGACGGCAGGGTCGTCGCCGAACCCTTCGAACCCGAAGGTGAGGCCGAATCCACGTGACGCTGGCCCGATGCCTGCTTCTCCTCAGAATTCTCCGATGACGCTTCCGGGTTTCTTCGACCAGGATCTGCAGCTCGTCGACGCGGCTCTCGAACATTTCCTTCCCGCCGCCGACACACCTCCGCGCTCCATTCACGAAGCCATGCACTACTCGGTCTTCGCCGGCGGCAAACGTATTCGCCCCATCCTCTGCCTCGAGGCCGCGCGCATCTTCGCGTCTGACGTAACCCCCGCGCTTCATCCCGCTTGCGCGATCGAATTCATCCACACCTACTCGCTTATCCACGACGACCTTCCCGCGCTGGACAACGACGATCTGCGCCGTGGCAAACCCACGTGCCACAAGAAATTCGGAGACGCCATCGCCATCCTCGCGGGCGACGCTCTCCTGACTCTCGCTTTTGAAGCCATTGGGGCAACTCCCGTCGACGCCGATCTCCGAGTCAAAATCCTCACGGAGGTTGCAACCTCTGCCGGAACGGTGAATGGTATGGTCGGTGGTCAGGTCGCCGATCTTGAAGCTGAAGGCAAAGGCGTCGGCCCCGAGACTCTCGAATATATCCATCGCAGCAAAACCGCTGCGCTCATCCGCGCTTCTGTCACCGCGGGAGCGATCTGCGCTGGCGCATCCGATTCCGACGTCGCTCGCCTCCGCCACTTCGGCGAAACCATAGGCTGGGCGTTCCAGGTCACCGACGACATTCTCGATGTCGAAGAATCTTCCGCCGCTCTAGGCAAAACCGCAGGCAAGGACATCGCGCAACAAAAGGCCACCTATCCGGCCGTCTTCGGCCTCGAGCGCTCCCACCAGATCGCCAACGACCTCTCCGCCCAGGCCATCTCCGACCTCGACCACTACGCCGACCGCGCCGACCGCCTTCGCCAAATCGCCCATTTCCTCCTTCACCGCCGCACGTAACGTGGCAATCTTAGTTTTGCCTTTCGCATGCCCGCATCTCACAAAACACGTTTAGACCGCCTTCTCGTCGATCGCGACCTCGCAGTCTCCCGCGAAAAGGCCCAAGCAATGATCCTCGCCGGCGAAGTCCTGGTGAACGGCACCGTCATCGCCAAATCCGGTCACTCCGTTCCCAACGATGCGCAAATTGAAATCCGCAGCCGTCTCCAAAAATATGTATCGCGCGGCGGCTTCAAACTCGAAGGCGCTCTTCAGGATTTTTCGATTGATCCTTCAGGAAAGGCTTGCCTCGACCTCGGCTCTTCCAACGGCGGCTTCACCGACTGCCTGCTCCAACTGGGAGCCGCGCGCGTTTTCGCCGTCGACGTAAACACCGATCAACTCGACTGGAAACTCCAACAGGACCAGCGCGTCGTTCGCATCAAACGCAACGCCCGTGAACTTCAACTGACAGACCTGCCGGAACTCGCCAGACTGATCGTTGCCGACGTCTCCTTCATCTCCGTCACCAAGATCCTCCCCGCCGCCGTAGCCTGCGCCGTGCCCAACGCCGACTTCCTGATCCTCATCAAGCCTCAGTTTGAACTTCGCCGCGAAAACATAGGTCGCGGCGGCATCGTCTCCAATCCCAAACTCCACGAACGCGCCATCGAGTCCGTCCAATCCGCCGCCGAATCCCTCAACCTCCAGACCATCGCAGTCAAGCCCAGCCGCCTACCCGGCGCCGAAGGCAACCTCGAATTCTTCCTCCACTCCCGCAAAGGCCACTAACCATTGCGAACGGCCGATTCGTCACGCAAGCTCCTGGCAGGATCGATCTTCGCGATTTTCAACCCAGGGAGAATCGTCGCCACCAGCACCTCAGCGAATAGCGTCGAAGCGTCATAAACGCCTAGGCCAAAGACGACGTTGCGCATGATCCGCAACGCTGCAACCCATACCACGAGCCGAACGATTACGCCCAGGGCCGCGACGGTAATCCGCGCGAGCAGGCGTGGCTGGTGCTAGCCGGGCGTTACGCACCGTATGCGGTTTTAGAATTGCTTCGTGTCCGGCGAGAGCTTGCTTCCGCCGTTTCTGCTTTGCGCGTTCGCTTTTTAACGTCGGCAATGTAGAATTCAGCGTCGTTTCGCGAGGACCACATGAACAAGTCCCTACCCGCTGCTTTCGTTCTTCCTTTTCTGTTCGGCGCAGCGCTTTGCAACGCGCAAGTCGATCCCAAGTGGGAGATTCACGACCGCAACCGCCCAAATCCGGCCGTAGTAACGCCGGCAACGCCGAGCACACAGGATGCCCCCGGCAAACCGCCCTCCGATGCCATCGTCCTTTTCGATGGCAAAGATATTTCGCACTGGGTCTCGAAGAAAGATAGCAGCCCCGCGAAATGGACCGTCGCGGACGGCTACATGGAAGTCGCACCGAAGACAGGAGACATTCAGACAAAGGAAGGTTTTGGCGATTGCCAGCTGCACGTCGAATTTCGCGAACCGTCCCCGCCAAGAGGTGAAGACCAGGATCGCGGCAACAGCGGCGTGTTTCTGATGGGTCAGTACGAAATTCAGGTGCTCGATTCTTACAACAGCAAGACCTACGCCGACGGCCAGGCTGGCGCAGTGTACGGCCAGTATCCGCCGCTGGTGAACGCTTCGCGCGCGCCTGGCGAATGGCAAACCTACGACATCATCTGGCACGGCCCGCGTCTCGATGGGTCAGGGAAAGTGACGCGGCCCGCTCACGTCACGGTCATTCACAACGGCGTGCTCGTGCAGGACAACGTCGAACTCACCGGCCCCACCGGCCACCACGTCCGCCCGCCCTACACCGCTGGGCCAGACAAGCTCCCACTCGCGTTGCAGGACCACAATCATCCAGTCCGCTACCGCAACATCTGGATCCGCAATTTGTAGAGATTACGCCAGCGAGGTTGTCATCCTGAGGCGAATGCAATTCGCCGAAGGATCTCAGCGTACGACTGATTAGCATAGTTAATTGAGATTCTTCGTTTGCGCTTCAGGTCATTGCCAATGGCAAAGACACTAACGCGACTACGAACGAATGAGCCCGGTGAATTTGCGCGGGTTGTTGTCGAAGCCGGGGAAAACCGGAGCGAGGTCGCGCACGCCGATATGTTTCTGCAGAACTTCGCCTAGCACGCTGCGAAAATCTGTGGCGAGAGCGAGGTCGCGGCCTTCGTTGAGCTGACCTTCGTTTAATCCCGGCCAGCGCCCGTAGACTTGTCCACCCTTGATCGCGCCGCCCATCACGAACATGCAATTCGCGTGACCGTGGTCGGTGCCGCGGTTGCCGTTTTCCTTCGCCGTGCGGCCGAATTCGCTCATGGTTACGAAGACGACGCTTTCCATGCGGTCGCCCATGTCCTGGCGAAACGCGGCCATTCCCTGGCCCAGATCTTTCAACAAATTTGCGAGCTGGCCCTGCACGCCGCCTTCGTTGACGTGATTGTCCCAGCCGCCGCAATCCACAAACAAAACTTCCGTGCCGATATTGGCTTTGAGCAGTTGGCCGATTTGCTGCAAACTTTGCCCGAGGCGGCTGTTGCCGTAGTTGGCGCCGTTTTCCGGTTTGTATTTTGACGGATCAGCTTTGCGCAGCATGTCTATCGCTTCAAATGTTTCCGTGCCTGTGCCGCGCAGAGCGTGGTCCACGGTTTGCGCGTACATCGCTTCGAAGCCACCTTCGGCGATTTGTCCCGCGCCGGGAGTCTGCGCCATCACTTTGAACTGCTTCACATCCGGCAGCGCGATGGCAGGGGCAGAACCGCGCAGCATGCGCGGCAGATTCGGGCCCATGGCGACCGCACGGAATGGCGAAGCATTTTCTTCGGGAACCGTTGCGAGCGCGCGATTCAGCCAGCCATCATCAGTGGATTTCACACCCGGCGTTCCGGATTCCATGAAGTCTTGTGCGTCGAAGTGCGAACGCGTGGGGTCGGGCGAGCCGGCTGCGTGAACGATGGCGAGTTCATTTTTCTGAAATAGGGGCGCGAGTGGCGCAAGGCTCGGGTGCAATCCAAAAAAACCGTCTAGGTCAAGCGCTGCATCGCTTTGCCCGCTGCGCGGTTGCGGAATCGCGATCGTCGGCCGCATGCGGTAGTAATTCGGTTCGCCAAACGGAACGACGATGTTCAGTCCATCAGCGGCACCGCGCTGAAAAAGAACGACGAGTTGTCTTTTCGCGGAGCCGGGATTTGCTGCAATCGCGCGCTGTAAAAACGCAGGCATGGTGCTGAGGCCGATCAGCGAAATACCGCTGCGCGTCAGAAAATAGCGGCGAGAAAATGGAACCGGACGCGAGCCCTGGCAACACTCTGCCTTCATGATGCGCCTCTCTCGAAGTCCTCATTGAAAGGAAAGGAGTAGACGAAAAGCCTTGTGTAACCAGAACTATAGTTCTGGTCTCGTGGCGATGTGGCCCATGCGGGAACGCTTTGAGACATCTGCAAGCCGTGGTGAAGAGTCTTTGGCATGTACCTCATCTGCGCTGAAACTCCGGCGCACCAAGAACGAGGCCGGTGATCACGCCGAGATCGGCGGGCTTGGCGGGATCATCGAGGCGCGCTTGCATGAGCTGTGGATCGTCGAGCTGCTTTTGCAACGTCTCGATGGTGGCGGCTCCGGCTTGGCCGCCGAGGAAAAGCTGCACGGCGCGATCGAGAATCTGTTTGCCGTCGGCGGAAGACGAGGGAGCGAGCAGCGCGGCGGCATCGGAGCGTGAGCCGCGTACTTTGTTGCCGGCCAGCGCCAATGAGAAATTCAGACGATTCAGCAGCGCGCCGGTGTTGACCCAGGCATCGGCTTTATCCGAATAACCGGTCGGCGGCTGGCATTGATAGAGCGGCTCGCCGATGCGGCCGACCCACTGCACCAGCGGCATGGTAGTGTCCACGTCGGTGCCGAGAGCGCGAACGGTGGAGGCAACAAACTCAAAGGGAGTCTTGATCTTGGCGCGATAGGCGTCGCGACTCCAGAACTCCGGCGAATAGATCATGGCGCGGAGGACTTCGCGGATGTCGCCGTCGCTCTTGCGGAACGTCTCTGCCATCCGGGCAACGAGCTGCGGCGGCGGATTGTCCGCAACAAATCGTCGCGCCAGCTTGGTGGAGATGAATCTCGCTGTGCTGGGATGCCTGGCCAGGAGATCGATCACCTGCTCGCCGTCCTTCATGCCGCCCGCATGGATTTTTTTGCCAAGAACGACTTTTGGCTCGGGATCGTGAATGCGTTCGTCGAATTTGAATTGCGG
>Ga0075434_100005318_pt1 | contig 11710 bp, 8 predicted proteins | sample RhiMethybrSRZTD3_FD_75298 | JGI IMG/M metagenome (GOLD analysis project Ga0075434, IMG submission 75298) | Populus rhizosphere microbial communities from Tennessee, USA - Rhizosphere MetaG P. TD hybrid SRZTD3 | ecosystem: Host-associated > Plants > Roots > Rhizosphere > Soil | place: USA... | reverse complement strand
TCTCTGAGCCGACTCGACGACGAAGAGCTCGCCGCCCACAGGGCTCGGGATGTCGCGATCGTCTTCCAGGCCGACAATCTGTGGCCGGCGCTGACCGCCTGCGAGAACGTCGAGAGCGCGTTGCGGCTGGCAGCCGTTCCCGACGCAGCCGGCCGTGCCCGGAGCGCGCTTGCCGCGATGGGCATCGCCGCGCGCGCCGAGCACCGTGCCGCCGAGCTCTCCGGTGGTGAACAGCAGCGGGTTGCGATCGCGGCGGCGGCCGCGCGGCGAGCGGCGGTCGTCCTCGCCGACGAGCCCACCGGCGAGCTCGACATCGCCAGCGAGCGCCTGGTGCTTGATGCGCTCCTCCGGCTTCGCGACGAGTACGAAAGCACCGTTGTCATCGTCACCCACTCCCCCCGTGTTGCAGAGGCGGTCGACCGTGTGATCGAGATCCGCGACGGCAGGGCACTGGCATGATCGAGCCAGGGCCGACGCTCGCGCAGTGCCGGGGGCTGACGGTCGCGTTTCGGCGGGGGCGTGAAACCGTTGCCGCCGTCGTCGACGTCGACCTGACCGTGCAGGGCGGCGAGGCGGTCGCTCTGTCAGGCCGGTCGGGATCCGGCAAGACGACGCTGCTTCATGCGCTCGGCGGCCTGGTCGCGCCAACCTCGGGATCCGTCGAGTGGCTGGGAGAGCCACTGGCCACCCTGGACGCCGCGGCGCGGACGATGGCGCGTGCGAGCGGCATCGCCTACGTGTTCCAAGGCGCCGGCCTCTTCCCACACCTGACGGCGTTTGAGAACGTCGCGTTTGCGGCCCGGGTCTCGACGGCGGACGGGCCTCGGCTCGCGCCGCTCCAGCACCTCGATCTCGTCGGCTTGACGGCGAAGGCCGACCATCTGCCCGCGGAGCTCTCGGGCGGGGAGGCGCAGCGGGTGGCGATCGCTCGGGCGCTCGCCCAACGGCCCCGCATGCTGCTTTGTGATGAGCCGACTGGGCACCTGGACTCCGACACGGGAGACCGCGTGCTGGATCTGATCGACGCGCTGCACGACAAGGTCGGGTTCGCTCTCGTCTTGGCTACACATGACCCCGATGTGGCCGCGCGGTACGAGCGTGCCGTCGAGCTGGTCGACGGCCGCGTCGTCCACGACGAGGTGCACGCGTGAGGGTGGCGGTGCGGCACGGCTTGGCGGGGCTGTCGCGCTCCCCGGGCCGCTCGCTCCTTCGCGTGGCTGTTCTCACCGCGGCGGTTGCGCTGCTGGGCGCGATGGTGTTCTTTGTCTCGAGCTCGCTTCGGACGATGACCGCCAGCGCGGCGAGCGCCGTGCCGCTCGACTGGCAGGGCCCGGTTGCGTCCCCCGCCCAGGCCGCGAGCCTGGCACGGGCTGTAGGCCGCGAGCACGACGTTCTGCACGCCGCGCCCGCGGCCACGGCGCCGTTCGCGGGCGCCTCTCACGTGGCGCCCACCGGTCGGGTGGAGTCCGCGCCCGGTGCGGTGCTCGCCGTGCCGACGAGCTACGCCCGCACATTCCACACGATCCGGTTTCTGCGCGGGGCGCTGATCCCAGGGCAGGTCGTCCTCGACCAGCAGTTGGCGGCGACGCTGCAAGCGCAGGTGGGCGACACGATCGCGATCCGGCCCACGCGCACGTCTCGGCCGCAGCGGTATCGGGTGAGCGGGGTGGCTCTCGTGTCGGCGCCGGACGTGTTGTTCCAGCCGCTCAACCCGCTGCTCGGGCCGGCTCCTGCTCAACCGCCCGCCGAGATCGCGGTGATGCCGATCGCGACGTTCGTCGCGCGGTTCGCACCCCACCTGGCTGCCGTGGCGGCGACGACGGCCTCGTCTGCCGTTCCGGGCGCGCAGACGGGCACACAGTGGCAGATCCACGCGCAGATCGACCCCTCCAGTCTGACAGGCGATCCGCGCCACGCCCTGGCCACGGCGACCGCCATTCGCAACCGCGTCGAGCGCGATCTGACCGGCCGGGTGCGGTTCGTCGACAATCTCGGCGACGGCCTCACGTCGGCTGCGGGCGATGCTCTGTATGCCGAGACGCTGTACATCATGCTCGCCCTGCCTGGCGCGATAATCGCTCTCGGCCTGGTCTACATGGCTGCCCTGGGCACGGCCGAGCGCGACCGGCGGGACCTGGCGCTCCTGCGGGCGCGCGGCGCCACACGGCGGACGCTGTTCCTGCTCGCGATCGTTGAGAGCGCGGCGCTGGGGATCGTTGCCGGCCTGGCCGGAACAGGCGTTGCGTTCGCCGCGGTGTCACGGCTGGTGCCGGGCGGCGTCTCGGCAAGCCCGCCGCGGGTGGCTGGAACGGCGACGGTGTGTATCGCGCTGGCGATCGTGGGCGCGCTCGCGGCGCGTATCGGGGCCGGCGTCGACGCGTTGCGTGGATCGGTGACGGAGGGCCGCCGTCCGGTCCGGCGCGCCGGCGCGCCGCTCTGGCAACGGCTCTACCTCGACGTGATCGCGCTTGCCGTGAGCGGCCTGATCTACTGGCTTACCGCGCGCACCGGGTTTTCGGCAGTCGTCAACCCAGACTCGAATCCCACGCTCTCGCTGTCCGTCTACATGTTCTTCGCTCCGGCGCTCCTGTGGATCGGGGCGACGCTGCTCGTGGTCCGGCTGCGCGGCCGGGCGCTCTCGTGGGTGGCGCGTCGGGGCACGGGGGGCCGCGCGACGACCCTCGCCGGGCTCCTGCTTGCCAGTGCGGGCCGCCGCGGCCCAGCGATCAACCGCGGTGTGATTGTGATCGGCCTCCTGCTCGCGTTCGGCGTGAACCTGGGCATCTTCGCCGCGACCTACGACCAACAGGCCCGCGTCGATGCGCAGCTGACCCTCGGCGGAGACGTGGCCGTGGCGGCCCCGCCAGGCACGGTCGCCGCCCACCGGCTCGGGCGGACGATCGATCGTCTGCCGGGTGTCGCGGCCACGACCTCGCTCGACCACGCGTACGCATATGTCGGACCCGACCTCCAGGACACCTTCGGGATCGATCCCGTCACCCTCCCCCGAGCGACGACGCTCCGCGACTCCTACTTCCTGGGCGGGAGCGCGAATGCGCTCATGGCCGCCCTGCGCGCGACTCCGGACGGCATCCTGGTGTCCCGGGAGACGATCACCGACTACCAGCTCCGGGTGGGAGACCTGCTCCGCCTGCGCGTGCTCGACCAGCTGACCGGCCGGTTCCGCGTCGCGCCGTTCCACGTGGTCGGCGTGGTGCAGGAGTTCCCGTCGGCGCCGAGGGATTCATTCATGGTCGCGAACCTCTCGTATCTGGAGTCGGTGACGCACGGATCGGGTCCGAACGTGATTCTCGTGCGGACGACCGGCGATCCGAGAGCCGTCGGGGCGGAGATCGGCCGGGCGACGGCCGGTCTGGGGACGACGGTCAAGGACATCCACGCGCAGACGCGCCAGAGCGCCACCTCGATCACCGCGGTCGACCTCACCGGCGTGAGCCGGATCGAGCAGGCGTTCGCGGTGATCTTGGCTGCGGCCGCGATGGGGCTCTTCGTCGGGCTCGCGATGATGGAGCGGCGGCAGGAGTTCGCCGCGATGGCGGCCGTTGGAGCGTCGCTGCGCGACATCGGGGCGTTCCTGTGGAGCGAGGCAGTCATCGTGCTGGGCGCGGCGCTCCTCCTTGCCGCCGGGTTGGGATGGATGCTCTCCGAGATGCTCGTGGCGATGCTCCAGCACGTGTTCGACCCGCCTCCCGATCACCTCGCCATCCCCTGGGGGTTTCTTGCCAGCCTCATCGCGGCGGCCGTCGGCGGCGGGCTGGTGGCCGCCGGAATCGCGGTCCGCGCGCTGAGGCGGCTGCCGCTGGGTGCCATACTTCGTGAGGAATGACGATGCCTCGGATCATGATTGTGGAGGACGACCCCGAGCTGCAAATGCTCCTTGAGCGCGCGCTCGCCGAGGAGGGATTCATGCCCGAGCCCGTCTCGACGGCAACGCAGATGCTCGAACGCGCCACGGCGGACGTCCCTGACGCCCTGATCGTCGACATCGGCCTGCCGGATGCGGACGGGCGCGACGCGTGTCAGGCTCTTCGCGCACGCGGGAACAACGCACCGGTGCTGTTCCTCACAGCGCGCGACGCGCTTCCCGACCGCCTGTCGGGTTTCGCTGCCGGAGGCGACGACTACCTGACGAAGCCCTTCTCGCTCGATGAGCTCGTCGCCCGCCTGCGCGTCCAGCTGCGGCGTGCCGGTGTCGACTCCATCACCCGTATCGACGGGCTCACGATCGACCCGGCCACGTACACCGCCGCATGCGGCGACGCCTCCGTCCGACTCACGCCGACCGAGTTCCGACTGCTCGCGCTCCTGGCATCGCATCCAGGCGAGGCGATCCGGCGGCGCGAGCTCGTCCGCGCGGCGTGGCCTGCGGGTGCGATCGTGCATGCCAACACACTCGATGCGTACGTCGCGCGCATCCGGCGGAAGCTCAGGCTGCTGCCCACGCTTGCGCGCGTGACCACGATTCACGGCGTCGGCTACTCGTTGCGATGAGCTCGCTCGGGATTCGCGCCCGCCTGTTCATCGCGGCGGTTGCGTCGGTGACCGTTGCGGTGTTCATTCTCGTCGTCGTGTTCAACGTCGTGCTCGCCCGCAGACTCTCCTCGGACGTCGACTCACTGCTCCACGCACGGGCGAACGCCGAGCTCTCGGCCGTACGAATCAAGGGCGGGAGGCCTGTCATCGCCGAGTCGCCCGACGGGGCCGCGGCCGTCAGCCCGATCTGGGTGTTCGCGGGCCGCACGCCGATCGAGGTGCCGCGCGCTCCGGCCGAGATCGACCGCTGGGCGCGGCTGATGGCGCGGCAGCCCGTGGGGATACGCGACGTGCCGGGCGCAGAGACACGCCTCCTCTCGGTCGCAGTTGCCGACGGCGACCGACGCGTGGGGACGGTGATCGCGGCGGCATCGCTCGATCCATACCGCGACACGCAGAGAGCCGTGCTCCTGGGTTCGGTGGTCATGGGCGCCGCGCTCGTACTCGCGTTCGCCCTCTCGACCGGCTGGATCCTGCGCCGGGCCCTGCAACCGGTCTCGCGTATGACCGCCGACGCGGCCGAGTGGAGCGAGCACGATCTCGACCGGCGGTTCGAGCTGGGACCGCCCAAGGACGAGCTCACTCAGCTCGGCGCGACGCTCGACGACCTGCTGGACCGGCTCGCGGCCGGGCTGCGGCGTGAGCAGCGGCTGACCGCGGAGATCTCGCACGAACTGCGGACACCCCTGGCTCGCATCCAGGCCGAGTCAGACCTCGTTCTCCGCCGCGAGCGCTCGTCCGCGGAGTACTCCGCCGCCTTGGCGAGCATCTCGCAGAACGCCCGTCGTATGGCTGCGATCATCGCCACGCTCCTGGACGCCGCGCGGCAAGAGGCGAGTCCGGCCAGCGCCACGTGCGACGTTCGGACGGCGGCGCAGGCGGTGGTCACAGCCTGCGCCCCGGTGGCGGAGGCACATTCGATCGACGTGGAGCTGGCATCATCGCCGACGCCCGCCCGGGCGCGGGTCGACCAGGCGCTGGCCGAGGGGATCTTGCAGCCGCTGCTCGAGAACGCCTGCCGCCATGCGCGGGCCCACGTGACCGTGACAATCGATGCGGTTGACGGCCGCGTGCGCGTCACGGTCGCCGACGATGGCCCGGGCATCGGCGAGCATGAGGTGGAGACGGTGTTCGAGCCGGGCGCGCGCGGCGCCGGGTCGGGCGGAGCGGGCCTTGGCCTTTCGCTCGCGCGACGGCTGGCGCGGGCCGGGAACGGAGACGTGGTGGCCCGGGGCGGCGCTCCCGGCACGTTCGTCGTAGTCCTGCCCAGCGCGACGACGCCTGCCCAACCGCCGGGCCAGAAGGGCCACCGGCTCCTACACCAGTAGCAGAGGTCCGTCCGTATGTGCGCTTTGTTGGTGCGACATGGGTTCTCCCCAACTCTCCGCTGGCACGATCCGTCAATGCAGTCGGCGCAGCACTACCAACCCGAAGAGGAGAACCAGTGGAGCTAGACCACCGACCGCGGGATCCTGTTATGGAGCCACGCCGCCGCTTCACCGCGCGCATCGTCCTGGCAGGGCTCACCTTTGCCGTTGCAGCGGCTGTCGCCGTTGCCGGCCTCGCTCGTGTGAATACGCGGCCGGCGGGCGTGGGCACCGGGGTCGTCGTGATCGAAACCAACCTCGGCCTTGAGGGCGGACAGGCCGCGGGCACCGGGATGGTGCTGACGTCGTCGGGTGAGGTGCTGACCAACAACCACGTCATCCGCGGGGCGACGGAGATCAGGGTGAACGTGCCGAGCACGGGCCGCAGCTATCCGGCCGAGGTCGTCGGCTATTCCGTCACGGATGACGTCGCCGTCATCCAGGCGAGCGGCGTCTCGAATCTGAAGACCGCGTCCCGTGGCGATTCCGGAGCGGTCGATGTCGGCGAGACCGTGCAGGCCGTCGGAAACGCCGGCGGCACCGGCCGGCTCACCACCGCCGCCGGTACCGTGACCAGCCTTGACCGCTCGATCACCGTGAACGATGACCAGGGTGGAAGCGAGAGTCTGAGCGGGCTGATCGAGACGAATGCGGCTGTGAAACCCGGCGACTCCGGGGGGCCGCTGCTGAACGCGGACGGCCAGGTGATCGGGATGGACACGGCCGCGTCCGTCGGGAACCAGATCGATCAGACGACAACGAGCGAGGGCTACGCGATTCCGATCAACAAGGCGGTTGCGATCGCCGAGCAGATCGATGGTGGCAACGACTCGGCGACGATCCACATCGGCGGTACCGCCTTTCTCGGCGTGGAGGCCACGACGAACAGCTACGGAGGTACCGGGGCGGCCATCACGACGGTCGTGCCGGGCAGCCCCGCAGAGGCTGCGGGCCTCGTTGCCGGCGACCTGATCACCTCGGTCGGCGGCCACACGATCTCATCCCCCGACGAGCTGAGCACGATCGTGATGACCCAGCGGCCCGGCGCGTCCATCTCCGCGCTCTACCTCGATCAGGGAGGCGCAACCCAGAGTGCGAACCTCACGCTGGCAAGCGGGCCACCGCGCTAGCACGCCGGTGAGGCCGCGCGTGCATCCGCTCACGGAGCCTGCCTCCCCCATGGGCTGTTCAGCGATGCGCCCGGCACGATTCGATGTGCGGCCTCTGCCGCCCTGCGAATTGTCGGTGGGCGCACTAGCATCGACCCTCCGGTGGGCAGTGACGCGGACTTCTCGGGGGCGAACGCGCTGGGGCGTGCCGTGCGTGACCCGGCGCTTCCGACGCTGGCGGACGCGTTCGACGCGGAGGCGATCGCCCGTGGCTTTGAGGCGGCCTGGAGCGACGTTCAGCGGGAGTCCCCAGCACCCACGGTGATAGGCGGCCGCGCGGACACCGCCTATGCCCCCGGATCGTCCTGTGTCGTGACCTATCCCGTGGCACTCCAAAGCCGCGAAGACGAGCCCCAGCGCACGGCTTTCGGTGTCGTCGAGGTCGACGCGGCGGGGACCCGCTTCCGCAGATTCGTCGACGATCCCGCGATGCCGGGACTGGTCGTGGCCGCCGATGCCGCCGTGGTGAGCAATCGGCTGTCGGCCGCCGTCGGGAACGGCGAATGGCGGCCCGTACCCATCCGCTATAAGCCTGGCCGAAGCTGCGTCCTCCGGTACGCGGCGGTGTCACGTGAGCCGGTCTACGGAAAGGTGTTCGCTCGAGATGCCGAGAGGCATGCGGAGGTGCTGGCCGGCCTCGACGAAGCAGGGGCCGCAGACCCGCAGATGCCGCGCATCGCCGCACCTGTGGCAGTCCTGCCGGAGTTGTGCATGATCGTTCAGCCGGAGGTCTCCGGGAGAAGTCTGAGCGAGGCGGCCAACGATCCCTCGCCGTCGATCCGCGCAATGTGCTTGCGGGCGGCGGGCACCGCACTTGCCGCCCTCCATGCGACGACCATGCCGGCGCGACGGACGGTCAGGTGGCAGGACGATGTCTCTGAGCTCGCCGGCTATCTCCCGCTCTTCCTGGCACTGGCGCCCGAGATCGCCCCCTCGAGCCACGAGGTGGTCCGGAGACTTCAGGAGGCTACGCGAACCGTGAGCAATGTTCGTCTCGTGCCCAGCCATGGCGCGTGCCGCACCGATCAGTTCGTTCTCCGCGACGACGGCGCCATCGTCGCCCTCGACCTCGATACCTACTGCTACGCGGATCCCGCCAGGGATCTCGCGAACATCCTGGGCTACCTGGAGTGGCACGGGATCCGCAACTCTCCCGACGCCGCGGCTGCTGTATCGCTGATCGAGGGATACGAGTCGATGGCGCCCCTACCGGCAGCGGATCGCATGGAGCTCTATCGCGCCGTCACGGTTCTCCGGATCGCCGGCCGGCGTCTGCGCAGGCTTGCGTTCCATGAATGGCAGCACCTGCCGGCGCTCGTCGCCCGCGCCTGCGACGCCCTCTCCCTCTAGACGGCCGTCGCAACCGCCCGCTGGTCCATGTGCCACGCCACCTGTGCGGAGAGTCCCGCTTCGAGCCCCGTGCGCGGCCGCCATCCGACCTCCAACGCAATCCTGGTCGTGTCCGCCAGCGTCCGCACCGCATCGCCGGGCGACGCCGGCCGCCGATCGCAGATGAGCACGCTCCCCGTGAGGTGCTCGCAGAGCGCAATCGCGTCGGCCAGCGACGTTGGCGTACCGCCTCCCACGTTGTATACCGCACCGGCCGGCGCGTGCGTCATGGCGGCCACGCTCGCATCGACGACGTCGGAGACGTACGTGAAATCGCGCACCTGTCCCCCGGAGCCCAGGAGCGGGAAGGCACGTCGCTCGAGCAGACACGCGACGATGCGGGCGAAGGCCATGTCGGGCCGCTGCCTGGGGCCGTACACCGAGAAATAGCGCAGACGGACGAGGTCGAGATGGGCCGCCGCGGCGTAGGCCAGACCCAGGTGCTCACACGCGAGCTTCGTGACGCCGTAGGGCGAGACCGGCAGCACGGCGGCTTCCTCGTGCGTCGGGAAGCACGTCGAGTCGCCGTAGACCGAGGACGACGATGCGAACACCACCCGGGCACCTGCTTTCGCCGCGGCCTCGAACACGCGCTGGGTCGCGAGCAGGTTATCCCTGGTGTAGATCGAGAACGAGCTGCCCCAGCTATCGCGGACGCCCGGCTGGGCGGCGAGGTGGAACACGCCGTGTGCCCCTGAGAGGAGAGACTCGAGCGGCGCACCGACCAGGTCGCCCTCGATCAGCGAGAACCGTGGATGGACGCGCAGGAGCGAGATGTTCCGCTCCTTCGCCGCGCGCGGATAGAACTCGGTGAAGGCGTCGATCCCTACGACATCCTCGCCGCGGTCAAGCAACGCCTCGGTCAGATGCGAGCCGATGAAGCCCGCGCAACCGGTGACGACGTAGCGACTCACGACGTCGCTCCGATGCCGGCCCGCGGAGTTGAGCCGCGAGGCCGCTCGAGCAGGCCGGCCGCGAAGCTCACGACCGCGCCCGTGGTCTCGGGCCAGCGGCGGTCGAAGAGCGACACCCGGCGTGCCGCGGCCCTCAGCAGCAGCAGGGACTCGTAGACCGCCGCCCGCCGCACCAAGTCCGTGTTTCCACGGTATGCCGCCATGAACTCCCTCACAAGGTCGTCGCCGGGATGCCCCGCGGCCGTGACGCAGCGGAAGCGGAGGTCGGCCGCCAGCTTGCCGACGTCCAACGCCGGGTCGCCCCGTCCGGCACGGTCGAGGTCGATCATGACGAGGTTCCGGCCGGGCGCCTCGAGGACGTGCGAGAGCTTGCAATCACCGTGGATGATCGCCCCGTCGCCGTCGTAGGGCTCGCCCAGCTCGACCGCCCGGTCGACAGTCGCATGAAGTGATGTCGCCACGTCGGGGAGAAGCGCATCGATGTGTTGGGCGGCGCGGCGCACGCGGGCCGCCTGGTCCTGCACGGTCACCGCGTGTGGGTCCAGCGAGCCCGGATGGAGGGTGTGCAGCCGCCGAACCGCTGAGCCGGCGCGCCGTACCGACGCACGCGACATCCGGAGCGGAGCTCCGACCGCCTCCGCGTACAGCAGCGCATGATCAGCGCCGACGTACGTGGCCGCCCGGATCGCCGACAGGCGTCCGTCTGCGCGGGCCAGCGCATGCGAGACACTTGTCCCCCGGCGCTCCACTGCCCGCGCAGCGCCGGTGTCGGCGTACAGCTTTGCGTACACCCGTGTCCGTGTCCCATCCGCTGCCGAGGCGTCCAACCGGAGCACGTGCCGCTCGCCTGGTCGATACCGAACCGTGGTGACGGTGAGCTCGGAGGGAATTGGATGGCGAACGACGGAGGCCGCGTATGTCGCGTCCGTGAGGCGGACAAGCGCCGGGAACCGCACGTCGAGCGGGGACACGAGGACGCGCATCCGAAGCTCGGGGTCCCAGGCCTGAAGCGACCGGAAGGGTGCCGCGAGCCCGCGGCGGGCGGCCTCTTCCTCCTGGAACGCTGCCGACGGGTAGGCCGGCGGCGACGGATGGCCCGGATCCGTCCACGTGACGGCGACGTGGCGATGCGTCCGCGACCCGTCAGGGCGAGCGATCTCAACCACGTACCACGCGCTCAGCTTGCGACCGGGCTTGAGTTTCGCCCGGTACACCTCGCACTTCTCGAGCATGCAGCCGGCGCCGAGGAGCGCCTCGACCGCACGCGGCGCAGCCGGTCCGAGGAGCATCGAGCGAACTTCTCCGAATCCCGCCCTTCCGGAGACGACGTCGGCGGACATCACGCATGGGCTCCTCGTGCCAGCTCATGCTCGAGGAGGTTCAGACGATAAGGCAGCCGGTCGAACTTCACCTTTGTCCAGCAGTGCTGCACGCCTGTGATCACGTGGAGCGCCGACCAGACCTCGAGCCGTGTCTGCGACAGCGAGGCTGCGCTGCGATAGCCGGCGACGAACGCCTCGCAAAGCTCGTCCAGCATTGCCAGGTGCTCCGTCGCCCGTTCTCCCCGACGCAGGCACGCGCGCAGTCCGGTGTCCCGAAGCGACGTGCAGAAGAGCGCGACGTCGAACGCGGGCTCCGCCATGCAGAAGCTGTCGAAGTCGATGAAGCCGACGCCTCCGTCACCGTCGAGCAGAACCTGCGCCGGCCGGAAGCTGCCATGGGCCGGCATGGGCGCCTGGGCGGGCACCGTGGCCGACCGGGCCTCGAGCCGCGCGAGCACCTCGGTCCCGACACCATCCAGATCAGGTACCAACCGCGCCAGGCGGGTCGCCACGTCGCGCACCTCCGCGGCCTCGTCCGCCCAGGTGTGCTTCACGGACGAGACGACGCCGCTTCCATGCAGCTCGGCCAAGCCCCGGCCGATGCGCTCGGCCGCCGGCCCGAGCTCCGCGAGCGGATCGCGACCCTCACCGCTCAACACCCGTCGAAGGAGGTCCTTGTATGTCCCGGTGTGTGGGAGCGCCCGTTGGACAAGCACCCGCTCCTCGGCGAGGAACCCAACCGGCTCTGCGATCGCGACGATCGGTGACGAGCCGAGCGACGACCGCCAGAGGGCCGTCATCGCATCCCAGGCGACTTGGCCCTTCCCGCCCCAGTACGTCTTCGCCACGACGCGCCGCGGCCAGTGCCGAGGGGATCCGGGGGGCAGGTCGAGGCGGTAGAGCGCCGTGCAGCGACTGCCCGGTTTGTGGCGCCTGACGTCGAGCGTGCACGCGTTGATGGAAAGATCGGCATATCGCGGGTCGCCGGCCTCGTG
>Ga0075434_100005315_pt1 | contig 11711 bp, 10 predicted proteins | sample RhiMethybrSRZTD3_FD_75298 | JGI IMG/M metagenome (GOLD analysis project Ga0075434, IMG submission 75298) | Populus rhizosphere microbial communities from Tennessee, USA - Rhizosphere MetaG P. TD hybrid SRZTD3 | ecosystem: Host-associated > Plants > Roots > Rhizosphere > Soil | place: USA... | reverse complement strand
CTCGGCCAGCACGGCGGCCGGGTGTCCCGAGTGAATGCATTCCGCGAGGAGCTTGCCGGCCATGGGCCCGCGGCCGAAGCCGGACGAGGCCAGGCCGCTGACGATCCAGAGATCGGGGCGCAGCGGAATGCGGCCGATCAGCGGCTTGCCGTCGAGCGGAAACGGCATCAGCCCTGCCCACGTCCTGGCGATCGGCAGCCCGGCGAGGCACGGCAGCACCTCGATCGCGTGGCCGCGATTGACCTCGATGCCGGCCGGATCGGGGGTGGTCGACCACCCGGCCAGGTCACGATCGCCGCCGAAGATGATCTCGCCGTCGCGCCGCTGACGCCCATAGAGGTGACGCGTCAGCCGCGCGCCCTTGCGCGACGTGAGAAACGGCGGCGCGCTGCCGGGATCGCGATGCCAGGCCAGCGCCGACTCCGCCGAGGACATCGTCTGGAACACGCTCGGCGCCACGGGCGCGGTCGCCCACATCTGGCCGCGCACCGGGACGATGGGAATGTCGAGCCCGAGCAGCGCGCCGAGCGGCCCGCACCACGCGCCGGCGGCCAGCACGAGGCTGCCGCCGGCCTCGTCGCCGCCGCTCGTGGCCGCGACCCAGCCGCCGCCCGGCCGCGGCGTCAGCGCGGTGACCTCGCGGGCGGTGAGCACGCGCGCGCCCTGCCAGCCGGCGGCCGTGGCGAACGCGCGCGTGGCTTTCCGCGGGTCGGCCTGCGAGCGCTGCGGCGAGTACATCGCGCCGAGCAGCCGCTCGGACCACTGCGGCTCCAAGCTCCGGGCGTCGCGATTCGTCAGCAGCTCCACCACGTGCCCGCGCGCGCGCAGCCCGCGCACGCGCGCGCCCTCGAAGTCGCCCTGCTCGTCGGTGTGGATCGCCTGCAGCGAGCCCGACTGGCGGAACTCGATGTCCTCGCCGAGGTCGAGCTGGACCGTCTTGAAGATCTCGAGGCTGCCGGCCGTGAGGTGGGCCTGCAGGTCCGGCGCGTCGCCCCAGCCGATCGAGTCGATCTGGCCGGCGTTGACGCCGGAGGCGCCCGAGGCGATCTCGCCGCGCTCGAGCAGCGTCACGCGGCGGCCGAGCGCCGCGAGGTAGTAGGCGGCGGAGGCGCCGGCGATCCCGCCGCCGACCACGAGGACGTCGGACTCGGGGGTCACGAGGCCGCAATCCTTGCGGGTGCTAAGACGCCACCCCGGTCGAAACCTGACCAACGAATGCCATGGCGGGCGCTGGTCAGGGGCGGTAAGTGACCACGATGATTGGCCGGAAGCGGTGGCACGAGCCTCGCACCCTGCGACGCCTCATGCCGATCGTTTCGGGGGCGATGGCGCTTGCCCTGATCTGCGTGCTGGCGCCATCCATCTACACGCTGGCGGCCATCTCCGGCTTTGCGCCCATGACCGTGCCCGTCTTCCTGGGCTGGTTGGGCTGGCTGCAGCTCATCCACATCGTGGGCGCTGCGGTGATCTGGAAGCGCCGCCATCGGGTCTCCACCCGGATGAAGGCGGCGTTGCTCTCGTGGGGCGGGCTGGCCTTCTGGTACTGGCTGCCGGCGCCCATCTATTTCCTGCTCACCATGAATCTCGATCAGCTTCAGCTGCAATGGACGGCCCTCGCCTTCTTCTGGGAAGTCCCCGTCGTCGGCGGCGCGTTCGTGCTGGCGGCCCAGAGACTCTATCCTTCGCGGCGCCGTCTGTCGAACGATCCGGCCCGGCGTTACCGCGCGGTCATGCGCTATCCCACCGTGGTCGGCTCGCTGCTCTTCGCCTTCACGCTGCTCGGCTATGCCATCGGCGCGCTCCAGCTCCGCCTCTTCGCCGCGCTGCCCCTCGTGGAGCAGCTCAAGAACGTCGGCCACGGCGTGGTGATCTCCCTGCTGCTGGCCGTCTTCTATCACCTCGGGCTCGACCGCGTGCTGGAGCCCGTGCGCTCGCGCATCGCGCGCGAGGGCGGCCTCGGCACGATCGTGGCGCGCACGGTGGCCGGCCGGATCTTCGGCGTCAGCCTCGCCGTGGCCGTCAGCGGCTTCGCGCTCATCACCCTCTTCGTGCTGCAGGCGTTCCAGGCGATGGTCGCCGACAGCGCGGCCACGGTGGTCGCGCGCGACCTCGCCCGGCTGGCACGCACGGCGGACACCGGGCGCCACCTGGGCGCGTATCCGGCGTGGGGGGAGCACGGCCGGCTCGTGCTGCTGCGTCCGGGCGCCACGCTGCCGGACGCGGAGTTCTCGCCGGAGACCCGCGCGCGTGTCGAGCGCGGGGGCGAGGGTGTCGTGCACGACACCCGCCGCGACCTGAAGGTGGTCGCCTTCGTTCCGGCACCGCGGCTGGGTGGCACGCTGGTGGGCATCGCGTTCCATGCGGATGCGTACGGCGCGCTGCGCGCGGCCGGCCGGCTGCTCGCGCTGGCCGGGGCCTTCGTGCTCACGGTGACGGTCGGCATGCTGGTGTTCGCGAGCCGGGCCTCCACGCAGGCGGTGCGCGCGCTCTCCTCCGCGGTCCGTCGCGTCGAGGCCGGGCAGGTGGCCGACACGGTCCTGCGCGTCGACACCGGCGACGAGATCGGCGAGCTGTCGGCGGTGGTCGAGCGCTACGTGCGACGCTCGCGCGATCTCAGCGAGAATCTGCAGGACAAGGTCCGCGAGAAAACGCAGGAGCTCTCGGCCAAGCTCGAGGAGATCGAGCGCGCCGACGCGCGGCTGCAGGCGGTCGTGCAGCACTTGCCGGAAGGCGTGCTGCTGCTCGAGGCCGACGGGCGCGTGGTCATCGCCAACGCCTTCGGCCGCACGCACCTGCCGGCCGTGGCCGCGCTGGGCGACGCCGGCGAGGTGACCGGCGTGGGCGGCCTTTCGCTCGCCCACCTGCTGGCCGCGCACGTGGAGCCGCGCGAGGTCGCCGCGGCCGAGCGCCTCTTCCAGGTGGCCGCGCAGCCGCTCGACCTCGCGCGCGGCGCGGTGCTGGTCATCCGGGACGTCACCCGCGAGCGCGAGGCGCAGCAGGTCGCGCAGCAGCAGGCGCGCCTGGCCGCCGTGGGCCAGCTCGCCGCCGGCATCGCGCACGACTTCAACAATATCCTCATGACGATCGTCACCTCCGCGGAGCTGGCGCAGCGCAAGTACGACGACCGCGCGTTCGGTCATGGACGGCTGAGCATCATCGTCGAGCAGGGCGAGCGCGCCGCGGCGCTGGTGCGGCAGATCCTGGACTTCAGCCGCCAGTCGGCGCCGGCGCTGCAGACGGTGAACCTCGGTGTGCTGCTCGAGCAGACCGTCGGCCTCCTCGAGCGCACGCTGCCCGAGACGATCCGGATCGTGGTGGAGCCGCCCGACGGTGAGTTCGTGGTCGTGGCCGATCCGCACCAGCTCAGTCAGGTGATGACCAACCTTGCCGTCAACGCGCGCGACGCGATGGCGCTCGGCGGCGAGCTGCGCTTCCGCCTCGGGCGCGCGCGGCGTGACGCGAGCGAGGGGGACGGCGCGCCCGGTCCCGGCGCGTGGGTCACGCTGTCGGTCAGCGACACCGGACCGGGCATGCCGGCCGAGGTGCGCGAGCGGATCTTCGAGCCGTTCTTCACGACGAAGGCGCCCGGCAGCGGCACCGGGCTCGGACTTTCACAGGCCTACGGCATCGTCACCCAGCACCGGGGTCACATCGCCGTGGAAAGCCGGCCGGGCGACGGCACGACCTTCACCATCTCTCTGCCGGACGAGGGCAGCGCGACGGTCACCATCGACGGCATGAGCGGCTCGGACATCGCCAGAGGCCGCGGCGAGACGTTGCTGGTCGTCGAGGACGAGGCGCCGGTGCGCCAGGCGCTCGCGCACATCTTGACGGATCTGAACTACCAGGTCCTGACCGCCGGCTCGGCCGAGCAGGCGCTGGAGCTGCATGACGCGCACGCCGGCCAAGTGGCGCTGGTGCTGACGGATCTCGTGATGCCGGGCATGGGCGGCTTGCGTCTCGTGCGCGAGCTGCGGGAGCGCGGCGCGGACGTGCCGGTGATCATGATGTCCGGGTACGTCGACGAATCCTCGCGGGGCAGTGTGGACGGCGTCAGCGCGTGGGTGCAGAAGCCCGTGCGCGCCCGGCGCCTCGGCGCCGTGATCCAGGAGACGCTGGCGCCGCGCGTCTCCTAGCCTTCAGGTCGCCCTCAGGCCGCCAGGCCGTCCATCCGGTCCCACGACCACGAGCGGTCGAAACCGGCCGCGCTCGCCGTGCGCGTCATCCGCTCCTTCGCCTGCCGTGTCAGCGGACCGAACACGCGCTCGTGCTCGTCCAGGAGGGCGGTCGTGGTGAGCTGCTCGAAGTCGACGATCGGGAGTCGGCGGACGTTCTTCTTCATCACGCGGCCTTTCGATGGATGTGTGGGGGAATACCGCGGCGCGCGGCGCGGTGCAGCCGGACGCCGAGCGCCACGAGTACCACGCCGGACGTGAACGCGTAGGCGCCGATCAGCAGCACGACGGCCAGCGCCCCGGCCAGCGGCACTATCAGGATCAGCACGCCGAAGGCGATCGAGAGCGCGCCGCTCACCATCATCAGCGACTCGCCGGTGATCTGGCGGCGCAGGCGGACGGCGGCGGCGATCTCGAAGGCGCCGGTCACGATGGCCCAGCCGGCGATCACGTAGAGCATCACCAGGGCGGTGATGGCGGGCGCCGCGAAGGCCGCGAGGCCGGCGAGGACCCCGGCGATGCCCGACAGCAGCAGGGCCCACCAGTCCCGCTCCTCCCGGGCGCCGCGCACGGCGGCCACGATGTTGAAGGCGCCATCGATCAGCGCATACGCCCCGAACGTCACGATGATGACGGCGAAGGCGGCCGCCGGCATCAGGATGGCGAAGGCGCCGAACGCGATGCCGAGTACGCCACGGAGCAGCAGGGCCCACCAGTTCCGGGCCAGGACGTTCATGCGAAGAAGGAATTGCAAGCCGCGCGCCACCTGTCTCGTCACGCGTCGGCAGTCGCTCGGCGTGATAGGCTACGCCGGTCGTCATGAAGATCACCGACGTCACCCTCACGCTGTTCGCCTGGGGCGGGATTCCACCCACGACATACGGACGGCACACGGGCCGCTTCAGCGGCGAGAGCGAGCTGGGCCTGCTGACGCTCCGCACCGACGGGGGCGTCGAGGGCCACGCGTTCCTGGGCTCCGCCATGCGCAGTGCCGCGCTGGACGCCCAGTCGCTGCTGCGCGTCCTGAAGCCGCTCGTCCTCGGCCAGGACCCCCTGGACCGCGAGCGCCTGTGGCAGGCGATGTGGCAACGGAACCGCGGTACCACGATTCGCACCATCGGTGCCATGGATGTGGCGCTCTGGGACCTCGGCGGCAAGATTGCCAACATGCCGATCCACCGCCTGCTCGGCAGCTACCGCGAGAGCGCCCCGGCCTACGCCTCCTCCGCCGTGCTGGCCTCTCCGGAGGCGTACGCCGAGGAGGCCGCGCGCTTCAAGGCGGACGGCTGGACGGCCTACAAGATCCATCCGCCCACGGACCCGGCGACCGACATCAAGGTCTGCGAGGCGGTGCGCCGTTCGGTCGGCGAGGCCTACACGGTCATGCTGGACTCGACGTGGGCGTACCAGTATCCCGAGGCGCTACGCGTCGGGAAGGTGGCGGAGGCGCTCGGGTTCTACTGGTACGAGGATCCGCTGGCTGACGACGATGTTTATAACTACGTGAAGCTCAAGCAGCAGCTGTCGATCCCGATCCTCGCCACCGAGTACGCGCCGGGCGGCTTCACCGCGCTGGCGCCGTGGATCACCGCGCGCGCCACCGACTACCTGCGCGGCGACGTGGCGGTGAAGGGCGGCATCACGCCGCTGGTGAAGAGCGCCCACCTGGCCGAGGCGTTCCACATGAACTTCGAGATCCATCACGGCGGCAACTCGCTCAACAACGTCGCCAACGTCCACGTGATCATGGCGATCCGCAACTGCGAGTTCTTCGAGGTGCTGCTGCCGGCCGCCGCGCAGAAGTACGGCCTGCGCGAGGACATCGAGGTCGACGCGCGCGGGCTCGTGCACGCCCCGGCCGGCCCCGGCCTCGGGGCCGCCATCGACTTCGAGCTCATCGAGCGGCGGAAGACCGCCGTGCTCACATGATGAAAAAGGAGATCTGGATGCGCTGGATCGCGTTCGTGCTCGCGCTGGTCGTCGCTCACGCCGTGCCCGCGGGGGCCCAGGAGCTGAAGACCGAGCAGGACAAGGTGCTGTACGCGCTCGGCGTGCAGCTGGCCAGCCAGCTCGCGCCGTTCGCCCTGACGCCGGCCGAGGTCGAGCTGGTGAAGGCCGGCATGCTCGACGCGGCGCTCAACCGCCCCCACAAGGCCGAGCCGCGTGAGTACATGCCCAAGATCCTGGACCTGCGCAATCAGCGGGTCTCGGTGGCCGCCGCCGCCGAGAAGAAATCCGGCGAGGCCTATCTGGCCAAGGCCGCCGCCGAGCCCGGCGCCAAGAAGCTCCCGTCCGGCGTCATCATCACCACGCTGAAGCCGGGTAACGGCCCCTCGCCGAAGGCCACGGACAAGGTGAAGGTCCACTACCACGGCACGCTGACCGACGGCAGCGTGTTCGACAGCTCCGTGCAGCGCGGGGACCCGGCCACGTTTCCGCTCAACGGCGTGATCAAGTGCTGGACCGAGGGCGTGCAGCAGATGAAGGTCGGCGGCAAGAGCCGGCTCGTCTGCCCATCCGACGTGGCCTACGGTGAGCGCGGCGCGCCGCCGAAGATCAAGCCGGGCGCCACGCTCGTGTTCGAGGTGGAGCTGCTCGAGATCGTCCCCTAGCGCGCCGCCGTGCCCGAGCTGCCCGAGGTCGAGGCGGCGCGGCGCCTCGCCGTCCGGGTGGCGGTGGGCCGGCGGATCGTCAGCGTGTGGTGCGCGGCGGATTCGATCGTCTTCGAGTCGCCGCCGCCGCGGGTGCGCGCCGCCCTCGAGGGCCGGCGCGTGCGCGCCGCGCGGCGCCACGGCAAGCACCTCTGGCTCGAGCTCGATCGCGGCCCCGCGCTGCTCATGCACTTCGGGATGACCGGCGGCCTGCACGTCCCCCGGCGCCCGCCGCTGCGCCTCATGTCCTCGCGCGGCGCCCCCGCGCCCGGCTGGCCGCCGCGCTTTGCCAAGCTCCGGCTGACCTTCGACGACGGCGGTGAGCTCGCGCTGGCCGACGGCCGGCGCCTGGGCCGCGTACGCCTGCGCCACGATCCCCGCACGGAGCCGCCGGTGTCGCTGCTCGGCTTCGACGCGCTCCACGAGCTGCCGCCCCCGGCGCAATTCCACGCGCTCGTCCACGAGCGGACCGCTCCCATGAAGGCGCTGCTGCTCGATCAGACCTTCGCCGCCGGCGTCGGAAACTGGATCGCCGACGAGGTCCTCTACCAGGCGCGCATCGACCCGCGCCGGCCGGCGCGCACGCTGACGCCGGCGGAGTCGTCGCGGGTGCGCTTGCGATTGCGCGGTGTGCTGCGCTGGGCGGTACGCGTGGGCGCTGATAGCGATCGCTACCCGCGGACATGGTTGTTTCATCACCGGTGGGATCATGACCCGCTGGCGCGAACGTCGTCCGGCGCACGGTTGAGGTGGGAGACGATCGGGGGGCGGACGACGGCGTGGGCGCCGTCCGTCCAACGGTAGTGGCGCGCCGCCGATAAGGGCCCATCTGCTTCGTTGGCGCTGCGCTCCTCGCTGCGGCGTACGCGGCGTACGCCTCGCTCCGGTGCTCGCGCCACCTCGCATCTGGACCCTTCTCGGCGCCGCGGCCACGCGTGAGGTCGTCGAGGGGGCGGTGGATCAGGCGGGCCTCGCTTCGCTCGCCCGCGGCGCGGAGGCATCTTCCTCGTGCACGACGCCGACCAGGAGTGTGATCGCGTAGACTGTCGGGAGTTTTGTGTCCAGGGGGATCGATGACGGGGATTCGGTTCGATCATATTGCGATGGCGGCGTATCGGGTGAGTGATGCGCCGGAGGTGCTGGTGGGAGTGCTTGGGGGACGGGCGTATACCGGGGGGCCGTCGGGGCCGTACACGTGGACGACGTGGCGGTATGCGAATGAGGGGTGCTTGGAGGTGCTGGAGCCGCGCGGCGAGGATGGGTTTCTCCATCGCCATCTGGCCGCGCGGGGGGCGGGGATTCACCATGTGACGTTCCGGGTGCCGAGTCTGGCGGAGGTGTGTGCGCGGGCAGTGGAGCTCGGGTATCGCATCGTGGGGTTCGATGACTCCGATCCGAGCTGGTCGGAGGCGTTCCTGCATCCGAAGGAGGCGCTCGGCATCGTCGTGCAGTTCGCCGAGTCGCGCGTGCCGCAGACGCTCCGTCCGGAGGCGGTGCCGCCGGGGCCGTTGGATCCGCCGCCGCCCGTGTCGATCGTGGGGTTGCGGATGCGTGCGCGCTCGATTGAGCGCGCCGACGCGCAGTGGGCCGGCATCCTCGAGGCCGAGCGGGAGACCGAGGGCGAGGCGCTGATCTATCGCTGGCCGGAGTCGCCGATGCGCCTGGCGGTGGAGATCGCGCCGGACGCCGAGGAAGGGCCGCTCGCCATCGAGTATGCGAGCGCGCGCGCCGTGGACTTGCCGGAGCGGCCCGTGCCCGCGCTCGGCGCGGTGTTCCGCCGGAGCCGGCCGTGAGCGACGAGAGCGCCGGGATCGAGCACCGCGTGACGGCCGTGCTCGACGGCCTGGGCGTCGCCTACACGCTGGAGCCGATCGATCCCGCCTTCGCCGACACTGCCGCCTACTGCGAGCGCTACGGCGTACCGCTCGACCGGGCGGCCAACACGATCATCGTCGCCTCGAAGAAGGAGCCGCGCCAGTTCGCCGCGTGCGTGGTGAAGGCCACCACGCGCCTGGACGTGAACCACGCGGTCAAGAAGCTGCTCAACACCAACCGCGTGTCGTTCGCCTCCGCCGACGAGACTCGCGTGCTGACCGGGATGCTGATCGGCGGCGTCACCGTGTTCGCGCTGCCGCCCGCGCTGCCCATCTACGTGGACGAGCAGGTCATGGCGCACGACTGGGTCATCCTGGGCAGCGGCAGCCGCTCGTCCAAGGTCCGCGTCTCACCCGAAGCGCTCCGCCGTCTTCCCGCCGCCCAGGTCGTGCCCGGGCTCGCCTCCGCCGGATAACGCGGCTCCCTAGACGAGCGGCCACACGTCCGATGGCGTGCGCGGGAAGAGCGCGTCGAGCAGCGCGCGGGCCTCGTTGGTGCGCACGATGCAGTCGGGGAACGCTGCCTCCAGCTCGGCCAGTGAGCGGAATCCGAAGAGCAGCTGCAGGAACGTGAGATCGGGGAACATCGCCAGCGGCCGCCGCGCGTCGGTCGACGGACGGCCGTACTCGAGCCCGCGCACGCCGAGGTCCGGCGTCCACGACTCCAGCGCCGTCACCTTGCCTCGCTCGAGCGCCAGGCGCACGCCGCTGCGATAGAAGCCGAGCGTCAGCGTGCCGGTGTGTCCGGCGCACACCGAGACGGCCAGACGCCGCTCGAGCGCCGGGGTCACTGCGCGCAGGAAGCTCGCCACGTCGGGGACCCGCACGTAGAGCGCGTAGTGATCGTCGCGCTCCTTGAACGGGAAGACCCGGTAGAGCGGATGCTCACGGCCGAGCAGCCAGAAGCTCAGCGCGGGGCAGCGCCTTGCCGGCAGCGCCTCCGCGAGCGCGTCGCCGGCCTCGAACAGCGGCGGGAGCGCGGCCAGCCACCCCTCGCGCCACGACACGCCGTCCATCACCTCGAACGACGTCACCACGAGGCTGCCGCTGCTGAAGAGCTCCCGCCCGTTGGTGACGTAGCCCACCGGCCGGCCGTCGCGCTCGAGCACGCGGGCCTCGCGCCGCTGCGCGCTGCGCTCGCTGCGGCCCGTCAGCTCATAACGCCAGAGCGCGGCGTCGCGCGGCACGCTCACCAGCGAGCGCGCGGCCGCCGTCGCGGACAGGTCCGCCAGGAAGACGGCGTCGTCGGCGGTGGCGTGCCGCACGCGCCAGCCCGCCGGCACCGGAGGCGGCGTCTGCATCAGGTCGCGCCGCGCGAGTGGACCGCCGCCGCGCTCGAGCGCCAGCTCGTAGCCGAACTGCCGGTAGAACCACGGAATCCCGCTGATGATCTGCAGCTGGTGACCCCGCGCCGCGCTCCAGCCGTGGACGACGTCGAACTGCGCGCGCACGAGGTGACGGCCGCGGTGCTCGGGCCGCGTGCCGATCAGCTCCGGCTGGCCGACGGCGATCGGCACGCCGCCATACGTCCACGTCTGCGGGATCAGATGCAGGCAGGAGACGATGACGCCGGACGCCGCCTCCGCCACGATCGTGCAGTCGCCGGGGCGAAAGGTCGGATGCCGGCCCTCGTGCAGGTCGCGGGTCCAGGCGGCCAGGCCGTGGTTCGGCTCCTCGCTGTCCTGCGCGCGCAGGACGTCGCCGACGAACGCGGCCAGCGCCTCGGCATCGACAGCGGTGCTCGCACGGAGCACGAGGCCGTCGCCCAGGTCACGAATCACGCGGGGATCCTCCCAGCACCTCGGGGTGAGGAGCGAGGATAGCAGAGCGCACAAACGTTGACATTCGAGGGGCCGGTCGCGCAAGAATGCGGATGGCTCATGACCGCGGACGTAATCGAGCCCTTCGCCTTTCTCACCGTGGAGTCCCTCCGCGCCGGCTGGTGGCTGACCTGGCGCCTGTTGGTCCGCGTCGGCGCCATCTTCGTCGCGGCAGCACTCGTCGGTCTCGTGCTGATCCAGGGCGCCGTCGGCCAGTTCCTGATGGGCCTCGGATTTTGCGTGGGCGCGGCGTGGTCGCTCTACCTGTTGCCCAAGCTCACGAGCCAGTGGGCGCAGGAGCGCTATGGGGCGCCGCTCGAGAACCCGGTCAAGGTGTGGTGGGGCATCACGTGGCGCGGGCTCGTCGTCTCGCTGGTCGCGGCCGTCATCATGGCCGTGCCCAACGTCGTCGCGCTCAGCCTCAAGACCGCGTACAGCGGCTCCGTGCTCGGCGGCCTCGCCGGCTTGATCCTGTGGCTGCTGTCGGTCGCCAACGTCGTGGTCAGCGTGATGGCGACCGGTTGGGCGATGTCGAAGGTCACCGCCGAGCAGCTGTCCGGCCGCACGCCGATGATGTCCGCGACGTCGGCGTCGTCCGCGGCGGCGGCGATTGCCCCGATCGAGGTCGACGCGCCCGCGGCCGATCCCGTCGTCGCGCCCGCGCCGCGGCCGGCGCCGCGCGCGGCTGTCGCGCCCAGCGCTCCGGCCGCCGCGTCCGCCGAGGGCAAGCGGCAGTGCCCGAAGTGCGGCCTCTACGAGACGGAGCGCGGTTCGGTCATCGGCTGGTACTGCAAGGTCTGCGGCTGGCGCGAAGCGCGCCGCTGAGGACTATTCCGCTGCCCGGAGCACCGTGATCCTCACCGGAATCACGCCCGCGCCCACCGCGCCAAGCTTCCGCGCCGCCGCGTAGGACAGATCGAGAATCCGACCGGGAACGACCGGCCCGCGATCGTTCACGCGCACCTCCACGACCTCGCCGTTGGCGAGGTTCGTCACGCGCAGCCGCGTTCCGAAGGGCAGTGAGCGATGCGCTGCGGTGAGCGCGTGCATGTCGTACCGCTCACCGCTGGCCGTGAGCAGCCCGTGATGTGCCTCGCCGTACCACGAGGCGCGGCCCGTGATGACCTCGAGAGTGGGTTGGGGCGGCGGTACCGACGTCACGGGTGCCGACGGTGGGGCCACGCATCCGCC
>Ga0075434_100005313_pt1 | contig 11713 bp, 13 predicted proteins | sample RhiMethybrSRZTD3_FD_75298 | JGI IMG/M metagenome (GOLD analysis project Ga0075434, IMG submission 75298) | Populus rhizosphere microbial communities from Tennessee, USA - Rhizosphere MetaG P. TD hybrid SRZTD3 | ecosystem: Host-associated > Plants > Roots > Rhizosphere > Soil | place: USA... | reverse complement strand
AGTAGCGCTCTCGGTCAAATCAATCGACGGCGGGCTGCTCGTCAACAACCTCGCGGGCCTCGCATCCAGCGCAAATTCGCTCGACGTTCCGGTCATCCTGACGACCGTGGGCGGGGACGGAGGCATGCTCAAGGGCCCGTGATCAAGGGCCTCGCCGACGTCATCCCAGATGTGACGCCAATCGATCGAGCCTCGACAAATTCCTGGGAGGACGTCCGTGGAAGCGTTGAGGCAACAGGTCGAGAATGGACGCCCGACTTCACAAGCGAAGAGCGCAACCGGGTCTATCCGCCCGTCATGAAGCACGTCTCAATGGCCGGTCACGCCATCGAATACCTGGTTGCCCAGACCGAGGTGGTCGCTCACGCCGGCTGACGAAGAGCCTCGTCCACAGGAGCTGGAAGGGTTCCGCGGTCGATGATGTTGTCGTAGACGCTCTCGAGCCCGGCCGTGAGCGGCTCGAGCAACTTGTCCGGCAAGCCCTCGAAGAACAACCGTCGCACGAGGTCGATGTGCCCACCGGACGCACGGGTGATCTCGTCCCAGCCCTGATCGGTGAGCGTTATCTCGGTCGACCGACGGTCGGCCGGTGCTGGACGGAGTTCCACGAGCCCACGATTCTGGAGACGCCGGACGTGGTGCGAGACCCTGCTTCGCTCCCAGCCGATCCGGGCGGCCAGTGCCGTGATCCGCATCTGGCCGCCCGATGCGTACCGCAAGGCGTTGAGAACGTCATAGTCGGGCAGGGAGAGGTTGCTGTCGGCCTGCAGTTGGCGGTTCATCTCATAGGTCAGGCGCAGCTGCACCCTCATGTAGGCGAGCCACGCTCGCTGCTGGTCAGGCGTCAGCGTTCTGAACGCGGAATCTGGTCTGCGGCGTTTACGTGACATGTCATTCTATTATCCCGCGGCGAGCGCTGACGCGAGCTCTCCGACGCTGTCGTCTGGTGATTCCTAGCCTCGCAGGCGGTTGGCGAGCTGCGTGCGTGACTTGACGCCGAGCTTGCGGAACACCTTGCGAAGGTGGTACTCGACCGTGTTCGGGCTGATGAACAGTTGAGCGGCGATTTCCCGGTTGGTGTGTCCTTGGGCCGCGAGTCGGGAGATCTGGGCTTCCTGCGGCGTGAGGTCGCCGCGCGTGTCCACGGTCCGCTTGCGGGCGCGTTCCCCTGTCGCCTCGAGCTCGACTCGGGCGCGTTCGGCAAACCCCTCCATCCCGAACTCGGAGAATTGCTCGTGCGCCGTCCTTAGCTCGGTGCGCGCGTCGATCCGTCGCCGTTCGCGTCTCAGCCACTCGCCGTACAGCAGACGCGTGCGCGCGAGGTCGACGCGGAGGCGCGTCGGCCCGAGATGCTCGATCGCCTCGCGGTACAGCGCCTCCGCGGCTTCTCCTTCCGCGAGCAGAGCCCGCGAACGCGCCTCAACGCCCTGCGCCCAGGGTGTTCCGCTCGCCGCGGTCGTTTCGCGCAGCACCTCAAGGGCGCTTGCCGCGCGATCGCTCTCGTCGCTCCGTTTCGCGGCCTCGATCAGCTCGACCATCGTCCACGGCGAGAACCACAGTTCGTTGGGATCCTCGGCGGCCTGCTCCGCGGCAGCGAGCGCGACGTCATAGCGGGCGAGCCCGTTGTGCAGATACGCAGTCGCCCACTGCGCGAGCGTGAGCCCCATTCCCTCCCCCCGTGCAAGGAAGTCCTCGGCGCTGGTCTGGATCAGCCGTGAGGCATCGGGCTCGCGGCCGCGGAACGCGACGAGGGCGAGCGGCGCATACGGGACGTTGCGACCGTCGGTTGCATCGGTGATCGCATCCGCCTCCGCGATGAGCGAGCGCGCGTCGGCGAGGTTGCCTCCGTATAGCTCGACTCCCGCTCGGGTGCTCAGGGTGAGCGGTAGGACGGTTAGAGCACCGGAGTCGCGCCCGAGGCGGACCTGCCTCTCCGTGAGCGCGTCCCAGTTCTCGTAATCCCAGATGTAGCCCGCAGCACGACCCGCGAGCCACAGCCAGCGGAGTCCTTCCTCCGTCCCAATCTCGTCGTTGCCGAAGGCGCTCAGCGCCTTGCGCAGGACCGGTGTACCTGCCGCCGCCCCGTCGGTGATCAGGACCGCCAATCCCTCGAGGAGCAGATCCGCCGCCTGCGCGGGAGGCACCGGCGGCGGCGCGCCGCGCGCCGCGGCCGCCACTCTCCGAGTATCGACATCACCTCCGAGTCGACCGGCGAAGAGCGCGGCCGTCAGCGCATCGAGGTAGATCTCACGCGCGGCGGCGCCGTCGAGCGGCTCCAGGCGCTTTGCCGCTGTAAGCAATAGGGGCGGCGCCTCGCTGCCACGATCCGCGGCGAAGGAGACGCGGGCCCGTATGACATCCACTTGCGCTCGCTGCGCTTCGCCGAGGGGGCCCGCCTCCGCGCTCGAAACGAGCGCAAGCGCGTCGTCGAGGGCGCCGGCCTGTTGCTTCGCCTCGGCCGCGGCGAGTGCGCGCGCGGCGCGCTTGGCGGGGTCGAGGGTCAAGACGGAGGAGCGGTCGAGGAAGGCCGCGGCGGCCGAGAAGCCTCCGCGCGCCTGCGCGCGCGCTGCGGAGAGCTCGAGTTCGGCGGCGACGTCCTCGTCGGGGCGCGATGCGGCCTGCGCTCGATGCCACGCGCGCCGGTCAGGATCGACGGCCGGATCGGTCGCCTCGGCGAGGGCGCGGTGGACCTCGCTCCGCTCCTCGGATGCCGCCGCCCGATACACCGCCGACCGAACGAGTGGATGTCGGAACACCACACCCCCATCGAACGCGAGGAGGCCGTCCGACTCGAGTGTGCGCGCGGCCGCGGCCGCGATCCCCAGCGTCTCGGCCGCGCGCCACTCGAGCGTCGCATCGCCGGTCGGATCGGCCGCGGCCACGAGTAGCAGACGCCGCGCGTCACGTGGCAGCCGTGCAAGCCGCCGCGCAAAGCTCTGCTCGATCCCGGCGGAGAGTGGCAGCGCCGCGGGCAGCCCGAAGCCGCCCGCGAGCTGCGCGGGAGTCAACCCACGCGGCAACTCCAACAGAGCAAGCGGATTCCCGCGCGTCTCGACCACGATCCGCTCCAAAACGCGCTCATCCAGCCGGGCCGGCAGGCCCCTATCGAGCAGCGCCCGCGCATCCCGACGGCCGAGAGGCTCGACGCGGACTTCCGCGAAACCCGCGAGCGCCGGAATCGGTTCCCGCGCCGCGAAGACCATCGCGATCTTCTCAGCCAGGAGGCGGCGGGCCACGAACGCAAGCACGCGCGCAGATGCACGGTCGAGCCACTGCGCGTCGTCAACCACACAGAGGAGCGGCTGCTCCTCGGCAGCCTCCGACAACAGGCTGAGGACCGCCAGCCCGACGAGGAACGGATTCGGAGGCGTCCCGGCGCGCAGCCCGAGCGCTACTTCCGCAGCGTCGCGCTGGGGATCCGGCAGGCGCTCTATGAGGGCGAGGCTCGGCGAGCACAGCTGGTGGAGCGCCGCGAACGCGAGCTCCATTTCCCCTTCGACTCCGACCGCTCGGGCAACCCGAAACTCCCGCCCGGCGTCGACCGCGTACTCCAGCAACGCGGTCTTGCCGACGCCCGGCTCTCCATGCACCACCAGGACGCCGCCGCGCCCGCCGCGCGCGGCATCGAGCAGACGTTCGAGCACGTCGCGCTCCCGTTGCCGGCCGAGCAAATCCCCTTCGGTCGCGCTGTTGACATCACCGGCTCGTGACGATGCGCCGCTCATCCTGCTCCGAGCAGCATGACAGTCGGGTCGCGCGTCGCGGACTACGGAATTCCCTGATGCGATCACCCGCTTGCCGGCGCCACACTGCTGGCAGTTGGAACAAGCGTGAACGAGGAGGCTCTTCGACGATGAACGTGGCACTTACAGGCGCGACGGGATTCATTGGATCCCATGTACTCACGGAATTGCGCGAACACGGCCATGAGGTGACAGCGCTCGTTCGGGACGATGGCGGCGCCGGGACTGCCGCAGCCCGGGGCGTCACATTGGCCGTTGTCGACCTCTACGATCGGCCGGCGGTGGTGAACCTGCTGAACAACGCCGACGCGGCGATCCACACGGCCAGTCCTGGTGACGCCACCAGCGCCGACCTCGACTCCGCCGTGGCTGATGCTGCGATCGAGGCATTCGCCGGCACCGGCAAGACCTACATTCAGATCGGCGGTCTGTGGGTCTACGGGGATAACTCCTCCATCACCGAGGACTCTCCGTTCAACGCGCCTCCACTGGTGGCGTGGAAGGAAGCGATCCAACGCCGAGCGCTCGGTGCGCATGGAATGCGAGCAGCGGTGATCGACCCCGGTGTCGCCTACGGTGACGGCGGGGGAGGTGTCGCTCAGCTCCCTCTCGGTTCACCGCGGGACGACGCCGGCAACTTGATCATGCTCGGCACGGGGAGTCAGCACTGGTCGACAGCTCACGTTGCGGATCTCGCAAACGCCTTCCGGCTCGTATTGGAGGACGACTCGGCTCGTGGCCGCTACGTGATCGATGACGGTGCAAACCCGACCGTCGCCGAACTCACCGAGGCGGCCGCCGAGGCAGTCGGCGCTCCAGGAGCGGTCCCCGGCTCCGACGATGAGGCTCGGGCACGCCTGGGCGACTACTTCGCCGAAGTGCTGCTGCTCGATCAGGGCGCCGCCACAACAAGGGCTCGAGCTGAGCTCGGTTGGTCTCCCTCGCATCCGAATCTCGTCGAGGAGTTCCGCCACGGGAGCTACCGCCAAGCGACAGTCGGTTGAATGAGCAAGGCAAGCGTGACAGCCGAGACATCCGCCAACTCGGTCGCGAGCAGCCCTGAAGCGCTGCCGGATTACGCGCCGGTCCCTCGACCGGCGCTCGGCCCCGCGCTCAACGAGCTGGGGTACTACGTCGGGTGCGTCGAGCGAAACCTCTACTGGGTCACCGACGGCACCTACCAGTCCGCCTTCCTGATCACCCCCGATGGGGTCGTGCTGCTCGACGCTCCCCCGACGATCGGTCACAACCTGCAGCGGGCCGTGGACGAGATCGCCGCGACCAACGGCGCGAGCAACAAGGTCACCCACCTCGTTTACTCACACCACCACGCAGACCACGCCGGCGCGTCCTCGTTGTTCGACAAGAACATCGTGCGCATCGGGCACGAGGAGACACGTCGCCTCCTGCTACGGGACGATGACCCGGCGAGGCCCGCCCCAGAGGAGACCTTCCAAGACCACCGCACGCTCGACATCGGCGGCGAGCGCATCGACCTGGCCTGGCATGGCTCCAACCACTCGCCCGACAACATCTTCATCCATCTCCCCGAGCACGACGCGCTCATGCTGGTCGACATCGTCAATCCGGGCTGGGCGCCGATCTACCTGTCGAACCTGACCGACGACATCCCTGGCTACATCGAGGCGCCGGCGAACGCGCTCGCCTACTCGTGGAAGCACTTCATCGGCGGTCACAACGGCCGGCTCGGCACCCGCGACGACCTGAGGTTGCATCAGCAGTACATGGAGAACATCGCCGACAACTCACGGAAGGCGATCGACAGCGTCGATGCGACGCCTTACTTCCAGAAGTACGGCGAGAACGTTTGGGCGGCACTCAAGGGCTACCTCGACGAGGTCACCGTGACTGCAGCCGCGCCTGTGATCGAGAAATACACCGGTGTGCTAGCGGCCGCCGACGTATTCACCGAGAGCACGACGTTCCAGGTGATGCAGTCGATCCGCCTCGACCTTGGCCACGGGACTTACGTCCACCCCTGACCATGGGCGAAGGAGCAACATTGGAGCGAGTGAAGGCCCCGGTCGCCAATCGTAAGGCCCGCCAGTTCCTTCGGAAGGCGGACCCGGTCCTCGCCAAGCTGATCGACGCGCGGCCTGGTTTCCGCCCGAGGGCCTGGATGGACGCGCTTCCTCCCCTCGATGCTTTCGGCACGCTCGTTTTCCAGGTCGCCGGCCAACAACTATCGGTCGCCTCGACCCGAGCGATCATCTCGCACCTCCAGGAGCGATTCGGAGGGCACATGCCCTCGCCGGCCGCGCTGCTCGCCGCCGATCCGCAGGTGCTGCGCGAAAGCGGCTTCTCGGCTCGAAAGGGCCGGACGTTGCATGCGCTCGCGGAGCGGTTCGTCGACGGACGCCTGAGTGACGAGGCGCTCTCGCGCATGACCGACGACGAGGTCGAGGCAACCCTGACCGAGGTGCCGGGAATCGGGCTGTGGACCGCGCGTGGGTTCTTGCTCGTGGCGCTCGATCGGCCTGACGTCTTTCTCTCGGGCGACCTCGCGCTACGGCGCGCGATGCAACGAGCGTACGGCTTCGACCATCTTCCGACCGAGGACGAAGTGGCTCAGGTGTCGGATCGCTGGCGACCGTACCGAAGCCTCGCCGTGAGCTACCTGTTCGCGTCCGAATACGACGGGCAACCGTGACCGACTCGGTGGGAATCATCGGCGCTGGGCGGCTCGGGCAGGCGATGGCGCGGACCGCGCTGCGCGCCGGCCGCCGCGTCGTGATCGCCAACAGCCGCGGTCCGGATTCGCTGACGTCCGTCGTCTCGAAGCTCGGCGATGGCGTATCGGCAGGAACGGTGAAGCAGGCATCGGCGGCCGGCATCGTCGTCATCGCCGTACCCTGGGATCGCGTCCCCCACGCCGTGCAAGGCATCGGCTGGGACGGGCAGACGGTCATCGACGCGACCAACGACTGGGCTGCCGACGACCTGAGAGGGAAAACGTCGAGCGAGCTGGTCGCCGATCTTGCCGCCGGCGCGCGCGTCGTAAAGGCCGCGAACACGCTCGGCGCCGAAGTGCTCGGCTCAGACCCGCAAGAGGCCGGCGGCCGGCGCGTGATCTTCATATCCGGCGACGACGCCGAGGCGAAGGCGGGCGTCGTCGCGCTGTTCGAGCAGGCAGGATTCGCCCCGATCGACCTCGGCGACCTGGCGACAGGCGGCGCGATGCAGCAGATTCATCATCCGCTCGCCGGCCTCAACCTGATCCGGCTCTGAGGCGCTTCCACGATGGCCGTCCGCGCACCTCACCGCCGACACAGTCCGATCGATCGCTAGGTGGTGATAGGAGCCGAACTCGTTGCGGTGACCGCAGTCTGGATGAGTTCGGCCACGGCTGCGGGCTGCGAGACGTAGATCGCGTGGCTTCCCGCGATCTCGGTCACGGTCGACCCGGCCCGGGCTGACATCGTGCGTTGGGCCTGAGGTGGGATCATCCGGTCTTCGGTCGTGACGAGGTACCACGTCGGCTTGCTGCGCCAGGCGGGCTCGCTGACTTGGCCGCCAAGGGCGTTCACGCCCCACGGGACCTGTGAGTCGGCCATGAACGCTGCCTGCTCGGCGGTTAGGTCACCCGCGAACGACGCATGGAACTTCTCGCGGTCGAGGAAGAGAAACCCCTCCTGGGGCGGGAGGATCGGCGGCTGGGGCCCGTCCGTTGGGAACCCTGCAATAAGGGTGTTGACCGACTCGCCCCCGTCTGGCACAAAGCCCGCGATGTAGACGACCGCCGCAACCTTAGGATGCGTGCCCGCCTCGGTGACGACGGCTCCGCCATAGGAATGGCCGACGAGAATGACCGGCTCGCTCGCCGCGTCGATCGCCCGCTTGGTCACGGCAACGTCGTCATCGAGCGAGAGCGTCGGATTTTGGACGACACTGACGTTGTGGCCGTCCTTCTTGAGATGGTCATAGACACCCTGCCAGCCGGAGCCGTCTACGAAACCGCCGTGTACGAGAACGATGGTCCCAGTTGTTGAGCCGTCACCCATGAAGTCTCCTTTCGGGGTCGACAGGAGCTCGCCGACACTACTCCTGCCGTCGCGCCTGAACAAATCGGAGCCAGCACGCCTCTAACGAGAGCCCCGCGCCAGCGGGGCTCTCGTTTTGCGCCGAGTCCGGACAGCCACTCAGAACGGTTCGCTAACGCAACTGCAGCGTCGCGATCTTGTTCGCCGCCATCATCGTGTACCACGGGTTGCCGTCGGGGGCGACGGTGATTCCGAATGGGCCGCTGCCCCTGACCGCCTTGCCCTCGGTGATGACGCCGTCGTTGGTGATCCTCGCGGCGTTGCCTTTGGTCTCCTGCGTGAACCACACGGTGCCATCGGGTGAGGCGGCAATGCCCGAGGGCCCGGTGTTGGTCACGGGGAACAGCGTCACCGAGTTGCTGGACGGGTTCAAGCGCCCGACCGCCTGGGGAGTGAACCGGGCGGTGAACCAGACCTGCCCATCGGAGGCGACGGTGACGCTGCGCGGGGCCACTGTGGTGGAGCCGTCTGTGGTCGGGGTGGTCGTCACGGCCCCGGTGGCCGCGTCGATACGGCCGATGTTGCTGGTGCCGGGCGCGTTGACATCACCGGGCTCCGTGAACCAGGCGTTGCCGGCGACGTCCACGGCGACGTCGGCCGGGTCGGAGACCGGGACCGACGTGAACTGTCCGTTCGAGATCTGGTAGCGCCAGACCACGTCGTTGTTGAAGTCGGTGATCCACACGTCAGTGGCGCTGACGGCCAGGTTGCCACCCAGCGCACTGGTGTTCGGCATCTGCACCGGTGTCTCGAAGCTCTGGGTCGTCACGTTGAAGCGCATCAGGGTTGGGTCATTCGAGGTGATGTAGAGAATTCCGCCAGGGCCCTGGGCGATGTCGGTGATGATGCAGAAGTTGCACCCGTCGGCCACGTCGGGGGCGAACTCGGTGATGTCGCCGGCCGGCGTGATGCGTGCAATCTTGGCGGGCGCGGACGTGAACTCGGTGCCCTCCGTGAACCAGCGGTTGCCGTCCGAACCGTTGGTGATCGCCCGCGGCTGGCTGTTGGCCGTCGGCACCTTGAACTGCTTCAGCCCGCCAATCGGCGCGGCGACGGCTGCGCTTCCCAGTGACAGTGCCAGGCCGCCCGCTAGCACCGTTGCCATCGCGCATGCAAGTCGTTTCGACATAGTCCTCCCTTGAGTTGACTACAGGCCTGGAAGGCCCGCTGTTCGTTCGCCAATACGTGGAACCGGGCGAACGGTTTTCACTGGGAAGGCGATCGAGGCCGTCTAGCTTCGCCTGGCCGTCCGTCGGAGCGATGCGGCGAGCAAAAGCGCGACGGAAGCGGGGAGCAGCCACCAGGCGTTCACGCCCTCGTGCGTGAGCAGGGCGGTGAGCCCGAGAGCGAGGGCCACACCGGCGGCCACTCGCCAGTCGTCGCCGACGATGAAGTTCCACCAGAAACGACCGAACGAGCGCAGATAGCTCACGCCTCGGCTCCCGCAGCAACCGGCGGGATGCGTCTGCGACGCAATCCACGGACGAGCACGAACGAGACGGCGGCGAAGAACGCGATCACGCCCAGCAGCGATAGCTCGTCGCCGGGCCAGTCGACCCCCGCGCCCTCGGCGCCCCAGAAGCACCCGAAGCTCGTGAGGAGAAGGCCGACGGCGAACTTGATCGTGTTCTCGGGGACGCGCGAGAGCGGCCCCTTCGCGAGAAGCCCGGCGATGACGACGACCACGACTGCCCCCGCAGCGCCCGCGGCCGCCAGCCCGAGGTGACCCTGGGCGCTTCCGAACGCGATCACGATGAAGACGACCTCGAGCCCTTCGAGGAGCACGCCCTTGAAGGCGACGGTGAAGGAATACCAATCCAGTCCGGCGCGTCGCTGATCGCCCGCCGCGGCGGCCTGCACCCGCTCCGCCCGGAACGCCTCGTCCTCGTCGTGCAGCTCCTTGTATCCGCTCGAACGCAGGATGGCCTTGCGCAACCACTGCAGTCCGAACGCGAGCAGCAGCGCGCCGACGACGAGGCGGAGCGTGTCGATCGGAATCGAACTGAGCGCCGGGCCCAGCGCTGCCACGAGCACTCCGAGCACGATCGTGGCCGCGCCGACGCCGATCAGCGTCGAGCGCCACCCGCGTACGACCCCGACGCCGAGCACGATCGTCAACGCCTCCACCATCTCCACGGCGCTCGCCAGGAACGCCCCGGCAACGATGAGGATCGTGCCCGTGCTCACGGGAGCGGCCTCTTGCGTTCAGAAGCGTGCACAATCCCAGTCTCGCCACTGCGGAAGCCGCTAGCGTCGGTAACAGCCCCGATTTGCTGCGGCTCGTGCGCACGTCTCAGCAGGCAATCTTCGTCACGCACGGCAGCCGTCCAGCTGAGAAGCTTCACGTGTGCTCCCCCTCTCGAGCGGCATCCCGGCGCGGCGCTTGCCGTTCGTCACCGTGGCGATCATCGTCGCCAACTTCGCCGTCTGGCTGTTCTACGAGCTCCCGCACCTGCAGTCGTCGGTGTTCCACGCGTCCTTCTACCCCTGCACCGTCAACAACTCGTGCCACGGGCCCGAATCCTGGGGCGTCAGCTGGATCACCGCCATGTTCCTGCACGGAAGCTGGGGCCACATCCTCGGCAACATGCTGTTCCTGGCCGTGTTCGGCAAGAACGTCGAGGATGCATTCGGCCCGATCCGCTACCTCGTTTTCTACTTTGCGGGCGGGTTCGTCGCGACGATCACGCAGACGGCGGTGACGCTGCTTTTCGGAACGGCGGCGGAAGCTCGCGTACCGAATCTCGGCGCAAGCGGCGCGATCGCGGCGGTGCTCGGCGCTTACTTCGTCCTCTATCCACACTCGCAGGTGTTCGGGCTCCTGTTCATCTTTCCGATAACACTGCCGGCGTGGTTCTTCCTCGGTTTCTGGTTCCTCTACCAGCTCCTCGAGGCCAACTTCGGGCTCGTGGGCTCGTCCGCCAACGGCGGCGGAGTCGCCTTCTTCGCCCACGTGGGCGGCTTCGTCTTCGGTGCCATCGTCGCAAGAGTCCTGGTGGGGGTGGGGCAAGTCGCTCCCCAGGAGGGCGGTACGGCCCTGCGCGCCCCGGCGTGAGTGTCCCGTGGGGGCAAAACGACCGAGCTCTAGCCCCGTCGCTTCCGCTTCACGATCTCGTACTCGGCGAGATCCAGAACGGCATAGAGGAGCGCCCCGCCGATGACCAGCATGACCAGGATGTACATCACGCGGCCCGTGGTGGCCATCCAGGCACCCAGCACCAGTACGCCCGCGAGCAGGACGAAAAGAGCCATGTCGAAAAGGCTCGGATAGCGGCCTGTCCGGTTGTTTTCGGAGTCTGCCGAGGTCACTGGTTCCGAGGTTACTACGTGAACTCCGCAGACGACATGGTCATCACACCGGCGGCGCTCCTGCGCCTGGTCAGGCGGCTGCCGGGCCATTGACAGTTGACACGCGAGTCACCTGTCGGGAGTATCGGATGAACTCGCTGCGCGAGCGATGTTGTGGACGGTTTCTCGCTTAGCTACGACAGTTTCGATCCCGCGGAGGAGGGGCTGCGGGAGGCGCTGACCTCGACCGGAAACGGCTACCTCTGCGCACGCGGCGCCGCCGAGTGGGAGGACTCGGATGACGTGCACTACGCCGGCACGTACGTGCACGGGATCTACAACCGCGAGACGACGATCCTCGGCGGGGTGCCCGTGCTCAACGAGGACCTCGTCAACCTCCCGAACTGGCTTGTGCTCAAGCTGCGGATCGAGGGCGAGGACGCCATCCGGCTCGCTGACGTGGAGCCGCTTGCATACCGTCACGAGCTCGACATCCGTGATGCCGTCCTGATTCGCGAGCTGCGCTTCCGCGACCGCAGCGGTCGTGTGAGCACGCTACGCAGCCGGCGGTTCGTCAGCATGGCCGATCCCCATCAGGCGGGCATCGAGTGGACGCTCATA
>Ga0075434_100005312_pt1 | contig 11714 bp, 8 predicted proteins | sample RhiMethybrSRZTD3_FD_75298 | JGI IMG/M metagenome (GOLD analysis project Ga0075434, IMG submission 75298) | Populus rhizosphere microbial communities from Tennessee, USA - Rhizosphere MetaG P. TD hybrid SRZTD3 | ecosystem: Host-associated > Plants > Roots > Rhizosphere > Soil | place: USA... | reverse complement strand
AGCACTCGCGGCCCGATGCCGGTGTCGAGCCGAAGATAGTTCTGCGGCTCGCGCGTCAGGTCGTCTTCGCTACCGTGCACGAAGAACTCGGGATGCTCCCGCACCCACGGATGATCGAGCGCGGCGTGATTGCCGACGAAGTCGAGCATCAGGCGTACGTCGCGGTCACGGAGGCGCGTCCGGAGGCGCTCGAGGGCGACGGATCCCCCGAGGTCGCGATGCACGACGTACTCGCGAATCGCAAACGGCGAGCCACTCACGTCGGCCGGCCTGAAGTCGACGAGCGCCTCACGGTACTCGGCCTGCCAATCCGGCCGGCGCCGCGACACCGCGCGCCCGGCATCGCCGGTTTGCCATATGCCGAGGAGCCACACCCACTCGAAGCCGTCGGCGGCGATGCGGTCGAGGTCGGCGTCCGGAATGTCGTCGAGGCTCGCCGGTCGGCCGAGCGCCTCACCGACCTCGTAGAGGCGCGCCCGCGTATTGATCTGATAGAGCGCCGGGAATCGGCTCAGCGCGTGTCCACTGCCTTCCCCAACGCCTCGAGCATCGACTCGGCGCTCATCGTGCCGAACATGTACATGAGAGGCGCGACGAGCCCCGTCCATCCCGTTTGGTGGCTGGCCCCGATCCCGGCGCCGTTATCGCCGTGGAAGTACTCGTAGAAGAGGATCAGGTCGCGCCAGTGCCGGTCGCCCTGGAATTTCTTCGCGCCGCCGTGCACCGGCCGGCCACCCTGCTCGTCGCGCAGGAAGATTCGCCCGATGCGGCGAGCGATCTCCTGCGCAACCTCGAAGAGCGACATGTACCGTCCCGAGCCGGTCGGGCACTCGACGGTGAAGTTCTTGCCGTGGAAGGCGTAGAAATTCAGTAGCCCGCGGATGATCAGGATGTTCATCGGAAGCCAGATCGGGCCGCGCCAGTTCGAGTTGCCGCCGAACATTCCGCTGGTGGATTCGGCCGGCTCATAGTCGACGCGATAGGTCACGCCGTCGATCGCGAAGGCATAGGGATGGTCCTGGTGGACCTTCGACACGGCCCGGATGCCGTAGGGGCTCAGGAACTCGTTCTCGTCGAGCATGTAGCGCAGCACGCGACGCAGCTTCTCATCGGTCAAGAGCCCGAGCAGGTGCCGGTCCTGGTAGCCGAGCCGGCCCGGCGACGCGATGCGCGCGACGAGGCTCGGATGACGCCGCGTGAACTCGCGGACCCGCGTCATGAGCACCGGCAGCCGGCCTTCCACGGTCGGTGGGAAGACCGTCGAGGCACAGAGGGACAGGAGCCCGACCATCGACCGCACCTTCAGCCGGACCGCGTTGCCCGTCGGCAGCCGGAGGAGATCGTAGAAAAAGCCGTCGTCCTCGTCCCACAGGTCGACGTGATCGCGCCCATGATCCATCGCGCCGGCGATCCACAGGAAGTGCTCGTAGAATTTCGCCGCGAGATTCTGATAGACCGGATCGTGCAGGGCGAGCTCGATCGCGAGCTGCAGCATCGTCTGACAGTAGAAGGCCATCCAGGCCGTGCCGTCGGCCTGCTCGAGGCGCCCGCCGCTGGGCAGCGGAGCGCTCCGGTCGAACACGCCGATGTTGTCCAGGCCCAGGAAGCCGCCCTCGAAGAGGTTGTTGCCCTCGGGATCCTTTCGGTTCACCCACCACGTGAAATTCATGAGCAGGTGTTGAAAGATCGACTCGAGGAATCGGAGATCGCCCTGGCCGGTGCGCGTCCGCTCGTGGTTGTAGATCAGCCAGGCCGCCCAGGCGTGCACGGGTGGATTGACGTCGCCGAAGTTCCACTCGTACGCGGGCATCTGGCCGCTCGGGTGCAGATAGCGCTGCTCGAGCATCAGCAGGAGCTGTGACTTCGCGAAGTCGGCGTCGACGAGCGCCAGGCTGACGGTGTGGAACGCGAGGTCCCACGCCGCGTACCACGGGTACTCCCACTTGTCCGGCATCGAGATGACGTCCGCGTTGACCATGTGGGCCCACTGCGCGTTGCGCGACGTGACATTGCTCGCGATGTAGGGATCGATCCCGTGCTCCTGGAGCCACCGCGAGACGTCGTAGTAGTAGTACTGCTTGCTCCACAGCATGCCGGCCAGCGCCTGGCGCATCACCAGCGCCCCGTCGGGGCCGACCGACGGCGGCGTCAACGCGGCGTAGAACTCGTCGGCCTCGAGACGGCGCGCCTCGAAGACCGTCTCGAACTCGCGCCCGAATGCGCCGCGCGCGAGCGCGCCGGGCGCCGCGGACGTGAGTCGCAGGCGGATCTCGGCCGTGCGGCCCGGTCCGATGGAGAGGGGATAGAGGGCGGCGGCCTTCGTGCCCTGTCCGGCCGGGTTCACGGCCTCGCGATTGTTGTGGACGAGGTATTCATGAAACGCGTCCTTCACCCAGCGGCTCGCGTTCGGCGTGCTGTGGAGCCGCGCCGCGTTGGTCTCGTTCTCGGTGAAGAGCACCTCGCCCGCGCTCTCGCAGTAGAGATAGCGCGCGCCGAGCTCCGGATGCGAAGCGTGGACGACAGCGACACCGCTCGGGCCGCCGTCCAGCGCGAGCGCCGGCTTGGGCGCCTTCTCGTCCCACGACCACGTGTTCCGGAACCAGAGCGTCGGCAGCACGTGCAGGAACGCGGCTTCGGGCCCTCGGTTGGCGACGCTGATCCGCACCAGCAGGTCCTCGGGCGCCGCCTTCGCGTACTCGACGAAGACGTCGAAGTAGCGGTCGTCGTCGAAGACGCCGGTGTCGAGCAGCTCGTACTCCTGCTCGAGGCGTCCGCGCGCCTTGTTACCGGCCAGCAAGTCCGCGTACGGGAATGCGGCCTGCGGATACTTGTAGAGGTACTTCATGTACGAGTGCGTCGGCGTGCTGTCGAGGTAGAAGTAGTATTCCTTCACGTCCTCGCCGTGGTTGCCCTCGCTGTTCGTGAGACCGAACAGGCGCTCCTTGAGAATAGGATCGGCGCCGTTCCAGAGGGCCAGGGCGAAGCAGAGATACTGCTGGTCGTCGGAGACTCCGGCGAGGCCGTCCTCACCCCACCGGTAGGCGCGCGAGCGCGCCTGATCGTGACTGAAGTAGTTCCAGGTGTCGGCGCCGTCGCCGTAGTCCTCGCGGACCGTGCCCCACTGCCGCTCCGAGAGGTACGGGCCCCACTTCTTCCACGGCGTCTTCGGCTGCTTCGCTTCCTCGAGGCGGCGCTCCTCGTTCGTCATGCTGCAACCTCGGCGCTCCTCGTCGAGCGCGCTTCGTCTGTTTCTTCGGCGGCCTGCCCCTGCTGCGCTTATTTCGTCGCGGGTTTGTCGAGCGACACGGCGAGCGCCTGCATATAAGTGATCTCGACCAGATCTCCGACCTTGACGAGATTCAGGTTCTTCGGGTCCTTCGCCTTGACGGTCTCCGTGTTGCCCTCGGGGCCCTTGATCGTGACGGTGTGGGCCGTCTTGTCGATCGCGGTGATCGTGGCGGTCACGGTGACTTCCTGGCCGACGGCGCCGGCCGGCGTCTCGCCCGGCTTCGAGCCCACGCGGGTCTCCTGAACCGTGGTGCCCGGCGTCGCGGTGCCCGGCTTCTTGATCTGGAACGCAACCGCCTCCATGTAGGTGGCCACGACGGGATCGCCGACCTTGATCGCCTCGAGCTTCTGGGGATCCTTCACCTGGATGGTGACGGTGCGGCCTTTGGGCCCTTTGAGCGTGACGGTGCTCTTTTCCTTGTCGATGGCGGCGATGGTCCCCTTGACAGTCACGGCCCGACCCTCGCCGCGCCCGAGCGGTTTGTCGGCCGCCGCCGGCGCCTTCTCGGTCCCCGACGTCTGAGCGAGTCTCAGCCCGTCAAGGTCGACCGCGGGCGACTCGGCGCACATCAGAATGCCGGCGATTGCAGTGAATGTCATTACCTTCAGGCTCATTTGAGGCCCTCCTGGTGCTCAGGGTATGACGAGCGGACGAATCGGCCATGAGACCTAGGTCCAGTATCCGGTGCAGTCAGCGACGAGGAGGGACGGGGGAGCGGGCTCAGGCCCGCGGGTGATCTTGGGTGCCGGCCGGCGCGCTGACACGGCCCATCACATTCGCGATCGCGTCGAGCAACAGCTCGTCGTGGAGTGGCTTGCAGAGATACGCGGCGACCCCGGCGCCCAGGCACCTGGCCCGGGCCTCCGGCTCGTCGTGGGCGGTGATGATGATCGTCGGGAACTGCACCCCGGCCGCCGTGAGCGCCCGCTGAATCTCGAGCCCGGTCAGGCCGGGCATCTGGAGGTCGAGGATCAGGCAGTCCGGGTGGCGCCCTCTCAGCGCGTCGAGGAACTCCTGTCCGGAGGCGTAGACCACGGCGTCCAGGTCGGCTGCCATCAACAGCCGCCGAAGGGACTTTCGGATCGATTCCTCATCGTCGACGATGGCGACGAGCGGTCGGGCGCGGCTCATCTCGCTGATCATGAGACCCTGCATACGATAGTAGCAAACGTGTACCCTGGTCCACGCGCTGGACCAAGGTCGGATTGCCCTGGGGCCCCGGACCCCATACCTTTGAGCGGCCGGTCTGACCGCCGGATGAAGTGTTCGTAATGCTGAGACAAACGAGGTTGTGAGCGGGATCCATGTCGATGTCGGTCACCCCGAATCCACCGCCGAGTCGCGAAGCGCCGGCGCCCCCCTCGGGGCCGCAGGGCGAGCTACTGGAACAGCCGATCGTCTTCGTGATCGACGACGATGACTCGGTGCGGCGCTCCCTGGAGCGCCTGCTCCGGTCGGTCGATCTCGACGTCGAGACCTTCGCCTCGGCTCAAGACTTTCTCCGCAAGCCGATGCCGGATCGGCCGGCCTGTGTCGTGCTCGATCTGCGGCTACCGGGTCCGAGCGGCCTCGAGCTCCAGGAAAGCCTCAACCGGTCCGGGCATGACGTCCCGATCGTCTTCATCAGCGGCCACGCCGACGTGCCCTCGAGCGTGCGCGCGATCAAGGCCGGCGCGGTCGATTTCCTCCAGAAGCCGTTCAGCGACCAGGCTCTGCTCGACATCATCCACGGCGCGCTGCGGCGCGATCGCGAGGCACGGCGAGATCGGGCGGAAGTCGCCAGTATCCGCGTGCGGTTTGACACGCTCACGCCTCGAGAGCGCGACGTGCTCCGGCTCGTCATTCAGGGGCGGCTCAACAAGCAGATTGCGGGCGATCTCGGCATCAGCGAGAAGACGGTGAAGTTCCACCGCGGTCGCGTGATGGAGAAGACGCAGGCCGGATCGGTCGCCGAGCTGGTGCGCCAGGCCGACCGGCTGGGGCTCCGTCCCGCCGACTGACCGCGGGACCCGCCCGGCCTTCGTGACGCGGTCAGCGCACCAGGGTAAGGCTGTCGTCCCGCGGCAGGAGCAGCCGAAAGGCGGATCCGCGATCCTGGTTGTTGCCGGCCCACAGCTGACCGCCGTGCGCGGTGGCGATCGACCGGCAGATGGTGAGCCCAAGCCCCAGCCCCTGATGCTTGGTGGTGACGAACGGCTCGAAGAGCTGATCGAGGATGTCGGGCCGGATGCCGCTGCCGTTGTCGAGCACCGAGATCCCGACCGTCTCGTGATCGACGACGCTCGTCTCGATCACGAGCGCGCGATCGTTTGGCTCGTTGCCGATCATCGCCTCGCACCCGTTGACGATCAGGTTCAACAGCACCTGCTGCACCTGGACGCTGTCGCCCCGCACCTGCGGTAGATCGGGAGCGAGCTTCGTCGTCACCTGCACGTGCCGGGTGAGGATGTCGCTCCGGGCGAAATCGAGCGCCTCGCGCGTGACGTCGTTGAGATCGAGCAGCTGCCGGTTCGACTCCCCGCGCTTGAACATCGCGCGCAAGCGCCGGATGACCTCGCCGGCGCGCCGATCCGCGCTCGCGATGTCGGCCAGGATCTCGTCGATCTCGTGCAGGTCGACGGGCTCCCGCGCGAGCATGCGGCGGGCGGCCTGGGCGTTGCTCAGAATCGCGGTCAGCGGCTGGCTCAGCTCGTGGGCCAGCGCACCGGACAGCTCGCCGAGAACCGCGACGCGGCCCAGGTGCGTCAGGAGCTGGCGCTGCTCCTGCGCCTCACGCTGGGCGCGCTGGCGCTCGGTGATGTCCCGGATCGTCGTGATGAAGCACGCGTGACCGCTCATCTCGACGGTCTCGGTCGCGATGATCGCCTCGCGCAGCTCACCCGTGAGCGTGAGGAACTGAGCCTCGACGTCGCGCACGGGGCCCGGCGCCTCGACCAGGCGTCGCAAAATCACCTGGTCGTGAAGGCCGGCCGCGAGGGGTAGCTCGGCCATCGTACGCCCGATCACGGCTGCACGGCTGTAGCCGAAGAGCGTCTCCCAGCGATCGTTGACGTCGATGATCTGGCCGCCCGTCCGGCGGCTGATGAGCATCGCGTCCGGGCTCGAGCGGAAGGCCCGCGCGAAGAGCTCCTCGGACGCGCGCACCGCCTCTTCGGCCCGCTTGCGGTCGGTGATGTCGACGTTGACGCCCAGGAGACGCACCGGATGCGCGCGCTCGTCGCGCAGGACCTCACCCTTGCCCATCACCCAGCGGACGTTGCCGTCGGGGTGCACCACGCGGAACTCGACGTCCCACGGCGCGGCCTTCTCGATCGCGGCGGTGATGGCCTCGGCAACCACCAGCTGATCGTCGGGATGCACCACGCGGAGCATGGCGCCGAACGGCGCGGGGCTCGACTCGCGCCGCCAGTTCGCGTCGCCCGGCGGCAGGCTCCAGTCCCAGATCGTCATGTGCGCGGCGTTGAGCGCCAGCTTCAAGCTTTCGGCATTGAAGACCGCCGCGCGCTCGGCCCGACTGCGCTCCTGGATGACCGCGCTGAGCAGCAGAAGCGGAATCGAGGCGAGGATGAGACAGAGCTGGATCGACAGCGCACTGTCGCTCGGCGAGCTCCCGACGAACGGGCCGACCTGATTGATCGCGCCGCGGGTCTCCAGCAACGCGACAGCGAGCGTCGCGGTGCTGGTGCCGATCGACCCCAGGCGCACGGTCGCCCAGACCAGGAAGGGGAGCGGCGCGTAGAGCAGGGCGTGGATTCCGCCAACGCCCGAGTCTCGCCACACGAAGACCGCGACGCAGACGCCGAGGAGGCTGACGCTCAGGCCGATAACTTCGGCCAGCGAGCGCACGGACACTTTCCGAAGGTTTCGCACGTCGACCTGCGACCAGGCGATGATCGCGGGAACCACGGTCAGCTCCGCCAGTACGTTCGAAAAGAAGCGTGATCGCCAGAGCTGCCAGAAGGAGCCCTGGCCCCAGCGGCCGACGAGCTCCACGAAGCCGACGTCGAGAAAGCTCGACACGAACACGCCGACGATCGAGCCGAAGACGAACACCCCGACGTGGCGGGAATCGTCGAATCGCAGGGTGCCCCCGGCAAGGCGGCGGATGCAGGTGGCGCCGATCAGCGCTTGGGAGCAATTGCTGATGAAGTAGAGGAGGATCATCGTCACGGGGATGTGGTTCGCGGCCTGGATGGCCAGATGCGCGGGGAATGCCGCCAGGAGCAACAGGCCCCACGCCCGCGTCGGGGCCAGCAGCAACGCCGCCAGCAAGATCGAGTTGGGAGGCCAGAGCGTCGACACGGGGGACGGGTGGATCGTGAAGGCGAAGCCGATCCGGGACCCGAAGAAGTACCCGACGCACACGAGCGCTGCTGCCAGCAACATCGACGCTCGGTCCGTCGAGATTCTGCTCATCCCGCTCTCAAGATTGTGGCCGGAGCCGTACGATATATGGACGCCCGTCGGCCGCGGTGCCGTTCACTTGCAACAGACGCGGCGGCTGCCCGGTCTGGCTATACAGAGTACCGGTCCCGCGGCCGCCGCGCTCGCCCCGGATCAGGAGCCTGCCTTCGGAGACGGACACGGTTCCCTTGACGTCCATGACCCCGATCGTGCGCGCCGAGGCAGCCTGGTAGGTGCCGTCGCCGGCGATCGTCACCTCGACGTAGTCCTCCCGATCTCGCGAGCCCGACATCTCGAGAAGTCCGACCCACTTGCCCGCGATGCTCGCCACATCGGTGATCGCGATCGGCCCGCCAGCTGTCGCCGACCCGCTACTCACGCAGCCGGCGAGCGCGAGCACGACCGCCAGCGCCAACGCGCAGATGCCTAATGTGTCAGAACGCATCGGTTCCTCCCGAGAGGGTTCATCTCGCTGAAAGCGTGTTGAGTTTACCGCGTCGCGTGCGGGTCGAGGGGCGGGATCTGGACGCTGACATTCGGCCGGGCTCTTGTGGTAGCCTTCCGGCCGTGGGTCGCGATCGTATCCGACCAACGTCCCATTGAGTAGACTCGCCGGGGCGTATAGGTGTAGCAGAACCATTGCAGTACTCCAGAAGAGGAGCGGAGGGCTAACCGTGCGCACGTTCATTGATCGTTCAATTCTCGCTTCACTGATCGTCGGGCTCCTTTTCGTCTCGGCCTGCGCGAAGCGCCCAGTGGCAGCCCCGAATCCGGTGGCAGCCCCCGCGCCAGCACCGGCCCCTGCGCCGCCGCCGCCGGCCCCCGCGCCGGCCCCCGTCGCGCCGGCCCCGCCGCCGCCGGTCGTCGCCGCGCCGCCGCCGCCCGCGCCGCGTCCTGCGCCGCCGAAGGAGTACATGGCGAACGACAATCTGAAGCCGATCCACTTCGCGTTCGACTCAGCCACGATTCGCCCGGCTGACGCGAAAATCCTCGACACGAGCGCCAAGTGGCTCGCCGCGAACCCGAATCAGATCCTCTTGATCGAGGGTCACACCGACGAGCGCGGCACCGACCAGTACAACCTCGCGCTCGGCGATCGGCGCGCCAAGGCCGCGATGAACTATCTGGTCGCGCAGGGCGTCCAGGGCGAGCGGGTGACGCTCGTCTCCTTCGGCGAGGAACGCCCGCTGTGCAAGGAGAGCAACGAAGGCTGCTGGTCGCAGAACCGCCGAGACATGTTCCTGGTCAAAGAAAAGTAAGCTGCATCACCCGCGGAAGCGCGCGAAGACCTCGCGCGCTTCCGCAGGTGACAGACTCGTCCCCGCTCTCGTTCCCTGCTTCGATTCGAATGTGTCGACCGTCCGGCGCGCGGTCAGTGATCGCCGAGCGCGCGCCGGATGCCTGCGAGCAACGACTCGTCGTTGAAGGGCTTGCGGAGGTAGTCGATGGCGCCGGCGCGGCGCGCACGCTCGCGCGTGGCCGCGTCGTCGTGGGCGGTAATGAAGACCACCGGGATTCGTCGCCCCGAGGCGAGAAGCTGCTCCTGCAGGTCGAGCCCGCTGAGCCCGCCGAGGTGCACGTCGAGCACGAGACAGGCGGGCGCCGCTTTCGCCGACTCCAGGAAATCCTCGGCTGACGAGAACGTGCACACACGAAAGCCGCCTGCGGCGAGCAAGCGGCGAAGGGCGCGCAGGAGCGAGGCGTCGTCGTCGATCACGTACACGAGCGGCGACGGCGATGCGGTCGGGCTCAGCCGGCCCGCGTGTTGCTCTCGAGTATCCGGACAATCAACTTGAGCCACGTTCGGTGGCTACTATCGCCGAGGCCTACCATCGCGCCAATGCGTTGTTGGTCCCATACGGGCGGGCCGATCGGCTCAGTGAACCGGCGTGCCGCTCTGCGGGACGGCGCTCTCCTCGCACGGGAGCTCGACGTGGAGTGTGAGACCGCGGTCGGGGTTGGCGAGGGCGCGGATCTGTCCCCCATGCGCCTCGACGATCGATCGGCTGATGGCGAGACCCATCCCGAGGCCCCCCGGCTTCGTGCTCACGAACCGCTCGAACATCCGTGCGAGATCCGACCCCTTCGCGCCGATGCCGCTGTCGCGCACCGCGACCTCGACCCGATCCGGCGCCCGGTAGCGGGTCGCGATCACGACCTCGCGCTTGCCGCCGTCCGTCAGCGTGATCGCCTCGCTCGCGTTGACGAGCAGGTTCAGGATGACCTGCTGGAGCTGGACCGGATCGCCCGAGACCGTCGGCACGACCGGATCGAAGGCCCGGAGGACCGTGATCTGCTTGCGCACGAAGTCGTGGCGGAGCAGGCTCACGACGTCGTCGATCAGAACGTTGAGATCGAGGCCCACCTGCGGAGCGTGCTCCTTGCGTGACAGGGCGCGGAGGCGCTGGATGATCGCCGAGGCCCTCCGGGCGTCGGCAGCCATGTCGGTCAGGGCTTCGGACACGTCGGTGTGCGCGACGCCCTGCCGATTGAGCAGGCGAACTGCCGCCTGCGCGTTCGTCACGATGGCGGCCAGCGGCTGATTGATCTCGTGGGCGAGCGACGCGCTCAGCTCGCCGAGCGTGGTGACGCGCTGCGCATGCGCGAGGTCCTCCCGCTGGCGTCGGGCTTCCTCTTCGGCATGGTGTCTTCGGGTGATGTCGATGTAGGAGATGACGGCCCCGCCCTCGGGGCGGCGGAAGGGCTCGACGGCCATCTCGAACCAGCGCTCACCGTCCTGCGAGCGGCAGGCGTACTCGAACACGTGGTCCTGCTGGCCCTTGAGCACCGCGGTGACGGCCTCGTACGCGCGGAACGCGTCCGCGTCGCCGGCGGCGGCGGCCGCGTGCCAGACCTCGAGACAGTTGGCACCGACCGCGAGGCCGCGGGTCGGGTCAGGGCTGTTCTCGGCGAATCGGGTCCACGAGTGATTGACGGCGATGATGACCCCGTCGGCGTCGATGGCCGCGACCTGCCCGTACAGGGAGCCGAAGATGGCGCTCCGGAGCGCGTTGCTCTCGAGGACCGCTTGGAGCGCGGTGTTCAGTGCGGTGATATCGATGACCGACCCGACGTACCCGACGAAGACGCCGTCATCGTCGATCCGGGGGACCCCGTGATCGAGGATCCACCGGTCCTCGCCGTCCAGCCGCCGCAACCGGTAGTCGATCGTGAAGGACCTCCGCTCGGCGACCGCCTGCTCGTACGTCTCGCGGGCCGCCTTGCGGTCGTCGGGGTTCACGCTGTCGATCCATCCGTCGGCCAGATCTTCGTCGGCGCTCCGGCCCGTCAGGTCGAGCCAGCGCCGATTGAAGTACGTGCGCCGGCCGGCCGGGTCGGACATCCAGATCATGAGCGGCGCCGTCTCGGCCAGCAGCCGGAAGCGGTCCTCGCTCTCGCGCGCCGCGCTCGCGGCCTTGTGCCGCGCGAGCGCATTGGCGAAGATCTCGGCCAGGAGCCGCAGCCGCTGCGCCAGCTCGTCGGGCCACTCGCGCTCCTCACGGGTCGAGCTGAATGCGAGCGCGCCGCCGACGACGCCTTCGATGACCAGGGGCACCGCCACGAGTGACCGGGTGCCCAGCGCGGCGAGACTAGCGCGGTCGGTCTCGGCCTCGGCCGGAAGGTCATCGACTCGCCCCAGGGCCACGACGTGGCCCGCGTGCACCCGCGACCCCACCCAGGGGAACGCTCGCTTGACGAGCGGTCCGGGAAAGGCATTGACCCCCGCGCGCGTCCACGAATGCGTGATTTCCATCACGTCGCGGCGCTGGTCATCGAGCTCGGCGAGGATCGCGCGGTCCAGGCGCAGCTCGTCCACGATTCGCCCGAGCGCCTTCTCGATCTGACCGGGCACATCGCGCGCAGACAAGGTGATGAAGGCGGCCGAAAGCTCGGAGACGAGCGTCTCGAAGCGCAGGCGCTCGGCGAGGGCGCGCTGGGCCCGCCGCCGCTGGCGCCGGTTCACCAGCAAGCCGACGATGAGGGCGCCCTGGAGCGCCACCACGGCCACGCCGCCCAGCAC
>Ga0075434_100005311_pt1 | contig 11717 bp, 8 predicted proteins | sample RhiMethybrSRZTD3_FD_75298 | JGI IMG/M metagenome (GOLD analysis project Ga0075434, IMG submission 75298) | Populus rhizosphere microbial communities from Tennessee, USA - Rhizosphere MetaG P. TD hybrid SRZTD3 | ecosystem: Host-associated > Plants > Roots > Rhizosphere > Soil | place: USA... | reverse complement strand
TCGCTCAACATTCTCTCGGGCCTCGTGGCCGGAAACTTCAGCGCATTCTGGCTCGGCATGACGATCATGGTGCTCATGGCGGTCGCGTACATCGTGAGCACATTCGGGCTCGGTCAGTTGATGGTGGCGCCGGCGGTGTTTGCGTTCGGCCTCGTCGCGTTCGGGTTCCTCGGGATGGGTCCCGTGACCATCGCGGTCGACTCGTACGGCCCGGTGACCGACAATGCGCAGTCGGTCTATGAGCTCTCGACCATCGAGGAGATCCCAGGCGTGCGCGATGAGATCAAGCGCGACTTCGGCTTCGACGTCGACTTCGAGAAGGCGAAGCACATGCTCGAGGAGAATGACGGAGCAGGCAACACGTTCAAGGCGACAGCGAAGCCCGTGCTCATCGGCACGGCCGTCGTAGGCGCGACGACCATGATCTTCTCGATCATCGTCGGATTGACGCAGGGTCTCAAGCCGGAATACCTGCAGAACCTGTCGATCCTCCATCCGCCGTTTCTGCTCGGTCTCATCACTGGCGGTGCGATCATCTACTGGTTCACCGGCGCCTCGACCCAGGCCGTGACCACGGGTGCCTATCGAGCGGTCGAGTTCATCAAGGCGAACATCAGGCTCGAGGACACCACGAAAGCTTCGGTGGCGGACTCGAAGAAGGTCGTGGGCATCTGCACGCAGTACGCGCAGAAGGGCATGTTCAACATCTTCCTGACGGTGTTCTTCGCAACGCTCGCGTTCGCGTTCGTCGAGCCGTACTTCTTCATCGGGTATCTCATCTCGATCGCGCTGTTCGGTCTCTACCAGGCCATCTTCATGGCCAACGCAGGCGGCGCCTGGGACAACGCGAAGAAGATCGTCGAGGTCGAGCTCAAGGAGAAAGGCTCGGAGCTGCACGCCGCGACGGTCGTCGGTGACACCGTCGGCGATCCGTTCAAGGACACGTCCTCGGTCGCGCTCAACCCGATCATCAAGTTCACGACGCTGTTCGGGCTGCTGGCCGTCGAGCTGGCGGTGTCCCTCAGTGCCTCCAAGGGTCCCACGTTAGGCCACATCCTCGCGGCGGTGTTCCTGTTCGCCGCTCTGGTGTTCGTGTACCGGTCGTTCTACGGGATGCGGATCGAGACCAAGGCCGCCGTCTAACCCACACCTGATCGCGTCACGCATGGCGTCGTCATCCATCTTTGCCCGAAAGTCGGTTGCCGACGCCGAACGCGAGGTGTCGCATGCCGGCGGGTTGAGACGTTCACTCGGCAAGTGGCACCTCACGGCGTTGGGTGTCGGCGCGACTATTGGCGCCGGCATCTTCGCCACGACCGGAACCGCGATCGTCGGTGACCCCGCCCGTCCGGGCGCGGGGCCGGCGATCGTCTTTTCGTTTCTGCTCACGGCAGTGGCCTGCGGGTTCGCCGCGTTATGCTACGCGGAGTTCGCCGCGATGGTGCCGATCGCTGGGTCGGCGTATACCTACGCCTACACCTCGATCGGCGAGTTCGTCGCCTGGATCATCGGCTGGGACCTGATCGTCGAGTACGCCGTCGGGAATATCGGCGTCGCCATCGGCTGGTCGGGCCACTTCAAGGAGCTGATGACGCACTTTGGAGTGAACATTCCGCCCTGGCTGACCACGGACTATCGGTCGGCGCACGATGCGTTCGTTGCGTTAGGCGGAGGCGCGACCGATCCCGGGACGCAGTCCCTCGCGTCCGCGTGGACCAACGCGCCGCACCTCGGCAGCCTCCCCGTGATCTTCAATCTGCCGGCGTTCGCGGTCGTCGCGGTGATCACGGTCATCCTCGTCATCGGAATCAAGGAGTCGGCGAACTCGAACAACGCAATGGTGCTGCTCAAGATCGGCATCATCATCTTCTTCCTGTGCGTCGGCGCGTTCCTCATCAGACCGGAGAACTACAACAACCCGGCGACCGGCGGCTTCGCGCCGAACGGGTTCAAGGGCATAAGCGCCGCGGCGGCGATCATCTTCTTCAGTTACATCGGATTCGACGCGGTATCGACCGCGGCCGAGGAGGCCAAGGATCCCGCGAAGGACATGCCGTTCGGGATCATCATGAGCCTGATCATCTGCACGGTGCTCTACATTCTGCTTTCGGTGGTGATGACGGGCATCGCGCCCTGGCAGCAGCTCGGCACGCCGGAGCCGATGATCACGGCGCTCCAGTTCGCGGAGGGGCCGCCCGGTCTGCTCACGTTTTCGCGTTTCATCATCGCGCTCGGTGCGGTGGCCGCGATGGGGAGCGTGCTGCTCGTGTTCCAGCTTGGCCAGCCACGAATCTTTTTCTCGATGTCCCGCGACGGTCTGCTGCCCAAGGCGTTCGCGAAGGTGCACCCCAAGTACCGGACGCCGTACGTGGGGACGATCCTCACGGGGCTTTTCGTCGCGACGTTTGCGGCTTTTGCAAACATTGCCGAGGTCGTCGACCTCACGAACATCGGAACGCTGTTCGCATTCGTATTAGTGTCGGCTGGCGTGATCTTCCTGCGTCGCACCGAGCCGGATCGTCCGCGGCCCTTCCGGGTACCCGGGGTACCGTTCACGCCGATCATCTCGATTCTGGCGTGTTTCTACCTCATGTATCAGCTGCCAGCGATAACGTGGATCCGCTTTGGTATCTGGCTGGCGGTGGGGCTCGTGTTCTACTTCCTGTATGGGTATAGGCACTCGGTTCTGCGGACCGGCAAGCCGCGCTGATGTCGTGTCATCCTGAGGCGTCAGCCGAAGGATCCTCAGGTTCCCGACAGAGGGGCTCGATCGGGACAATGAAGATCCTTCGCCTGACGGCTCAGGATGACAACACGCTCTGATTTTTCGCCTGACGAATCAATGATCAACTCGATCCGACGAATCTCGCTGACGCAGTGGATCATCATCTCGATGATCGTCGGCGTGCTGCTCGGGTGGCTCGCGCCCGGCTTCGCCGTCGCCATCAAGCCGCTGTCGACGATCTTCCTCAACATGATCAAGTCGTTGATCGCGCCGCTGCTCTTCGCCACGCTGGTGGTGGGGATCGCGGGACACGGCGACGACATGAAGAAGGTCGGCAAGCTCGCATTCCGAGCGATCGTGTACTTCGAGATCGTCACGACACTCGCCCTCGCCGTCGGCCTCATCGCGGTGAACGTCGTGAAGCCGGGCGCGGGAGTCGGGCTTCCCGTCGAACAGGTCTCGGCCACGATCACCGAGGCCTCTCAGAAGAGCATCACGTTCTCGGGAATCCTCGAGCACATCGTTCCCGCAAGCTTCATCAAGGCGGCGGCCGACAACGAAGTGCTGCAGGTCGTCTTCTGGTCGATCATCTTCGCGGTCGCGCTCGCGCACACTCCTGCTCGCCCGAAAAAAGTCATTCTCGAAGTGACCGAGGCGCTTGGCGAGGTGATGTTCAAGTTCGTCGGGATCGTGATGACGTTTGCGCCGTTCGGTATTGGCGCGGCGATCGCCGCGACGGTTGGACAGAGCGGCATCGGCGTGCTGAAGAACCTCGGCATTCTCGTGCTGACGCTTTATGGCGCGCTGATCGTGTTCGTCCTGTTCGTGCTCGTGCCGGTCGCGCTGATCTTCCGGATCCCGCTCGGCGCATTCTGGAGGACGGTCCGTGAACCGTGGCTCATCGCGTTCTCGACCGCGTCGTCAGAAGCGGCGCTGCCACGCGCGATGCAGAAGATGGAGGCGTTCGGCGTCCCGCGGCGCATCGTTGCGTTCGTGATGCCCACGGGCTACTCGTTCAATCTGGACGGCAGCACACTGTACCTCGCGCTGGCGTCCGTGTTCGTCGCGCAGGCGGCGAACGTCGACATGCCGATCTCGCAGCAGATCCTGATGATGCTGACGCTGATGGTAACGAGCAAAGGTGTCGCGGCCGTTCCGCGTGCATCGCTCGTGATCCTGTCGGGGGCGCTCACCCAGTTCGGGCTCCCACTCTCGGGTGTTGCGCTCATTCTCGGCGTCGATGCGGTGATGGACATGGCGCGCACGTCGATCAACCTCGTCGGGAACTGTCTCGCGACGGCTGTGATGGCGCGCTGGGAAGGGGAATTGAGGGCGCCGGGCGTGGCAGCGCTCGAGCCGGCGCCGGGGCAGCCGATCCTGGAGAACGCGCAGTGAATCTGACGACGCTCATGCAGACGTACGTGTTCGTGCTCGCGGGATTCGTGGGCTTTCTCGTCATTGCTCGCGTGCCGCCCTTGCTGCACACGCCGCTCATGTCGGCCACGAACGCGATTTCCGGTATCTCCCTCGTCGGCTCGCTCGTGGCAGCCGGTGCCGGGCGGAGCGTCGTGAGCACGGTGCTGGGCACCATCGCAGTGACGGCGGCCACGATAAACGTCGTCGGCGGTTTCATCATCACGAGGCGCATGCTCGGGATGTTCAAGCGTAGCGATCGCCGTAAGAGCGACGCTCCTCAGGCCTGACGCGCATCGATGCGTGAGGCCCTGGTCCAGGCGAGCTACCTGCTCGCCTCTGTCCTGTTCATTCTCAGCCTGAAGAGCCTGAGTCGAGCCGACACCGCCGCGCGCGGTGTCGACCTCGCCGTGGCCGGGATGGCGATCGCGATCGTCGGCACGTTGATGCAGCAGACGGTCATCGACTACCGCTGGATCGCGTTGGGGCTCGGCGTCGGGACGGTCATCGGCATTCCGCTTGGCACGCGGGTACCCATGACCGCGATGCCACAGCGTATTGCCATCGCCCTCACGTTCGGCGCGTCCGCGGCGACTCTGGTCGGTATCGCGGAGTATCACGATCACCGGGAAACGTTGGCGTTAGGCCAGCGCATCGCCGTAGCATTCGAGGTGGTGCTCGGATCGCTGACCGTTGCCGGCAGCTTCGTCGCCGCCGGAAAACTTCAGGAAGTGCTGCCATCCAGGCCGCTGACGTACCGCGGCCAGAACGCCGTGAACTTCGCGCTGCTCGGCGTCATTGTGGTGATTCTGGGCGCCGTCGTTGCGGGCAAAGGTGGCATGCCGCTGTTCTACACGTTGGTGGGCCTCGCCTTTGTCGCTGGCATCTCGCTGGTGCTGCCGATCGGCGGTGCAGATATGCCGGTCGTGGTTGCGCTGCTCAACTCGTACTCGGGGTTGGCGTCCGCGGCGACGGGATTCGCGATCTCGAACAACGTGCTGCTCGTGTCCGGCGCATTGGACGGCGCCTCGGGATTCCTGCTCTCGATGCTGATGAGCAAGGCGATGAACCGGTCGTTCACCAACGTGCTGTTCGGCGCGTTCGGTTCACAAACCGCGGCGCCTGCCGTTGGCGCCGGGACCGATCTCGTCGCGACTCCTATCTCGGCCGAGGACGCCGCGGTTCAGCTGGCGTATGCGAGCAATGTCGTGGTCGTTCCGGGCTACGGCATGGCGGTGGCGCAGGCACAGCATCAGGTGCGCGAGCTCGCGGAGCTCATCGAGAAGCGGGGCGGAGAAGTGCGCTACGCGATTCACCCGGTCGCGGGCCGCATGCCTGGCCACATGAACGTGCTGCTGGCCGAGGCGAACATTCCGTACGACAAGCTGTACGACATGGACGAGATCAACGGGGACCTGTCGCGAGCAGACGTCGCGCTGGTCATTGGCGCCAACGACGTGGTGAATCCGGCCGCGCGCACGGACCCGACGTCGCCGATCTACGGGATGCCGATCCTGAACGTGGACGAGGCGAAGAGCGTGATCGTCCTCAAGCGGGGCATGAGCGTGGGCTTCGCGGGCATCGACAACATGCTGTTCTATCAGCCGCGAACGCGCATGCTGTTCGGTGATGCGAAGGCGTCACTCGTCAAGCTGGTGACGGAGATCAAGGCGTTATAAGGCCGGGGACGGGGGCCCGTCGTCCGTCCCCCGTCCCCGGTAGTTCGTTAGGCAGATGTTACGCCGAGAAACCGCAGCGCCCCGCGTACCGCGCCGCGGACGGGCACGACCTCCTCAACACGCACCTGCGCTCCGGGCACTGCCGACTTGAGCCGGTGCTCGAGCCGCTTCCTGAGCGCCGTGCCGCGCGCGAGCAGACCCCCGGCGAGCGCCACGGGAACGGCGGCCCGCTCATCCACGAACAGCTGACGCGCCAGCGTTCGGATATGGAGCATGAGCTCCTCGACGGCCAGCGTCAGCAATGCATTCGCCCTCAGATCACCGGATTCGGCCACGCTCATGACTACGGGTGCGAGCGTCGCCAGCTTGCTCGGCGACGCGGCCGCGGCCCACGCCACGAGCTCCGACACCTCGTTCACCTCGGCCGCCGTGAGCACGGCACCCGTTAGGCCAGTCTCGGGTTCACGGCCATCCTGCGCGGCCGTAACGACGCTCAACGCCTTCCGGCCGATCCACGCGCCGCTTCCCTCGTCGCCGAAGAACGGGCCCCATCCGCCGCAACGAGCGAACGTGCCCGTGGGACCGCGACCGAACGCGACCGAACCCGTCCCGGCAATCAGCAGCACGCCAGGGCCCTCTCCGAACGCGTCGTCGAGCGCGACCGTGGCGTCGGCGTGCACGACGACCTCTTCGGCCACGTCGCGGCTCGCGAGCGCCTGCCACAGCGCCTGACGCTCGGGATCCCGCCCGACGCCCGCGACCCCGACGCACACGACCTTTGGCGTCACGTGGTTCATGTCGCTCGACGCCAGTGCGTCACGAACGAGCGCGGCGATGATGTCGGCGGACCGCTCGGCCTCACCGGGCCGCACGGCGCTGCCTTCGCCCTCCACCGAGACGATCTCGCGGCCCTGCTCATCGGCGACGAGCACTCGCGTGCGCGACCCACCGCCATCGACGCCGACGACGATCGCGCTCATGAACGCACTCCACTTGGTTGTGCGACCGCGGCCTGGGCTGCGTGCGTGAGCGAAGAAAGCATGCCAGTTGCCACCGTGATGCTGGTTCCAATCAGGACGTACCAGGGCCAGGCGATCGACGCGAAGGGTGCGAGCGGATCGGCCAGGGCAGGGACCCAGGACCCGAGCTGCTTCGCGAAGACCACGAAGCTCATTGCCGCTATCCCGACACTCATGCCGATGATCGCGTCGCGCTGGTTCGCGCGCGACCAGAACACGCCGAGGAAAAACCCACCGAGCAGTCCGCCGTACGTGAACGAGGCGATGCCCAGTGCGACTACGACCACAGGCGTGTTCGTTTCCTGCGGGAAGGCTAGCGCCCCAGCGGTCAGAACGACACCCCAGATGAGCGCGAACATCTTGCCCATCCGAAGCGTCTCTGGCGCGTCAGGAGCGCGCTTCGTGAGCGGCAGGTAGATGTCGTGCGTCGTTGCCGCGGCGAGCGAATTGATCGCGCCGGAGTGCGTACTCATTGTCGCGGCGACGACCGCCGCGATGATGAGGCCGACGAGACCTGGCGGCATCCGGTCGATGATGAACGTTGGGAAAATCTGATCGGTCGCCGGAAAGATCCGGCCCTGGTAGAACGCCCAGAGGCCGAGGCCGATGAGCAGGAACAGCGCAAACTGTATGAAGACGACGATGCCGCTTCCGATGATCGCCTTCTGGCCGTCGCGCAGGTTTCTGGCCGAGAGCAGTCGCTGCACGATCAGCTGGTCGGTGCCGTGCGAGGCCATGGCGAGGAACGCGCCCCCGATCAGACCGGCCCAGATGGTGTGAGCCCGATCGAGCCCAACGTAGGTGTCGATGAGCTGCGTCTTGCCGGCGGACGCGGCCTGGCCCAGGATCGATGACCAGCCGCCGCCGACGGCGTGCCCGAGAATCACGAGCGCGGACACGGCGCCTAACAAGTACACGCTCGCCTGCAGCAGCTCCGTCCACACGACGGCCTTCATGCCGCCGCGATAGGTGTACAGGACCGTCAGCGCACCGAGAATGAGGATCGCGGTCGGCATGACGAACGCCTTGTTTTGGACCGTCGGGCTTATGATGAGCGCGATCGGAATCGCCGTCGCGAACACGCGCACCGAATCGGCGAGTCCTCGGGTCACCATGAACACGATGGACGTGAACCGGCGCGCGCCGAGCCCGAATCGCTGCTCGAGCAGCGCATAAGCGGTCACCATCCTGCCCTTGAAGTAGCGCGGCAGGAGCACCGTCGCAACGACGATGCGGCCGAGGATGTAGCCGGCGACGATCTGCAGGAACCCGAGGTTCCCCGCGCCCGGCGCTGAGCCGTACGAGAGACCCGGTGTGCTGATGAACGTGAGGGCGCTCGTCTCGGTCGCGACGATCGAGAGCATGAGCGCCCACCACGGAATCGTGTGGCTCGCGACGAAATAGTCCGTCGCATTCCGCTGCTTGCGCCCGAAGTACATCCCGAGGGCGGTGACGCCCCCGAGGTACGCAATCAGGACGAGCGCATCGAGCCAGGTGAAATGTTGTGTCACGCGCGCGCCTCGCGGAGCGCGCGGAGCTCGAGTGAACGCTCAGTCCACCACATATGCTTCCATGGCGAAGTACTCGGCGAGCCCGAGGCGATCGAGCACCGCGGCCGTGTCCTTGTTGCGGTGCTCCACGCGCTGCCAGAACTCACGCTCGTCCTGACCGGGGAAGGGCGCCGAATCCTTCTGCGACTGATGCTTGAAGATCGCCTGGATCTTGAGCCGGAGCTCCTCCTGTGACATCGGCACCAGGTAGCTGGCATCGGTCACGGGCCATTCCTGCCAGGCGCCTCTGTACAGCCATACCTCGGGAGACGGGAGACGGGAAGCGGAAGACGTAGAAGCCTCCGGCTGTTCCGTCTCCCTCCTCCCGTCTCCCGTCCCCCGCAGCTGCGCGAGCGCAGCGTCGATCGCCTCCTTGCACATGCGATGCGTCCCGTGCGGATCCGAAAGATCCCCGGCGACGAAGATCAGGTCCGGCCGGATCTCCTCGAGCAGCTTCCGCACGATGGCTACGTCAGCCGGTCCAATCGGGTCCTTCGCAACCTTGCCCGTCTGGTAGAAAGGCAGGTTGAGGAATCGTGCGTTTTCTCGCGTTAGGCCCATCACCTCGATGCCGCTCACCGCCTCCGCTTCGCGAATGACGCGCTTGATGTCCTGAATCTCCGGGATGTCGACATCGCCGGCCTTCTTCTCATCCAGGAAGTCGTAGACCTTCTTCGCCAGGGGCACGACGGAGTTCGCTTCGACCTTGCTCTCGGCCGCGAGGCGCTCGAGGAAATCCACGTAGCGGCGGACGTCGTGATCGAACACGGCAATGTTCCCGCTCGTCATGTACGCGACGGTGATCTCGTTCTCGTTCTCGACGAGCTTGCGGAGGATCCCGCCCATCGAGATGACATCGTCGTCGGGGTGTGGCGAGAAGCAGATGATGCGCTTCTCGCGGGGCAGCTTGCTCTTCCCGCGGATCTTCGCGCCTAACGTGTTGAACACCTCCCCGTTGACCGCGCCGGGCGTCCCGTAGCGCGCCACCAGCGAGGACATCTTGTGCTCGGCGTAATCGCGCTGCGTGAGCTTGAGGATCCCCTTTCCGACCTTCTGCGACAGCCACACGACGCCCCGCACCGTCAGGTCCGGCGTCCAGTCGACTTCGTCGAGCAGCCACGGCGTCGCAATACGCGTGAGCTCCGCGGCCGCTGCTCGGTCGACATAGAACGTCGTGTTCGGGTGGTGCTGGAGGAACGTCGCGGCGACCTCCACGTCGATCTCCCCCTCGACCGCACGCTGAACGATCGGCGCCTTGTGCTCGCCGGTGGCCAGGATCGCGATCTCGCGGGCCTCGAGAATCGTCGCGATGCCCATCGTGAGCGCTTCGCGCGGAACGAAATCCTCGCCGAAGAAGTCCGCGGCCGCATCACGCCGCGTGATCGCATCGAGCATAACGAGCCGCGTTCGGCTTTCCGCCCCCGACCCGGGCTCGTTGAATCCGATGTGCCCCGTCTTGCCGATTCCGAGGATCTGGAAGTCGATTCCGCCGGCGCGCGCAATTGCGTCCTCGTACCGGCGACACTCGTCATCAACGTCCTCGCGCGCGACCTCGCCCTTGGGGATGTGCACGCTCCGCGGATCGATGTCGATCTGCGAGAACAGGTTCTCCCACATGAATCGCCGGTACGAGTGAAAGCTCTCGCCGCGCATCGGGTAGTACTCGTCGAGATTGAACGTGACGACGCCCCGGAAGCTGAGCCCTTCGTGGCGGTGCATTCGAATGAGCTCGCGGTACACGCCAATGGGCGTCGAACCGGTGGCCAGTCCGAGGATCGTCCGTTCGCCCGCGGCCTGCTTCTCCGTGATCAGTGTCGCGATTCGGTTGGCGACGAGGCGCGCAATGTGCTGGTGATCGTCGACGACGATCGTACGGATCTTCTCGAGCTGGGCCGCCGCAGTGTGCGTCAAACGAGAAGGCCCGCGACTCGGAGAAGGTTCGCGGGCCTCGCTCGAAACGCCGGCGTCCAAATGGGCAACCGGAATCACTTGAGGGTTACCTCGTTAGGTGGTGAACGAGCTCCCGCAGCCGCACCCACCCGTGGCGTTCGGGTTCTTGAACGTAAAGCCGGATCCCTGCATTGACGAGACGTAGTCGATCGTCACTCCGCTCAGGTACTGCGCCGAGAACGGGTCGACAAACATGCGGAAGCCCGTCGCCTCGACGACGAAATCGTCGTCAGCGGCCTGGTCCTCGATCAGCAGCCCGTACTTGAAGCCGCTGCAGCCGCCCGGCTGAACGCTCACGCGCAGACCGCCCTTGTCCACCGGAACGTCCTCGGCCTCCATGAACCGCAGCACTTCGGTGGCCGCAACCGGCGTCACGCTGATGGCCAGGGTGGGCTCCTGTACGGTGCTCATTGACAAACCTCCTCACTGTTAGGCGTGGCTGGGAGACGAATTCCTCCCGCAGCCACGTACGGACCGAAATATAGTCCTGAAAAAAGCGTGCTACAAGAAGCTTACTGCTTTTGGGACAACTCGTTAGACCACGGCGACTCGAGTCGCGTCAGTCGGCCGGAACCGCGCTTCCCGCATCCGGGACCAACTCGGCGGCCAGGCGGTCGCTCCGGAACGATCGCGCGATCCAGGCGAACGCAACGACGGCGACCGCCAACAAGCCCAGCCCCATGCCAAGCTGCCCGAACACCAGCTTGCCGAGACCGAACAGAGTTGAGTACACGGCAACGATGCCTGCGATCCAGTTGGTCCACGCCAGCGCGCCTCCCGGGATGGATTCGCGTCCGTAGCCAAGCCGTTCCGCAACCCGCCGCCAACCGGGGCCGCCGGGCCGCACCCGACGGTAGAAAGCGTCCAGTGTCGCGTCGGGTTCCGGCTTTGTGAGAAACGTCGCGAGGACCCACGTGACCGTCGTGACGGCGACCGTGCCGATCATGATCCACGCATCCGCGTTCGGATCGCCGGCGGCGAAGCGCGGTGGCACGACGTTCATGAACACGAGCGACGCCAGGAACGATACGACCATGGCGCTGATCTCGCTCCACGCGCTGATGCGCCACCAATACCAGCGGAGAATCAGTACGAGGCCGGTACCGGCACCCATCGCCAGCAGGAACTTCCACGCCTTCTCCACGGACGAGAGCTGGGACGTCACGATGATCGAGGCGAGAAACAGCAGGATGGTCGCCACTCGACCCACGTTCACGTAGTGCTTGTCCGGCGCGTCCTTCTTCACGAACCGCTTGTAGAAGTCGTTCACCAGATAGGATGCGCCCCAGTTGAGGTGCGTGCCGATCGTGGACATGTAGGCGGCCGCGAACCCCGCGAGCATGAATCCCCGCCAGGGCGTCGGCAGGAGATCCACGAACGC
>Ga0075434_100005310_pt1 | contig 11721 bp, 8 predicted proteins | sample RhiMethybrSRZTD3_FD_75298 | JGI IMG/M metagenome (GOLD analysis project Ga0075434, IMG submission 75298) | Populus rhizosphere microbial communities from Tennessee, USA - Rhizosphere MetaG P. TD hybrid SRZTD3 | ecosystem: Host-associated > Plants > Roots > Rhizosphere > Soil | place: USA... | reverse complement strand
GAATGCCGACGCCGGCTTCTCGACGCGTCCACGCGCCTCTGCATGAGCAAGGCTTATGCAACGGCTATGGTCGCGGGAGATCTGGCTCCTGCGGCGGGAAGCGGACATGCGAGTTATCAGAATGGTTGGCCCGTAGTTGCCGTCTCCGGTTTTGTCCTTGAGGCTGTGAACTTCCCCGGGTAGCGGACAAAAAACAGGATCCTGATGGATACCCGGTACAGGTGATTGCGAACGCCAACGGCGGCCGTGAAGTCGATGATTATCGCCAGTTGCTCGCTCCGCTTCCGCGATAACTATCTTTGGTTCTGGGCGTGTCGTCGGCAATGCGGAAGTAATGCTGCCCTGAGACGTTTTGACGGAAGACTAGAGGCGTTCGGGTCGGAAGAATTGGCGGGAGCGACGGGACTCGAACCCGCGGCCTCCTGCGTGACAGGCAGGCGTTCTAACCAGCTGAACTACGCCCCCGCATGGGACAACTCATTCACCTTATTATTGTGCTCTCCGATGCCGTTTCTCCTCAGCCACGCGGCGCATAAAAGCGGACTGAGAGCGGACTGAGGAAGAATCTGTTCGACCTACGTCCTTCAACACGATGCGGCTACAGCGACCGTCTTCGGCGTGTCTAGGAATGCGGACTGAGAGCGGACTGGAACCGCCGAGAGAATTTGGCTAAGTGCTTTGAAATGTGGTGGCCAGGGACGGAGTTGAACGATTTCCTGTGTTCTGTTTTCAATAAGTTGCTGATTCCATGATTCGCACAAATCGCAGAAGCCGCTACGATTGCAAATCCTGTGTGCGTTTTGTGTGCGGTCCGGGCGTCCTGTTCGGGTGCGCGAGGTGACCGGTCTCAGACGGGACTGCTGCCGCTGTGAACCGGATAAGCAGCACGCCAGCCGCATGGAATGCAGGAGCGAATTCGGCTACAGGCAACCATGATGAGATGGCGTGTTCCCAACCTCGCTCCGCAGCTCTTGTGGACGCGTCCAGTCCACAATGCACCGCAGCGGGGCACCTGCCTTGTCGTTGGACGGGATTTGAACCCGTGTTACCGCCGTGAAAGCGGGATAACTAAACCGAACTGTAACTAACCACAGGGATGCGGACGCACTGGATGGCGTTCTTGGAACAGCAAGAAACAGGTTATTGTGTCCCCGTTGTGTCCCCGGCCTGCGGCGATCAGCGCACGTTTTTCACGGGCATCTCGAGCGCAATATTTGGAGTAGCCAATGAAGAATGACAAAAAAAAACTGAGCAGAAAAAACGAGAAATCAGATTTTGTAGCTTCGCTCGCGGAGTCCGTCCGCAAGGCGAAGCGCAGAAATGCTGACAACGATGACTTGGGGCCATGGGAAGACCTTCCCGTCGGCCACGTTCCTGAAGTCAATGGACCGTGGGCGATCGAGATGCCTGAGTTTTTGGCGACCAGCGGGGAACTCTTGGTGCTGGCCGAACATTGGGCAGGCGTTGCCATAGAACGGACGTTCGTCGAATGCGCCAACGCGACCAATACTGACGACTGGCGCCGAATCTACTTTGGGTGGCGACGGGAAGAATCCGTGCGCTCATCGGTGACGTCGTCGATAGCGTGATCGAGGACAAGATCAAGGAATTTTACGAGCAAGATGGGCAGCACTGGGATCCAGAAGCGTGGAAAGAGTTCTTACCTAAGATCGAACGGGAGGCGCAGAAGAGGCATCTCGAACCTGTCAAACACTATTTCCCTTTTCCTTCCGGCGCAAACACAGAAACGTGAAACCCATAGCCTCTTTTAGAGTTCCATCGCACCGCGACAAATACGTGCTCATCCCTGAGGTGCCCCCACCTCGTGTGCCACCCCGGCGACAATGTACCCGACATTTCTCATTGAAGAGCTTGGCCAGCAAAGGCGAATTCTGCCGGACAGCGGCTCCGCGGTCGAGCAGACTCCTACCATATGCGGCTGCACCCTCCCTGATCCGGCGGGATTGCCAGAGCGCGAAATGCGAGACGAAGTCTTCGCTGCGCGGTTCCAGATGTGCTAACATTCGGCGCAACATCCCATCCCGCCACTCTTCCCCTGGCATGTACAGGAGTGGTTATGTCCAAGTCAGTTCATGATGGCCGCAAGACCAAGGATGAGTCTCAGCACAGAGCCAGGCCGTCCCTCTCGGAGCGGAGAGCCGCAACCGTTGCCACAGGGTTTTCGATGAGACAGAGTCCAGATCAAGAGCGGTCCCGACAAGCGCTGCAACCAGCATCAAGGCGAGCGGCAAGATCAGTAACAAGTGGAAAATTCGCCACCATGAAGTTCCGTGATGCCAAAGATCTGGCCCTAGCTGATGAAAGAGAAAAGCAAACACCAAAGCTGGAACGCCAAACAGAAGCGTTGTCGCGAGCCAACCTGCTGGCTTAATCGCTGCAGCGTCTTGCACCCTGGTGAGTGTACCTGACTTTGAGACATCGACTACAACCGAGAGGGGCACCGATGTTGCGCTTATCGGCATCCCTCTCGCACGGCGGGGGTCAGAAGTGAAAGCCTAGCTCGGCCGTATAGGTCCGCGGAGTGACGAAGTGTGTCCCGCTGAATGTGGACAGAAAGTTGTAGAGTGCCACCTTGTTCGTCACATTAATGGCAGTGAACTGAAGACTCCACTTGTACTTGTCACCGCGAAGAATGTTATCGTCTCCGATCGCGATATCAAACAAATGGCGAGGAGCAATGCGGGGAGGATTGTGATCGTCATTCTCCGTCCCAGGCGCCGGGATCTTTACAAGATTCGAACCATACTGCGATGGGGCGCAAGTGGTAAGAGGTGTCGAGAGGGTCGGGCGCTGACTCCCGCAGAACAATCCAGCTTGCAGTTGCTGATCGCCAGTAACCCCGGTCAGATCCACTGGTGTTGTCGTGTCAGTTGCGAATGGAACGGCACCCGCAACCAAACCGCTGTCATAACGCCAGTTGAAACCGAACCATGGTCCCCTCTGCCAGGGTTGATATTGCAGATGGGTGGTCTGGTTGAATTTCTCGTCGTGATCGATGCGGAAAACACCGCCCGGGGCCGATGGAGTGGCTCCAGCTCCACTGATCTGGGGTAGGAAGAAACGCGCTGCCACGCTGGAGAACACCATAAGGGCCGAGAATCCATGGAAATTTGGCACACTCACGCGGCCGGCAAACCCAGGAATCTTGGAGTTGTGCCACGCGACCGGGAAGAAGATGGGCGTGTTGCCCAGGATACTGAAATCGTATCCGTTATGCGTGTACTTCCAGATGTACTCGCCCGAAAACACTAAGTACTTTCCAAAGGCTTGCTGTATGCCGGCGTGGAATTCATTGCGCCAGCCAGGACTGACAGGAGTAACACCCGCTGCAGCGCAGCCAAGGAGTGGATTCAAGACAGCATCACTGCATCCGGTGCTGGAAACGATCAAGTTTTCGTTGAATGGTGTTTCCAGCAATCGCGCATAGGAGACCCGGAGGATGGTATTGCTCGACTTGATGTTGTAAGCGACCCCAAGGCGAGGCTCCGCTTCCTTATGGGTGGTCAAGCCGTTGTAGAAGTCTCCACGCAAACCGAGATTGAATGACCAATTCCCTTTTGTGATCTGGTCTTGGATGTACAACGCCAGTTCCTTTACATCGGTGTGACCCTTGAAGAAGAACTGAGTTCCTCCACGGGTTAGGTCAAAGGGAAGCAGGTCTGTGCAGGGGGAATCCAAAGCCACGTTATTAACAAAGCACGGGTTACCATTGGCGTCCGTCTGCGACGGAAGGAACCCATTGTCGACTATCCCGAGATGGTCATTTTCGTTGAGAAATGTTTGCTGATACGTGGCTCCGATCTTCACGTTGTGAATTCCCTTTACGTACGAAAGATCAGACCTCAGACCCGCATTCGTGAGCGTCCGATCCTGAGTCACGGTCTCCTGCTGAATCGGAGAGAGATCGTCGAAGAGGTTGGGACTCGGATAGTAGTTGTACTGGTCTCGCCGCACAAAGGCGCCGAGGGTGAAGACTGCATTGTTATTGAGCAATCGAGTCCACGACGGCGCGATATTGAAGGTCTTAATCTGTGAGCGCTGGTCAGTAGCACCCAAAGGATTTCCGGACGGATCCGTCTGGCCAGTATGTAGGACGTTGTCGAAGCTGTTCGGATTTTGGAACCATGAACGCGTAAAGCCCAGATTCACGTGGAGCGAGTCCACCTTCGACACTTGATAGTCGACTCGGTCGAACACGTTCTCTAGGTTGCCCTTGTCATGGATGACAGTGAACTCGGGAGGGTCAAGGAACCGGCCGCTGTTCAAGCCGTTCACAGAAATGAAGTTCCCCCAATTCTGCCCGCCGTAAGCGAGATTGAACCCAGCATTTACGGTCCCGAAGCTTCCATAGGACGTGGTTACAGCGCCGTGGGGCGTAGTAACGCCCTGCCCGGAACGGGTCGTAATGTTGATCACCACGCTGGTTTTTTCGCCAAATTCGGCCGGAGGCGCGCCCGAGATGACTTCCAAGGATGCAACCGAATCCAAAGGAATTTGGTTGGAGAAGACCTTGCTTTGCTGGTCGGTAATCGGCTGCCCATCGACGGAGAACGAGTTCTCTGCGTGATCGCCCATGCCGTGAAAAAGACCGTTTGAGTCTGCCGCAATTCCCGGCGAAGCCAAGGTTACGAGGGAACTCAAAGAGGACGACTGGCTCTCGAGCGGAAGTTTGTCGAACAGGCCACGGTCCACGTCAGTGTGGAATGTCGAGGTGTTTTCAAGGAGGTCTTCGGCGCTCGATTCAACCGTCACCACTTCAGAGGAACCCGTAACCTTCAGGTTGATGCTCAGACTTATGGGAACGGATGACTTGACATCAACGTCCTGGGCATACGGAGAAAAACCCTGACCGGTGACCGTGACGTGGTATGGGTTGAACGGAACGTTCGGGATCGTGAACCTCCCCGCAGCGTCGGTCACTGCGCTACGGGAGTATCCACTGACCGGGTTGCGAACTTCGACTCCTGCATTGACGACTACCGCACCCGAAGGATCAAGAACCGTGCCTGTGATAGATGTCGAATTTCCCGACTGCGCGTTAGCAACGGGTCCTAGCAACATAGAAAAAGTAATCAGAAAAGCCGCGGACAGCGACTTCTTATAAGAAGCCAACATGAGTTCCTCCGAAGACGGTTAGGAATACAGAACGAATCTGTTGCTGATCTGCCGATTCTTCTGAGACCTAGACTTCGGGAGGCGGGCGAACGCTGAGGGCGAATGCTACAAGGCGATGCTTGGCAGAGACTGGCTGCCCGTGAACAGTAGATAGCGCAACGAATGTCGCCTTCTGCAGATTAGATGTAATTTTGGGGGAAGCTGAATGGGCAGCAACGCAGACGGTACATTTTGCGGCCTCTCTCGCACTCGAATGTTGATGCGCAACGAATGCTATTGCTGACCATATCGTCAGCAACAAGCACACAAACGCTAGCCGTTTCGAGATCGACCGCATAACCGGTACCCCACTAGCACGTTGTTTGAATCTATATCAAAACAGGAAGCGAACGCAATGCGAGCGGATTGCAGCGCAACTTCGGGGCCTGAACAAAGGTTCAAGTCCCCTGGTAATCACCATGGCCTCCAATCCCCACCCGGCCGGCCATAACCGCAGTTGTATCGCCCGCACACAGGGGATTGGTGTTTTGTCTTTTCCTGAAGGCTGAGTGCTATCAGCAAGAAGGGCGCCACGGCTATCACAGACACTTAAGACCAGAACGGCTACATAATTTCCATATCACGGCCGTCTCACATGGATCGCGCCGCGGAATGAGCGCAACACAAATTGGGAAGAGCTCACAATTCCAGGTTTCACCAACAGATTCCCCTGACTTGCCGGGGGAACAGCGTTGACACTCGGTTGCGCGTGATCCGACTTGCCCTTAAGCGAATGAGCCTTGATCTCAACCAGAGCGCTAGCCGGAATAGAAACCTCTAGGTCTCCTGAGTGACTCGTAAACAGGTATTCACCCAAGCCGCCGGGATCGCCGTCGTACTTGATTCGACCGCTGCCCGAGTTCACCTCCAGCGATGATCCGCTCACGTTATGAAGGTTAATGTCGCCATTTACGGATCGGATGTCCACATGGCTATCGCGAATATCGGTCAGGGTAATTGGCCCGCTCAGGGTCTTCACATGAAGATGGGCATTGTTGATATCAGCAGCTTCAACCGTCCCGGTCACCGCTTCGAGGATGATGTCGCCGTGAAGTCCCAGCGCGTGAACCTTCGCGTCGGACGATCGCACTGTCACGAACGCATCAGCCGGAACGATTACTGAATAATCTACGAGAGCGGTTCCCCGGCGACTGGAAATGGCCCGAAGTTCGATGCGATTGCCATGTTGCTCGTGTTCGAACGTCACCGCATCTGAATGCGAAACAGTTGTGACGCCTACCTGATCGCTTCCGGACGGCATCACCGTAACAGGACCATAATTGTTCGTGATGGAAACCATCGCTCTTTGACCTACGGTGTAGTGAAACTCCTTCTTTTCTTGAGCGGCCAGCAACGAAAGTAGAGACATCACAACGACCAAGATGGTCCCGATTCTTCGACAACTTCCGTTATTGGTCATGTGGCCACACTCCTCCCACACGCTACAGGACGAAACACTCAACCCGCGCTGAAGCGCTGCGAACAAAAAGGACTGATCCTGCATTCATGAAACTCGGGCGGCAGGGGCAACATCTCACCTGCATCCTTGCACCGGACAGCCCACTCCATGAGACTCCGATATTGGCCAAGCTCAACAACGTTTCCTAGCCACTCAGTGCCGGACGCGCTCGTGATCACGACGACGTTGGGCACATCACAAGGCCCGACACAACCGCTAATGGTCAATTGAACTCGCTTCAACAATCCACGTTTCCGCCATTCAGTCTTCAGCCATTCCACCGGAACTTCGGGCAAACCCCGCTCGACATTGCCGCAACAGCAGCCTCGACAAATCGTGATTTGCCCGACCACCAGGCGCTTCGTTTTCAGCGGACAATCTGGATCTCTGTTCACAGCATTCACAGCACCTGGTCGGTCCCTGCCTCTAAACCTTCCGCGGCTTCCGGACCTCGGGGCAACAATCTAGTGGAATTCAGGATGAACGCCAACTCTGAAGTCACGTGAATAAAAGCCGCCAAGAGCGGATTCAGAAAGCCAAAAGCTGCCATTCCGACTCCGACACTGTCGACGATCAGCGTGCCTACAAAGTTCTGCATGATGATTCCGCGACAACGCCGAGCAACTCGTAGAGTCTCGACTAATTTCGAGAGATCGCTTCCGATCAAGATCACATCCGCGCTTTCGCGAGCCACATCGGTTCCCGATCCCATAGCGATGCCGACATTGGCCTCTACGAGCGCAGGAGCGTCGTTGATGCCGTCACCGACCACCGCGACATTACACCCTTTCCTCCGCAGTTCAGTCACCCACTTTGCTTTCTGCTCCGGCAGCAGTCCTCCCAGCGATTCGTCCACCCCGAGGCCGCGACCCACAGATGAAGTTACCGCTTGTGTGTCGCCACTCAATAAAACAGTTTTCAAACCCATTTGCCGCATCGCCGCAATTGCGTTCTTGGCTTCCGGACGCAAGACATCTGCAATTCGGATGCTCCCAAGAACTTGGCCGGCGCGCGCGACGTAGACTTCCGACGCCCCGTCTGCACCGTTACCGCTTGCAGGCAAACCCCTCGTCATGCCGTGCTCTACAAGGAGCGCCATGCTCCCGACAAGAATCTGCTCACCTTTGTAGCCGACAATGACTCCTCTTCCGGGCGTATACGAGAATTCGTCGGGCTCGACGAGCGGAATGGCGAGTTCCATTGCTCGCGCCACAACGGCTTTGGCGAGAGGATGTTCGGACTTACGCTCAGCAATGCTGGCGGCGGCAATGATCTCTTGTTCCCCGAAGCCATTTGCTGAAATGACCTCACGAATCTGCGGCGTGCCGAAAGTGAGCGTGCCGGTTTTATCCAGAAGCACCGTGTCCACGGCAGCCAACGCTTCAAGGTAGAGGCCGCCTTTGATGATAGCTCCCTGATGCGCCGCTCGACCGATTGCCCCGAGAATTGCCAGAGGAGTTCCAGCCGCGATGCCGCAGGCCCCGGCAACGATTACTACCGAGATGGTCGACCTGACATTGTGAGTGATGATGAAGGTCAGAATTGCCGCGCCAAGGGCAAAATAGACAAGGTAACCCGCGAGGCGATCCGCAGTTTTCTGGATGGGAGCGCGTGACTTCTCCGCGCGTTCTACGGCCTCAATGATTCTTCCGAATGTTGTGTCGCGGCCGAGTTTCTGCGCAGTGATTTCGAGCGCCCCCGATTGATTGATGGTTCCGGCATAGACCGCATCTCCCAATGCTTTTTCAACGGGCATGGCTTCGCCGGTGATCGCGGCCTGTTCGACAAACGACTGGCCGGCAAGCACAGTGCCGTCGGCCGGGATGCGTCCACCCGGTTTCACGATGACCGTGTCACCAAGTTGAACCTGGTCAGAGGCTATTTCAATCACCTGATCATTCCGTCGGACTGCGACGGTTCTGGGCAGAAAATCGAGAAGGCTCTGGATGGCTCGCCGGCCTCGACCAACGCTGAGTCCTTCCAAAACCTCGGCGGCCAAGACGAAGCCGGTGATGACCAGCGCGGTGAAGAACTCTCCAATCGCCAAAGCGGAGAGAAGCGCGATGGTCATCGAGAGTTCCATCGTCATCTTTCTTTCAACGATGTTCTCGAAGGCTTCCTTGAAGATGGGATATCCGCCGATCAGCGTCGCCGCGATGCCGATTACACTGATGTGCGAAAACGGCTCCCAGAGCCGAAACCAGACGGCAGCGGCAGCTATTGCCACAAAGGAAATGCGGACGAGTTCGGTCCACTCGACACCGTGCCCGTGCTCCTCGTGCTCCGCACCAAGGTGAGGCTCCTGCAATGCTGGGGAAATCTCGGAAGCGCCGACCGCAGACTTTTCGATCAAGGGTGAGGAATTCATAGAGGCATTTCTTTCTGGCGCGAACGCGGCTATTTCAGGTACGACTTGACCATGTCGATGACTTCATCTGCTGCTACGACCTGCTGTGAAGACGGTTTGTGTTTTCCGTTGAGAACGTGACTTCGGATGTGGCCTTCCAAAAGCTCGGCCATCAAGCTGTTCATAGCGCCTCTGGCTGCACCCATCACTTGCAGAACTTCGGAGCAGTCGCGCTCTTCGTCCAGGGCTCGCACCAGAGCTTCCACCTGCCCTCGGATGCGCTTAGCCCTAAGAAGGAGGTTCTGCTTTTCCTTGATTGTGTGGCTCATAATTTGTTGTCGCCTTTCACTATACCATACGGGGTATGGTAGTATTGAGTTTTAGTGCTGGACATGTTGGACGCCAAGTCGGGTTTGCGTTTGCCTTGTACCTTAAGGTAGAGTCTGGAAAATGTCTCCACGAATTGCGACTTCGATGGTTCTTCTTACTGCTCTGCTGGGGGGGACTCTCAGCCCCATAGGGCTTTGCGCTCTCGTGTGTGAACGGCACTCGCGAGCGGAGGCCCACCACCACTGCAGTAAGGATTCGGACCCCATGCCGGGAATGGCTCACAATCACTCAGCCATGCATCAATACGTTGTTGGGGACATGATTTTCGTAGTGGGGGCGCAATCGTGCCAGACAGATTGTGCCGTGGTTGGGCAGCTCAATATTTCAAGAAAAGTTGTTCCTCAGGTGACAGTCGTCCAGACTGGTGCCGTGGTCCTGGACGCAACCTCCAAGTTTTTCGCTCCCCATCTCGAAGGCGCATGGAGTTTGGACAGCGGCCCGCCCCCCTTTCCCTCTGCAGACACGTCCTCTTACAGCGTTCTTCGCATCTGAGTCTTCCCGTCTCCTTCTAGCAATGGTGGCAAAGGCAGCGACTTAATCTCGATTGCCCTTTGCATTCCTTCGCTTGGATCTAATGTCCGCTGAGGTTCCGCAGGACACTTGGGTCCGCCCACTTGTTGAAGAGGAAGAACCATGAAGAGCAGACGTGATTTCTTTCGAAATACGCTCGGTCTCAGCGCGATTTTCGCGGCTGCGCCTCGCCTGTTTGCAGTCCCGCATGAAGGTCGAACTGGCATGGACATGAAACACATGAGCCAAGCTACCGAGCGCAGCAACAGTCAGATCGTTTTGGTCGAAACGCGTGATGTTCCGCAACTCCCATGGCGCATGGAGGGAGGCGTGAAGGAATTCCACTTGGTCGCCGAGCCAGTGAAACAGGAGATTGTTCCTGGACGTGTAATTGACCTCTGGGGTTACAACGGCAGCGCTCCGGGCCCAACGATTCAAGTGAATCAGGGCGATCGCGTTCGCATCATTGTCGACAACCACCTCCCCGAAGCGACATCGATGCACTGGCATGGATTTGAGGTGCCGGTCGAGATGGATGGATCGCCGGGAAGTAGCCAAGACCCCATCCCTCCGGGCGGACGCTTTGTCTATGAATTCACGCTCCACCAGGAGGGTACCTACTTTTACCACTCGCACATGGCGATGCAAGAAATGATGGGCATGGTCGGAACCTTCATCATGCATCCCAGTGAACCTCACACGCCGCGCGTAGATAGAGACTTCGCAATCATTTTGCAGGAGTACGCGATTCTCCCCAATATAACCGTCCCAAACTCCATGAACATGGAGTTCAACTGGCTCACACTCAACGGCAAAGCCGGACCTGCGACAACTCCTTTAATTGTGCGGCACGGTGAGCGTGTCCGCATTCGCCTGGTCAACCTCGGTATGGATCACCACCCGATCCACCTCCACGGCCATCAATTTGTGGTTACAGGCACAGAAGGAGGACGCCAACCCGAGTCGACATGGGGCCCAGGAAACACGGTGCTCGTAGGCGTGGCGCAATCGCGCGACATCGAGTTTGTGGCAACCCATCCCGGCGACTGGATGCTGCACTGTCATCTTCCTCACCACATGATGAACCAGATGTCGTCGAATGTCGGGCCGATGACCCGAAGAGTTGGAATCCCCGCGGGTCTCGACATGGAGCGCGGGATGGGGATGCTGCGGCAAGGAAGTGCTACGTCCGAGGAAAACGGCCCAAGCCTGGGTCGCGGAATGAGTGTGGGCTCCACCTTCGAACAACCGCTGTCAAACTCGCCGCTCAAAACCGAAAGCCCGATGCAGCACGAAGGAATGCAAATGGGCAAGCCCGAAGTCAGTAAGGATGCGAATTACGTACCCGGCTTTCCGCAGGATGCCTTCATGGAAGGTCCCATGATGGCGATGGATCAGATGGTGGACAAACCCGAAACTGTTGGTCTACGCCCCGGCTGGAGCGGCTTCATGGCGGGAATGATGACGTTCGTTCGGGTGCTGCCTCAAGACAAGTACGACCAAATCATGGAGCTTCGACGAAAGTGCGAAGGCAGTAAGCCAACGAACTTGGACATGCCGGGGATGGAGCACAAACATGAATAGCCTAACCACTCCAGTTGACGAGGCAGTAGCGCCGGTACGTGGTGTAACCCGATCTGTACTCTACTTTGCCTGTTTTCTGTTCCTGGCTGCTATGCGAGGCCGGGCGCAAACTGTGGTCTCGGAACAGAAGACGATGACACTCGAAGAGCTGCAACAGTTGGCGTTACAGAACAACCCCACGTTCGGGCAATCCGCCGCAAATATCCAGGCCGCGGAAGGCAGGAAGAAACAATCCGGACTCTACCCAAACCCCACC
>Ga0075434_100005309_pt1 | contig 11722 bp, 11 predicted proteins | sample RhiMethybrSRZTD3_FD_75298 | JGI IMG/M metagenome (GOLD analysis project Ga0075434, IMG submission 75298) | Populus rhizosphere microbial communities from Tennessee, USA - Rhizosphere MetaG P. TD hybrid SRZTD3 | ecosystem: Host-associated > Plants > Roots > Rhizosphere > Soil | place: USA... | reverse complement strand
CACTACCAATGTCTCCGCATCGCCACCTTCGAATGCTAAATCAAAACCATGTTTCTTGCTTAATGATTCCAATAAAGATATCGAATTTGTATCAAGTGATTTGCCCAACCAATCTTTTCCCAATCCCATTGCAGAGACGCTTACAATTTTAATATCGAATTTTTCAGATAAAAGGCCGTACATATATTGTAAAGGTATCGCATTCCATAAAGGCGTGAACATCACAAGTTGATTATCCGAACAAATTCTTCTGAATAATTCATTTTGGAATCTGCTTGATATAGCCCCATGCACTATTCCTTGAATGTCATAGTCTGACTTAACTTGTATTATTGCTTGCTCCAATGCTTGAAATTCCCCCTCTTTAGATTCTTTATTTACGGCAAATGTAGTTAGAGGAATTTGCATAGCTTCTGCAAGATAATGCGTTAACCCAATGTTTGGATAATGGAATAAAAGACTATCGTCTGCAGACGGATTCATGGCAATTAAGCGTACTACCTGATGGCCAAGCTCTCTGATCTTAAATATAGAGAAAGTACTGTCTTTACCCCCGGAATAAAGCGCAGCTAAACGCAATAAATTCATCGGGGATTTCCTTCATATTAATTAAACTGGCAAATCGACCCAACACAAGACATGTTAAGGCAAAGACTAAGCTATGTAGTTATGATGCTTCGCCATTGTTACGCTCCGCAACAAATATGAAGTTATAATCTAATTAATAGAATACTTATTAAATAAATGTAGCTAATAGACTATCGTATTGCAGAGATGTTTATTGTGAAAAAGCTTGGCAAAAATGGTAGCTGGAACGCTATTAGTCTCATAGACAAAAACGGTTCGTTCAGAGGAGAAGCAAGGTTTGAGACAAAAAAAGAAGCACAGAAGTATCTTGAAGAATACAAGAATAAAATGAAAAGTCCACAAGATCTCAAAATCTTTTCTGATCAGTCTCCTAATACTAATAACCAAAACAAGAAACCAGGGAGTGGATGAATACGGTAACAAAAACTCGACTAAGAATCTTACAAGTATACCTGTTCAGAATCTAAAAAAAATGGAAAATAGAAGGAGATTACAGAAGTTCATTTTAAATTCCATCCATCAGAATATAACATATTAAAATTCAGGATCTGGTTGTGAACAAGAGATGTGTTCAGGAGGAGTCTTATCTTTTGTGCAACTTCTAAAAGCTCGTGATGAGAAGCAACACGCCTTATAGGCCATTTGCCGTCCGGACTATCGTCATCAAACCTAGGGATAATATGGACGTGCACATGTGGAACAATTTGATTAGCAGCTCTGCCGTTATTTTGTCCTACGTTAAAGCCAGCTGCGTTAACACAAGAGACGACCGATTCAGCAATGATAGCTACAACGTAATATAATCTACCGACTTCTCTTGGAGGCATTAAAAGTAAATTATCGTAATGTAATTTTGGAATAACTAGCGTGTGTCCGATGTTTATTGGGTATTTGTCCATTAACACTAAAAAATTCTCATCTTGATAGATTTCAGCAGCAGGAAGAGAACCATCAATTATCGAACAGAAAACGCATGAACTATCTGCCATCGCCAACTTTACAGCTCCATTCTCAATTCCTTGTACTTTTACTTTTTTAAACCTATCTTACCGATCACTATTGGAATTAAAAAAGATGATAGGTCCAGATGTTCCGTTCAAAGACGATTATCAATAGCAGGGGCGATTCCGTCTGGTTCTTCAAAAATAACCAGTAGTAATGCAAGATAAAAGAGAAAAACTGCTTCAATAAACTCAAAACCCAACATACCTTTGCTCTAACACGTTCTAATAATCAAAAAACCGGACGAAAAATGAGTCCCATGGAGGCCACTCTATTATACCATGATACAACGAATAGTCCGACTGAAGAAGAAAGCAAGAACAGGCAAAAGAGAAGATCTTATTACCCTTTCTTGATTTCTGCGATAGTGCCGTAGATCGGCTGACCTCTAAAATGGTCTCCTATAGATTTATCATCTAGCACGATGACAATTGTGTTTCCTTTAAATATAGTAATTGTTGATTTTATGTTTTTCCACACAACAGTATTATTTAATTTGATATCAACAGTACCGGACAGTGTTGCGCTATTATCTGTAGTCAAGTGAACTCTTGTACTTTTGTTAGCCGTGAAATTAAAAAATTCGTGCGTATGCCAGCGCATCCCATCGTCAAGGGCCTGACTGAACTTGAATACAAAGACTGTTATTTGTCCTTTGTTCGCTTGAATAAGCCACTCTCCTGATAGGATAAATTTTTTTGCAGCGACTATATCTGACGTATTGTTTACGCGGGTCTGGTAAATCAGGGAACTTATTGATCCTCTTGCCGAAAAGGAGTCCATTATATTCGCTGGCTGTGCACTAGCCAACCTAGATGAGCCACCGATTGTCTTGCTTGTATGTGTGAACGCGGATAGAGTCATACCTCCATCGATGCCTAGTATCAATCCTAAGCTCAAGGCTAAAGCGAGTGAAACCCTAGTATAATACACATTCAAACACCTATCTATTCAAGTTCAGGAAAGAACTTGATATACTTCAAGCTGTGTTTTGTTTGTATCTCTAAAGTGCTTGAGAAATGGTCTACTATCATAACAAACGGCCTACACTTCGTCATTCTGCTTTTATAAGACTATCCAGGATTTATGAATATAGGTGAATTAGGAGCCTGTAGCTTCGATAAGGGTTTGCATAAGTCCTCATGCTATAAATTACAGATTTGAAAGAGGCCCACAAACTAGAGATATTGAACCCATATCAAAGAAATCGGCTACAAAAGAGATCTAGTATCTGGATTTGGTGATAGAGTACATACATCCTTGGGAATTGTATCTACTGGAGGTGGCGTTGCACTTACGACTGATATTGTTATTGGGATAGCAATAGGATTAATGTAACATCTTCACTTATAGCTGGTGCAATAAAGGAACGATTTGCAAAGAAGAGTCGGGTTAAAGATGGAATTTACGATAGCACTTGTAGCTTATGGCAGAGGCTGGGAACTAACCTTTCGAAATGTGCCAAGCTAAAGCTGCAAGAGTAAATATACAAAAATAATATCAATAGAACCAACACTTAAAAATAGGATCGAGTTAAATATTTCAAAAATGGCTGCCCGCAAAAATACCTCCCGGAAGAAACGGCTATTGAAACATACGAAACAAAATAGGCCAGTACCAGCTTGGGTTATAATTAGAACACACAGAAAGGTAAGGACCAATCCAAAAAGAAGATTGTGGCGTAGAACAGATGTAAAGGTCGGCTAAGGCGACGACTGGGCTGTGATATAATGTCAAATACTGAAGAAAATATGACACGTCTTTATACAATTAATCTCGGAAAGGCATGGATAACACCGCAATACAGGAGAACAGATAGGGTTATCAACATAGTCAAAGACTTTGCTAAAAGGCACATGAAAACTGATGATATAAAAATTGACCAAGATTTAAACAGTCAAATTTGGAGCAGAGGGAAGACGAATCCTCCAAGAAAAGTACGAGTAAAGATGGTAAAGGATGAAGATGAGACAGTCATTGTCTCCTTGTATGAAGTCACGAAGGAGGCAGAATCGACCACTACTTCTCATGAAACACCAAATAATAAAGAAGCATAGACGATCAGTGCGAACAAGCCTCGGTTGAATCACTCCTGATATGCGGTTCCGAGAGCTCGACGGAACCAGCAGGACGTGTTCTCTGCTGATGCAAGGTCCTTGCGACGATCGTAATTTTCCGCAGCAGTATCACATTTCCCCTTTCTTTGCAACCATTCCCCTTTCTTTGCAACCATTCCTATATTACCAGAGATTTTATCATTACTAGAGATTTATATTATAGTTGGGTGAAAGATCGCCAATCGAACGGTCGAGTTGGCCCGTATAAAGGATTGCTAGAGCTGCATTGCTTATCAACTCTGCTTGCATTCATTCAAGGGTTCGCTTCAAGACCCAAATAGTAAGGCCGCTTTGAGATTTCAACAGAGAGAGAGAACGTGCTTTTTTACCTTGTCGAAGAATGGTTTAATTATTGGATCGGGTTTTTGCAATAGCATAATCCTTCAGCTGCAAAATGTGGGCAGCCAATATTGCATTCCAGCGTAAGCGCACACAAACACAATTCTGAGATCAAGAAAGACATAAGCTATACTAAAAGGTTCTGCCTCTTTGAACTTTACGCAATCTTTCTAACAAATCTGTGATCTGTTCATGAGTAGGATTAATTGCTTTAATCACGTCGACGTCGACATTAAGGCTGTGTAATTCAGAATAGACTTCTTTATCTTCTATAGTATCAAGTAATGTATTCACTCCAAACGGTTTTTGCATGTGTTCGACGACTCGATTTAACTTTTTTATTGAATCTAAGAGTGTTTCTTTTACGTAGGCAGATGCAAATATTATTCTTTGATGTGGATTTACCGCTAAGATTTCTTTAGCGACTTCCATTCCATCAATCTTCGGCATTTTATAATCAAGAACTATCGCATCATACGCTAATATTTGCCCAGAGGCATTATATCTTATTCTTTGAGACTCTTCATGATAAATTTTTAAACAGTCCTCGCCATTTTCAGTAATGGTAACCTTATGACTTCTCTTTTCCAACGCCATCTTGTATAACAATGCAATATCATACTCATCTTCAGCTATCAGTATCTTCATATGTCTAGAAATGTTGATGGTCAAAAAAGCACCATCAAAATATTCCAGTTTTCACTATTTAACAATGCATAATTTAACTGTTCAACAGAAAACAATAATTTTGACCAAATGGAGACCAATAAATATAGAAGATATAGAAATTAATTAAATAAGGTATGGGTGTCACGAAGTAGATAAATTAATTAAATAAAATATATCCTACAGTAACGTGTCTTCTAGGTTATTGATGCATCTAAAGAACAGTTCACCGCTTCTACGCATTATCCATACGGAAAAATCATATAGTGTGAATACATATTGTTGTTGAAAACTTGCCGGTAGAAAACCGCCATAAGTAAATACATCGATAACAACGTATTTTTCATTAACCACTCCAACTTCCTCTTGTACTGCAGTCCCACTTTCCTCTAGAATATTTCGGTACAATACCAAAGGCTTACCCGTGTTGTTCACCATTAATGATGCTTCTTTAAGTTTGTCCACAAACCTGTCTCTGAGCCACGTATCCAAAGTTACCTGTTGTTCATCGACAGTTATTTGCTTACTCGTCAAGCCTAATTATGCCAAGAGTCCCTATTTATAGAAACATGACAAGGTTTTTTTGCAACCTAGTGTAGTATTCTTAGTCAAGACCCATTCTTGAAAACAGTATCCAACATCATCAACATTTAGGAGTAATTTTGTTCGAGCGTCCCTAACAGTATTATTTCACATTCAATAATCCAAACCCAATGTCATTATTCTAAATCTGGAATTTTGATCTCGATATCAGGAGCAGAGTCCATTTCGTCCCAATCTAACACATTCTCTTTAGGAATGAGTTCTGAAATCGGATCGTATTTGTCGAATCTGGTCTTGCCCTCAATCGAAGCCATTAAATGAACTCCGAGATTATCTGAATTTGACAATGAGACTGAAATCGCGGTATCAGTTCCCTCTTTGAATACGCCCTGCAAATTCCCTACAAGTGAACTGAGTACTCCGATTGGTACCTCCTCGCCACCAATTACATGTATTATCGCTCTCCTTGTCGATGTTGGATCTACGCTTTCTAACAACATTCCTAGCGAATCACGAGCCGATGATTCCGCGTTGACAGCACTAATTTTGCTTATACCTAACAAGCTCATATTAGGTTTGATATATCCTTTAGATATTGAAGATATTACTTCATAAACAGATCGATTAGTAATTTCATAACATTCTTGAGAGGAAGAATCGGGATTATTATCTAAGAGTGCGTCATTGTCTATAACTATTGTTGCATTTGATAAATCGCGTACTCTTTTTAATGAAATACCAGCATGGAATATACGGTTCTTCTCGAATTTGAATGGCATTATCACAATCGATATTACAGTGTTAGCAGATGACAATTTCGCTTCTCTACATACGATTGGCGCTATTGCAGTACCAGCTCTGCCAGCAAGGTTCGCAATAACAATAATCGTGTGAGATTCATTGACAGCTGACCGAATTTCGCTTGCAGAAGATTGCGCAAAAGATCTAAGCTTGTAAGTGGATGGATTGATCCATGAACTAGAGTTTATCAAAATAGTGTCGTGATTTTCATCTAGATCTTCTTTGTCATGGCTTATTAAGATACACTTGCATCCAAGCAACTTGCTAGATTTAACTGCAAGTTTGCTCCCTGCTCCGCCAATACCAACTATAATGATTGGTTGTCTTATTTCAAGATTATTATTGTCAGCAACTATCTTGTTATGCATGAACAGGTTCCCCGACGTATGACATGATGCTTTAGTTAAAAGTCTAGTTGATTAAATACTAAAATGTAAATTGTATAAAAGAATTAAGCTTGTTCTATCTTCACATTGTTCGATCAACATATCCTTGCAACGAATTATTTGAGTAGTTTTCTATGCGAGCTTTAACTTTGGCTCCAAGGAGACGCTTTGGTTCGAATGATGACGAAGAAAGATTTGTAGACGAGACCACAACTGGTTTGTATGCATAGTTTCTCCCTTCTATAATGTTGTTGTCAATATGGTCAATAATCAATTCTCCCTTCCAGCCTTTCCATAGTGAGTTCCGTTTCCTACTGATTTGGTTAATCAACAAATGAAGCTTCTGAGTGCGTTTCTTTATTATCTCTGTGCTAAGCTGTTTGAGTCTAGCGGCAGATGTGTTAGGCCTAACACTATATTTTGAAGAATTTACTATGTCTGGCTCTGTCTCCTTTATTAGGCTCAATGTTTTTTCAAAATCCTCATCTGTTTCTGAAGGGAAGCCTACGATTATGTCAGTTGCAATTGTCAGCTCTGGAATTTTAGATCTGAACGCTTTCACCATATCACGGTAGATCTTTACGCTATGACCTCTTTTCATTTTTCTCAATATTATGTCGCTACCACTCTGGACCGGAATATGTAAAAACTTGAAGATTTTGTCGTTATTCGCATATAGTTCCAATAATTCGTCTAACATCGGAGGAAGATGCATTGGGTTCATCATGCCGACTCTGAATTTGTGACTGCCATCTCCCTTACAACATGATTTGAGCAACTCAACAAGATTCGATCCAATATCCTTTCCATAACATCCATTGTCAGTCGATGTGAGCCATATTTCTTTGCAACCGTCCATGAGGTCATGTCGGATTTGTCTCAAGATATCTCCTATGCGGTAACTTCTTATTCGACCTTTCGCTACCCTTGTTTGACAAAACGTACATTCACTCATGCAGCCACTTGCTATCTCTACTATACTGATCGTTGGATTTATTCGTATCCTAGGAATATTGATCTTATCCGAAAGAGAATCCTCAAGAGCAACAATTTTTTTTCCAGAAATGCCAGCATTTACGACATCGATCGTCCTGTCAATAGAATGAGGTCCGAGTAAACTAGCAGATGGGAATAGAGTCTCTATCTTCTCTTGCTCAGCCTTAGGAAGGCATCCTGCAATCACAATGGGTTTGTTTGATCCTGCTAAGCTGTTGATTCTATGAAGCATCTTGTGTGAGGTCGCTTCCTTAACGGAACATGTTACAACAAGATTTATCGACGATTCCTTTTCGTCTGTAGCTAATTCATAGCCACAATTTCTCAATTGTCCAATTATCATTTCAGAATCTGCTTTACTCGCTGAGCAACCATAAGCTTCAATCCATACCTTATTCTTCTCGTGAGTAATATTTGAAGAATCTTTGTACTTAGAACCGTAAGTGTGTAACCCAGGAAGACTACTTTCTACTTCAGAGGATAAATAACGCGAGGTGGTCCTTGTTCTTTCTTGTTTATCGTATCCTGTCAATTGGCATATCTTAGCCAATGCCATGTTATATATAATTCCTTAAATCAAGACAACTATCTTCAGAACTGAACGTACTTTCTAAATTCGCTAGGCCAAACAGTACTTACACAGACTCGACTTTTGGATCGAGGTACAAATTGAGCATGAAAATTTTCTATTGCCTACAAAGGATTGGACGATCCTATTATCCCCACGATCTGAAAATCCTGTTGGTTTTCCAGCACTCTTGAGAAGCTCATTAACTTTGAATATTCAAAAGAAATGTTATATCCTTGCAGAAGATATTAAAAATGCTCTTTATGATTGTCTTTCGATAGACAAATTTTCCAATTGAACCTTTGGATCTTGTAGTTGAATCGAAATGACCTGACGAATGGTTTTAAGTGATGTAACTAAGTGAGGACTTGATGACTGATTATTTTGAGATGGATCGATTGATTGAAGATCTTGCTAAAATATACTCTACAGCCTGTGCAACAACATGGTTTAAGATAACAAAGAACAAGCATCCTTCAAAAGATGAATTTAGAACTAAGGTCGTAGAATTTATGAAACATTTTGAATACACCCTGTCAGTGTATCCTCAAGATCCAGAATCAGATCGATTGAGGATCCATGCTGAAAAACTCTTGTCTGTTGAAATCGAAGCGATACTTTCAGGAAATAATAAGGAGGTCGAAAAACGCTACAAATATTATATCGAATACGGATGATATAAAGAATGTAGGGAATTATTGATTTTATAACTACAAGTGACCTTAAATTTGAAAGTTATCTGTAGGTAATTCTATCCACCCTGCAAATATCTAATGCGAGGAAAGACGTAACAAATCGAGTGGAGATATCAGAATATTTTTAAACTTCATTTTATGAATTGTCGTTATGCGAATAACTGTATCAGCAATTAAGGCAGACATTGGAGGAATTGGCGGGCATACGCGTCCGAGCGACGAACTTTTTGAAGTAGTAAAAAATTACGTTACTAAAAGAGCAAAAAATCTGTTAATTGACTATTATGTTGGTTACACGGGTGATGACATTCATATTATCATGACTCACAATATGGGTAAAGAAAATGAAAAAATTCACCGGCTTGCATGGGATGCATTTACAGAAGGGACCAAGACTGCTAAAGAACAGGGGTTATATGGTGCAGGCCAAGATTTGCTTAAAGATGCTTTTTCAGGGAATATAAAAGGCCTGGGTCCAGGTGTAGCAGAAATAGACATGGACGAGCGTCCGAGCGAGGTATTTTGTATATTTGCGGCAGACAAGACTGAGCCTGGCGCTTTTAATTTTCCACTATGGCGGATATTTGTCGACGCTCGAAGTAATACAGGCCTCCTCATTAATGAAAAGCTTGCCTCGGGCGTAACATTCAGAGTACTGGATGTGATGAACGGAAAAATTGCGGATTTGAGACTATGGTCCGAAAAAGCAGAACTTGAAGCAGCATTGATGTATCCTGGCAGATATGTAGTACATTCTGTAATATCTTCAGAAGGTGAGCAAATTGTATCTGCGTCGACTGATAGATTACATAACATTGCTGGAACCTATGTCGGTAAGGATGATCCGATAGCAATTGTGAGAACACAGAAAGATTTCCCAGCCACCGAAGAAGCCGGCAGTGCATTTAATGATCCACACTATGTTGCAGGCAATACTCGAGGCAGCCATCATATGCCCCTTATGCCAGTCAAGATAAAATCAGCGGCAAGCCTGAACTATTCTATACCAATCGTGTCTTGTTTAGTGTTCAGTATGCATAATGGTAGATTAACTGGACCACATGATGGCTTTGGTACAGCAGACTGGGATTTACAAAGGATGTGGGCAGCTGAAAGAGCAATGATAATGCGCAATCAAGGATTTATCCATCCTGCCACACTTGTCCCTGAGGAATTGGAATACAATAAGGGGTATGAAGCTAGAATCAATAAGCTGAACGAAAAGTTCAAAGACATGGATGAGGTTGACTCTGAGGGCAGCGACAAAGCCAAAAGAGCGAAAAGGGATTGAGACGACCGCTCATTATTAATTTTAAAAACTACATGGAGATATCTGCAGACAAAACCATTAGTCTGGCGTTAGCAGCTCAAAAAGTTGCTCATATATTAAATGTGGAAATAATCATAGCCCCGCCTCATCCTTCCGTAGCTCTGGTAATGCACAAAGTTAACATTCCGGTATTCTGTCAGCATGTCGATGATGCTAAGATTGGTCAATCCACGGGATTCTTAATCCCCGAGTTGGCAAGATCGTACGGGGCTACTGGATCCTTAATTAACCATAGCGAACACAGATTGAATCATAACACTATCAGCAATCTGGTCCACCGTTTAAAGCACTTAAAGATGACTTCGGTAGTATGTGCTCAAACATCACACGAGGCTGCTGAAATGGCAAAATTAGAGCCTGATTTTGTTGCAATTGAACCTCCAGAATTAATAGGGTCAGGAAAAGCTGTATCTAAAGAATCTCCAGAAATTATAAAAGATTCAGTAAAAGCAACAGCAAAATATTCAAAATCTACCAAGATTATTTGTGGGGCTGGGATATCAGATGAAAGTGATGTGAGAACTGCCCTGCAGCTAGGAGTTGCAGGCATATTAGTTGCAAGTGGAATAATACAATCAAGTTGCTGGTACGAAAAAATATTTGAACTCAGTTCAGCGTTCAACGATCAATAAAACCCTAAGTGTAAACAGGAATATTCATGAGGTCTCAAGATTAGCAGAACAAGATAAATTGGAAACGGGAGATATAGAGTCTTTTCTTTTTGAGGATAGAATGATTCTGAGTGTATGAGAAGATATGCATTTTCAAAGAAGGAGAAAGAGTTCACAACCACTAAAGTTACTATAGCAAATAAGAATTTTATGTAGGCGTTAATAGATTAATAGAAGTACTGTGTTTGTTTTCATTGATGCGGACTTGGATAATTTAATCGATTATGTACATTTAACATTACATATGATAAGAACAGCCGGGGTCATGATAAAGTCAGGTTATTTGCCTAGGGTTTTCCGGGTTTAAGCATCTCTACTGAAAGAGATGTAGGCAGCACTTGCAATTATTAATGCGCAGCTCGAGACCAATTTCTTATGGCCCGGTCTCATTATAAAAGCATCTATCTCTGGTCTCACAGAGTAATAGATTTACTCATAATGTGTATTAGCACTAGAATGGATACAAAATATTTACTCGACACGACAAATTGAGCTTCTATAAAGATAATTACAACTGCATATATTTATAATATTGAAGTGCTTTGTTCCATAACTCTGTTATCAGTCAATAACAGCAGAAATATATGCCTTCATAGTCACAACTCAAGTATAATTTGGGATACCCTGTATTGAAATAGTCAATATTTCGCGATTTATTTAGTTATGCAACAAAGCAATATTGAGGTAAAAAAAGACACGTATTTACCGAAAGATGGTAAACGGTTTTAAGTATTTATAAAACACCACTTCGCGAGGTATTCATTGCCCCCCACAATCTTCAGCTGAGAATCACCATGAAAATACCCTCTATCCGAACTCTGCATTGCGGAGTAAATTTGCCATTTTCGCTGTTGTACATAGAATAATGATGATGATGCGAACTAATAATAATAGGATGTTACTCTAAAAGCAGACAGATCAAGATTACCATCGTAAAGAGATTTTCTTTTACAATTACGCAATACATCTATTTATTATGAAAAACATCTGTAATATCATGTACATTACCACAACAGACCT
>Ga0075434_100005308_pt1 | contig 11722 bp, 9 predicted proteins | sample RhiMethybrSRZTD3_FD_75298 | JGI IMG/M metagenome (GOLD analysis project Ga0075434, IMG submission 75298) | Populus rhizosphere microbial communities from Tennessee, USA - Rhizosphere MetaG P. TD hybrid SRZTD3 | ecosystem: Host-associated > Plants > Roots > Rhizosphere > Soil | place: USA... | reverse complement strand
AATGCGCACGGCACCTCGACGCCGCTCGGGGACGAGATCGAGCTCGGGGCCGTACAGCGGCTGGTCGGAAACGCTGCCGGAGGGCTGAGCATGTCCTCGACCAAGTCCTCGATCGGGCATCTCTTAGGTGCGGCTGGTGCGGTCGAGGCGATCTTTTCGATCCTTGCTATCCGCGATCAGGTCGCGCCGCCGACAATCAATTTAGACAATCCGTCGGTTGAGACACCGATTGACCTGGTGCCGCACCAGGCCAAGAAGCGACCGATCTCGGTCGCGCTGTCGAACTCTTTCGGGTTCGGCGGGACGAACGCCTCCCTGGTGTTTCGAAAAGTTGGGGACTAGTTGGCGACCCGCCACAAACGAGTCCCAAGTTCGCCATATTCGGCAACATGTTAGAGGTATCTGAGGGCGGAGCAGAATCAGGCCGCCTGCTCAGATTCATCTGGTCAGGGACCAGAACCGCTGTCACCATCCAGAGTTAGGGGACGGTAGTAGACGGCGGCGCCGGAGTGGGGACGGGCGGTGGATCCAAAGGGCGGGCCGCCAGGCGGTAGCGACAACAACGGTCATGGGGGCGGGAAAGGTCCGGTGCGGCCACGCTCCTCATCGCTGTCATCATCATCATTGCGGCCTTCGTCGGCATCGTCACCGTTGGCGTCGTCCTCTGCGCCAGCGCCCGCGCGCACGACCTCCGCCGCTGGAACGACCCTCACTGGAACGACAAGGCATGCTCCAGCCGCGACGGCGGCCGCCAGCAAGCCTTACCCGAGAGTCAGCGCATCGACGTTGAAGCCGCGACCGCTGCTGAGCGATCCGGCAGCGGCATCGGCATCGCCACAAGCGACGCCGTCGACGCCGTCCTCGCTGAGCTCACAAACGAAAGGAGGATTGCCGCAAACAGCCGGCAGCTCGAATGGACTGCCCAAGGGGACCCAGACGAGCACGCAGACGAGCACCCAGACGAGCACCCATCTGTCAAAGGATACCCCTTCGACATCCTCGAATGGGGTGACGCCGCCGAAACGCAATTGGTTTTCCAGCGAGATTGTGTCGCGGACGAGTCAGCGTGTCACCGCTCCGCCGCCCCAAGCCCGCCCGAATGCGGGGGCAAGTTGGTCCAATGAACCGGAGCCGCCAATTCAGTCGGAACGACCGATGCCGAATTTGGTCGGCGCCGGGCCGATGCGCCCAAATCCGGGTCAGCGCGTCGCGCCGCACAGCCTTGCGGCCTCTGGCGAGGCTTCGGCGCGCACGCCCTTGGATGCGGGTGAGCCTTTCCCGCCCATCTCCGGGCGGCCACAGGACGGCATCGGCGCGTCGTTGGATCAAAAACGCCTTGCACCGCGCTCGCCGCGGGCCGCGCTGGAGCCTGAGCAAGTGAGAGACCCTATCCGCCGCTCGAGGCGCTCGCGCAATCCGCTGGTGATCGTTGGGAATGCGGTCTTCACGCTGCTGATCCTGGCTGCCATCGCGGGCGGAGTTGCGTTTGCGGTCGGCAAGACGCGGTTCGAGGCGCCGGGCCCGCTGGAGCGGGAGAAGGCGGTCAACATCCCATCGCGCCTCGGCATCCTCGATATCGCTGACCTGCTGCGGCGGGAAGGCGTGATCGACGAGCACCCCATGATCTTCATGGGTGGAGTGATCGCGCTCAAGGCGCGCACCGAGCTCAAGTCTGGCGAATATGTTTTTGGCCGGCACGCGAGCGTCCGCGACGTGGTCGAGACCATGATGGAAGGCAAGGTCGTGCAACACGCGGTTACGCTTCCGGAGGGATTGACCTCCGAGCAGATCGTGCGCCGCCTGCTCGACAGTGAGATCCTCACCGGCAACATCAGAGATATTCCGCGCGAGGGATCGTTGCTGCCGGAGAGCTATCGCTTCGGGCGTGGCACGCCACGCGAGCAGGTGCTCCAGCGCATGCAGCGCGATCAGAAGCGCGTCCTGCAGGAAGTCTGGGATCGGCGCTCGCCTGATCTGCCGGTGCGGACACCCGAGCAGCTGGTCATTCTTGCTTCGATCATTGAGAAGGAAACCAGCAAGTCCGAAGAGCGCACGCGTGTCGCCGCTGTCTTTGTCAACCGACTGAAGCAGCGCAAGCGGCTGGAGTCGGATCCAACGATCATCTACGGGCTCGTAGGCGGCAAGGGCTCGCTTGGCCATCCGATCACCAAGAGCGAGAAAGAAACCCCGACGCCCTACAACACCTACATGATCGACGGGCTGCCGCCCGGCCCGATCGCAAATCCTGGGCGCGCCTCGCTCGAGGCTGCGGCCAATCCGGCTCGCACCAAGGAGATGTTCTTCGTGGCTGACGGGACCGGTGGCCACGTGTTCTCCGAGACCTATGATCAGCACCTGCGCAATGTCGCGAAATTGCGCGGGCTCGAGCGCGCCGAGCGCAGCTCGGCCACGGCGACCTCGTTTCAACCGGAAGAGCCTCCGGCGGCCGCGCGCCCGATCCTGCCGGCGGCGCCAAAGGCGCAGCCGAAGCGCAATCCGACGGCCACTGCTCCGGCTGCGCCGGGCGCCGCGGCCAATGCGAACGCCAAGAAACAATAGCGCTTCTGGTTCAGAAATCGGGCGCTTGTTCGTGCGCCCTCTCCCCGCTGCGGGGCGAGGCCGCGATAACGAGCGCCGCAGTTGGTTGTGAGCGCAACCGTGTTTTCGGATGCAGCGGTTCCCACTGCTCCAAGAATTGCTTTAGACTTTGATTTGATCAAATCGGATCAAGTCTAGTCTTCTGTTGAGCATCGATCTTTTCCGAAAACCGGTTTCCACTTTTCGGGATCATGCTCTAAGGTCCGGCCTCGAATCTGCTTTGCTTTCGGACCTTTCTCATCAGGCGGAAACCACGAATGACCCTGTCGAGCATGACCGGCTTCGCTCGCAGTCATGGCGTATGCGGCACCTACGCCTGGGCCTGGGAGATCAAGTCAGTCAACGCCAAGGGGCTGGACGTGCGGCTGCGCCTGCCGGCGGGCTGGGATGCCGTCGAGGCGCCGGCGCGGGCGCGCGCGACTGAGGCGCTCTCGCGCGGCACGGTCTACGGCACCCTCACCATTACGCGGCAGGGGATCGCCCCCATCGTGCGGGTGAACGAGGCTGTGCTCAACGCAGTGCTCACCACGCTCAAGGATCTCTCCGGCCGGCTTGCGGCCGAGCCGCCGCGGCTCGACGGCATCCTCGCTCTCAAGGGCGTTATCGAGGTGATGGACGAGGACGAGAAGGAAGACGAGCGGCGTGCCGCCGAGCAGGCCGTGGGCAAAGGCTTCGGCGCTGCGCTGGCCGAGCTTATCGCCATGCGTCGGCGCGAGGGGGAAACGCTTGGGCAGGTGCTGACGTTGCGCCTCGATCAGATTGCAGAGCTCACCGCGCGCGCCGAGGACGCCCCCGGCCGGCGCGCCGAAGCCATCAAGGCGCGCATCGCCGAGCAGGTGGCGTCGCTCCTGGATGCGTCGAGCCGCTTTGATCCGGACCGCCTGCATCAGGAAGCGATCCTGATCGCCAGCAAGGCCGACATTCGCGAGGAGCTCGATCGCCTGGCGTCCCATGTTGCGCAGGCCAAGCGCCTGATCGCCGACGGCAAGGCAGTCGGGCGAAGGCTCGACTTCCTGTCGCAGGAGCTCAATCGCGAGGCCAATACGCTCTGCTCCAAGTCGAACGATGTGGCGCTCACCAATATCGGGCTTGAGCTCAAAACCGTGGTCGAGCAGTTTCGCGAGCAGGTGCAAAATCTGGAATAGCGCCTCACAGCGCGCGGTGGCGGCCGGGCAGGGCACTTCGGGGGTTGACGATGGCGAAAACGCCGGCAGCCAAAGCTGGCCAGAAGAACACCGGCCGGACCAAGACCGGCAGCAGGAAGGCTTCTGCCAAAAAGAGCGCGCAGAGGAAGCCCGCTGCGAAGCGGTCAGGTGCGAAGGCTACGATCGCCCGCCGCGGATTGATGTTGGTTCTGTCCTCGCCCTCGGGCGCCGGCAAGACCACGCTGTCACGCATGCTGCTCGATCACGATCGTTCGGTCGAGCTGTCGGTGTCGGTGACGACCAGGACGCGGCGCGCCAACGAGAAGGACGGGCGCGACTATCATTTCATCGACAAGGCCCGCTTCACCCACATGGTGGAGGCGGGCGAGCTCCTTGAATGGGCCGAGGTGTTCGGCAATCTCTACGGCACGCCGCGCGCGCCGGTCGAGGCCTCGCTGGCGGCTGGACGCGATGTGCTGTTCGACATCGACTGGCAGGGCACGCAGCAGCTGCGCGAGAAGGCGCGCGGCGACATGGCCAGCATCTTCGTGCTGCCGCCCTCGATGCCTGAGCTTGAGCGGCGGCTGCGCTCGCGCGCGCTCGACGACGAGCGCGTGATCAAGGGCCGGATGGCCAAGGCCGGCGATGAGCTGAGCCACTGGCCGGAATACGATTACGTCGTCCTCAATGACGACATCGATCGTGCCTTTGCGGAGGTGCAGGCCATCCTGGCGGCCGAGCGGCTCAAGCGCGAGCGCCAGATCGGGCTCTCAACGCTGGTGCGCGGCCTGTTGGCGCAGGCGTGATTGAGCTTTCATCGATCGTGTCCCGGGTCTTGCTGCCGCTCGCCCGGGACACGGCGAGTACTGCGGTCCGCGTCTCAATACTTGCTCAGCACGATGTGCTTGATCTCGGCCCGCTGTGCTGTGGTCGGTGCCTTGATGACTCGCTCGATCGCGGCAAGTGAGGCGGCCGGGTCGCGGTAGTCGATGTAACGCTGCGTCTTCTCCGCTTCTGCGAGCAGCGCGGGATCGCGAACCATGGTGCGCACCGCCTCCTGCAGGAAAGCGAGACGGTCGGTTGGAACGCCCGGTGTCGTGATGAGCACGCGTCCGAGCGCATCAAGCGTCGAGCGGAAGTCGAACCACCATTCCTGCTCGGGCGTGAGCTTGACAGCGTCGAAGATTGATGGCGCGTCCGGAAAGAAGCGTGACTTGGTGCGCGCCATGGTGGCGACCGGGCGGCTCTGGCCGGACTTGACGTAGAGATTGGCCGAGGTGTCGGAGACGTAGAGCGCGTCCATCTCCTTGCGCTCGATTGCGAGCGCGATCTCGGCGGTGCCGCGATAGCCGCCGATCACCTTGCAGTTGAGCTTGAGCACGGTGCAGGTGATCGCCGCGCCATCGGCGGTGCCATCGATCTGGCCGGACGCCCCCCAGCTCAATTGCACGCCGGCCTTCATGGCGTCGGCGGCCGTCCGGATCGGCGACTGTTGACCGCCGAGCCACATCCAGGGCGAGGCGCTCACGATGCCAAGATGGCCGACCTTGCTCAGGTCGTAGCGGACCTCGCCCTGCTCGACCAGTTGCGACAGCGTCGAGGCGATGCCGCTGATGAGCATCAGTTGCAGCCCGTCGGGTGGCGCGGCGTAGAGCCGGTTGAGTGCGGAGAGCCCGCCGGCGCCTGGCTGGTTCTCGACAATGACGGTGGTCTTGAGCTGCTCGCGCAGATAGGGCGCCAGCATGCGCGCATAGGTGTCATAGCCGCCGCCGACCCCGAAGCCGACGATGATCTTGACGGTCTTGCCGCGATAGAAGTCGGCCGGGCTTTCGGTCTGCGCGGCCGCCGGAGTGGCGAGCGCGATCAATGTGGCGAGTGCAGAGCTTGTCCACGCTAAGGTTTTTGTTCGTGGTTGCCTGGCGCGCATAATCGTCTCCCCGGGCGTTTTGATCGTTGTCGCGGCCGCAAGCGTAGCGGCGGCGGGCGGGCCTGTCACGCCGCGGTGCGAGCGGCGAGCGCACGTGCGAGCGCAACAAAGCCTTCAACCGGAATATCCTCGGCGCGCTCGGTTGGTGCGATGCCGGTGGCCGAGAGCAATTCGAGCGGATCGCCGCCCAACGACTTGAGGCTCTGGCGCAGCATCTTGCGGCGCTGCCCGAACGCCGCCTCGGTCACGCGCTGCAGGAGGCCGCTCGCGCAGGCGAGCGGCTCGCTGCGCGGCACAAGCTCGATCAGCGAAGACGTGACCTTGGGAGGCGGCACGAAGGCTGACGGTGCGATATCAAACAACATGCGCGCTCTGGTGCGCCAGCCCGCGAGCACGGAGAGTCTTCCATAGGTCTTCGAGCCGGGTGCGGCGGTGATGCGTAGCGCCACCTCGCGCTGGAACATCAGCACCAGCCGGTCGTACCAGGGCGGCCAGGGCTCGGCCGTCAGCCATTGCACCAGGAGCGCAGTCGCAATGTTGTAAGGAAGGTTCGCGATCACACGTGCCGGCGCCGCGAGGTGAGGGCGCGGATCGAACGTGAGCGCGTCACCCGCGATCACTGTAAGGCGATCGGGATAGCGTGCGGCGATCTCGCCGAGCGCGGCGATTGCACGCTCGTCACGCTCGATGGCGACGACGCGCGCGCCCTGCGCGATCAGCGCACGGGTGAGCCCGCCAGGCCCGGGCCCGACTTCGAGCACACTCACGCCATCGAACGGGCCGCCGGCGCGGGCGATGCGGGCGGTGAGGTTGAGGTCGAGCAGAAAATTCTGGCCGAGCGACTTTTTCGCACGCAGCTCATGCCGCTTGATCACCTCCCGCAGCGGCGGGAGATCATCGATGGCGCTCATGCCCGCTGCAACGTGGCAGGCGCCGGGGCGTTCGCCGACAGGCGTTGCGCGAGCCGCAGCGCGGCGATCAGGCTGGAGGGATCGGCACGGCCCGTGCCGGCGATGTCGAACGCGGTGCCGTGGTCGGGCGAGGTGCGCACGAACGGCAGCCCGAGTGTGACGTTGACTGCATGATCGAAGGCAAGCGTCTTGATCGGGATCAGCGCCTGGTCATGGTACATCGCGAGCGCGGCGTCGTAGCTCGCGCGCGCAGCCGCATGGAACAGCGTATCGGCAGGCAGAGGCCCGCGCGCCTCGATGCCCTGTGCGCGCAGCCGAGCAACAGCGGGCGCGACCACCATGCCATCCTCCTCACCGAGCGCACCGTCCTCGCCGGCATGAGGATTGAGGCCTGCAATCGCAAGCCGCGGGCGGTCAATGCCGAACCGCTCCTTGAGATCGCGCGCGACGATCTCGCCAGTCGAGGTGATGAGCTCGGTGGTGAGCCGCGTCATCACCTCGCGCAACGGCAGATGAATGGTGACCGGAACGACGGCAAGCTCGGGTGACCACAGCATCATCACCGGCTGTGCCGTGATCCCCATCATCTCGGCCGCGAGCTTGGCGAGATACTCGGTATGGCCGGGCTCCGCGAAACCCGAGCGGTAGAGGATCGTTTTGGCGACCGGATTGGTGACGACCGCATGGGCGCGGCCAGTGTGCACGTCATGAACCGCGCGCCGAATGGCGGCGATCGCGGCGGGCGCGCTCGATGAGTCGGGGTGGCCGGGCATGGCAGTGATCGAGACGCCGATGTCGACTACCGGCAGGGTCTGCGCGAAGGCGCTTACGGCCGCCGACGGCTCGACCAGCGCGATCGGCACATCCGGGGCGATACGCTCCGCACAGCCACGCAGGAACGTCGGATCGGCGAGAATATAGAACGGGGCAAGGCCAAGCTCAGAGCGCCGGCGCCACGCCGCGAAAGTGATGTCGGGTCCGATTCCGGCCGGCTCGCCCAGTGTCAGCGCCAGAGGCAGCGCCATTCTATCCTGACCTGTCTGCCGGACCTATTTGCGCTCAATGAGCGCCTCGCGCCGCAGCCGCTGCAGATACGATTTCGATTGTTGCTCGAAGCGCGCGGTGGCGAGCGCCTCGCGCGCTTGCTTCTTGACCGGTGCGTCAGCTTTTGAATCCTGCTTGCTGCAGATCGCCCACATCTCGATGCCGTGGCGGGTGACTTCCGGTGCCGTCATCTGGCCAACCGGCACGGCGTCCAGGATTTTTTGCAGCTCAGGCCCCAGGTCGCCGGAGTTTTTGATTACCTGGTCGCGCACGACCGCGCCCATCGCGCGTGCCGCCGGAAGCCCGTCCTGGCAGCTCTTGAAGCGGGTACGCAGCGCCTCCGCTTCTTTGCGCTTGGCATCGATCGCCGCACCCTGGCCGGGCGGCACCAGAAACAGGATCGGCCGCAGGGTGTATTCGATGGCGGTGGTAGGCTGCCCCGATTCGTTTTTTTTCTGCAGCTCCAACTCGATGTCTTTCTCAGAAAGCTGCAGGCTTGCGGAATAACGCCCGCGCACCAGCTGCTGCCAGACCGAGTCGGCCCGGATCTTGGTCTTGAGCGTCTGCGGATTGACGCCGCCCTTCTGCAGGTTCTGAGTGAGCTGGTCGGCCGATTGGTGCATCCGGCTCGCCATGTTCGCGTACATGGAATCGACTTCGGCGTCGGTGAGCTCCATGCCCCAGCGCTTGCCCTCCTTGACCTTGAGCTTCTCGTCGATGAGCTCATTGATCACATCAGGCCGCACCCCCGGCTTCTGGGTCGACAGCTGGATGAATTTCATCCGCGACTCGACGTCCAGTGCGGTGATCGGCTCGCCGTTGACCACGGCAATCACGGTTTGAGCGGGCGCGGCAAGAGGTGTTGCTACGACCATGAACGTGGCCATGGCGGTCGCAACAACAAGCCGGCGGCATGCCAAAGCAGGATGAGCCACGGGAGACATCGCCATCTGGTGAATCATTGCAATCTTGCCCCGGTTACGTGGCCGGTTGCAACGGGGCACCGGCCGTTACTTCGGGAACCCCGGGCTGCTCTGACCGCTGCCAAGCCCCGAAACTCCCGTGCTGCCCGAGCTTCCGCCAAGAGTGCGGAAGCTGAGCTGGAACATGAGCGTCTGGTTGTGCTTCTGGGCGTTCGGCAGACTCGAGTTATAATTGAATTCTGTGATGTAATTCAGGGCCAAGATAAGGCAATCGTCAATATATCCCAGTCCGATCTGGGTCTCGGTGAGCTGCTCGGCCCGCAGGTCGTAGCGGACGGCGCCCAGCACCAGCCAGTTCGGGTTAACCTTGAATTTGGCACTTCCGACAACGCCTTCGCGCCTCTCCAGGAAGCCCAGCGCCGGCTGCGCGGCATAGTTGCCGTAGATCACCGAGGTGCTCCAGCGGTCGAAATTGGCCTGCGCCTCGAACTCGCTCCGCTGCAGCGTGAAGTCGTCCTCGTTCATGCGGAACCGTGAGGTCAGCGTGAACGTCGAGTTTGGCTGGTAGGCGACCCGCGCCACATAGTCGGAACGGTTGGTATCGAGGCCGCTCTGGATGCCGGTGTTGGTCGTGCCGCCGAGCGCGAAGGAGTTCTGCCCGAACAGGCTGTATGACTGCCCGAACATCACGTTGACGAAGCCGCCGCGGTTGAATTGCGCGGTGTAGTTGATGCCGGCGTTGAGGCGTCCGCCGCCTTCGACGCGGTCATAGCCCGCATACTTGTTCACGGAAAACAGATTGCTGACGTCGAAGATGAGGCTCTGCGAGTCTTCGTTGGGTAGCCGTCCGATCGAGGTCTCGTTCGGGCGCGCGATGATCTGCGCGATCGGCTCGATCGTCTGGGTGCCCCACGACTGCACGCTGATGAAGGGGTAGCGATATTCCAGGCCGACGGTCGGCATGACGCGCGCAACGTCGGTCTCGCCTGTCTTGATGAAATTCGAGACGCCCGGCTCGTTTTGAACCTCGACATTGGCGAAGTCGACGCGGGCCGAGGCGAATGGGGTCCACATTTGCCCATACGGGTCGACGACGGTGCGCCGCCAGCTCGCCTCAGTCGAGAACCGCGTATAGGTGCCAGGGACGCCGCGCAGCAGGCAGTTGTTGATGGTCTTGACGGCCGGATCCGCGCTGGCGATCGAGCACAGGCCGTTGGTCGAGGCGTTGAGATTGATCGGATCAAAGAACGCCGTTTCGCGGCTCAGGCTGGTCAAGTTGGTGCGCAGGCTGACTTCGCCGCCAAGGAACGGGTTCTTGGCGACGTAGTAGTAATCCATGACCGGATGAATGATCGGGATCTGGCGCTGGCTGTCCTGGCTGGAGAAACCATAGAAGTACATGGCGCGGAGATCGAAGAAGCTCTTCTCGCCACGGCCCTGCAGATAGGCCTGTGAGGTCACGTAGTCCGGCGTCGTCGCCAGCAGATTGGCGGTCTGGACCCTCTTCAACAGGCCATAGTCCTGGAAGTAGGCGCGGTCCGTGACCAGCGTGCCGTCCCAGCCATAGACCCACTTGTCGTTCAGCCTGAACTGGCCCGATGATTCGATGGAGCCGCGGAAATCGCGGTTGCCAGGCAGATCGCCCTTGTCGAGGAGTGCCTGCTTGTCGAGCTGGAAGATGCCGCTGGCGCGGACCATGTAGGCGCCGTTGATCAGGCGCTGACGCCATTCAGCCTGCACCAGCGGGCCCTGCTTGCTGGTGATCATCGGCGTGATGGTGAGGTCGTAGTCAGGTGCCAGCGCGAAGTAGTAGGGCGTGGAGACGCTGAAGCCGTAGACCGAGCTCGTGTGATAGGTCGGGACGAGGAAGCCGCTCTTGCGCTTCGCACTCGGATCGGGTGACGAGAAATAAGGAATATAGGCGAGTGGCACTCCGAAGAGCTCGAAGCGAGCGTCCTCGAAGTACATCATCTTCTCACCCTGATCATGGATGATCCGGGCGGCCTTGATCTGCCACTTCGGCGGCTTCGTCCGATCCTCCTTACACTCCTCGCAGGCCGTATAGACGCCGTTCTGGAAGACCGTCACGTCGCCGCTGCTGCGCTCGGCGCGAGTCGCTGCGAAACGCGTCTGCTCGGGACCGTCGATTCGCAGCGAATCGACAAAGCCGTCGCGGAAGTCGTCGCTGAGATCGAGCGTGTCGGCGTAGACGACCTTGCCGTCTGCTTCGCTCAGCTTGACGCTGCCCTGCGCGTGCAACCGCTTGGTCTTCTGGTCGTAGATGACCTTGTCGGCTTCCAGCGTTGAGCCCGAATAGTAGATCTGAACGTTGCCGACCGCCGAGACGCGCTCGTTGCTGTAGTCGTAGAGCATCTCGGTCGCGCGCACCATCATCTGCTCTTTTTGATTCTTCTTCGCGCCGAGCAGGCCGTTGCCGGACTGGGCCGGCTTTGGACGTTGCGGGAATGAGACGATGCTGCCGCGCTGCGCAAAAGCGGACGGAGCAGTGGCAATGCTCAACAGGGCGATGCTAGCGAGCGCCAACGTGCCAACGGCAGCCGCCCTCGCGGCCGCACGCCACCAAGCGCAACCCCAAAGATATGGATGAGCGGTGGTCACAGCCATCACCCATCCTCCTGATGCAGCAGCATCATCAGACCCGTTATTCCCCCGGCAAGGGGCGGCAGACCGGCGGCAACCACCGGCGACAGCAGCCCAGCCTTGCTCAAGTCCCCGATCACTTTCGACATCACGTAGAGCAGGAAGCCCACCAGGACGCCACCCAGGACCATCCGTTGTACCCCCCCAAAACGAAACGATCGGAGACTCACGGATGCCGCCAGAATGACCATCGCCGCCAAGTAGAAAGGCTGCGCCAGCAGCTGATAATATTGCACGCGATAGCCTGCGGCAGCTAGCCCGGCGTTCTCGGCCAAGCGAATGTATGCCAACAGTTGCCAAAACGGCACAGTATCAGGCGTGGCAAAGCTTTCCCTTACTTGGGTAAGGGTTAGATTTGTCCGAAGATCATAGATTTCGTGGTCCGCCGGCGGCTCGTCCTTCACGTAGATGCGGGCGCCCTCGAGCCGCCAGAAGCCGCTGTGCAGTGCTGCAGCCTTCGCCTCGATTCGCTGCAGGAAATGATCCGAATCGTCGAACTTGAAGACGGTCACG
>Ga0075434_100005307_pt1 | contig 11723 bp, 6 predicted proteins | sample RhiMethybrSRZTD3_FD_75298 | JGI IMG/M metagenome (GOLD analysis project Ga0075434, IMG submission 75298) | Populus rhizosphere microbial communities from Tennessee, USA - Rhizosphere MetaG P. TD hybrid SRZTD3 | ecosystem: Host-associated > Plants > Roots > Rhizosphere > Soil | place: USA... | reverse complement strand
CGCTGCCGTCGGCGTGCCCGGGCGCGGACAACCGGACGGCCGCGGGCGCGTGCCCGATGGTGACCTATTACCAGCCGGCGTTCCAGCAGCCGACGATCCTGCAGCTGATCAACGTGCCGGACTTCAACCGGACCTACAACGGCTTCGAGATCACCGGCCGCAAACGGATGTCGAACCGCTGGCTGATGAACACGAGCTTCGCGTACAACAGCATTCTGCAGCATTACGGCGGGTTCGGCGGCAGCCACAACATGACCAGCGGCACCGCGGGTACGCTGCCGATCAGCGAGGATCCGACCAACCGCGCCGTGCGCGACGGCCAGCAGTACGATTACCTGACGGGCGGCAGCGGCATCGGGAACGTGTTCGTCAACGCCAAGTGGCTGTTCAAACTGAGCGGCCTCTATCAGGCGCCGTACGGCTTCAACGTCTCGGCGTTCTACAACGCGCGTCAGGGTTATCCGTTCGAGCGCGGCATTTTGAGCCCGTCGCGCGCCAACGGCGGCGGCACGGTGTTCATCGTGCTGGATCCCATCGGCAAGGATCGTCTGCCGAACTACCAGAACCTCGATTTCCACATCGACCGGCGGTTCCACTTCGGCAGGGCGAACATCCTGCCGCAGCTGGACATCTTCAACGTCGCGAATGCCAACACGGTGCAGGCGATTCGCGGCACACAGAACGCGGCGAACGCGAACCAGATTCAGGCGCTGCTCGCGCCGCGGGTCCTGCGGTTCGGCGTCAAGTTCAATTGGTAATGCGGTCGGCCGGGCCCATCCGGGTCCGGACGGCTTTCACGTGCAGGCGGGGCGTCGGCCCCGCCTTTTTTTTCGTACGAAACGCGCTAATATCAGTTCGACCGTCGTCACTTCGCCGTCGACGGCAGCCGATGATCAAGGACTCTCACGTCCGCGCGTTCTCGCACGCCGCGCTCAGCCCCGACCCGGACCTCGCGGTCGCGGCGCTGATGATCGCGCGCGTCGAGTACCCGGCGCTGGACGCCGGCCCGTACCTCGATCAGCTCGACGCGATCGGCCGCGAAGCCAGGCGCCGCGTGGCCGAGGCGACCGTGGCGGCCAGCGATGCGCCGGGCGGCGTCGATCCCGAGCGGTACGCGCGCGTGATGGCGCTGAACGACTACCTGTTCGGCGAGCTGCGCTTCATCGGCAACGACGTCCAGTACGAAGACCCGCGCAACAGCTTTCTGAACGAGGTCCTCGATCGCCGGACCGGCATTCCGATTTCGCTCGCGCTCCTCTACATCGAGGTGGCGCGCCGCGCCGGGGTCCACGTCGAAGGGATCAATTTTCCGGGGCACTTCCTGGTGCGGTGCCCGGCGCGCCGCGGCCTCCAGTTTGCCGAGGACCTGATCATCGACGCGCACCACGGCGGCGCGCTGCTGTCGCGCGACGCCTGCGTGCGCATGTTCCGCCGGCACAGCGACGCGGCCGACGCCACGGAGTCGGACCTGTTCGTCCACGCGACCAAACCGCAGATCATGGCGCGCATGCTCCTGAACCTGAAGCGCGTCTACGTGCGGATGCACTCGTTCCCGCAGGCGCGCGACATCACCGAGCTGCTCCTCGCCGTCGACCCGTCGGCGACGGGCGAGCTGCGCGACCGCGGGCTCCTCGCCTACCACCTGAAGGATTTCTCCGGCGCGCTGCGCGACCTGCAGGCCTACCTGCAGCTGTCCGCGAAGAGCGAGCTCGACGAACAGGAGCGCGAGGAGCACGACCAGATCTGGGAGCACGTCAAGGCGCTCCGCAAGAGAGTGGCCTCCCTGAACTGATCGTTCGCGTGTTCGATGTCCGACGCTACTCCTGAGGCGCCACATGGGCGCGATCGGCATAGTCGACCTGATGCATGTCGCTCGTCCCGTTGCGCTGAACGAGCGGGCGCACCGCCGCCATGATGACCAGAACGAGGCCGAAGGTGCACACGATCGTGGCGCCGGTCGGCAAGTCGAGCTTCAGCGACAGGTAGACTCCAAGTGCCGACACGAGCGTGCCCATCGACCAGCCGATCGCCAGGCGCTTGCCGATTGAATCCGCGTACAGCATCGCCGCGACCGACGGCACGATGAGATAACAGAATACGAGCAGCACACCGGCGATCGCGACCGACGAGGTGACCACGAACCCGAACGACGCGTAGAACAGGAAGTCCCACAGCTTCACGTTCAGCCCCTGCTCCTCCGCTCGTCTCGCGTCCATCGAGATCGCCAGGAACTGCCTGCGGAAGATGTAGTGGAACACGCCGATCGCGCTGTACAGCAGCGCCGTCTTCCTGACTTCCGGCCATGAGACCGCCAGGATATTGCCGACGAGCATGTCTTTCAGGTGTTCGGTTTCTCCAGTGGCCTTGCTCATGAACAGAATCGCCGTGGCGGAGGCAACCGCGTAGGCGATTCCGATGAAGGCCTCTTGCGGAATGTGGCCGCGGCTGGTGCGCGCAACAGCGAAAATTCCCGCACCGAGAAAGGTAAAGGCGAGGCTTATCCAATAAGCGGCGCGGCCATGGGGATCCATACCGGCGACGACGGCGACCGTGGCGCCGAGCGCCGCAATCTGCGCGAGCGCGAGGTCAACGAAGATGACTCCTCGCTCGACGACATGCACGCCCAGATACGCGTGGATGCCGGTCAGAATCAGACTGGCAATGAAAGGGAGTATAAGGAACGCCAGAATCTCCATGACTTTTCAGTTTCCCCCCGGGATGTTGTCGCAATTGCGATTCTGATTCCCGCATGGCCGCTCGAAATTCTATTTCGTCGTGTCAAACGTCTGCTTGAGCTTGGCGATATCGTAATCAAAGAGCTTGAAATAATCGGTGATTTCTTTTTCGCCGCCGACGCTGGGCATCAGGACAACTACGGTGCCGCCAGTTTCGCGAGCAATGCTATTGGGTGTCTTCAAATCGAAATAAGGCTCGACGACGATCACTTTCACGTTGTCGCGCTTCATCTGGCCAATCAGTTCCACGGTGTGCTGCGGGCTAGGGGGAATGCCGGGGCGGGGTTCGACGTAGCCAACCACGTTCAGGCCAAAGTGTTCCGCAAAGTTGGGCCAGGAGCGGTGGTAGGTGACGATTTTGCGTCCAGCGTATGGCTTCATCTGTGCCTGCCATTGCTGGTCCGATTGCTTGAGCTTTTGTTCGAACTCGGAATACCGCTGTGCGAAGTAACTGGCGTCGGCTGGGCGCATTTCGCTGAATTTGTCGGCGATAGCCTTGGCGATGCGCAAGCCATTTTCGGGATCGAGCCAGTAGTGCGGGTTGCCCTGCGGATGAACGTCTCCTTCCGCGCGGGTAACCGCGCCAGTCGGGATTTCCAAGATTTTCGCGAAGCGCGAGGCGTCGAAGTAGCCGGGCGCGCCGACCTGAATTTTGGGATTCGTAGATTGTGTGATCAGTGGCGGCAGCCAGCCGATTTCCAATTCCAGTCCGACCACGATTAACAGGTCCGCGCGCCGAAGCTTCAACAGAAAACTCGGCTTCGCCTCAACGAAATGGGGATCCTGATACCCCTTCGCTATGGATTCGACATCCACCTTGTCGCCGCCGATTTGTTGCGCCAGCGCAGCCAGGTCGGTGGTGGCGGTCATGACTTGCAACTTGCCGGCGGCGTTCGTGGGTGAAACACAAACGCAAAGCAAAAGAGCAAACGCGGTCAGAACCGATACAAAACGCGCAGACGATTTTGTGACTGACATACCGATCTCCTCTGAAAACTCAGAACGGATGGGCGCCGTGCGCGCCCATCACGAAAAGAAACTGAAACAGAAACTCGTTGGCGTTGTCGTAGCGCGAGGTGGCTGTCTCAAAGAGATGTCCGTAGCGATACTGGCCACGAATTTGGCTGAACTCACTAGGCCAGTACGTGAGAATACCCGAAAAGCCGGTGTCCGTGAGAGTTGCGTTATCTGCGCGACCGCTACGATCAAAACGCCCGCCCACGGTCCAGCGGCGGTTCAGGCGGTATTCCGCGTGGGTGTACATGCCAAAGGCATGCTGGGTTTGCAAAGCGTTCAGCGCCGAGAGCTGGTCGCGTGCGCTCCAGAAAAGTTCGGTGCGGAAGAGGAATGAATTGTAAATGGCTCGGCGCAGCGGCTTCCAGCGAAGTGTGGCGTCCGCACCGTAGAGATTGGTGAGGAAGGCCGAAGGATCGGAGGTAAGAGCGCCGGAGTTATTGTGGCCGCGCGCGTAAGAGAGGCCGAGATCAATGTTCGTGGATTCGTTCAGGTCGCGATAAGCGCGAAGGTGGCCGACGACGCTCAAATCCTGGCGCCGATTGGCCGTGAAGACGTCATCGGAATCGCCGCGGAATACCTGGGCGGTGCCTTCGGCAAACCAGTTTTTGGGGGCGGGTAGAAAGCGCGTTAAAGAGATGCCAGCGTCATCGATGCCATCTTCACCGCCGACGAGATTATTGGTGGCTAGCGGCCGATCGATGTACTGCAAAGCGTGGTTGTGAATGGTATTGACCTTGCCGAACTCCGCGCGCATCTTGCCGACCTTAAGAAGCAGTCCGGCGGGGAGCGAGGTAAATGTAATGTAGGCTTCCTCAACGTTGACGCCTTCTTCTCCAAAGGAGAGAAACGCATCGGCTCGTGCGTAAGGGTCGATGATGGCCTGCATTCCCACTTCAGATTCGTGCATCTCGAGGGATCTGCCTGGGGTGACATTGTTGTGTCCGGCGGCGCCTACAAAGTCGCCAATCAGGCTGATGTCGGGATTGAGCAGCTTGGCGTTGGACGTGGCTCCGCCATAGGTTTGCGTCTGCGCGACCTGAGGTGGCGGAGGCTCGACCGAAGCAGCGCTGGCACTGGGAGCGCTCGCAGCCGCAGCATCTTTGGGAGAAGGAGCAAGCGAGCCGGGTTCGATGCGGCTGCTGGCGAGCAAGAGGCGATCCGGTTGGCCGGGGCCTGGAGCTTTTGTCTGGTGAAGCGATTGCATCTCCGCCCGCAAAAGCGTGACTTGCTCCGTCAACGTTCGCACTTGTTCTTCAAGCACACGGATGCGCGAATCGGCTTGGGAGGATGCGTTGGCCGAATCAGGAGCCGGCTGCTGAGCGTAAAGTGGAACGGAAGCAGCGAGAACAGCTAGCAAGAACAAGCGTTTCATTTGACAGACCTCTTTTCACAAACTAAGCGAGAGTCGAAATCCCGTATACCGCCGCGTGCAATACTTGAATAGCGTTTCTGAAAACGAGCGGGGGCTAGAGAGCCGGGGGTGCGCGCGGTGAAGTCGAGCGGAAAACACCTTGTGCTGTCACAGCGGCGGAAAATGAATTGTTGGGACGACGTTGAAGAGGAAGGGAGCACAGGCGCGGGAGGGAAAGAAGGATCGCAAAACTGAGAAGCGAACAAACGGGACACCCGTGCGTCCTCAGCTGCCCCGAGTCCAGGTCGGACAGTAGGTGAAGCTGTGCTCCCAGAACCAACAGAAGGAGCACTAAGCCGATTCCGCGGCCAGTCGCGCGAGTTACAGCCATGTGCTTGTTAAAACTGAGCTTAGGCAAGAATCGTGGCCGGGTCAAGAAGGCAAAAGAGTTCGGCAATGCAACCGAACCGCGATTTGCCCCGTCAAAAAAAGGCAGGCGGGTTTATCCTAGCTGAAGATATGGCGGTCTTTTCTTTACCTTTGCGAGCGAAATCCTTCCGCAGCTGTGTCGCCGTTGCGGTTTGCTTGGCGCTCCTCTATTTCGCCGCAGGCGGCAACTTTCTGCACCAGCACGGGGCGGGACAGGATCCCGTTTGCCACGTCTGCCAGTCGCTGCATGCGCCAGCCCTGGCTACGGCTGGGCTCGCAGTGGCCGCGCCAGAAATTGCCGGATGGCACGATGCCCGTCCGATGCGAACAGCGGCGCCGAATGAAATCTCTCTCGATTATCCCGGCCGCGCCCCACCCATCGCGTAGCGTCTTGTTCTAAGTCTCCGTTTCGAGTTGTTGTTACTTCGCCTCGGTCGTCCCGAAGCGGCGCCGCTCCCTACAGCGGCTTTGTTCCACTCAAAGCACATCGCCCACGGGCCTTGGAGAAAATTTCATGTTCAAGAGTTTACGCAGCTTTGCAGCTATTGCTCTTGCATTTTTGGCGCTTCTTCTGAGTTTCACTTTGGTTGCGGGCTCGGTGTCGGCGCAGTCTTCCGGCACGATTGAAGGTACGGTGAAAGATCCCTCTGGAGCGGCCATTGCCGGCGCAAGCGTCCAGATTTCGAATCCGGTCAGCAAATACGAACGAACCGTGGCAACAGATGCCGAGGGCAAGTTTCGATTCGCCAACGTTCCATTCAATCCTTACCACGTCGCAGTTAAGGCCGACGGCTTCGCAGATTTTTCGCAGGATGCGGAAGTCCGTTCGCTGGTTACCGTAAGCCTGAACATTGCTCTGAAGGTGGCTGGTGCTAATACAACCGTGACGGTCGAAGGCGAAGGCAGCGACCTGGTTGAAACCGAGTCTACCTTCCACACTGACGTCGACAAAAACCTGATCGACCGGTTGCCGGTGGAAAGCGCGTCGTCTTCCTTTACCGCAATTACTACGATGGTTTCCCCCGGAGTAGCGGCCGATTCAAACGGCTTGATGCATGGGCTCGGCGATCACGCATCGAATTCGATTTCGCTTGATGGACAGCCCATTACCGATCAGTTCAGCAAGGTTTTTTCAAATCAGCTTCCGTCCGATGCAATTCAGTCCATGGAAATCATTTCTGGCGCGCCTCCGGCAGAGTATGGCGACAAGACCAGCCTGGTGATCAAAGCGACGACGCGTTCCGGCCTGGGTGTAACTAAGCCAACGGGAAGCATCTCCGCAAGCTACGGCAGCTTCGGGACCTCTACCGCCGGTTTCGATGTGGCAATCGGAGGCAGCAAGTGGGGCAACTTTGTCGCGGTAAACGGTCTGCAGTCGGGACGCTTTTTGGATCCGCCGGAATTTACCGCCATGCACGCAAAGGGCAATGAACAAAGTTTCTTTGACCGCGTTGATTTGCAGACGTCGGATAAGGACGCGCTGCGCCTGAATCTCTCCTATACGCGCTCGTGGTTCCAGACGCCAGATTCCTTCGACGCGCAGAACGCCACAGCCTGGAATGGCCTGGTCGTTCCTAACAATGGCCTCGGGCCGGACGGCTTGCCAGTTGGCCCGCAGGATCAACGCTCGAAAATTGGCAGCTTCAACATCGCGCCGAGCTGGACGCGAGTCGTCAGCGCCAACACCGTGCTCACCGCGGGTGCATTCGTCCGGCAGGATCAATACAACTACTACCCCAGCCGAAATCCGTTTGCCGACTTCACTCCCGATCTGCAAAGCGAAAGCGTCGCACAAAGCCGCCGCCTCACGAATGCCGGCGTCAGGGCAGACCTTTCCTATGTCAAAGGCATTCACAACATCAAAATCGGCGCCATCTACGATCAGACATTCCTCACCGAAAACGACCACTTCGGCATAGTGGACCCGACGTTCATGGGCTCGCTCACCGACAGCAATGGCGATCCCTGCGTGGACAGCTCCGGTACGCCGATCGCGGCGCCGTGCACTACGCTCGCGCCCTTCGATCTGACTACCGGTGGGAGCTATTACTTCTTCCGCGGGCACACCGACGTGAAAGAACTGGCTCTGTTTGCGCAGGACACTATCAGCTGGAAGAACTGGTCGTTCAACCTTGGTATACGCGGAGACATTTACCAGGGGATCACTCACGCGACGCAAGCCGAGCCGCGCTTAGGCATCGCCTACCACATCAAGCCCACTAACACCGTGCTGCGTGTTTCCTATGCGCGAACGCTGGAAACGCCGTTCAACGAGAATCTGATCCTGGCCAGCACGGGCTGCAACGACGTCGTTGTCAACGCCCTCATGTCTTCGTTGCAGGGCTATCCGTGCATTACAGATCCGCTCGCTCCCGGGTGGAGAAATGAATTTCACGCCGGGCTGCAGCAAGCGTTTGGGAAGCATCTGGTCGTCGACGCCGAATACATTTGGAAATACACGCACGGTGCTTACGACTTCAGCGTGCTCGGCAGCACACCGATCACATTCCCGATCGAATGGCAGCGCTCGAAAATTCCGGGATACGCCATTCGCGCCAGCGTGCCGGATTTTCACGGATTCACGGCGCTGGTGGTGATGTCCAGCGTGGCAGCCAGATTCTTCCAGCCGCAGCTAAGCGGCATCGGCACAACACCGACGGGACAGGGTGGAGATAGCGTCTTCCGTATCGACCACGATGAAGAATTCAACCAGACCACGCACTTGCAATATCAGCCCTGGAAGCGCGGCCCGTGGGTTGGCTTCAACTGGAGGTACGACAGCGGACTGGTAGCCGGAGCGGTTCCGTTCGGCGACGGCGTAAATCCCGTGGACGTTTCCGGGCTCACGCCCGATCAGCAGTTCCAGGCTGGGCTTTTCTGCGGCAGCGTGCACGCCACGCCCACCACTCCGATCAGTCCGACCGGTTTTTGCGACGCGTCATTGTTCGGTTCGACGCTGATCAACATTCCCACGGCGGGGACGGAAAACGACGACAAGAACCCGCCACGCATCGCGCCGCGCCACCTGTTCGATCTGGCGGTCGGCCACGACAATCTGTTCCGTGGCGACCGCTATCGCTGGAGCCTGCGGCTGACCGCCATCAACATCACCAACGAAAAAGCGCTGTACAACTTCCTTTCGACTTTTAGCGGAACCCACTACGTGACGCCGCGCTCGTATACGGCTGAGCTGGGCTTCCACTTCTAGCAGCTCCAAGTGGAGCGGTTTCCCGAAACTCTCGCGGACACCGACCCCGGTGCGCTGTGGGAGTGTGCCGATGGGCCGTTCCCGGCATCAAACTACCCTCGGGACATGTTCACTTGCTGGACAAAGACGCTCCGAGTGTCTTTATGCCGTACGCCGCCGGCGCGCGATAATTAGTAGTCATCTTTGAAGCCTGGAGATCATAGGTTTGATGCCTTTTTCGATTCGAAACACTCGCGCCGGTGCACCCGCATGGTTTACGCGGTTGCTGTTTGCTAGTTGCTTCCTCTTGATCGCTTTCGCGACGAGAGCTCAGACAGCTCCTGCTGGCCAGGAAAAATCGCCGGGAGGGACCATCCTGGGCACCCTTTCGACCGGACAGGCGGACTCCTCAGGGGGGCTGGCCGGCATTACAGTGCAGCTGAAAGCGAACCCTCCCGGCGATGTCGCGCTGACTGCGGATACCGACGACTCAGGCCACTTTGAATTCAAGGATTTGAAGCCTGGTTCGTACACGATCTCTGTCAACCAGTCAGGATTCAAGCCTTTCAGCAAGTCGCTGACGCTTGGCACCGGCGAGACGGCAACGCTCGACGGCCGTCTGCAGATCATGACGGTTGCTGAGCAAGTCGAGGTAACCGAAACCAATCAGACCATTGCCACTGAGGACGCCTCTATGCCCAGTGTGTCTCTCAGTCAGCGCCAGTTGATTTCACTCCCGACGGCGCAAGAGAAGATCCGCGAAGTGCTGCCGGTAACCCCGGGCGTAGTGAAAACGCTGGATGGAAAACTGGACTTTAAGGGTTCCGACGAGAATCACAGCCTGCTACTCGTGAATTCCGCTCGGACTACCGACCCAGTGAGCGGCAGTTTCGCCGTTCCTGTTCCAACTGACGCGGTGCAATCTTTCAACATCTACAAGACACCTTACAACGCCGGCTTGGGGAACTTCACCGGAGGACTGGTCGAAGTGGAAACAAAGCCGCCCGATGACGGATGGAACTACCGCATCAAGAGCTTCATTCCTTCGGTGCTTGGCAAGAACGGCAGCATGATCGGGCTGCAGGAAGCGACTCCTGGTGTCGATTTCAATGCTCCGCTGATCAAGCACAAGCTTTTGTTCTCGGAAATTTTCCAGTACGACATGAAAAAGCGCACGGTGCGGGGCTTGCCCTGGCCGTACGACATCAGCAAGAAGCAGGGCTTCAGCACGTTTTCGACGCTGGAGGCGATTCTTTCTGACAATCACTTGCTGACGCTGACGGTGAACGCCTACCCATTGCGCGTGCAACACGCCGACATCAATGCATTGGTCCCTCAACCTGCGTCGAATGATTTGAACCAGAAGGGCATAACGGTTGGTTTGACCGATCGCTATCAGTTCGAGTCGAGAGCCATCTTCAGTACGATTGCGCAGTACACGCGGTTTGACAGCAACGCGCATGGGCAAGGCCTCGCGGACATGCTGATCGACCCGGAAGGCTATGGCGGGAACTACTTCAATCAGTGGTCGCGCAGAGGCAAAGAGTTCCAGATCGTCTCCGCGTACCAATTTGCTCAGAGGGACTGGTGGGGTCACCACGAGATTCACGCCGGAATTGATGTGGACCATCGTTCTTACACCGGGACGAGTAATTCAAATCCGGTACAAGTCCTTCGCGAGGACGGAACGCTGGCCGAGCAGATTGACTTTCTGCCGGCAACGATTCAGGACGCGTCGGACACCGCAGTCGCGGAGTTTGTTCAGGACCATTGGGTTATGAATTCTCATTGGGCTGCGGACTTGGGCATGCGGATTTCCAGTGAGACCAATGGATGGTCCGCCGCAGTGGCGCCACGCGCTGGTTTGGCTTACTCCCCTGGAGATTCCGGGAAAACGGTGATCCGGGCAGGTGCAGGACTGTTTTACAGCTTGTTGCCTCTTCTGGCGGGCGACTTTGCGGCGAATCCTACCCGCGTAGTCACTTCATTCGACACGGGTGGATTGCCGGTCGGGCTGCCCGTGAGTTACACCAACGCCTATGTGGGAACACTGGATCCACGATTGGCTACCGCACTTCCTACTGAGACCGACACGACACCGCGGAATTTCACGTGGAACATCGGGCTGGAGCAGCAGTTGCACAAGAATTGGTTCCTGCGCGTCGGCTATCTCGAAAGCCATTCGTCTTATCTATTCACGGTAGAGCCATTTACGTCTCAGACTGGTGGGCAGTCCTTCCTCGGGCTTGCCAACACCGGTTCGTCTCTCTACCGAGAACTGGAAAGCACGGTTCACTTCACGATTCGAGGAAATCACGAGCTGAATGTTTCTTATGTTCGAAGCCAGACCCGCGGGTCACTCAACAATCTTTCCAGTGTTTTCATTCCCTTCGAACAGCCCGTAATTCGCCAGGACGTCTATGGGATTCTTCCCTACGACGTGCCGAATCGAGTAGTGGCCTGGGGCATCTTCTCCATGCCCAAGAAAATCAAGTTCAGCCCGATCGCGGACGTGCATTCCGGCCAGGCGTATTCGAATATCGACACCCTGCAAAACTATGTCGGCACGCCTAACGGGCAGCGCTTTGCCAGATATTTAACACTCGATGTGAAAGTCTACCGGCTATTCCAAGTTCCTTTTCTGGGTAACAGCAAGGGTAAGAGCCACCACGTGCGGCTCGGCTTCTACTCCCTCAATCTAACCAATCACGGCAATTACAACGCGGTTTACAACAACGTGACTGCGCCAAACTTTGGGCAATTCGCCGGTTTTCTTGACCGGCGCTACGGTGCTGTCATCGACTTCGTCGACTAGACCCACTTCTATTCCCCGGACCATCGGCGTCGCGCGCTGTTCCGGTTTGGCTCGACGACTTCGCAAGATTTACAATGAGAGGGGAGCGGTACTTCGAGGCAGGTGAGAGTGCGAAAGCCGTTTGAACCGTAATGAATCTCTGGGGTGCTGCGGACAGACAGCCTGTGTGCACGGCCTGTCCCGTTGGCG
>Ga0075434_100005305_pt1 | contig 11723 bp, 7 predicted proteins | sample RhiMethybrSRZTD3_FD_75298 | JGI IMG/M metagenome (GOLD analysis project Ga0075434, IMG submission 75298) | Populus rhizosphere microbial communities from Tennessee, USA - Rhizosphere MetaG P. TD hybrid SRZTD3 | ecosystem: Host-associated > Plants > Roots > Rhizosphere > Soil | place: USA... | reverse complement strand
CACTCGAGCGCCAGCTGGCGCATGGCCCAGTCGACGTGCGTCAGCGCAACGATCGGCCGCCGCGGCCGCAGGCGCGCAACCGCGTTCGCCGTCCGGCCGGTGAAGGTCGGCACGAGGATCGCCTTCGACTGCAGCGCCTCGGCGAGATCGCAGGCCGCGTTCGACATCGCCTGGCCGATGGTCGGGTTCTCGTGCGCCTCGGGCAGCTCGTGGCGATAGTCGAGGCTCGGCTCGACCGCCCGCGCGATCCGGTCCATGTACGCGACCGCCTCGACCGGGTACTCCCCGACAGCGGTCTCGCCCGAGAGCATCACGGCGGACGTCCCGTCGAGGATGGCGTTCGCGACGTCGCTCGCCTCGGCCCGCGTCGGCTCGGGCGAGTGCACCATCGTCTCGAGCATCTGGGTCGCCGTGATCACGGGCTTCCCGCGCTCGAGCGCCTTGTGGATGATCCGCTTCTGGACGAGCGGCACGAGCGCCGGCCCGATCTCGACGCCGAGGTCGCCGCGCGCGACCATCACCACGTCGGTCTCGGCGAGCACCTCGTCGAGGACGTCGACCGCCTCCGACTTCTCGATCTTGGCGATCACGTGCGCATGCGAGCCCGCCTGCGTGAGCAGTGCGCGCAGGTCGCGGACGTCGGCCGGCGAGCGGATGAAGGAGAGCGCGACGAAGTCCACGCCGGTCTCGACGGCCCAGTCGAGGTCGGCGACGTCCTTGCGGGTGAGCGAGGGAATCGGCACCGGCACGCCCGGCAGGTTCACGCCCTTGTGCGAGCTCACGAGCCCGCCGACCACGACCGCGCAGGTCGCGCGGCCGCCCTCGACCTCGTCGACGCGCAGTCGCACGAGCCCGTCGTCGATCAGCACCTCGTGCCCCGCTTCGAGCACGTCCCCGATAACCGCGGGGGCAATAGGCAGCTCGCCGTCGGACGCAGCCTCCTCCGCGCAGACCCTGATGTGGTCGCCGGTACGGAGGACGACCGGCTCCGATAGCTCGCCGATGCGCAGCTTCGGCCCCTGCAGGTCGGCGATGAGCGCGACCGGGCGCCCGGCCTCGGCGGCGATCTCCCGCACAAGCCAGGCCCGCTGGGAGTGATCCTCATGGGTGCCGTGCGAGAGGTTGAAGCGGACGGCGTCGACGCCCGCCTCGATCAGCGCGCGCAGGCGCTCGCGCGAGTCGGAGGCCGGCCCGAGCGTCGCCACGATCTTCGTTCTGCGGCCGATCGCCATACCTCTCTCAGGGTACTAGCGGCGTAGGCGCGGAAAGGCCCCCCAGCCGGGGTACACCGCCCTGTCACCGAGCTCCTCCTCGATCCGGAGCAGCTGGTTGTACTTCGCCACGCGGTCGCTCCTCGCGGGCGCACCCGTCTTGATCTGGCCGGTGCCGAGCGCGACCGCGAGGTCCGCGATCGTCGCGTCCTCGGTCTCGCCCGACCGATGCGACATCACTGCGGTGTAGCCGTTCTCGTGCGCGAGCCGCACGGCCTCGATCGTCTCAGTCAGGGTCCCGATCTGGTTGACCTTGATCAGGATCGAGTTGGCGACTCCGCGCTCGATCCCAAGCCGCAGCCGCTCCGGATTCGTGACGAAGATGTCGTCGCCGACCAGCTGAAGACGGTCGCCGAGTTGCTCGGTCGTGGCACGCCAGCCGTCCCAGTCGTCCTCGGCGTTGCCGTCCTCGAGCGAGGCGAGCGGGAAACGCGCGGCAAGGTCGCCGTAGAAGCCGGCCATCTCCTCCGGGGCGAGCTCGCGTCCCTCGAAGCGATAGCGGCCGTCGGAGAAGAACTCGCTCGAGGCGGGGTCGAGAGCGATCGCCACGCGGTCGCGATGGCCCGCCCGCTCGGCGGCGTCGAGGATCGCCTCGATGGCGATCTCGCTCGACTCGAGGTCGGGCGCGAAGCCGCCCTCGTCGCCGACACCGGTCGAGAGGCCGCGCTCCACGAGCAGCTTCTTCAGCTCGTGGTACGTCTCGGCCGCGATCCGCAAGCCCTCCGAGAAACCGTCCGCTCCCGCTGGGACGAGCATGAACTCCTGCAGATCTATCGAGTTGTCGGCGTGGACGCCGCCGTTGATGACGTTGAGCATCGGTACCGGCAGCGTCGTCGCGCCCTCGCCGCCCAGGTGGCGAAAAAGCGCGACGCCGGAGTCAGTCGCCGCAGCCTTCGCGCTCGCGAGCGAGACGCCAAGGACTGCGTTCGCGCCGAGGCGGCCCTTGTTCGGCGTCCCATCGAGCTCGATCAGACGCCGGTCGACCGCTACCTGATCCGAGGCGTCGAGCCCGGCCAACGCGGCCGCGATCTCATCGTTGACGTTCGCAACGGCGGTGGAGACGCCCTTCCCGTTCCACGCACTTCCCCCGTCCCGGAGCTCGACCGCCTCATGGACGCCGGTGGAGGCGCCGGACGGGACGATCGCTCTCCCCCGTCCACCGGCGACCACCTCGACCTCGACAGTCGGGTTGCCGCGGGAGTCGAGGACCTGACGGGCGTGGACCTCGGTGATCGCGCTCACTCCTTCTCCTTGGCCTGGTCGAAATACGCGTCCTGGGCCTCGAGTGGCAGCTCACTCCAGTTCTCGCCTTTCTCCGCTGCAAGCTCCTCGGCCACCTCGACACGGCGACGGAAGCGCTGGGCCGCCCGCCGTACCTCGAGCTCCGGATCGACCTCGAGCCTGCGCGCGACGTTCACGGCGGCGAAGAGGACATCGCCGAGCTCGTCACCAGACGGCTCCTCCTGCAGCTCGCGCAGCTCGTCGGCGAGGTCGGCGAGCGCACCGGCGAGATTCGGGTACTCGAAGCCGACCGACTTCGCGCGCTGCTGGATTTTGCGCGCGTAGAGCAGCCCCGGCAGCCCTTCCGCGACGTCGTGGAAGATGCCTTCGCGCCCCTCCTGCTCCCGCTTGATGCGCTCCCAGTTCGAGCGCACCCGCTCGGCAGTTCGCGCCTCGACGTCGCCGAAGACGTGCGGATGCCGGCGCACGAGCTTCTCGTGGACGCCACGGGCCACCTGCGCCAAGTCGCCGGCTCCTCGCTCCTCGAGCAAGAGTGCGAGGAAGTAGACCTGGAAGAGGAGGTCGCCGAGCTCGTCGAGCAGCTTCTCGTCGTCGCCGGCGAGGGCGGCGTCCGCGACCTCGTAGGACTCCTCGACCGTGTGCGGGACGATCGTCGCCGCAGTCTGCTCGCGATCCCAGGGGCAGTCGCGGCGCAGGCGCTCCGTCAGGCGTTGCAGCTCGAGAAGGGCCTCCTCCAAGCTTTCGCTGGAAGCGGCGGCGGCAGAGCCGCCGACGCCCGGCGTTGACTTCCCGCCTTCGGCGGCCGGCACGCTAACCGGTCGTCGTCGGCGCGGGCGCCGTCGGCGTCGTGGTCGTCGCCGGCGCGTAGCCCGTCTGGTACGTCACCTTGCCCTTGAAGTCCTTCGCCATGTTCGCGAGCCACGCCTGCCACGCCGTCTGCTTCTGCTGCCCCGCGAGGTTCGTCTCGATCGACGACTTCACCTCCGCGAAGGTCTGGTTGTGCCCCGGCTTGACGTCGGCCAACGCCTGGATGATGTGCCATCCATCGACGCTGTGCACCGGCTGCGAGATCTCGTTCGTCTTGAGCGAGAATGCGGCCTTGTCGAACGGCGGCACGGTCTGGAAGCACGCTCCAAGAGTTCCACCGTGGGCGGCGCAGAGCTTGCCGCCGTGGGCCGCCGAGCCCGGGTCTTTCGAATACTTCTTCGCCAGGGCCGCGAAGCTCGCGCCGTTCTTGAGCTTCGTCTCGATCGTCTCGGCGAGGCTCTTGCTGTTGACAAGGATGTGCCGGACCTCGCGCGTCTTCGGCGTGACGTACGTCGACTTGTTCGCGTTGTAGAACTTCTGCGCGGCGGCGTCCGACACCTTGACGTCCGACGTCACCTTGGCCTGCAGCTTCTGGCCGAGCAGGTTCGGCCGCAGCTCGTACTGCTCGAGCTCGGACAGGGTGATGTCGTCCTTCTTCAAGGCGTCCTCGAACTTCTTGTCGTCGCCCTGGTAGTACGTCTTCTTGATCTGCTCGACCTGCTTGTCGATGTCCTTCTGCGTTACCGTCACGCCGAGCTTCTTTGCTTCCTGCGTCAGCTCCTCCTGCTGCACCAGGAAGGTGACGGCCGAGTCGCGGAGCGACGAGTAGGTCGGAGTGCCGACCTTCGGGCAGGCCTGTCCCTGAGCCTTGTAACGCGCGCAGGCGACGCTCAGCAGCGCGGTGAAGCTCGTCTTCGAGATCGGTGTCCCGTCGACTTGGGCGATCGCGTCAGCGGGCACCGGGCCGGAGCTGCCGCCTCCACCACACGCGGCGAGCACGCCGACGAGCAGGAGTGCAGACAAGAGCAGGAAGGGCAGGCGAGTCTTCATTTCCATCCAGTGAGGTCGATGTTCCGGGAGGCGCCGTCGCGGCGAAAGGCGGCCTCAGGCCGCTCGGCGCGCGTCCAAGATAGCATCGACAAGGTCGACGGCCTGGGCGATTTCCTCCTGCCCCCGCATACTTACCTCCTGCTTAGACGAGACGTAAACGGCCGTTTTCGCGCGGTCGCGGAGCTCGCGCAACTCACCCGAGCCGAGCACCAGCCGGCCCACCGTCGCCCTCCCGCTCTGGAACACGAGGTAGTCGGCGCCGAGCAGCGCGATCTTGATCTTCGCTTCCTGGATCCGGAAGAGGTTCTGGACGGGCTCCGGCAGGGGCCCGTAGCGGTCCTCGAGGGCGGCTTGTAGCTCGCGCAGCTCGTCTTCCGTCTCCGCGAGCGCGAGCCGGCGGTGGACGTCGATGCGGAGCGCCTCGGAATCGACGTACGTGGCGGGGACGTAGGCGTCGACGCGCGCATCGACCCGCACCGGCCGCGCGGCGATCCGCTTCTGGCCCTGCAGCTCGGCGACCGCCTCGTTCAGGAGCTCGACGTAGAGCTCGAAGCCGACGGCGGCGACATGGCCGGACTGCTCCGCGCCAAGCAGCTCCCCGGCGCCGCGGATCTCGAGGTCGCGCATCGCGATCGCGAACCCGGCGCCGAGCTCGGTGTGGTCGGCGAGCGTCGCGAGCCGTGCCCGCGCCTCGGGAGTCAGCTCCCGTGCGTCGGGATAGAAGAGGTACGCGAACGAGGTCGCGTCGGAGCGGCCGACCCGGCCGCGGATCTGGTAGAGCTGGGCGAGGCCGAGCATGTCGGCGCGCTCGACGATCAGTGTGTTCGCTTGCGGGATGTCGATCCCCGACTCGATGATCGTGGTGGAGACGAGCACGTCGGCGTCCCCGCGCAGGAAGGAGTGCATCCGCTCCTCCAGCTCCTTCTCGCGCATCTGGCCGTGAGCGACGAGGAAGCGGAGCCCCGGGCAGAGCTGCTGCAGCTGCGCCGCGCGCTCCTCGATCGTCTCGACGCGGTTGTGGAGGAAGAACGCCTGCCCCTCCCGGCCCCCCTCGCGCTCGAGCGCGAGCTTCACGAGCTCCTCGTCGTACTCGCCCACGGTCGTCCGGATCGGCCGGCGGCCTTCCGGCGGCGTCTCGATGATCGAGATGTCGCGCATTCCCGCCAGCGAGAGGTGCAGGGTGCGCGGGATCGGCGTCGCGCTCAGCGTGAGCACGTCCACCTCGAGCCTCAGTGACTTGAGCAGCTCCTTCTGCGCGACGCCGAACCGCTGCTCCTCGTCGAGGATCACGAGCCCGAGCTCCTTCGGGATCACGTCGCGGCTGAGGACCCGGTGCGTGCCGACGAGGACGTCGACCTTGCCCGCGGTGAAGTCGGCGAGGATCCTCTTCGTCTCCTTCGGCGGCACGAACCGCGAGACCATCTCGACGCGCACGGGGAAGTCGCGGAAGCGCTCGCGGAACGTGTTGAAGTGCTGCTCGGTGAGGATGGTCGTGGGCGCGAGCAGCAGAACCTGGCGGCCGTTGACGGCGACGGCGAACGCGGCTCGCACGGCAACCTCGGTCTTGCCGAAGCCGACGTCGCCGCAGACGAGCCGATCCATCGGCCGCGGCGCCTCGAGGTCTTCCTTGACCGCCTCGATCGCTGCCTCCTGATCCGGCGTCTCGCGATAAGGGAAGCTCGCCTCGAGCTGCGGCAGCCACTCGCTCGAGAGGTCGAACGCGACGCCCTCGCGGGTCTGGCGCTGCGCGTACAGCTGGATCAGGTCGCCGGCGAGCTCACGGACGGACTCGCGCGCCCGCGACTTGAGCGTCTGCCAGGCCTTGCCGCCGAGCTTCGAGAGTGCAGGCGCCGAGGCGTCGGCACCGACGTAGCGCGAGACCTTGCCGAGCTGCTCGTGCGGGACGTAGAGGCGGTCCTCGCCGCGGAAGGCGAGCAGGAGGTAGTCGCGCGTGATGCCGGCGACCGTGTTCGTCTCGAACCCGAGGAGGCGGCCGACGCCGTGATCCTCGTGCACGACGTAGTCGCCGGTGCGGAGGTCGGCGAACGACTGCAATGCGCGTCCGCCGAGGCGGCGCTCACGCGGCACCCGGCGGCGAAAGACCTGGTGATCGGGGAGGAGGACGAGGCCGAGCTCACGCCAGACAAAGCCGCGGCGGGCGGGGGCGACCGCGAAGAGGAGCTCCGGCTCCTCCGGCAGCTCGTCTCCAGGCTCCAGCACGCGCGCCTCCACGCGGCGCAGGAGGTTCTGAGTGCGAAGCGCCTCACCGCGATGCGGGAAAGCGACGACGACGCGCTGGCCCGAGCGCAGGAGCGCCGCTAGCTCGCTCTCGGCCTCGGCGAGGCCGCGGGCGGCGATCGCGGGCCGCTGCGCCTCGAAGGCGAACGGCTGGGACTGTGGGAACGGATCGAGCTCCGTCGAGCCGGCCAGGGAGGGCGGTGCGAGGACAGCGTCCTCCTCCCAGACCCGGCGCACGTCGTCCGGCTGGAAGACGAGGTCCGGCGGTCGCCCGAGCGGGGGCACGAGGTCGTCCGGAACCGCGGGCGCGACCGACTCCTCATCCTCCTCCGCAAGTAACAAACTGTTACTAAGTTCGACAGTGTCCGTTCGGCGCTCGGCCGCCGGGTACAGCGTCGCCTCGGCGACCGGATGGAGCGCGCGCTGCGTGAAGGGCGAGAACGCGCGCACCGACTCGATCTCGTCGCCGAAGAACTCGACCCGGAACGGCTCGCGGCCGGTCGTCGGGAAGACGTCGACGATGCCTCCCCGCACGGCGAAATGACCGCGATCATCCACCCGCTCCACACGCTCGTAGCCCGCAAGCGCAAGCGACTCCGCCAGCCCTTCGACGCCGGACTCGAGTCCCGCCCGCAGCTCGATCGGGTCCGGGCGAGCCTCCGCCGGCGGCAGCCCTTCCGCGAGCGCCCTCGCCGAGGCGCAGACAAGCCCGCCGCGCGCCAGCACGTGGAGCGCGCGCGCCCGCTCGCCGACGAGGTGCGGCGGGGGCGTCAGCCCCGACTCCGACGTGACGCCTCGGCTCGGCAGCAGGCCGACCGCCTCGTCGCCGAGGAACCAGGCCGCGCTCTCGGCGGCGTCGCGCGCGTCCGCATCCTCAGGCACGAGCACGACGAGGTCACGCTCGAGCCGTTCGTGCAGCGTCGCGAGCAGAAGCGGCAGTGCCGACTCCGACACACGCGCTCGCGTCGGGAGCGCTTCCGCGAGCTCGCCGAGGCGCTCGTCCTCGACGAGCTCCCGAACGAATGCGTGCAGTACCGGACGGTCCATGACGAAGGGCGGAACCGGCGGGTTCCGCGATCTTCGATGGTAACGAGCCGCCTCGAGGCGACGCTTAGCCTCGCCGCGACGCTCTTACCCCTCTAGCGCAGGGTCTCGCCGCCGCTCCTCGCGGATGAACAGGGCGCGCCGCGTCCAGTGCGGCAGCCACCAGTTGGCGTCCCCGAGCAGGCGCATCAAGGCAGGCACGAGCAAAGCCCGGATCACCGTCGCGTCGAAGATGATCCCGGCCGCGAGCCCCACACCGAACACCTTGATCTCGTAGCCCGGGCTCGACGAGAGGACCAGGAACGCGAACATCAGGATCAGGGCCGCGCTCGTGACGAGCTTGCCCGTCCGAGCGAGGCCGAGCTCGATCGCGCGGTTCGTCGAGTGCGTCTCGTCGTAGGCCTCTCGCATGCGCGTCAGCATGAAGACCTCGTAGTCCATCGAGAGCCCATACAAGAACGCGAAGATCATGAGCGGGATCCAGGCGGTGACAGCCCCGGTGGCGTGGATGTTCCAGAGAGACGAGCCGTGACCCTTCTGGAAGACGAAGACGATGATCCCGTACGCAGCGCCGAGCGAGATGAGGTTGAGGATCGCGGCCTTGACCGCCAGCACGATCGACCGGAACGCACGCGTCAACAGGACGAGCGTCAGCACCAGGACGAACGCGAGCACGTAGGCAAAGTTCCCGTACACGGCGTGCACGAAGTCGCGGTCGACGGCCGGCACCCCGCCGAGCGTGCCGCTCGTTCCGTTCAGCGTGCTGTTGACGCGGTCGATCACTCCCTGGATCCCGGGCGCCGCGCCATCGACGGCGGGGAAGGCTTCGACGAGCGTGTCTTGGCCGTGGTGCCAGCCGGGACCGGGCGGCACGGTCGCGCCGACGATTCCGGGCACTGCGCGCTCCTTTGCCGCGACGGCCTGCGCGTTGCCGCCATCCTCCACCAGTGTCACGAACGGCTTCATCACCCCGGGCGAGAAGCCGGCATTCGCAAGCAGCGCGCGTCCCGCGATGGCCGTGCCGCTGCCCGGGAAGTTCCTCAGCTGCGACTCGTTCGGGTTGAGCTGGACGCCGTACCCGATCAGGACCGCGACGATGGTGAGCCCGACCGCTGCCACGGGCCACGGCCTGCGCAGGACGAAGCGCGCCCAGCGTCCCCACGCGCCATCCTCAGGATGGCCCTGGTCGACGAGCCGCTTCGGCAAGAGCCGCACGCTGTTGATCCGCTCGCCCAGCACGGCGAGCATCGCCGGCATCAGCGTGATCGCGGCGAGCACGGAGACCGCAGGGATCAGCATCCCGCCGATGCCGATCGAGCGGATGAACGGCAGCGGCAGGATCACCATCGACAGCAGACCGACGGCGACGGTCGAGCCCGAGACGATGACCGAGCGGCCGGCGTGCGTCATCGTCTCCACGAGCGCCGTCTCGACGTCCTCACCCTCCCGCAGCTCGTCGCGGAAGCGGAAGATCATCAGCAGCGCATAGTCGATCGCGACGCCCAGCCCGACGAGCGCGATCAGGTACTGAACGATGATCGAGACGTTCGTGATGTAGGTGAGCGCCCAGACGAGCGTGAACGTGTTCAGGATCGCGCCCACCGCGACCGCGACCGGCATCAGGACCGCGGGCAGCGTGCCGAAGACGAAGAGGAGGATCACGATCGCACCCAGGCCTCCGATCAGGGCTTCCACGAGCACATTGCCGTTGCCGCCGCCCTCGGAGCTCGCCTCCTCGAGTGGGTCGTGTCCGGTGACCTCGACCTGGACCCCTGAGGGCAACCCACGCTCGGCGGCCGCGCGAATGTCCTTGGCGCCGCTCGTCGTCGAGAACGTCGACGGACCAGGCGGGTAGACCTCTTCGAAGGTCGTATGCCGGTTCTTCGAGACGTACATGAGGTCGTGCGTCGAGAAGTACGAGCTGGTCCGGGCGCCGGGCACCGCCGCAGCCGCCCGCTGCATCGCGGCTTCAATCGCGCCACTTTTCGTCGCGTCACCGGTCGTGTGGAAGACGACGACGTCCGGCGGCCGGATCCCGGTTCCGAACGTCTTCAGCGTGCGCTGGTTCGCCTCGTAGGCGGACTTACCCGGGATCGAGAAGCTCTGGTACCACCGCTTCGAGACCTGGCTCGCGGAGAACGCGCCGAAGAGCGTGAGCGCGACCCAGGCGAAGATGACCTTCCGCCGGTGACGCGAGACGACGTGTGCAAGACGAGCCAGCATGGTTCTCCTTCCGAGGGTAGACACGACTGGAGACTCCACGCCGCACCCGAATTCGTCGGTCAGCTTGCGGCTCTAGCGCCGGTTCACCTGAATCTGCGCGCGCTCGACACCCTCGGCATCGAGGGTCTCGACCGCGTCTGCGGCGCGCGCGACAAGCCCTTCTGCGTCCTCGTGCGGCTCGAAGTTCGCAAGCACCCAGTCCGCGAGCGGCCGCGAGTCGCCGCGCTCCGGCCGGCCGACGCCGACGCGAAGCCGCAGGAACTCCTGCGTCTTCAGGTGCTGCGCAATCGACCGCAAGCCGTTGTGACCCGCAAGGCCGCCCCCCAGCCTGAGCTGAAGCCGCCCGAGCTCGAGGTCACTCTCGTCGTGCACGACGAGGACGGCGTCGGGATCGACCTTGAAGAAGGACGCAGCCGCACCGACCGAGCGACCCGACTCGTTCATGTACGTCTCGGGCTTCAGGAGTGCGAGCTTGTGGCCGTCGAGCCTGATCTCCGCGATCCGCCCCGAGAACTTCGAACGCCACGAGCCGCCGTGCCGGCGCGCGAGCTCGTCGACGACCATCGCGCCGACATTGTGGCGATTGCGCTCGTACTCACGGCCAGGATTGCCCAGCCCGACGACGAGCAGGTCGAGCGACGAACCTGAGCGGCGCGGCCAGAGGCGCACCGGAGGAACCTAGCTCTCTTCGGTGCCCTCGTCGCCGGAGGCCTCTGCCTCCGGCTCGGCTGCACCCTCGGCAGCCTCGCCTTCGGCCCCCTCCTCGCCCTCGGCCAGCTCGGCCTCGGCCTCGAGCGCGGCGAGCTCCTCCTCGGTGGGCTCGGGCTCGACGACCTTCGTCGGCGCGGTGACCGTGGCGACGACCATCTCGGGATCGTCGAGGAGCGTGACGCCTTCAGGCGCGGTGAGGTCGGAGATGCGGAGCGTGGCGCCGATGTCCATGCCCGAGACGTCGAGATCGAGATGCTCCGGCACCTCGAGCGGCAGCGCCTCGACCGTCACCTCGCGGAGCGGCTGGGAGAGGACGCCGCCCTCGCGCACGCCCGGCGCGTCCTCGCCGCCGTGAAGCTCGACTGAGACAGAGGCCTGGATCGCCTTGTCGAGCCGCACCTCGTGCAGGTCGACGTGCGTGATTCCGCCCCGCACGGGGTGGACCTGGTACTCCTTGAGAATCGACGCGTGCGTCTCTCCTTTGCCGTCGATCTCGACGTCGAGGATCGAGTGCAGGCCGGCCGCACCGGTGAGCGCACGCCGGAGTTCGCGCTCGGCAATGCAGATCGCGACCGGCTCGCCGTTGCCGTAGAGGACGCCCGGCACGAGCCCCTCCTTGCGCATACGGCGCGACTCGGCCGAACCGAGCCTCTCGCGCTGCGCGACCACCAGTTTCGTCCGTTCTCCGGCCATTCCGGCGGGGGAGTGTAGCCGAGAGCCGCTTCGATACCGTCCTCTACATGGACTTCGAGAGCCTCCTCGCGGGCTGGGAGGGCGAGCACGCGGTCGTCCGTCACGACGCCGAGAGCGGCGCCTGGTTGTTCGTGTGCGTCCACTCCACCGCGCTCGGCCCGGCCGGCGGTGGCACGCGCATGCGCGTCTACCCCGCTCCGGCCGACGGGCTCGCGGACGCGATGCGCCTCTCGGGAGCAATGACGTGGAAGATGGCCGGCGCCGCGATGCCGCGCGGCGGCGGCAAGGCCGTGCTCGCCGTACCCGAGCTTCCCACCGGCGAGTCGCGCAAGCGCCTCCTCCGGCGCTACGGCGAACTCGTCGCCTCGCTCGGCGGCACCTACCGCACCGCCGGCGACATGAACATCTCGCCCGAGGATCTCGACGTCGTCGCCGAGACGTGCC
>Ga0075434_100005304_pt1 | contig 11724 bp, 11 predicted proteins | sample RhiMethybrSRZTD3_FD_75298 | JGI IMG/M metagenome (GOLD analysis project Ga0075434, IMG submission 75298) | Populus rhizosphere microbial communities from Tennessee, USA - Rhizosphere MetaG P. TD hybrid SRZTD3 | ecosystem: Host-associated > Plants > Roots > Rhizosphere > Soil | place: USA... | reverse complement strand
GTCGTGGCTCTTATCGAAGATGAAGCAACGGTCAAACGCTTCTACAAAACGGATCGCGGCATCACGCTCAAGGCCGAAAACCCAAAATTTCAACCAATCGAAATTGAAAGGAGCGAAGGCACGTCGTTCAGATTGATCGGCCGCGTGATGGGCGTACTTCGCGTTATGAAGAAATGATCACCGCAACTGAAACAGGACAACTGATCGTTTACGTCACCGACGAACTCATTGACGATGCGGCATTGTCGTCAGCGATGGGCATGATTTCCGGCGAGGCCGTCATCATCGATACGTCGCGCATGCAAAACTGTTCCGACCTGGCGCACGCCATAGCGGCCCAGACGCCGGACAAGAACATCATCATTTCCGACCTGCTCGAATCCTTTTACGACACATCGATACTGACTAGAGAAGCGGCCCAGATCCTGGGAAAAGTAAAGGCGACGCTCCAGACTTTGGCTGAAGAGGGATCGCAGATTGTGGTGCTGTGCCGGCGGCGGGCTGAAGACCTCGGAACGCGGTCTCACTTCATCGCATCGCTCTGCGCTTCGGCCGACAGAGTTTACTTTCGCAAAAGTACGTAGACCGCGCCACCGCCCCCGTCACAGCGTCGCGCCGACGTATAAGCAATCACGTGGCGGCCGAGGCGACGCGTGCACAACCATCGCTGAATATTCTCCTTGAGAACCGGATGATGTTTGTGTGAGTGGCGGCCGCGCCCATGGATTACGCGCACGCACGTGAAGCCGGCACGCACGGATTGCAGCAGAAATTCATCCAGTACGAAACGTGCTTCCTGAAGATTCAGTCCGTGCAGATCGAGGTGCGCCTGGACGGAGAATTTCCCGGAACGGAGATCATCCAGATACAGGCGTCCATGAGGGTGAACCGAGCCTTCGATGTACTCCGCCGTCTGTTCAATCTCTACATTTCCCCTGCGCACGAACTCTTCGAGCGCGCGCAAGGCGTCTTGTTCGTCATCCTGAGCCTGGATCTCCATCGGTGGACGGTTATGAAGGGGCACCGCACTCCATCCCAGCGACTTCACGTCACGCATCGCGAAGGCAAACAACTCTTCGTCGGGAAGATCGTCGGGAAGCAGTTCCATCGGGGTCTGAGTGGGCTTGGGCTCATCCACAACGGGATCCGCGGAGAGGCGAATTCGGCCTTGCTTGACCCAGTCTTCCAGAATCGCAAACGGCTTATTCATGATTTCCCGCCCATTCGACGACCTTAGACTCTATCTGAACCGATTCGTGATCGGCATCCGCCGATCCCGTCCAAATGCCCGCGGCGTAATCTTCACACCGGGCGCAGCCTGCCGTCTCTTGTACTCGCTCGTATCCACGAGGCGAACCACCCGACGGATGAGTATTTCGTCGAAGCCCATCTCGAGGATTTCGGCAAAGCTTCGGTCTTCCTCCACATACGCCTTCAGAATCGGATCCAGTACCTCATACGGCGGAAGCGAATCGGTATCCAGCTGGTTCGGCCGGAGCTCCGCAGACGGCGGCTTCTCAATAATCACACGAGGGATGCGCTTCCACCCTGTCGCGCGATTCACCTGCTCGGCGAGCCGAAAGACGGTCGTCTTCATCACGTCTTTGAGAACCGCGAATCCGCCGGCCATATCGCCATATAGCGTACAGTAGCCGGTGCTGACCTCGCTCTTGTTGCCGGTGCTCAAGACGAGCCAACCGAACTTGTTTGAAAGAGCCATCAAATAGTTCCCGCGAATCCTTGCTTGAAGATTTTCTTCAGCGACGTCCGGATTTGCTCCCTTGAAGGCCCCCTTGAGGGTTTCCTTGTAAGCATTAAACACGTTGGTGAGTGGAATCGTCAGCAGCTCGATCCCGAGGTTTTTTCCAAGCTGTTCCGAATCCTCCACACTCCCAGGCGACGAGAACTCCGATGGCATCAACACGCCAACGACGTTCTCGCTTCCAAGTGCATCAACAGCGACGCATGCTGTCAGCGCGGAATCGATGCCGCCGCTCAGTCCAAGCACGACCTTTTTGAATCCATTCTTGTGAACGTAATCGCGTGTGCCGACAACAAGGGCGCGATAAATCTCCGCATCTTCCGACAAGGGAGCGGGGAGAGGCGGGCTGGAAATTCGGTCAGGCGACCGTTTTCTCGAAGCGAGACCGAAGATCTCTCCGGAGCTTGCCGTGATTCTCTGCTGCCGCCGGCGAGGATCATGCAACCGTTTTCGAAAAACGGATTCAATATCGAGGTCGACAACGACCAGATCCTCCTCGAACTGTTTGCCGCGTGCGATCAGGACTCCATTTTCGTCAAAAACCAGACTGTCGCCGTCGAATACGAGTTCGTCCTGACCTCCCACCAGGTTGTTGTAGGCGACGATGACGGTATTATCCCCAGCCCGTGTTGCCAGCATCCTTTCGCGCCACTGGCGCTTTCCGGCGTGGTAAGGCGAAGAGGAAATGTTGATGACTACCTCGGCGCCTCCGGAAAGGGCCTGCGTAAAGACCGGACCATCGGGATACCAGATGTCTTCACAAATGCTGACGCCGATGGTGGCGCCGTCCATCTGCAGCACAGGGCACCGGTTTCCCGGTTGAAAATACCGAAATTCATCGAAAACTCCGTAATTCGGGAGATAGATCTTATGGTACGTCGTTACCAGCGCGCCGTTCTGAGCGATAGCTGCCGCGTTGAAAATGTCGTCTTGCCGATCGACGAACCCGATGATCGCGGTGATGTCTTGTGTCCGAGCGACGACGGTTTGGAGGGCAGCCAGATTCGCGTCGATGAATTGTGGTTTCAGCAGCAGATCTTCAGGCGGATACCCTGTCAGCGCGAGTTCTGGAAACGTGATGATGTCCGCGCCGGCATCGCGCGCTCGATCGATCCATTCGACAATTTTTTTGGCATTTCCCTCGATGTCGCCGACCACGACATTGATCTGGGCCATCGCCAAACGCAATTGAGCAGGCTGTTTCATGAAGGTGAAGCGCTAAAAACTAATGCCACGGCTATCGTAACAGAATGTTAAATATTCCAGCCAGAAGGGACGCCAGTTTGAATGGTGTGATCGGCTAAGACGCACGTCCATCAAGGGTTTTGCGACTATTTACAAAACGATAATGATGTGGTCCAATGCCAAACTTTCGTGCAGGAGGTACGCATGGCTCGCCTTGCGAAAGACGTCATTATTATTTCGCACCCCGTTCGAACTTTTCCTAACGGTGATTATTTTTACGTTGAACTTTCCCGGCGTCATAACCGCTATAACTGTCTCCTCAAAATGGCCAGAGATGGAAACCCAACGAAATCCGTTATGGTCGTACGGGCCCAGGGAAAAACAATCCGTGAAGCGGAAGACGACTGCTATCGCAAGGCGCTCGAACGTTGTCCCGGTTTTCCAAGGCCGCCATACCTCAAACGAGGATCTCGAACGGCACGCGTGGTATCAACTTTCCCACTGGATTGCTTGAAAGAACCAGTTGAGGTTTAACTGATCACATCGATCTCGTTCAGGGGATGGATCCGCCTCGCGCAAATCCTTGGATTCGCGGTTTGTGCTAAAAATTCAAAACCGGCAGCGAAATTGCACGTCTTTTAGCTAGCAGAAGTTGAACTCGCTAGGGGAGGACCAAACCATGGCTTTGAAGAAGCTCCGGATGATTTGCGCCGGTGGAGATAAGACGCTGGCAGAATGGGACACGGACACCGTTACTGCTCAACGCCTTACAGAAATCGAAACCGAGTTCAAAGAGAAGATGGCACAGGGCTGGTTTGCAGCCGATATTTCTGACAAGCGTGATGTTCTCATTCGTGAATTTGATCCGAACGCTGAGATTCTCTTGATCCCAAGGGTTCAAGGCGGCTTATAAGCAGTAACGATCAAATATTTAGAGGCAACAGTCATGCCCACGCGGATTCAGGAAAATTTTCCCTTGCAGCGGCTGGATGTCTTTTCACATCCGACACAGGACGACTACGAAAGGGCAAAAGAAAAAGCCCGACTCCTGCTGCACCAGGTGCTTCCTGAAAACGCGTGGTCAGAGTTGGAGGAAAAGGGAGTGATCCGGCTGACCGGTAAACGAGGAAGCTACGTGATCTCGCCCTATTCACAAACTGAGATTCGCGATGTCACGTCCGGCCGTTGCGTCGCATATGCGTGCCTTCAACTTTCAATACCCGCACCGACGTATGATCGAATGGTCGCCGAATATCTTCTGATTCGAAACGCGGAAGATGTTTATTGGAAAACTGCGAACATCTTCTCTCGTAGCGGAAATGAGTTCAGTATTGCGACTCTGTTCCTGATCGCATTCGACATTGCTCTGTTCGTCAATCTTCTGCTGGAAGTTTTGACAGTCTCCTGAACGGAATCGAGTAGCCCAAACGCAACAAACCGTCGGGGCTCACGTCATCAACGGAACCCCGACGGTTTGTCCACCACCCTACCTTCCACCTGCTGGTCCAATCTTGCGGTGGATTATAAGGACGGTAACACTAGTGCAAACGGCACTCCAAAGCCGTCCATAATCCAGTCAATGACTTGCCGGCACTCTGTCCTTCACAAATTCATAAAACAGAATAAAGTTCTACAAAATCCCAAAAAACGCATATGGTCGCGGTATTCAACCTGCGACGAAAACAGCGAGAGGAGATCCATGCCTAATCAAAAAAGCCGCAAGAAAAAAGCTGGTGTGAATAAGAACAAGAAACTGCGGGCCATGAGAGCGAAAGAAGCAGCAGCAAAACCCAGGACTGCGCGGACAGCTACCGGAAAATCATCCGGCCGCCATTCCAAATTCGAGCGGACACAGGATAGGCCGGGAGCGATGGCACGCGCCTAAAAAAATTGTTGCGTGACATTGAAAGACGGTCTCATACTTACGTTCACCTCGTTTGTACCGTCTGACTATGTCGTCTGACTTCCGAAACAATTCTGCAAGAGGAGTCGCTCATGGCGCAGGTCAAAGAAAGTTTCATTCCTAATCCTCATCTTCGCGGTGAAATCATGTCTCGCTGGCAATTGTTGAGTAACTCTGAAGTCGAAGAAAGTTGTGTCGACCGATCCAAGCTCATCACGTTCGTCGAGAACCGGTACGGCTTCGTGCGGCGTCGTGCGGAGCAGGAAGTCCAACTCTTCTACCTCGAGTTCCAGCACCGTCTCCGTCTAGCCGCCTGACCTGCGTGATACGATAGGGCCTCTTTTGAAAATTGATAACGAGGCCCTATGAAAGAAATACTGCAAAAAACATCCGCGCGCCCTTTAACGGGTGCAGAGTATCTGGAAAGTCTTCGCGATGGCCGCGAGATCTGGCTCTATGGCGAACGCGTGAAGGACGTCACCACGCACCCCGGATTTCGCAATACCGCACGGATGATTGCCCGCCTGTATGACGCACTGCACGATCCCAAAACGAAGGATACACTCACCACCGAGACCGACACTGGTTCGGGCAGCTTCACGCACCGTTTTTTTAAAGCACCGATGAGCGCGGAGGAGCAACTCAAGGCGCGCGATGCGATCGCAGAGTGGTGCCGGCTCACCTATGGTTGGCTCGGCCGCTCGCCCGACTACAAGGCGTCATTCCTTGGAACGCTCGGGGCAAACTCCGGCTTCTATGCACCGTACGAAGCAAACGCCAGGGCGTGGTACAAGAAGGCGCAGGAACGGGTCCTGTTTCTCAATCACGCAATCATTCATCCGCCGATCGACCGCGATCGCCCGATCCATGAGCGTGCGGAGGCCTGCGTCCATGTTGTAAAGGAGGGCGACCAGGGAATATGGGTCAGCGGAGCGAAGATCGTCGCGACCGGCTCTGCGCTGACTCATGCCACATTCGTTGCGCATCACGGATTGATTCCCGTTCAAGACAAGCGTTACGCCTGTGTGTTCATGGTTCCGATGAACGCGCCCGGTGTAAAACTGATCTCGCGCGCTTCGTACGAGAATACGGCCGCAGTCATGGGAACTCCGTTCGATTATCCGCTTTCCAGCCGCCTCGATGAGAACGATGCGATCTTCATTCTCGACAACACACTCGTCCCCTGGGAAGACGTGTTCGTCTATGGCGATGTCGAAACCGCGAACAATTTCTTTCCGAAAACCGGTTTCATTACTCGCGCACTGCTGCAAGGCTGTACGCGACTTGCAGTGAAGCTCGAGTTCATTGCCGGCCTCATGATGAAAGCACTGGACGCGACGGGAACGAAAGATTACCGCGGACAGCAGGTCCGCGTCGGTGAGGTCATCGCATACCGCAATCTCTTCTGGAGTCTTTCGGAAGCGATGGCGCGCGATGCGGCGCCGTGGGTGAATGGCGCTGTGCTCCCCAACTATGAAGCGTCCACCGCATATCACGTGTTCGGCGCGACGTTCTATCCCATCATCAGGAATTTGATAGAGCAGAGCGTAACCAGCGGGTTGATCTATTTGAATTCGAGTGCGCGCGATTTCCAGAATCCCGAACTTCGTCCGATTCTCGAGAAGTATGTGCGCGGATCGAACGGTTACGATGCAGAACAACGTGTGAAGCTGATGAAGCTTCTATGGGATTCGATCGGCACTGAATTCGGCGCGCGGCATGAGTTGTACGAGATCAATTACTCCGGCTCTACCGAAGAAAATCGCGTTACATGCCTGAACATCGCGAACGCAACCGGCCTGACCGCCCGCATGAAGGATCTTGTCGACAAATGCATGGCGGAGTACGACATCAATGGCTGGAAGGTCCCGGACCTGATCAATCCGGATGACGTCAGCTGGTTTCGCAAGCGCTAGCCAATATGACATTCACGGACGCTCGCTTTCCGCACATGTGAAGTCTCGACAAAGTAGTCCCCTCCTAGGATAGGAGGGGTGGCTGCGCATCAAGAAAAATATCGCGAAGCATCCTTTGAAAGCGCAGACGGGGTGGTCATTCTGGACTGACCACCCCGTCCGTGCCTTTCAAAGGATGCCTTCGGCGATATCTTTTTATGGCACGGCCACCCCTCCTATCCTAGGAGGGGAGTACGCTTTCCTAAACTTCGGTATCCAAATTCAAAATAAGACAGGACCGTGACTTCGTCACGGAGCCGGAAACGGACCAGGAAATCGAAAGTGAGGCCAGCGTCTACGGCGCGTCGGCTGACGTCGCGATTCTCTGGGGCCCGCCGCAAGGCGGCCCACTCAGAACATCTTCGCCAGGTACGTCCCCAGAAAGATCAAGCCAATCAATGGAAGCAACAGAATCACTAGCAGCACCAGGACGACGAGTGCAATGAACGCCCAATCCTTGACGACTTTCCTCTCGCCTACGATCGTTTCGCGATAGATCTGAATGTTTCGGGTATTCGACTTGTATGCAAAGTCGAAAATATCGCCGAACAGCGGCAGTGAGCCGAGCAATGTATCAATAGCAACGTTGATCACCATGCGGATGACGGCGCTTCGTGGAATTCCCCGCTGAGCGGCTCCGAGAATGATCACGGCCGAGACTGCGGCGCCCGCCATATCGCCAACTCCGGGAATCAGCCCGACCAATCCATCGAGACCGATTTTCCACGGACCAATGGCGATGGACTCGTCCATCAGCCAGGCAAGCCACTCCAGCAACGCATCGTCGTTCAGCCGGTTTTTTTTCATGTAGGCCCAGAATACCGGAGTTAGTGCGTGTCCTGCACGAGCGTCTTGGAAGAAGGCAATTGCGATGCGTTCCAGCCGCCGCCGAGCGCCTTTATAAGCAACACGCTGGCAGCCATTCGCCGGACACGAATTTCGATCGCCGTACGTTGGTTATCCAGCAATGCGTTCTGTGCGGTGATGACTTCCAGATAGCTTGTGACTCCGCCCTGATATCGAACGTTCGCAAGAGCCAGCGAACGTTGCGCGGATTGAACGGCAACGTCCTGCTGCGCGCTTTCGTCGACAAGAATGCGCAGCGCCGCCAGATTGTCTTCCACTTCCTGAAAAGCGGTGAGGATACTCTGTCGATAGTCAGCAACGGTTGAGTCGTAGATTGCAATTGTCGACGCCTTGATCGCTTTTCGTCGTCCGGCATCGAACAACGTCTGCGTGAGCGACGGACCAATCGACCAGAACCAGCTCGGAAAGGACAGGAGACTTCCGATTGCGGAACTCTGAATTCCAGTGGAAGCGTTCAGCGTAATCGTTGGAAAAAGCGCCGCCGTTGCCACACCAACTTGAGCGTTTGCGAGGGCCACACGCCGCTCGGCTGCCGCGATGTCGGGACGTCGCTCCAATAAGGCCGATGGAAGTTCAACCGGAATTGCCGGCGGCTCGCCGGTCAAACCGCCGGAGGCTATAGTCAGATCAACCGGCGGCCTGCCCGTCAGCACGGCGATTGCGTGTTCAAACTGCGCGCGACTGACCCTGACATCCAATGCTTCAGCACGGGCGGTATCGAGTTGTGTCTGTGCCTGGGCAACATCGACTCCGGAGGCAACGCCCTGATTAAAGCGGTTCGTGGTGAGCTCCAGGGCTTGCTCGAAAGCGGCAACCGTGGCGTCGAAGAGCTGTTGTTGCTCGTCCTGGCCGCGTAACCCGAAATAGTCGAGAGCCAGCTCGGCATGGAGACTCAGGCGCGCCGTCTCAATGTCGGCTGCGCTTGCCTGCGCGTTCGCAACCTGCGCCTCGACGGTTCGGCGGATGCGCCCCCAGACATCGGCCTCATACGAAAGTTGTAGAGGCAGAACGTATGAGGAGCGCGTGGCGCCGTTCGTGCGCGAGGTTACTACGGTCGCCCCGACGTTGATTTCGGGGAAAAGGCCAGCTCGCGCTACAGCGATCACCGCGCGAGCCGCGCGAAACTGGGCCTCTGTGGCTGCGAGCGTTTGGTTCGAGATATCGACCTGTTCTTCGAGCGCGTTGAGCAGCGGATCCCCGAAGAGCTCCCACCATTTTTCACGCAGCACGTCATCCTGCGGCTGCGCCTGTTTCCAGCCGGCGAGTTCTTTGAAGGACGGTGCGACCGGAGCCGTGGGTGTGCGGTACTTCGGCCCGACGGAACAGGACGCGAAACTTACGAAGAAAGCGAACAAGAAAATGTATCGGATGATTTGTAACCCCGGGTGTCGCAAAAAACGCTCCAACCGGGGCTTATGTCCCACCAGCCCTCCGGGCTGAGCACGCCGGAGGCGTGCAAGAACATTAGCACCGGGTACGCGTTTTTTGCGCACCCGGGGAATGCATTTCCAGAGGGAAAATGCACCCCGAAGGTGGTGCAAGGAATTCGTCTTTCTCATATTCCCGCTCCTGCCCATCCTCTCCGCAATCGCTGTCGGAGTCGGAGTGCGAGGCGGTCCAGATACAGGTACACCACCGGCGTCGTATACAGCGTCAGCAGCTGACTGAAAATCAATCCGCCGACGATGGCCACTCCCAGCGGCCGCCGGAGCTCAGCGCCGGCTCCGAATCCAAGCGCCAGCGGCATTGCCCCGAGCAGCGCCGCCATGGTGGTCATGACGATGGGACGAAACCGAAGCAGGCATGCCTGCGAAATCGCTTCTACGGAGTTCTTCCCCTCGCTTCTTTCCGCAGCGAGAGCAAAGTCGATCATCAGAATCGCATTCTTCTTCACGATGCCGATCAGCAGAATGATTCCGATCAGCGCCATGATGCTCAGCTCAATGCGAAGGGCCATCAGCGCAAGCAACGCGCCAACACCAGCCGACGGAAGCGTCGACAGGATCGTGATTGGATGGATCAGGCTCTCGTACAGAATCCCGAGCACGATGTACACGGCGAGCAACGCCGCTGCGATCAGGAAGACCTCGTTTGCAACCGACTCCTGATATGCCTGTGCCGTTCCACTGAAACTTCCGTGCATCGTGACCGGCACTCCCAATTCTGTTTCGGCGGCATCGATCTGCTGGACCGCTTGTCCAATCGAAACACCTGGCGCCAGATTGAACGAAATGGTCGACGACGGAAACTGTCCCTGATGGTTTACCGACAACGGGGTTCGCGACCGGTCGTAGCGCACAACCGCACGAAGCGGGACCTGCACCCCGTTGCTTCCCGGGACGTAGACGGTGTCGAGACTTCCCGGATCCTGCAGGAGTTCCGGATCGACTTCCAGCACAACGTGGTACTGATTCAATCCCGTGTAGATCGTCGATATCTGACGCTGGCCGAAAGCGTCATTGAGCGTGTTGTCAATCGCCTGCGGTGTGACGCCCAGCCGAGACGCCGTGGCGCGGTCGATATCGATTGAGATCTCGAGGCCTCGATTCTGTTGATCCGTGTTCACATCCGTGAGCGCGGGCAAACTTCGGAGTTTCTCGAGCAGCTTCGGCGTCCATTGAAGCAGATCGTCGAGGTTGTCGCTTTGAAGCGAATACTGATACTGCGCATTACTCGCGCGGCCTCCCACGCGGACATCCTGTGTCGCCTGCAGAAAGAGAGTTGCTCCGGGAATTTGCGAAAGCTTGGCGCGCAACCGGTTGATGACTTGATCGGCGCTGAGTTTCCGCTCATTTAGCGGCTTCAGCGAAACGAACATTCGTCCGGTGTTTGCAGTACCACCACCACCGGCAAATGCGATTACGTTATCCACGCGGGGATCGTCCTGCACAATTTGCGCAAATTGTGTGAGCTGCCGGCTGAGCGCCTGAAATGACGTGCTCTGATCCGCCTGAATCGCGCCCATAAGCCGCCCAGTGTCCTGTTGCGGAAAAAATCCTTTTGGAATGCTGACGTAGAGATAGACCGTGAGCACGATGGTCGCCAGTGTCACCAGTAGCATCAAAGGCTGATGCCGCAATACCCACGACAGTGTCGCTTCGTACTCATCGAGAATCCATTGGAACGCTCGTTCGCTTGCACGATACAAACGTCCGCGCGCAACGTCCCGTTCGGGCCTTAGAAGGCGTGCGCACATCATCGGCGTCGTGGTCAGCGATACAAGCAGCGAAACGCCGATGGCAACCGACAGTGTTACGGCAAATTCACGGAATAGCCGGCCGACGATTCCTCCCATCATGAGAATCGGAATGAAGACCGCAACTAGCGAAAGGCTGATCGACAATACAGTGAAACCGATTTCTTTCGCGCCACGGACAGCAGCTTCGACGGGTCTGTATCCCTCTTCGATATAGCGAGTGATGTTTTCGATAACGACAATCGCATCATCGACGACGAATCCTGTGGCGATCGCAAGCGACATGAGCGAGAGGTTGTCGATGCTATAGCCGGCCAGATACATGACACTAAACGTTCCGATGAGCGAGACGGGAACAGCGACGCTTGGAATGAGAGTGGTTCGAAAATCCCGGAGAAATACAAAAACTACAAGGACGACCAACAGAACCGAGAATCCCAGCGCGATCTCCACATCGCGGACGGAATCGCGAATAGTCAGCGTGCGATCCAGCACAACCGACAATTTAATCGCTGGTGAGATTGAATCCTGCAGCGTCGGCAACTGTGCGCGAACGCGGTCGACGGTCGCGATGATATTTGCGCCCGGCTCACGGAAAACGATGATCGGAATCGCAGGCTTTCCATTTACAAGACCGAGCGTCCGAGTGTCTTCCACCGAGTCGCGAACGGTTGCTATGTCCGACAGAGCAACAGGCGCGCCGTTTCTGAAGGCGATGATGAGCGGCCGATATTCATCGGCCTTCAGCAACTGATCCGTCGTGCCTATTTGCCAGACATGCGAAGCGTCTTCCAGGTTGCCCTTTGGCCGATTTGCATTGGCCCGAGCGAGCGATAACCGTACATCCTCCAGTCCA
>Ga0075434_100005301_pt1 | contig 11729 bp, 9 predicted proteins | sample RhiMethybrSRZTD3_FD_75298 | JGI IMG/M metagenome (GOLD analysis project Ga0075434, IMG submission 75298) | Populus rhizosphere microbial communities from Tennessee, USA - Rhizosphere MetaG P. TD hybrid SRZTD3 | ecosystem: Host-associated > Plants > Roots > Rhizosphere > Soil | place: USA... | reverse complement strand
GCTTTGGTATCATCTGCGCGCCATGACCATCAATCGACTCGGTTTATTGACGTTCGCCGTGGCGAGCTACGGTATCATCGCCGCCGCAACGGCCCAGGTCACGATGGTGGTGCCGTTTCCGGCCGGCGGGTCGAGGGTCTCCAGCGCTTTGCGCGCTCCCCGGAGTGTCCTCCAGAAATTTCGGTCCGAGAGCGCCGGGGGGCGGAGTCATTTTTTCCAATCGTCGATGATCAGACTGTTGCGATTGTGCAACCAGCAGCAACGGAGTGCGCCGAAAACGCCTTTTGGATGAGCAATTAATTAAAAAGAGTAACTCGACGGTTACCGGACTAAGTCAATTTTAACCACTCCCCTATTACCTAAGATTATCCGTGCCATTTCGACGGATAATCGTGTGAGGGGGACATGATCAGCATCAGGTTTTGGGGCGCAGCCGCGGCTGTAACTCCCATCGCAGCCGTCGCCATCATTGCCGGGCTTGGCTCCGGGACGGCGGCCGTTGTCGGCGAATCGAGCAGTGTCGCGGCGCAGAAGCCGGTCGCCATGACGATGGATCAAATGCGCGGCGAATATATGCGCCCCGCGGCCATCCCGTTCCCGACGGATAACCCTTACACCATCGCCAAGGTGGCGCTCGGCAAGGTGCTGTATTTCGACACGCGCCTGTCCGCCGCGAATCTTCTGTCCTGCGCGTCATGTCACAACCCCGCCTACGGCTGGGGCGACGGCCAACCGAAAGGCATCGGTCACGGCATGAACCCGCTGGGCCGCCGCTCGCCCTCGATCATCAACGCGGCGTTCGGCCAGATCTTCATGTGGGACGGCCGTGCCGCCTCGCTCGAGGAGCAGGCGCTCGGCCCGATCAAGACCGACGTCGAGATGAACCTGCCGATCGACAAATTGATGGAACGCTTGAAGGCGATTCCCGGCTACGCCCCGATGTTCCAGGCGGCATTCCCGAAGGATGGGATCAAGCCGGAGACCGTCGCCAAGGCGATCGCCACCTACGAACGCACGGTCGTGTCGGCGCGTGCGCCCTTCGATACCTGGATCGAGAGCAGCGACCGGGCGATCTCGGAGGAAGCAAAGCGCGGCTTCGCGATCTTCAACACAAAGGCAGCCTGCAACAAATGCCATAGCGGCTGGAATTTCACCGACGACAGCTTCCACGACATCGGCCTTCCCAGCGAGGACCTCGGCCGCGGCAAGTTCCTGCGGTCGATCGTGAAGATGCAGCGCGCCTTCAAGACGCCCGGCCTTCGCGAGATCACGCGGCGCGGTCCGTACATGCACGACGGATCGATCGCGACGCTCGAGGCCGTCGTCGAGCACTACGACCAGGGCGGCATCGAGCGCCCCAGCCGGTCCGAGCTCATCAAGCCGCTCGGCCTCACACAACAGGAAAAGAAGGATCTCGTCGCGTTCATGCAGACGCTGACCAGCGACGGTGATCTGACCACGATTCCGGTGCTGCCGCGGTAAATCGGCCGTGGCTGCACCGGCAATCCGCAAATAACGCCGACGCTCGCCGGGTTGAAGCGACGCCTAAGTCATCCGAAAGGAACCGCGCAATGTCGACCAAGTTCGTTCCAAAATCCGGGCTCGTCTCTCTGTTCGTCGCCGCGGCCTTGTGGGCGCCGACGAGCGCGGACGCCAAGGACCTCAAAGCCGTGCGGCAACATCGTGCAGCTTCCGACGTGACGGGAGCGATCGAGGCGCGCTCTGGCGGGCTCGATGCCGCGGCGGCCGTCGTGAGTCGCGCGCGTGCCGCGCGCGTGCGCTTCTCCGAGGCACGCGCCGCGATGGAGCACGGGCTCCTGCTGCGCGAGACCCCACCCAAAATCGATGTCGCGGCCATCCAGTCGCATATGAAGATCCTTCTCGACGACTTGGCCGTGATCGAGCAGATGAACCAATCGCGCTTTGCCGGCTCCGCCAAGCAAGCGAGGCGCCTTGCCGACGAATGGTATCAATCAGGCATGAAAATCCTGGCGCCGCCCGAGCAAGGCGTGACCGACATGCCGCTGCCGATATTCGTGAAGAGCAAGGGCGACGCCGTCGCCACGGCGATCGACCACCTCGTCGACGAGACCGCTGCCAATAGGCCGACAGCCAAAGCGCCGGCCGTGTTCGCCTCAGCGCCCGCAAACGTCGCGGCGCCGAAATCGGCAGCGTCGATGAAGACGCGGCATGTCAGCCGCAAGGCTTTGCTGGCGGCTGCGCCGAAGCCGCTGACCCAGAACGAGGCCAGCCTGCGCGTGATGCGCGAGAGCCTTCCGCTGTTCCTGCCGGTCGCCGGGCCCATGCTGATGCAGCAGGCGCCTGCGGCCAAGCAATAACCGCGTCCCCGATCACGTCAGTGCAGTCCTTGTTCCGCCGCAGCGCGGAGCGCCGCAGAAAAGGAGGAAAGAAGCCATGAAAGCATTCCCCTGCCTCGTTGTCGTCGCCTTCGTCGCCGGCGCCGCCGTCGCGGCGGCCGCCGCCGAGCAGACCATCACCCAAAAAGGCAAGGCCTTCTCGATGACCGACGTCACGGTCAAGAAAGGCGACACGCTGGTGTTCACGAACGACGACAATGTCGCCCACAACATCTATTCGACCAGCGCCAGCAACGCATTCGACCTCGGCTCGCAGCCTCCGGGCAAATCGACGTCGGTCACCTTCGACAAGACCGGGGACGTCGACATCATGTGCGCGATTCATCCGCTCATGAAGATGAAGGTCAAGGTCACCGGTTGACCGGTCGGCCGGTCGCGAGAGCACAATGAGGCTGGCATCCAAGCTCTATCTGGCCTTCAGCATCGTCGTCGTTCTCGCCACGGCCGCCGCGCTCTACGGCATGAAAGTGGTGTCGCAGACGAGCACGCTTGTCGTGCGGCTCTACGACGGGCCACTGATGGCGGTGAGCCACGCGCGCTCGGCGCAGCTTCATTTCGCGGGCGCGCACGCAGCATCGGCCGACAAGGCGACGGTCGAGCGGGAGATGAAGGGACTCGTCTCCGACGTCGGGGTCGTCCGCGACCGGATGCCTGACGAGGATCGCGCCGTCATCGACAAGGCCCTCGCGCTTGCGCAGGACTGGCACAAGGCGGTCTCGGCCGGTCCTTCCGCGGCCGCCGTCAAGGCCGAAACGGTCGATGAGGCCCTCGACGTGATGGCCGAAGCGGCCAGCGCCTACGGATATAACTTCCGCGCGGCGGCCGAAGCCGACGCCAAGTTCGCCCGCATGGCGTTCCTCGGCCTTGTGATCGCGGCCATCCTGGTCGGTGCTGCGAGCGCAGTCATCACCGCCTATTCGATCTCGCGGCCAATCGTGGCGACCACCATGATCATGCGCACGCTGGCGAGCGGCGATTACGGCGTGGAGATCCCGGGGATCAGCCGCAAAGACGAGATCGGGCAGATGGCCCAATCGCTGACCGTCTTCAAGGACAGCCTGCTTGAGGGCGAACGGGCGCGGCATGAACGCAGCGAGCAGCTTCGCCAAGCTGACGCCGGGCGCCAGCAGATGCTGGCAGAGATCGCCGATCAGTTCCAGGACACGATCGGTCACATCGTCGACAGCGTCTCAACCGCTTCGACCGAGCTCCAGGCGTCGGCCGGCAAGCTTACCAGCACCGCAGAGACGACCCAGCGGCTGTCAACGGACGTTGCGAGCGCATCCGAACAGGCGTCCGTGAATGTCCAGACGGTCGCCTCGGCGGCCGAGGAATTGGCAGCCTCGGTGAGCGAGATCGAGCGCCAGGTCCAGCAGTCCACGCAGATCGCCAGCAAGGCCGGCAGCCAGGCGGAAGAGACCGACGCGCGCGTGGCTAAGCTGTCGCTCGCGGCGAACCGGATCGGCGACGTCATAAAGCTGATAACGGCGATCGCCGACCAGACCAATCTGCTCGCGCTCAACGCCACCATCGAGGCGGCCCGCGCCGGAACCGCAGGCAGGGGGTTTGCCGTCGTTGCGCAGGAAGTAAAAACTCTCGCCGCGCAGACCGCCAAGGCGACCCAGGAGATTTCGGTGCAGATCGCCGAGATCCAGGGCACCACCACAGAATCGGTTTCGGCCATCAAGGACATCGCGGCGACGATCGGCCAGATCCAGGCGATCGCAACGGCCATCGCGGGCGCCGTCGAGGAGCAGGGCAGCGCGATGCAGGAAATCGCCCGCAGCGTCCAGCATGCGGCGCAGGGCACCGCCCAGGTCGCGGCCAATATCGGTGACGTCAGCAGCGGCGCGAACGCAACCGGCTCCGCCGCCACACAGGTGCTTTCCTCGGCGCAGTCGCTCGCGAGCGAAAGTGCTCATCTCAAGGGCGCGGTGGAGAAATTCCTGTCTACCGTGCGCGCCAGCTAGCGCTTCACAATCCCCGATTTCGTGTGAGCGGAGAGCTGTGCCTCCGGCGCCGTTCGCCGGGCGGGTATTGCCCTCCACGTATCGCCGCCGCTAAGTAAATTGCAGCAGCCGAACCTCAACCGAAATCGTCCGCGCGCATGATCATCGCTCGACTCGGTCTATTGACGTTCGCCGCGGCGAGCTTCGGCGTGATCGCCGCCGCAACCGCCCAGGTCTATCCGTCCCGCCCCATCACGATGGTGGTGCCGTTTCCGGCCGGCGGATCGAGCGATACGATCGGCCGCGTCATGGCCGAGGCTTTGCGCGGCCCGCTCGGCCAGACGGTCGTCATCGAGAATGTCGGCGGCGCCTCGGGAAATATCGCGGTCGGCCGCGTGGCGCGCGCGGCGTCCGACGGTTACACGCTGGTGCTCGGAAGCTGGCCCACGCACGTCCTCAACAGCGCGATCTTCACGCTCCCGTACGATCCGTTGACAGATTTCGAGCCGGTGTCGCTGGTCGCAACGCAGCCCCTGCTAATTGTGGCGAGACTATCGATGCCGGCGAGAAATCTGACCGAGTTCATCGCCTGGCTGAAGGCCGATCCGGGCAAAGCGACGCAAGGGACGGCGGGCTCGGGCGGTGCGTCGCATGTCGCCGGCGTGTTTTTCCAGAAGGCATCGGGAACGCGCTTCCAGTTCGTGCCGTATCGCGGCGCGGCGCCGGCCATGCAGGACCTGGTGGCCGGGCAGATCGACATGATGGTCGATCTTGCCGCGAGCTCGGCGCAGCAGGTGCGCGCCGGCACCGTCAAGGCCTACGCGGTCACGGCCGGGCGGCGCCTGCCGGCCTTGCCCGATCTCCCGACCGTGGACGAGGCCGGCCTGCCGGGATTCTACGTCGAATCCTGGCACGGCATCTGGGCTCCCAAGGGCACGCCGAACGAGATCATCCAGAAGCTCAATGGGGCGGTCAGGCAAGTGCTGGCCGATCCGGCGGTCCGTCAGCGGCTGTCCGACATCGGCCAGGGTGTCTTCCCGCCCGAGCAGCTCATACCGGACGCATTGAGCGCCTACCAGAAGGCCGAGATCGAGAAGTGGCGGCCGATCATCAAAGAGGCGAACATCAAGGCGCCGTGAGGCCGCCGATCGTTCGCAGGCAAGAGCCGCGGCATTGAGCCTGCCGATCAGCGCGGTGTCTTCAACAGCAGCCCAACGTTTCCCGACAAGATCCGCTTGCCGTCCGCGCCGAGCGCGCCGATGTCGCGCACGAAATCGCGCACCGCCTCGCGGGCGCGGATCTCCTGCGGATAGTCGGTTGCGAACACGATGCGCGCGGCCGGGATTTCGACCAGCGCGGTCTTGACCGCCCCGATGGCGCCGCAGAATCCCGCGGTGTCGAACACGAGATTGTGCTGCAGGTAATGGTCGAAATCCTTCTTCGGCGTCATGCCGTGGCGCGCATTGCCCTTGGTGCCCCAGAAATCCTTGTCCTGGTAGGAGCGCACGCGGCCGAGCATCGAGGCGATGCCGCCACCGAGATGGGCCATGTGGACCGTGAGGCCGGGATGGCGATCGAACACGCCGGCGTTGATCAGCCGGATCGTCGCCATGATGAGCGAGAACTCGCGTCCGACCGAGCGCGCGGTATCGTAGCCGTCGAACTGCTGCGAATGATTGAGCTTGAGCGCGGGGTGGACGAACACGAACATGCCGAGCTTCTCGGCCTCGCTCCAGAACGGCTCGAACTCGGGCGCATCGAGAAAGAGCCCGTCGGCCTCCGAGGTGATCACCACGCCTTCGAACCGGAGCTCGTGCCGGCAGCGGTTGAGCTCCTTGAGCGCGGCCGCGCCGCCGAGCGGGTTGACGTGCGCGGCGCCGATGAAGCGGCCCGGATAGTCGCGCTCGGCCTGCTTGGCCTTGTCGTTGCAGAGCCGCGAGCGTTCGAGGTCGGCCGACATGCCTGACGCGCTGGTGAGCCAGGCGGCGTCGATGCCCGCAAGGTCCATCATGCGGATGTGCTCGTCGAGATCGTAGAGCAGCGAGTGGATCGTATAACTCGGCGCGCCGTTCTCGTCGTAGTGCAGGATCAGGCGGTCGCCGGGATCCTGCCGGATCAGCTCGCGCGGCGTGAAATGGTGCTGAAAATCGACGATCATGAAGGGCGCTCTCCCGGTTACGACGGCGGAATTTTCTTAGTTCGATATTCCGGGACGCGCCAGAGCTCCGCCGTGCGTCCGGCTTTGTGAGCGGCGCGCGTTTGCATGGCGCCGCTCAATATCAGTCCATGCTCGCGCCGCTGGCCCGGATCGGTCCGCTCCATCGTTCGATCTCGCGGACCACGAGCTTGCCGAGATAGTCCGGACCTCTCCGCTCGGGCGGCGCGACCTCCTCGCCGACCGAGGCAAAACGATCGCGCACGAACGGCGTATCCAGCGTATCGCTGATCACCTGGCTGAGCCGGCGAACGATCGGCTCGGGCGTATCCTTGGGCAGGAAAATGGCCTGCCAGACCGTCACGTCGAACGGCAGGCCTTGCTCGTGTGCGGTCGGGACGCTCGGCAAGGTGGCGGCGCGCCGCAGTCCCGTGGTGGCCAGCGCCTTGACGAAATGTCCCTCGATCTGCGGCAGCGATGTCGAGGGCTGATCGCACAGATAATCGATGCGCCCGGCGATCAGGTCCTGCATCGCGGGTCCCAGCCCGCGATACGGCACATGGATGGTGTCCACGCCCAAGGCTGCATTGAGCAGCACGCAGCTGATATGCGACGCCGAACCGGCGCCGGCGGAGCCGTATTTCACGGTCGCCTGGTTCGCCTTCACGTAGGCAGTGAACTCCGGCAGGGAATTCGCCGGGAAATTTTTCGGCGTGATGAGCGTCCGTGGGGACTCGACCACGAGGCTTGCGGGAGTGAAATCGGTGACCGTGTTGTAGGGCGGTCTCTTGTAAAGCAATTGGCTCCAGACGTGAGTGCCGCTGTTGCCGATCACGAACTGGTATCCATCGGGAGCCGCTTTGGCGACGCGGAGCGAGCCGACCGTCCCGCCGGCGCCGCTCGGGTTCTCGACCACCACCTGCTTGCCGAGGATCTCGCTCATCTGCGCGGCCATGATGCGGCCGGCCACGTCGCTGGGGCCGCCGGGCGCAAACGGAACCACCAAGGTCAGCGGCCTGTTGGGCCAGTCCTGCGCCTGGAGCAGAGACGCGACCAGCAGCGCCGAAATCGCAGAGATCATTCCGATGAAGCAACGGCAGCTCATCATCGCGCGTCTCCGATGCGTCATTAGTTACGGAGTTACGGCTCCAGCATGACGTTCGACAAAATTTCCGCAATGGGATAATTCTTGCAATCCAGGCTCCTACGAGGCGAGGACGGCCATGAGCATCGCAAGCATCAAATTCTCCGCGATCCTGTGGGGTCTGGCGCAAGTGCTCAAGGTTACGGCACGCCGCCATCCCGTTTTTCGCGCCCGCCTCAAGGAGCGCAACCTCGTCGCTCAGCTCAAGGCGCGCGACGAGGAGATCGGCCGCTGGTACCAGGTGCGCGACGGCCGCATCACGTCGGGCGCCGGCTTCCACCCCAATCCCGACGTCACGCTTTCGTTCAAGGACGCGGCGCTCGGCGCCGCGCTGCTCACCCCGCCGATCAACTGGCTCGACCAGATCAATGCGCAGAAGGATTTCAAGCTCACGGTCGACGGGCCGGAGGACCTGACGAACTGGTGGGCGCAGACCATCATGATGAGCCAGACGGTCGGTTGGAAGCTCGGCACGCGGCTCACCGACGGCACGATGCGCTACTGCAACATGACCAATGGCGGTCCGGTCTTCGTCTACGTCCAGGACGGGAGGATCGTGCGCATGACGCCGATCGACTTCGACGACAGCGATCCGCTGCCCTGGACGATTCGTGCGCGCGGCCTCGACCTGACACCGCCGCGCAAGACCACGCTCGCGCCGCACGGCCAGAACGCCAAGTCGATCGTCTATTCGCCCGATCGGCTGCTCTATCCGATGAAGCGCGTCGATTTCGACCCGAACGGCGCGCGCAATCCGCAGAACCGCGGCAAGTCCGAGTACGTCCGCATCTCTTGGGCTGAGGCGCTCGACCTCGTCGCGAACGAGATCAAGCGCTGCAAGCGCGATCACGGGCCTGGCGCGATCGCGACGTCGCACGGCTCGCACCATACCTGGGGCAATATCGGCTATTACCTTTCGGCGCTCTTCCGCTTCGCCAACGCGGTCGGCATGACGCGCGTGCACCATAATCCCGACAGCTGGGAAGGCTGGTACTGGGGCGCGGTGCACCACTGGGGCTATACGCTGCGCGTCGGCCAGTCCGAGACCTACGGCACGGTCGAGGACTGCCTGCAGAACTGCGACATGATCGTGTTCTGGGCGGCCGATCCCGAGACCACCAGCGGCTCCTATGGCGCGCAGGAAGGCACCGTGCGGCGCCAGTGGCTGAAGAATCCCGAGCTCGGCATCAAGGTCGTCCACGTCGATCCTTATTACAATGCGTCGGCGCAATTCCTGCCCGGCAAGTGGTTCGCGCCGCGGCCGACCACCTCGGTCGCGATGGCGATGGCGATCGCTTACGTGTGGATCAAGGAAGATCTTTACGACAAGGATTACGTGAAGACCCACACGGTCGGCTTCGACAAGTGGAAGGCCTATCTGCTGGGCGAAGAGGACGGCGTTCCGAAGACGCCGGAGTGGCAGGAGAAAGAAACCGGCGTGCCGGCCAAGGACGTGCGCGCGCTCGCGCGCGAGTGGGGGAAGAAGCGCGTCTATCTCTCACCCGGCGGCTGGGGCAACGGCCACGGCGGCGCCTGCCGCAACCAGACCGGCATCCAGTGGGCGCGCGTGATGGTGTGCCTGACCGCGATGCAGGGCCTCGGCAAACCCGGCATCAACATGGGCAATCTGCAGTGGGGCTGCCCGCTCGACTTCAATTTCTATTTCCCGGGCTACGCCGACGGCGGCATGTCGGGCGACCTCGAGAACACCTCGATGCCGGTCGAGCTCTACCAGCGCATGCCGCAGCTCCTGTCGATGAACTCGAGCTACCAGCGCATCCCGCGCATCTGGATGCCGGAGGCGATCGCGGACGGCAAGGCCGAGGGCTATCCCTGGATCGGCAAGTCGATCGAGCACCAGTTCGCAAAATTCGCCTATCCGGCGCCGGGCCATTCGCCGGTGAAGATGCTCTACAAGTACGGCGGTTCGATCCTCTCGACCATGAACAATACGAGCCGGCACGTGCGGATGTACCAGTCGGACAAGCTCGAATTCGTGGTGAACCAGTCGATCTGGTTCGAGGGCGAAGCCAAGTTCGCCGATCTGATCCTGCCGGCCTGCACCAATTTCGAGCGCGTCGACATCTGCGAATGGGCGGGCCTCGGCGGCTATGGCCATCACGGCCAGCAGCAGCTCAACCACCGCGTCATCGTCTTTCAGGCGCCCGCGATCGCGCCGCTCGGCGAATCGAAGTCGGACTACTGGATCTTCAACGAGATCTCCAAGCGGCTCGGGCTCGCCAACTATTTCTCGGAAGGCGTCAACGAGATCGACTGGGTCAAGCGCCTGTTCGATGCGTCCGACCTGCCCAGCCGCATCTCGTGGAAGGAGTTCATCCGGCGCGGCTATTATGTCGTTCCCGCCGAGAAGGAGAAGCTGCGCGCGCCGGTCTCGTTCCGCTGGTTCTGGGAGAACCGCAAGAAGGACGTGCCGGAATTCCAACCGCTGCCATCGGATTACAACGGCGAATATCTGCGCGGGCTGCAGACCCAGTCAGGCAAGCTCGAGTTCGAGTGCAACAGTCTCAAGCGCTTCAACGATCCCGAGCGGCCGCCCATCGTCAAATACGAGCCGTCATGGGAGGGCCCGCATTCGGGCGAGATGTTCGAGCGCTATCCGCTGCAGATGCTCACCCCGCATTCGAAATACAGCTTCCATACGCAAGGGGACGGCAAGCGCTCGTTCCTCCTCAACATCCCGGATCACCGCGTCAACGTCGAGGGCTACTACTACTGGATCATCCGCATGAACGCGGAGGACGCGGCGGCGCGCGGCATCAAGAAGCACGACCTGGTCAAGGTCTTCAACGACCGCGGCGCCGTGATCTGCGCGGCGCTGCCGACCCAGCGCCTGCCGCGCGGCGTCTGCCACGGCTACGAATCTTCCGCCGTCTACGATCCGATGGGCGAGCCCGGCAAGTCGGTCGATCGCGGCGGCTGTCTCAACCTGCTCACGCCCGAGCGCACGCAGACCAAGTCGACCCATTCGCTCGCTGGCGCCAATTCGCTCGTGCAGATCGAGCTGTGGGACCGTCGCACCGTGCACGTATCGGCCGCGTTCGCCCAGATGGAGAAGGACCGCCAGGCGAAGGAGATGCTCAAGGCCGCGAGCCTGGTGCCGGCGAAGTAATCCGTAGGGTGGGTTGAGCGAAGCGAAACCCACCATGTCGCGGCTGCTCTGCCGGTGGGTTTCGGCCTTCGGCCTCAACCCACCCTACGAATTGAGAAGCGAGTAACCCAATGTCCAAATGGAACATGATCATCGACGTGGCCGAGTGCACGAACTGCCAGCTCTGCACGCTCGCCAGCATGGACGAATATGTCGGCAACGACTGGCCGGGCTACGCGGCGCCGATGCCGCGGCACGGACACCGGTGGATCAACATCCTGCAGAAGGAACGCGGACAGGCGCCGATGATCGACATCGCCTATGTCCCGACCATGTGCAATCACTGCGACGACGCGCCTTGCATGAAGGCCGCCAAGGACGGCGCGATCCAGAAACGGCCCGACGGCATCGTCATCATCGATCCGGTCAAGGCCAAGGGGCAGCAGCAGCTGGTCGACGCCTGCCCCTACGGTCACATCTGGTGGAACGAGGAACTCGGTGTGCCGCAGGCCTGGCCGTTCGACGCCCATCTGCTCGATCAGGGTTGGCAGCAGACGCGCGGCCAGCAGTCATGCCCGACCGGCGCGATGCGCGCCATCAAGGTCGACGATGCCGAGATGGATCGCATGGCGCGCGAGCAGGGGCTCGAGGTGATGCGGCCCGAGCTCAAGACGCGACCGCGCGTCTACTACCGCAACCTCTGGCGCTATTCGAAATGTTTCATCGGCGGCTCGCTGTCGGCGGAGGCGGGCGGCGTCGTCGATTGCGTCGAGGGCGCGAAGGTGCGGCTCACGCAGGCCGGCAAGCCGGTCGCGGAGACGCGAAGCGACAATTACGGGGACTTCAAGTTCGACCGGCTCGATGAGAATTCGGGCGCCTACACGGTCGAGGTCGAGGCGCCCGGACGACCGAAGAAAACCGTCGAGGCGAAGCTCGGCGCGAGCGTGAACCTGGGCGAGATCAGGCTGTAGAGACCGGTCGCGCCCCGGCGCTA
>Ga0075434_100005299_pt1 | contig 11731 bp, 15 predicted proteins | sample RhiMethybrSRZTD3_FD_75298 | JGI IMG/M metagenome (GOLD analysis project Ga0075434, IMG submission 75298) | Populus rhizosphere microbial communities from Tennessee, USA - Rhizosphere MetaG P. TD hybrid SRZTD3 | ecosystem: Host-associated > Plants > Roots > Rhizosphere > Soil | place: USA... | reverse complement strand
GATCTTTGAGGCCACCGGCGACGGCCTCCCCGACCTGCTGCGCCTGCACGTCCACCCCTGGTGGCTGCTCCTGCACGGCTACGGGATCGGCTCCCTGATCACCTGGCCGCTGACCGTCGTCGCCTGCCAAGCCCCCCTCAGCATCCCGGTGGGTGCCATGGTGGGGTGCCCTCAGCGTGGCGCGGGCTGAGCGGCTGGCTGCCGGGGCCGAATGGAGCCCCCACAGCCAACGCCAAGCCCTTGTCGCCGAGGTCCACGCCGTCCGCAGCGTGGCCTGGGCCACCCGCCGCCACCACGAACCCAGCAACCCCACCCGCACCCCGGCGCTGGGCATCGCCTACCCCGGCGGCGACCTCTACCCCTGGCTGCGCAAGCGCGGCCGCATCACCGAGGTGGTCATCCCCGACCGCGAGCAGCGCCTCGCATGGCCGTGCTCGGCATCCCCGGCTCCGGCAAGACCGTCACCCTCCTGCGCGGCGTCTGGATCGCCGCCCGCTCCGGGATGCGGGTCGTCTTCGTGGACTGCAAGGGCACCGACCCGGGGTTGGCCTGGCAGGTCACCTGCGCCTACCGGCTCGCCAACCCGGGCGCCATCGTCGGCTTCTGGCCCACCCAACCCCTGGACTGCTGGCGGGGGGATGGCATGGCCATCGCCAACCGCCTCCTGGCCGTGGAGGACTGGGCATCAGAAGGCGGCGGTCTGTACTACCGGCGGATGGCCACCCTAGCGCTCCAGCTGGCCTGCACCCCACCGAGCGGCCCGCCCCGCACCAGCCAGGACCTCCTGCGCCGTCTCGACCTCAAGAAGCTGCAGTCACTCTGGCGGGGCGATGCGACCGCCCAGGGCGACCCGGAGCAACTGGCCGCCGACCCCACCGTCCTGGCCGGGGTCCGGGGCCGCTACTCGGCCTTCTTCCGATCCCTGGCCGGCACCGCCGACGGCTGCTGGGCCCTGGAAGACGTCGACCTGGCCGTGCTGACCATCCCGACCATCGCCAGCCGCACCGACGCCGATGCCGCCGTCCGCCTGGTCCTGGAAGACCTGGGGCATTTCGCCACCCGCAGAAAGGCCCGGGTGGGCGATGACGTGCTGTTGGTCCTGGATGAGTTCTCGGCCGTCCAGGGCGGCACCGACCAGGCCATCCACCTCGCCGAACGCCTCCGCGACGTCGGCGTCCCGGTCATCTTCGGGGCCCAGTCCCCCGAAGGCCTGGGCGACGAACGCCAGCAGTGGCGGCTGCTGCACACCCTCGGTGGGGGACTGATCCTGCACCAGACCCCCAACCCCGACCCCCTCGTCACCTTGGCCGGGACGGTCCGAACCCCCGAGCAGGCCTGGCAACTGGATGGCTGGGGCCAGCCGGCCAGGCCCGGGTCCACATGGCTGACCGGCCGAGGGTTGATCCCAACCAGGTCCGCCAGCTCCAGCCCGGCGAGGCCTTCCTCATTCAGGGCGGCCGGGCCGTCAAACTCTCGGTCCTGCAGGCCCCGGTGCCCGCCCAGGTGCAGGAGGAGGCCAGCGCCCTGCGGGCCGCCGCCCTGAGCGCGGCCGAGCCCGTCTATGTCGCCGACGGGATCGTCGGGGCGCCGCCCCAGGTCGAGCTCTGGCAGCCCCAGCAGGCCGACCTCGACCAGCCCGACCCGGCACCGCTGTTGGCCCTGGCCGCCCCCAGCGACGACGGCCAGACCACCCAACCGGAGCAGGTGCCGGCCCTGCCCGCCACCCCGCGCCCGCGCATCCTGCTCGCCCTCCGCCAAGCGGTCGCCGCCCGCGACCAGCCCAGGATCGCCGCCGTGATCCACACCGGCCAGCGCGAGCAGCCCGATTGGGACCCCACCGCCGAACTGCAGCGCCTTGGGGCCGTGGGCCGGTGGCGGCGCTGGCGGCGCCGGCCAGTGTTCCCGCGGTTCCTGGGCCGGGTCGCCCACCTGGGGCAGGTGCGTCGTGGCTGACCCGGCGGTGGCTCAGGTTCGCCGGCTGGCCCGCCGCCGGACCACCAGCAGCGCCCCCAACCCCAGCGCCAGCACCAACGCCACCACCCCAACCAGATTGGACATCCCGCACCCCTTGGAGTTCGCTTGGTCGACAGCGCCGGCAAGTCTCTCGCACCGGCCATCCCGCTGGCCAATCCGCACCGTGGCCCGGGTCCGCGCGGGGCGCCCATCGGCCTCCCCGCTGCGCTGCCGGCTGGGAACCTGCCCCCAGCCGGCCCGGCCGATCTGCTGGCAGGACGGCGGATAGCAGCCCGACCCCTCCAGGTCAAGGGCGGTCCGTTCCTCCCTCCGGTCCGGTACTCCCGTCCCCTTGGGACGCCCTGCGGGCGCCCTTGACCCCTCCACGGCCGGGCCGCTGCGCGATCCAGCGTCGCCCCCGGTGGGCGCAGACCAGCCGCCCCGCCAGCAGCCAAGGCGGGTGAGCCCCATGCACCACTAGCCAGCCGTCCCGACCAGCAGCAGCCATCGGGGACCGAGCTCCCCATCGAGTCCAAGGAGGACCCGCCATGTCCAAGACCGAGCGCGTGACCCTGGTCGGCAACCTGACCGCCGACCCCGAACTGCGCTCCACCCCACCGGCCTAGAGGTCGCCAACCTGCGCCTGGCCGTCACCCCCCGCACCCGCCAAGACGACGGCAGCTGGACCCAGGGCGAGACCAGCTTCCACACCATCACCGTCTGGCGCGACCAGGCCACCAACACCGCCGAGACCCTCACCAAGGGCGCCCGGGTGATCGTGGTCGGCCGGCCCAAGCAGCGCACCTGGACCGACCAAGACGGCACCGACCACCAGGTCACCGAGGTCGACGCCGAGGAGGTCGGCCCCTCGCTGCGCTGGGCCACCGCCACCCTGACCCGCACCAACGCCCGTAAGCCGAGCGCCCCGTCGCCGGCCTAGCGGCACTGTCCCGGGAGAGGGGCGCGAACCCTGCGGGCAAGCCGGACGCGCCCCCTCCCCCAACACCACCCGAAAGGAGGTGGCCCTGATGTTCTACACCACCCCAACCGACGACGGCGCCATGACCGTCACCTGCGACACGTGCTTTGAGTCGGTCGGCTGCCCCGACCCCTACGCGGCCGCCACCGCCATCACCCACCACCACTGCGACCCGGACGCGGCCATCCCCGGGCCCGACGACCGCGGTCCCGCACCCGACCAGGAGCAGCCGGCGCTGCACTTGGTGGCCGGCCTGTGGGTCGCCTCCTGCCCGGCCTGTGGGTTCCAGCTGGCCAGCGCCCAAAGCCAGGCCGCTGCGAACGCCGGGCCGCCCGCACCCGCTGCCCGGTCTGCCATGAGGTGGCCTGATGCCCAGGATCACCATCCATGTCGGCGGCCGCGAGCCGCTCCGCACCACCATCAGCAAGGGCACGCCGCTCGGCTTGCTTAGCACCGACGCCATCGTCTACGTCGGCCAGGTCAGCATCACCGGGCGGCCAGCCGCGCTGCGGGCGCTGGCCGACGCCCTGGTCGAGGCCGCCGGGATGGCCGAGGCCTACGACGCCGACCCCGATGGCTGGAACCAGCGCGAACAAGCCAAGCGTGAGGCCGACCGTTGACCGACCCCGCTGCAGCGGCCCAGGGCCAGCCCGGGGCCGCCCCAGCGCGAGCCGGGCTGGGCAGCCGCCGCCACAGCGAGCACCCGGCCCGCCCACATCAGGAAGGAGAAGCCCCTGATGCATCAGCCAGCCAACCACACCACCCCGAACGGGGCGGCCAGCCTGCTGGTCGCCGCCCTGGAGCACGCCTGGCAGACCATCCGCAGCCGCCACCCCGAGGTCCCCGAGGCGGTGCTGGTGGTCGCCTCCGGCGCCGAGGGGAAGCGTCTGAATCTCGGCCACTTCGCCCCCCACCGCTGGCAGGTGAACGGCGCCGATCGCCACGAGGTCCTGGTCGGCGGCGAAGGCCTCCAGCGCGGCCCCCTGGAGGTGCTCGGCACCCTACTGCACGAGGCCGCCCACGGGCTCGCCCAAGCCCGTGGCGTCCAGGACACCAGCCGCCAGGGCCGCTACCACAACCGCCGCTACGCCCAGCTCGCCGAAGAACTCGGCCTGAACGTCACCAGCATCCAGCCGATCGGCTGGTCCGCCACCACCGTGCCTGTCCCAACTGCTGACGCCTACGCCCGCCAGCTCGAGGACCTCGCCGCCGCGCTGGTGCTGTGGCGCCGCCAGGAGCACCGCATCAGCGCCGGCCCCCGCTCCCGCAACCTGCTCGCCGCGGCCTGTCATTGCGGCCGCCGCATCCGCGTCGCCAGAGCAACCCTGGCCGAGGCGCCCATCCTCTGTGCCGCCTGCCAGCAACCCTTCCAGCCCGCCGACCCCGACGAAGGCAGCAATTGACACTTAACAGCGTGTTGCTGAAAGGACTCGCCCGGATGCTCCAGCCAGCGAACTGGTCCCTCGACGGGTCCAGAGGCGGACCTGCCGACACTGTCAGGCAGCCCCGGGAGATGGCCGGCGCGGCAAGCGGGAGCGGCGATGGCCACCGTTCAGGTAGCGGTGGGCGTGGAGGCCGGTCGGTGGCGCGTGTGGCGCCAGAGCTTGAGCAGGTTGTGGGTGCCGCACAGCAGCTTCCACTCCGCGTCGCAGGCGGCCAGCCCGCGGCGAGTGAACCGGCGGGCGCCCTGCTGCTCCTTGAGCTGGCCGAAGACCGGCTCCACGGTCTGCTTGCGCTTGGCGTAGCACGCCTTGCCGTCCTGGCTGGACAGCTTGGCGAACATCGCGGCGCGCAACCCGTGGCTTCGCGACGCCGATGGCTTTCCATCCTTGCGGGGCTTGCCGGTGCGGCCGGTCTTGGACGGCCAGATCAGCAGCTCGGGCGCGTCCGGGATCGAGGTGAGGTTGGCGATCGACCAGTAGCCGGAGTCGGCCAGCAGCCGCTCGGGCCGCTCATGGATGTCGGCGGCGCCAAGGGTCTGGTCGGCGGCTTGCAGCATGGGGGCCAGCTGTTGCAGGTCGTTGGCCTCTCGCGTCAGCTCGGCGGCGACCACGATCTGGCTTTCGGTGACCATGGCCTGGGCGTTGTAGCCCTGCACGGTGCCGTTTCTGGTGTGCAGGAAGCGGCTGTCGGGGTCGGTCACGTTGGCGGCGGCCTTGGGGTTGGGCGCCTCATCCTGGCGGCGCGGCTTGATGTGGGCGCGGGGTTGCTGGCCGCGGGCCCGGGCCGCCGCGGCCAGCTCCGCGACGCGAGTCTGGTAGCGGCGCTGGCGTTCGGCCGCCTCGGCCTCCAGCCGTGCCTTGGCCTGCTGCAACCGGGCCAGCCGGCCGCTGGGGCTGGCCAGCTCGGCGGGGAGCTCGTCCCCGCGCAGGCTGCCGTGCTGGCGGTCCTCGGCCTGGTCGGCCTCGGTCGCCTCCCGCAGGATCTTGGCCACCTCGTCCTGGAGCTTGGCCAGGGTGCGGTTGGCCTTGTCGGCGGCGTTGGCGGCCACCTTGGTCCCGTCCAACGCCACCACACCGAGCCGGACCAGCCCCGCCGCGGCGCACAGCTGCAGCGAGGCGACCAGGAAGCCGGCCAGGGCCTGCTGGTGGCGGACCCGGAAGCGGGCGATGGTCACGTGGTCAGGGAGCTGGTTGCCGGCCAGCACCCGGAAGGCGAGGTCCTCTCGGCAGCGCCGTTCGATCTGCCGGGAGGAGCGCACCCCGACCGCGTAGGCGTACAGCAGCACACCCAGCAGCGCCTTGGGGTCGTAGGCCGGGTGACCGTGCCCGTCGGCCCGATAGCAGCGCAGGAACGCTGTAGGTCGAGCTGGTCGACCACGTCGAGGACGAACCAAGCCAGGTGGCCTTCGGGCAGCCAGTCGCGCAGGTTGGGAGGCAGCAGGAAGGGCTGGTCGCGGTCGGTCCGCAGGAAGTTGTAGGCCATGGCACATCTTACCTGTTCGCGCCGTTAGCACCAAATATGGTGGTTCTTACGTGTCAACCCACGCGCATGGGGTCCTGGCTAGGGCCAACCCTGCTCCTCCAGCGGGCTGACGACCGCCTCGTTGAGCACCAGCTCCGCCGGCGCCGTCGCGATCCACACGACCAGCGCCGCCACCTCCTGCGGCGGCAGCGCCTTGCTGGCCGGCGGGCGCCCACCCTGGGCCTGCTCACGCTCGTCCGGCGACCACACCCCCCAGCTGGTGGCCATCGCCCCCGGGTACAGCACACACGCCCGGATGCCGTGGCCGCGGCCCTCGGCGGCCAGCGCCTGGGTCAGCCCGGTCAGGCCGAACTTGCTGGCGCAGTAGGCAGCGGCGCCTGCCCAGCCGCGCTTGCCGGCCACCGAGGAGACGTTGACGACCGTGCCCCCGCCGGCCGAGCGCATGTGTGGGAAGGCCGCCTTGGCCAGCACGAACGGCGCCCGCAGGTTGACCGCCACCACTCGGTCCCAGTCCTGGACGGCCAGCTCGGCCACCGGGGCGGGCACGTCGGTCCCGGCCGCGTTAACCAGCACGTCGACGCGCCCGAAGGCCTCCACCACCCGGGCCACCGCCCCGGTCAGCGCCTCCGCGTCGGCCAGGTCGGCCACCAACACCAGCGCACGGCGCCCAGCCCGCTCGACCTCGGCCGCAGCCTGCTCCAGGTCTTGGCGGCCGCGGGCCAGCAGGGCCACATCCGCGCCGGCCTGGGCCAAGGCGACCGCGGTCGCCCGGCCAAGGCCGCTGCTGGCCCCGGTCACCAGCGCGACCCGACCGGCCATCGGCCCCAGGGCATGCTGCGGCTCGGTCACCTGGTCGTCCTCCACTTCTACTCAGCCACCGACCCCATACCCCAGGCCGACCGTTGGCTACCAGCACTCGCCCCGCAGATCAGCACCCACCGCCCGTTTCCGCAACACCCTGTTAATCATCAACCCGGAAGGACCCCATGATGCACCTTGAGCTGCAACTAACCGACAGCACCGAGCTGCACGCCAGCGGCCGCCTGGACGCTGCAGGCCGACCCTTCGCCGCGATCCAGTGGGACCTCCACCGTCCCCAGTCCGCGTTGACCGACAATGCGGCGCTGTGGGGGACCACCGCGGCCATGCGCCGGCTGGCCGAGCTGATCTTGCAGGCCGCCATCCAGGCCGAGGAGGAGGCCTGCTGGCAGGCCCAGCAGGCCGCCAACACCGTGCCCGGGCGGGGGCGGGTGGCATGAACCCGCTGCTGGAGGCCGCCCTCGCCTACGCCGCCGGTGGTATCCCCGTCTACCCCGTGCACTGGCCCCGCCCCACCCCGGGCAGAGCCAGCCTGGCCTGCTCCTGCTCCCGCGGGTTCGCCTGTGACCGGCCGGCCAAGCATCCGCTTGTCCGCCACGGCGTCAAGGAGGCCACCACCGACCCCGACCGCATCAGCCGCTGGTGGCACCGCTGGCCCCAGGCCAACATCGGCCTGGCCACCGGCATCTGCTTCGACGCCCTCGACATCGACGGCCCAGATGGCCTGGCCGCCCTCGGCGAGCTGCAGGGAGCGGCGGGCCTGCGGCTCCCCGGCCCCCTGGTGGCCACGGGGGGCGGTGGCTGGCACCACTGGTTCACCCCCACCGGGCTGGGCAACCGCCCACCCCAGGGGCTCGCCCATGTCGACTGGCGCGGCCGCGGGGGCTGCGTGCTCGCCCCACCCAGCCGCCACATCTCCGGTCGCAGCTACCGGTGGCTGGTAGGCCTCGACCAGGCGCCGCTGGCCGAGGTTCCGGCCGCCCTGCGAGCGCGGCTCGACCCCGATCGGCCAACCCGGACCCAGCCAGCCGGCATGGTCGGTCCGGCCGCACCCGGCCACCCGTACGGCCCGCACCGTCCTGGCCGCCGAGCTGGCCGCCCTCGGCCGGGCCACCCACGGCCAGCGCAACCGCACCCTCAACCACACGGCTTTCAAGGTCTACCGCTACGTCGCCGGTGGCGTCCTCGACGACCAGGACGTCACCCTCGCCTTCACCACCGCCGCGCAAGCGATCGGGCTCAGTGCGGCCGAGACCGCCCGCACCCTGGCCTCCGCCCGCACCGCCGGCCTGGCCAACCCCCGCACCGTCCCGGCCCCACCCGATCCCAGCCGCCGAGAGGGCGGGGCATGACCGGCCGCTGGACCTACCGGACCAGCGCCGCCGGCGTCATCGTCCTGGCCGCCGCCGCTTTCACCCTCTCCTACGACGCCCTCCATCAGCTGGCCCTGGACAGCCAGGTCCGGCCCGCCCTGGCCTGGCTGTGGCCGGTCGTGATCGACGGCACCATCGTGGTCGCCCTGCTGACAGTGCTGGCCGCCAAGCGGGCCGCCACCCGGGTCGGTTATCCATGGGCGCTGGCCGGGCTGTTCTCGGCCGCCTCGGTCGCCTTCAACGTCGCCCACGCCCCTGACCGATCCGTCGCTCAGCTGGTGTTCGCCATGGCCCCGATCGCCCTGGTGCTCACCACCCACCTGCTCATGCAGCAAGTCGGCTGGCGCCGCGGGACGATGGGCTTGACCGAACCCATGCCCGTACTGGAGGCCGGCCCCAAACCCGCACAGCCGCACACGCCGGCCGATCACCCCGCACAGCAGCCCGCGCCTGCGGATCAGCGCGTAGCGGCTGGCGCACGGGCTCGTGTGCGAGCGGCCTATGAGGCGCAAGTCCAGGCCGGCCAGACGCCGACCGGTGCTGGCCTGGCCAGGGCCGCCGGGGTCAGCGAGCGTTACGGCCAACGCCTGCTCGCCGAATTCACCACCGAACCGGGCCGACCGGGCCATCGGAACGGTGACGGCCAGCTGGGCAGCCACGAGTCCAACGACGCTGATGTGCCAAGGTCGAAGGGAGGTGACCATGGATAGGCTATTGACCCCAGAGGAAGCCGCCGAGCGGCTCGGTACGTCGCTTCGATTCGTGCGGCGGCTGGTGTTCGAGCGGCGCATCCGATTCTTCAAGGTCGGTCGGCACGTGCGCATCGCTGCCAGCGACTTGGAGGACTTCATCGAGGCCGGTCGCATTGAGGTGGGTGCCACGTCTAAGGCCGCGGATCGCCGGGGTGCCTAATGGGTCACGTTGGCAGGCGCGTCCGCAACGGCAAGGTCATCTATCGCGTCCGCTACCGCGGTCCCGACGGTCGGGAGCGATCGAGGAACTTCAAACGGAAGGTCGACGCCGAGAACTACCTGACAACGGTCGAGAGCGCGAAGCTGGCCGGCACCTGGACCGATCCGACGCACGGCAAGATGACGTTCGCTGCCTGGCTTGAAGCCTGGTGGGAGACCGCAGCGGACCTGCGCCCCTCGACCAGGGCACGCGACCGCTCCTACTTCAACTCGTTGGTGCTGCCACGCTTCGGCACAACCCCCCTGGCCGCCATCAAGCAGCGAGACGTGCAGGCCTGGGTGGCCGACCTGCGCGCCCGCGGCTTTGCCGCCGCCACCGTCGTCAAGGCCTACCAGCTGCTCGGGCGGACGATGACGGCCGCCGTCAACGCCGACATGATCGCCCGGTCACCCTGCCGGGCCGTGCGGCTGCCGAAGGTCGAGCGCGAGGAGATGCGCTTTCTGACCCCGGCCGAGGTCGCGCGGCTGGCCGGCATGATCAACTCCCGCTACCGGGCGCTCGTGCTGGTCGGCGCCTACGGTGGCCTGCGCATCGGGGAGCTGGCCGGACTGCGCCGCGGCCGCGTCGACCTGCTGCGGGGCACAGTCGACGTGGCCGAGATCGTCGTTGAGGTCCGCGGCCAGCTCTACACCGGCCCGCCCAAGACCAGGGCTGGACGGCGCATGGTTGGGCTCCCGCGGGCGGTGGCCGAGGAGCTGGCCGCCCACATGGGACCGGTCGGCCCGGCCGATGCCTACGTGTTTACCGCCGACCGCGGTGGCGTGCTGCGGACCTCGAACTTCCGAACGAAGGTCTGGCTGCCTGCTGTCCGCGCCGCTGGCTTAGAGCCTCTTCGGCCCCACGACCTTCGCCACACGGCGGTTGCCCTCTGGATTGCCGCCGGCGCCAATCCGAAGGAAGTGGCCGTCCGGGCCGGCCACACATCAGTGTCGTTCACGCTCGACCGGTACGGCCACCTGTTCGAGGGCCACGACGCCGAGCTGCGCGATCGGCTGGATGCCATGCATTCCGGAGGATTGGCTAGCGTGGCCGGATGGGGCGGTGTTAGAGGGCTAGATTTACGACGTGGCGGCCCGGCTGGGAAAGCTACGCGAGCAAAACAATGAGCATAGGTGCGCCATAGGCCCGTACTCCAGGGACGAGATCCTACGACGAGGACTTCTCCTGTGCTTGCGTTACAGCCCTAAGATTAGCCAGGACTCGACGAGTGCTCTGGTGATCTGGGCCGAGCAGCCGCCGCCGTGCCTCTAGGACTTGTTCGAAGAGCTTACGGGCCTCATCTAGGTCACCGAGTTCGAAAAACAGGGCCGCTAGGTTGTTCATCGTGGCGAGAGTGCTGGGATGCTCAGAACCCAGAAGTCGTTGCTGGGCCTCGAGCACTCGCTGGTAGACGTCTCGGGCGCCACTAAGGTCGTGTTGCGCCTGGAGCACTACGGCCAAGTTATTCATGGACCTCAGAGTGTCAGGGTGCTCAGTCCCTAGCAGCCGTCGGCCAGCATCCAAGACCTGCTCGTGAAGGTCGCGGGCGCCACTCAGGTCGCCTAACTCGTACAGCACGCTCGCCAAGTTACTGATCGTCGTGAGTGTGCTGGGATGCTCAAACCCGAGTAGTTGTTGCTGGGCTTCGAGCACTTGCTGGTAGAGGTCGCGGGCGCCGGTGAGATCGCCTTGGGAGCGGAGAACCCCAGCCAGATTGTTCTTAAAGACCAAGCTGTCGGGATGAACAGGCCCGAATAGCCGTTGCTGCAGGTCGACAGCCCGCTGATATAGGCCTCGAGCGCCGTCCAAGTCCCCTAGCTCGTGCAGCGTCAGAGCAAGATTACTCATTGCAGCAAGCGTATGACCGTGCTCAGTGCCGAGAAGTCGTTGGCGGGCTTCAAGAACCTCCTGCTGCAGGTCGCGAGCGCCAGTGAAGTCGCCCTGCGCACGAAGCGTCTCAGCAAGGTCACCCTCGGAAATTAGGCTCTTGTGACTGATCCGTGGGTGACCTGAGCTGTCTTCCATGACTGCACGCCGTCCCGCCACTAGGTTCCTGGCTGTCTGAAGGCTGGGTTCCAAGGGGGTGGAACGGCGTGCGGTTCAAGAGGGTATGGGCGCGGTTGCTCGGCGTCGAGCACACCGTGGTCGAGCAGGTGGCGTTCGACGAGGAAGCAGGGGCCATCGTCGCCCTGGTGCGGCCGGCCCGCGGTCAGCGCGGCCGGTGCGGCATCTGCGGTCGACGCAGCCCTGGCTACGACCACGGCCAGGGACGCCGACGCTGGCGCACGCTCGACCTCGGGGTCGTGCAGGCGTTCTTGGAGGCCGAGGCGCCGCGGGTGACCTGCCGCCGCCATGGCGTGGTCGTGGCGGCCGTGCCCTGGGCACGCCATGGCGCCGGCTTCACCCGCGCGTTCGAGGACACCGCGGCGTGGCTGGCGGTCCACACCTCCAGGGTGGCGGTTGCCGAACTGCTGCGGGTGGCCTGGCGCACCGTCGGCCGGATGCTCACTCGCGTCGCAGAGGAGACCGGGGCGAGCATCGACCGCTTGGAGGGGCTGCGCCGCATCGGCATCGACGAGATCTCCCACCGCAAGGGGCACCGCTACCTGACGGTGGTGGTCGACCACGACACCGGCCGGCTGGTCTGGGCCGCGCCCGGCCATGACGAGGCCACGCTGCACCGCTTCTTCGACGCGCTCGGCGAGCACCGCTCGGGCCAGCTCAGCCTGGT
>Ga0075434_100005297_pt1 | contig 11735 bp, 8 predicted proteins | sample RhiMethybrSRZTD3_FD_75298 | JGI IMG/M metagenome (GOLD analysis project Ga0075434, IMG submission 75298) | Populus rhizosphere microbial communities from Tennessee, USA - Rhizosphere MetaG P. TD hybrid SRZTD3 | ecosystem: Host-associated > Plants > Roots > Rhizosphere > Soil | place: USA... | reverse complement strand
TACGTGAGCTAATGTGCGCCGTCGCAAATCCTGATGTGTCGATTCCGATCACTGCGCCACCTGCCTGGCGGCACGTACTCGTTTCTCGTGGCGTTCACGTTCGATCCAATTCAGGAATTCGGTGGGCGGTATTCCTCGGCTTTTTTTGGATCCAGGGAATGTACGCGGCGTTGCTTCGAGCATGGGGTGTTTTGACGAATCGGATTTCACAAGCTGCACGCGAGCCTTATGCAGTCCTGATGAACCTGACGCCGAACATGCTTCCGAGGCAGACGGTCGGGTTTGATTTCGTGAGCTGGTATCTGGAAACAACGGCTCGTCCCCAGATAAGAGAAGTGTGGGCGCACATGACTGCGCACATTTCGCAGCCGTGTGTCACTCCTGTTGTCAAAGTGACGAGGCATTATCTTCCCGGGCTGCGTGGGTACCGGCGCAGACTTCAATTTTTATGCGCACTGGTGTGGATGCTTCTGGTCGGTACGCTAAGAGGGCTTACTGGACAGTGGTGGGAAGTCGTAATGCTCGAACAGTTCGTCGACCTGCTTTACGTTCGGCATTTACCTACGAGCGACTTCGCCAGGGCGTACGTCTTTAACAACGCATGGTTCATTGTCCGTCCCATGTGGACGTACCCCGCAGAAGAAGCAGGTTCCAAAATTGATCTCGTGTTTTATGGGACAAATATCGAACTGTTTGATCCAGGACACACGCCGGCGCCGGTGTTTCCGGGATATGCCGGCATGACATGGCAGCACTACTTCGTGTGGGATGAAGTTCAGGCTGAATTCCTCAAGCATCTGGGTATCAAGGCCGCGATGACCATCGTTGGTCCAACTGGATTTGCTGATAACGCAGCTGTCGTGGAAGATTTTCGAAAACCCTACGTCGTGGTTTTTGATGTTACTCCGCAACGAACCCCATCGCTTGCGAATCGTGGGACGCCGCAGCCCTACTACAACGATGAAGTGTGGTCCCAGTTTATGAATCAGGTGCAGACGTGCCTGGCCACGAACAATTTTGTTTTGGTGTTTAAAAAGAAACGGGAGATTGGACGGCGCGCGACAGCACTCTCCCGCCGCACGGTCGAGCAGTGGTCCACCCGTGACGATGTGATTGCGGTTGATCCCGATGTCGCGCCGCAACGGTTGATTCGCGATGCCGCCGGTGTGATTTCCATGCCGTTTACAAGCACTGCACTCATTGCAAGGTCCATGGGAAAGCCAACCATTTTCTATGATCCACTCGGCGCGCTCGTGAACGAACGGCGTCTTGCACACGGGATTGAGATCGCTGGTAATCGGGCAGACCTGGAACGATGGCTCGCGAAACTTCCAAAGCAGCACATGGTGAGCCAACCCGTATCGTGACTGCACGGCCGAGATTGCTGATTACCGGTGTTTCAGGTTTGCTGGGCCTGAATGCCGCGCTGCAGTGGCAAGAAACATTTGAAGTCGCGGGGTACTGGTTATCTCATCCAGTGTCATTGCCAGGGATCAACACCACGCGCCTTGATCTAGAAGATCTGCCGACGTTGCTGAAGTCCGTTCGCTCGTTCCGTCCCAACTTCATACTTCATACAGCCGGTTTGACCAATGTTGATCGTTGCGAACTGGATCCGTCGCTGGCGCGTCGCCTCAATGTACAAGTAACGGAGCATGTTGCCACAGCTGCGCGCGAAACGGGCGCACGCTTGCTCCACATTTCCACCGACCATCTGTTCACCGGGCAGCGTCCATTGTGTGATGAAACAACAGAGCCAAGTCCGATTAACGTGTATGCCAGAACAAAGCTGGAGGGCGAGCGAGTTGTTCACCGATCGTGTCCGGACGCGTTGATTATTCGAACGAACTTCACGGGCTGGGGCAGTTCGGTTAGAACTTCGTTTACAGACTGGATTCTGACGTCGCTGGATCGCGGCACACCTTTAAAGATGTTTACGGATGTCTTCATCACGCCGATGCTCATTAATGATCTTCTCGATTGCATCGTCCAGCTGACGGACATGAATGTCTCGGGAGTTCTTAACGTCGCCGGTTCAGAACGCGTTTCGAAATACGATGTCGGCGTCCGCACGGCGCACCATTTTGGCTACAACGCTGATCGGATTCTCCCGATCAGTGTCGAGGAGTTTCCATTCGCCGCACCGCGCCCGAGAGACATGTCACTGGCGACATCCCGTGTAAGTACGCTTCTCGGCCGGCGCATGCCGACACTGGATTCCAGCCTGGAACGTCTGCGGCAGTTGAGGGACGCATCGTGGGCTACTGCAATTGAACGGGCCGTTCAAACGCCCGTTTCGGGATAATCATGCACGCGCCAGCGAAGGTGACTGTCCTCATGGCTGTTCGCAACGGTGAACCGTTTTTGAATGTCGCCATCGACAGCATCCTTCGCCAGACTTATCGTGATTTTCGTTTTCTTATTATCGATGACGCATCAACGGATCGAACTCGCGAACTGATCCGTTCCTACACTGATGATCGAATCGAACTGATCTGTCTGGAGAAGAATGTGGGTCAAACGGCTGCGTTGTCGATAGGCGTGCAGCGGCTCTCGACGCCGTGGTTCGCCCGTATGGACGCGGATGATTATTCGGCGCCGACGCGGCTCGAAGAACAGATGCGCGCGCTGAACAGGGATCCGGGCCTGGGCTGCATTGGAACGTTCGCCTGGGTATTTCAGAACGATCCGGCCGCGGCAGAATCCATTATCAGCAGGCCTGAGAATCATGACGATATCAAGCGCGCGCTGTTGTGGGACTCGCCCATTATTCACGGCAGCATCATTGTAGAAAAACAGAAGTTCCTCCAGGCAGGAGGCTACAAGGACCAGTATCGCTATTGCGCGGATCTCGATTTATACGATCGGCTGGTTCCGCTTTGCCACACGGCAAACATTGCCAAACCGTTGCTCGGTTTACGCAGGCACGCGGGCCAGGGATCTCAGTCGCCGGTGGCCGTCGAGGAAGGAATTGATATTTACAGGCGTCGCCTGAGCACAGGCAAATACTCGGCCGAAGAACGGCGTGCGTTGCGTGCCGCACTGTCGTTATGGTTCATTCGCCGAACACTCATCGGGATATCGAAAAGAGAGCCGGTCGCTGCTGCAGGCGATCTCATCCACGCTTTGACGCTTTCTACCAGCACCGTGCTCAGATTTTCCATGCCGCAACGTTTTCGCCAGCGCTACAGCCAGCAAACCTGGAAGCTCGGCGAGCGCCGCCTCGGCCCTTCCGAACAGTTCTCCATTCCAACCTGACCAGCAACTACAGTCCTGCTGAAACCAGATCCGAAAGATGAAGGATTCCGACAAGTTTTCGGTCTCGGTCTGTGACCGGGAGGACTGAAGTCTTTTTCGGCCCGTTCTGCATCAGCCTGAGAGCATCAATCGCCATTTCGTCGCTGTAGACGGAAATGGGCCTGGGATTCATCAGGCTGGGCACCGTCATTTGCAGAATGTTCTGATCGCGTTCAAGCGCCTTCCGAATATCGTAGTCCGTAACGATACCAATCAATCGGTGATCCTTGTCTACGACAGAAATCGCACCTGCCTGCCCGGCTGTGATCTGGATAAGCATGTTCTTGATGGAATCATCAACCGTGATTGCCGGGTTACGGGCTTCGGTCCGCATGACATCGGATACCTGCAACAGCAGCCTTTTTCCCAGCTGTCCACCCGGATGACGTTTCGCGAAGTCGTGTTTCGTGACCTGCTTTAGTTTCATGAGCGCTACCGCAATAGCGTCACCCACAACCAGGCTAACCGTCGTGCTGGAAGTTGGTGCCAGGTTCAAGGGACATGCTTCACGGGGAATTTCCAACGGAAGCAGAATGTCAGCAACCTCCGCCATTGTCGATTTGCAGTTCGCGGTGATGGCGATGATTTTTGTTCCCAGTCTTTTCACCACCGACAGCAGAGCATTCAGGTCTGCTGTTTCCCCGCTTTTGCCGATCGCGATGAGAACATCTTCGGGATTAATCAATCCCAGATCGCCATGCAGCGCTTCCGACGCATGAATGAATGTCGCTGCAGTGCCTGTGCTCGTAAGTGTCGCCGCAATCTTGGTGGCGATAATGCCCGATTTGCCCATTCCGGTAATAACGACTTTTCCGGTGGACGCGGCGATCGCACGAACAGCTTTTTCGAAATCGTCTGATATTGAGGCTCGAATAGCGTTTAGCGCCTCAATTTCGATTTCAAAGACTTTGTCGATTTCCTGGCGAATGTTGACGTCAGGATTGGGTACGGACTTCATTCAATCAACCTAGCTCGTTCTGCCGTCCGCGTATTGAGGGTTGAGATCGGCCTGCTCGATTTCTTTGGCTTCGACGAGATCGTACAGGTCCGTATTCGAGAGTTTTACCGCCTCTTCCGGTGGCAAATTATGCCGGTTCGTATATACGAGTGCGTCCGAATGCGCCAGAAGCTGGTCGCATTGATTACAGTACGGAAACAACTTGAAGTATTTAAGGCGGTGAGCGACTCGGAGCATCCGGTACTTGGTTCCGTTCAGTATGTCCAGCACCGAATCATGGAATGCGTTCCCAAGGATGATCTGATTGTTGTAGTCGTAGCAGCAGGGAATCACCTCTCCGTTCCATTGAATCTGCAACGGGCCATTTTGAGGACGTCCACACGTAGTTTTCGTTTCGACGTCGTCCGAGCGTTGCCTGTAGTGGCGGCCATCACCAAAATTATGCGGTTTCCAGATTTCGATCGCGTCGGCTCGAGGCTCCCAGAAACTTCTAAATTCGGCGGTGTCCTGTTCGTTTTCAGGCATTACGAGATAAGACAATTGCAACTTCGGTTTCTTCCGGCCGCGTGCGGCGCGAATTTCGAGAAAATCGAGGAGATTCTTCAGCGTCTTCTCGAAATCGAGCTTGTCCATGACAGCGTTGTATGTTTCCGGCCGCATGCCGTAGAAGCTGACTCTGAGCTCGTCGAGTCCGGCGTCGATCAGCTTTTCGGCTCTGGTTCTTGATAACAGCGAGCCGTTGCTGATGATGTAGGTATTCAATCCCTTCGAGTGCGCATACGCGATTTTTTCCGGCAGGGTGCTATCCATCAAGGGTTCACCGAATCCGGTCAGCACGATGCGTTTTGCTCCAAGCGGTACGACCTCATCGATGCTCTTTTTAAAGAGGTCAAGATCCATCACCCCGTGTTCACGGCCCTTCGTATGTAAGTCGCGAGGACACATAATGCAGGTCGCGTTGCAGTGATCCGTGGTTTCATAGCGTACTTCGGGGTGCTGGAGGGCCGTTAGAACAGGCTCGCGGTCGGCAAGACCACGGAGCGCAATAAGATCAAAACCCTCAAAATTCACACTGCTATCAGTAAGGAGCGCTTCCTGGCTGTAGCGAGGTAGGATCGAAAGTTCACGCATATTGGCGGCTCGAAATATAACATAAGCGCGCTATACAAAACCCCCGCTATCATTTCCGATGGCTTGCAGGAAAGCCTTGATGCTTTCATCGTTTACGGGGGGAATGTAATCCTCCACATAATTCAGCGCCATCAACCAATCCTCATTCCTCAGGTCCGGGTGTTGGCTCTCGAAACGTTTTACGGTGTCGCTGAAATTCTCGGGACTGCTGCAGACCTGTCGCCACGTCGTCAGGCCTGAAATGGGATCCGAAATAGTTCCACCAGGAATCGTGACGTAAACAGGCAGCAGTCCTTGCAGCACTCCCTGAAGAACAGTGGACGATCCGCGATACAACATCACGGCCGACCGCAGGAAATCGTTTTCGATACTCCCTGTCGACCATGTAACGTTGCCGCCGAGCAAAGAATCCGTAATGTTCCGCACAGCCTTCGATGGCGCCCACTTAGGGTGCGCACGGAGGACGAAGGTATACGACGGCATGATCTTCGCGCACTGCGCGGCAAACGTGAATAGGAATTCCATCTCCGACACAATTCCCTCGGGAATCACAAGCACTGTTCGTCTTTCAGGATCCGCCACTCGCGGCGCGACTGGTACATTCCGCCGGAACGTTCCGAACCGAACGGTTTTTACACCGTATTTGCGATGTTCCGAATCGATCAACGCGGCCGTATGATTCCCCAGCGCAAGGACGATATCGGGAACCGACCGGTCACGTATATCTACAAACGGTTGCAGCATTGATAGCTGGGTCGAAAACAAAACGGTGTGTTGGTATCCGACCGTGCGGCATTCACGGTTCTCTTGCTTGGCGGCCCACCAAGCGGATTTCTCCCACCCATGACCTTCATACAAAGTGAGAAATGCACGAGGGCGCCATGTTCTCACCGCTATTCGGGTGATGTCGTGAATCAGACCCGCCTGCGTTACAGCGGGACTCAGAACATCAATGCTGGCCTGGCGCGCGGCGCGGCGGGCAAGCGGATCTCGTGAGCGATACGCATGGCCGCGCAGCCTGAGCGCCGTCAGAATCTGGGAGACTGCCAGTGCCAGGGGAGCATGCATCGGCGCGAGCACGAGTTCCGGCACACGGAACGATCCAGAGATCGAAAAGTGGGATTTGGCGAATATTTTCCAATCACTGTTGTTGGCGTCTCCGCAAAGCAACAACATACTGACATCGTTTGATGCCAGGCGCAGCTGAAGGTCTCCGTAATAAAAGTCGTCATCCGACTTGCGCTCCGGCCCAAAACACCACGTCTTAGCTATCACGGCGAACTGCGCGGCCTTGACGCGATCCAGCTCGCGCTGGAAAATGCGTTTCAACTGAAACAATTTGATCGTCAACCGAATGGAATTACCGGCACAGAGGCTCGCGCGGAGAATCAGCGAACGGCTTTCCATCAGCGCGTGAACTACCGGCATCAACCAGTGTGTGTGCGCTTCCGTATCGGAAAGTCTCGTCGGTGATGGTTTGCCCGTGAGTAACTCCTCCTGAACAGGATGGAGGGGATGTTTGGTGCTTATCCAGGGGATGCAGAGAACACAAACAACGGGAAACTTTGCGCGAAGGTCGTTCAGAACCGCCGTTAGTTGAATCAATTCCCGTAAGCCTGCCATAGTTCCTGAGGTCTTCGGAATTCTTACACAGTTCACGTGATGTTAAGCTATGTTCGCCTATGCGAATGTACCTGCGGCGGAGTTCCTAGGTTTGCTATGGGCTGGGTGTTAACATTCATCAATCAGGGGTCGACCCAATAGTGTCTGCGAGTGGAAAAATCGTTGTTGTTTTGCCGGCCTATAACGAGGCCTCGGTTCTAGGCGATGTCCTTTGCCGTATTCCCCAACGAATCGGCGATATGAGCGTGATGCCTGTCGTGATCGACGACGGATCGTCCGATAACACCTCAAACATCGCACGCCAGAATGGCGCCGTTGTTTTCCGCCATATCACTAACCTTGGCGTGGGCGCCGCGACGATTACCGGCTTGCGAGCTGCACAGCATTTGAATGCGGACGTGATCGTTACAATGGACGCCGATGGGCAGCACGATCCCGACGAGATTCAGTCTCTCGTACGCTGTCTGATCGAGGGGCCTTTTGACGTGGTCATCGGCAGCCGTATTTTGTCCCCCCAGGGCATGCCATTCACCCGGATTACCGCCAACCTTCTGTTGAATGCTGTGACGTTCGCTGTGTACCGGAAGATTGTGTCGGACTCACAGTCGGGTTTTAAGGCGTTTTCACGGAGCGCCCTCAACCGCATGAAGCTGAACGCTTCCGGTTACGAAATTTGTTCCGAGATCATCGGCGAGCTTTACCGAAACAACCTGCGATACAAGTCGCTCCCGGTCAAAGCTGTCTACACCAGATACTCACACGCCAAAGGCCAGCACTTCCTGAACGGCGTGAATATTATTCTCGGCCTGCTTATGCGTCTCATGAGACGCGTCTGACACCGAAGAATGTTCTTCATCGCCGCCAAAGTTTTTTCCGTTCTCCTCGCCGCAATTGCCATTTCCAAGAGCTACGTCGACTTGAGAGCACGTGTGGAATCATTGCAGATGTTCATCTTCTGGGTGTTTACCTGGGCGGCCATCGTACTCGTTGCTTTATTCCCCGCGATTGTCGATTTCCTAATCGCGTCATCACGGTATGGCCAGACAGGTCTCGGCACAGTTTTCGGAATGGGTCTCGTGTTCCTGTTTTTTGTGGTCTACAGAATTTACGTAAAGATGGAACGCGTTGAACAAAAGTTGACGAAGACAATTCAGGAATTGGCATTAAGAGATCGACAGAACGAGAGTCGCCCGCGCTCTTAGGACGCTGGTACTCGGCTGACCATGTCGAGGTGAGCCTGGGCGTCCTTGTAGGTTGGATTGATTTTCAAGGCTTCCTGAAAGTAAGGCACCGCTTCCTTGTACCTCTTCAGGTTGAAGAGGGCCACTCCCATATAATCCCGCGCTACCTCATTCACCGGACCCAGATCCATCGCCTTCCTGAAGAGCTGCATTGCCAGCTCATAGTTACCCTCTCCTTCCATAACGACACCGCCGAGATATAGATAAGCCCAATCCCCGCGAGGATTGATCTTGAGAGCCTCATTCAGGTGGTCCTTCGCCTCTGCGTATTGCTGATGCCGTGCGGCGAGTGCGCCAAGTCCGACCTCGGCTCGATATTTTTCATTGTCGGCCTGAAGGTATGTCTTGCTTGCCAAAGACTTCAGGGATGCCTCGAGATTTGCTTTGGCGAGGTCATCCTGTCCCGCTTTGATGTAAATGTCCGCGAGGTTGTTACGAATATGTGCGACCTCAGGTTGAACCCGCAGAATGCTCGCGTACAGTTTCTCGTCGGAGCTCCAGTCCCGATTACGAGCGAATGAGTAAATCCCGAATGCGGCAATGACTCCCATCATGGGAATCATTGCATTCCTTCCGAAGCGGCTGAGAATCAATCCGACAACAATTGAGACTGCCAGCGACGGGATGTAGAGATAGCGTTCAGCGAAGAATGTGAGGCTTATGCCGGTGAAATTGAAAACGGGTATCAGCATCACCGCGAACGCGATTGCCCACAGACCGATGCCGCGAATTCGTCGGTCGAGTGAAAAAGCTGCATAGGCGGCGATCACGATCAAGAAAACATATAAAACTGTGGACAGAACTCGATCCGTGAAATGCAAAGCGATCAGGTGATACGCAGAGAGCGGGTACGGGATAAGTGCGTATTGAATGTACTGCCCGAACACTCGCAGGGCCAGAGTAGCCCAGTCGAGGAAGCTGGCTTGTATATTCAGGTGCGTTGTGGAAATGAACCCCAACGCCATGAGCCGAGCTGACATGTAAATGACACCTGCGAATAAGAGCGGTGCAACATCCACAGCCGTCTTTTTAAGACTCTTTACACGGCCCTCCTTGAACATGATCAGCACCACGATTACCGGAAGCGTTACGGCCATTTCCTTCGAGAACAACGCAACGAGGAATGAGGCGGCAGACATCCACCGCCACTTTTGCTGAGTTGTCCTCATGAACCTCAGCCACAACAGGAGCGACAGGAAATAGAAGACCGCACAACTTGCATCCGGTGTGCCGGCTGCCCATGCAACGGTTTCGGTGTGAACGGGGTGTGTGGCGAAAATCGCCGCACCAATCGCAGCGGCTGCCGGCGAAATTTGCAGTTCGACGCAGATTAGATAAACCAGCGCGCTTGCTAAGGTATGCAGAAGAATGTTGATCAGGTGGAACGGCCATGGTGCAAGGCCGCCGATCTGAAAGGCCGCAATGTAGCTGAGCGTCTGAACCGGCCTGTAAAAGTTGGTGTGAGCTCCGGCCTCGGGATCAGCGAAAGTCCAGAATGCAGAACTGAACGCTGATGGGATATAGCTCAATCCACGGATCTGCCAGTTTTTGACGATCTGAAGTTCGTCATCCCAAACAAAGCCACCACGCAATGCATTTGAATAGGTGAGAAAGGCGAGGACAACGATAAGCAACAGGTGTGTAGATTTGGAAAAGGCGCGCTGCGGTGCCTGAGGTTTTCGTTTGGAGGGCATGAAGCCGCTAGTCTAGCAGAACTCCGAATCAGCCGCGGATTACACAGATCAGGCGGATTCAATCTGCGAAATTCGCGTAATCCGCAGCTGATTTTGCTATTTCAGGACGGGCAGCGACCGCAAAGTATCGAGGGTCGTTGATCCCGTAACGGCGGTAACCACAAGTGGTGAAGACGACGTGACCCGGACTACCGACTGCGGCGGCAGACCGCCCGTGAAGAATTCGCTGATAAGCCGCGAAACGACCTGGCCCGAATTTAAGGTTACCGCCGTGCTTGAAGTCACCGTGCCGGCAGCATTCATCGCCTGCAGCGTTACCGATGCAGTGGTCGCGCCGGGATTGATCAGTGTTATGCCCTGGAATTCGTTCGCTGCGGTTCCAGATCCTAGAATGTACTGGTCGCTCAGTGGAAACGCGGACAGCGGAATCACGGTCGATCCCCCCTGCGTACTCCGAATCTGCACGTGTCCGCTGATCAACGGATAGTACGGAAAGAAGCCGCTCATCAACTGAGGTACTTCAAACCGAATCAAACCCGTCGGTGGTGTTTGCGGGAAAATCTGAGTCACGTTTCGGGCAAGTTGCTCACGCGGAGGGATCGTGATTAACACGACCGGGCCGACAGCTACACCTGAACCGTTATACAGCTGTCCCTTCAGGGTCACGTTGTCGTTCGAAATGTTGACCAGGTTTACATCCGTCTGAAAACCGTTTCCAACGACGGACAAAGGAACATACAGCACCGCAACTCCTGCCGGCGGCTGGATGGCCAACAAGTTCAGGTTGGTACTATCACCGAAAGATTCATCTGCGATTACGGCCGCTGAGAAATCACCGGAAACGTAACCCCGCGAAGGGGTGTTGAAGCCCGTCGCCATGCTCACAGTTGTTGAGGAAAGAGCGCCGAGGGTAACGGGAACTGTCGAAACAAACTGGGCTTCTTCTGTGCGAAGCGTCAGCGTCCCGGTGACTTGAGATGAATTGGGATTGAAGATGCTCAGTTGCGCGCCTTGGTTTACAACGGGTACGACGAAGCTCGCCAGTGTGCGCGACACGAATGCAACGGATTCCGATGTTCCGCTTCCAGCTACCACCGCCGTCGCCAGAACATCCGGACCTGTACTCTGCACTCGAATACTCGAGATTCCGCTCGCGGAACCGAATAGATCCGATGGAGTGCGCGTAATCGATTGATTGGCTGATAGCGAAAGTTTCACCGGCGCCGTGAGGGCCTGACCAGCCGTGTTGAAAGCATCAATCGTGAGATTCGCCACACTGGACAATGGGTTGAGCAGGTTAATCTGATTCTGGTTCTGCTGATTAACGCCCGTCCAGTACAGGACTTTGGTAATGATTCGCGAAGTCCCTTCCTGGACGACGATATCGTCCTTTGCATATCGCGGAATGTCGGTAGATGGAAAAGTGGAGTCCGGAACCGCTGCACCGATCGGCGCAAGGCCGACTTCAATCGTTGGTTGCGACAGACTGAGCGTGCCAACAACCGCAACCGTGAATGTAATGTCGAACCGTTCGGTGATGCTGCTGCTTCCAGAAACGCCGGAGAAGTTATAGGTCACGTCCGCCGCTCCTCCGTTTGGATTGAGGATGGAAACCGGCGCACCGCCAACGGTGGTTAGCGTCGCCGCGGAGTCTTTAGAGGTAACGGATGCCGGGAAGTTCAGTTGAAGACCGCCGGGCAGATCGCTCAAATGAATTCGGACCCGCGTCGGGGCGGTCTGGCCGAGGTTCGTCGCATCGCTGAATGCGGCCGCGTAACCTTCACGCACCGA
>Ga0075434_100005296_pt1 | contig 11735 bp, 6 predicted proteins | sample RhiMethybrSRZTD3_FD_75298 | JGI IMG/M metagenome (GOLD analysis project Ga0075434, IMG submission 75298) | Populus rhizosphere microbial communities from Tennessee, USA - Rhizosphere MetaG P. TD hybrid SRZTD3 | ecosystem: Host-associated > Plants > Roots > Rhizosphere > Soil | place: USA... | reverse complement strand
GCTCGAAACTGCTGACCCTCACCTGAAGGCTCTCGCCTGGGAGATGCAGACACGAGTTGCAATAGCCAAGGAAGCCTGGACGCGTGCTGAGGACTGCGTCCACAAAGGCCTTGAAATAGTAGATCGCTTTGAGGTGCCGGTGGCGGGGTGGCAGGTCCATGCCACGGCTTGGCGTTTGTACCAGTCCAGGCAACAGTACGCTGAAGCGGAATCACACCGCGAACGTGCGCAGGCAGACATCCGCAAGATTGCGGATTCATTTCCTAAAGGCGAACCTCTTCGGGAATCCTTTCTTTCGGCGGCGCCCATCGCGAGAATTTTGAGTCCATTGGCCGAGAGAAGTCAGGCAGCCGATGGCTGACACGATTCTGGTCGTCGGCGCAACCGGTAGGCAGGGTGGCGGAGTCGCGCGTCATCTATTAAAACGAGGCGTGTTTAACGTTCGTTGCGTAAAACGCCGTACTGATTCCGAACCCGCCAGGATTTTGGAGCAACAAGGTGCTCAGATCGTGCAAGCTGATCTTGAAGATCCCGCCAGCCTTCGGCGGGCTGTCAGTGGCTGCAAGGGCGTTTTCGGCGTCACAAATTTTTGGGAGGCTTATTTTCGCGAATACGATCAGGGTGTAAACCTTATTGATGCTGTTGCCGAAGCGGAAGTCGCGCATCTCGTGCTAAGCACGCTGCCAAGCGCGAAGAGCATGAGCAATGGGGCCATTGAGTTACCGCATTTCGAAACCAAGGCCCGCATGGAGGAGCATGCACAGCTGCGAAACGTGCCATTTACGTTCGTGCACGTTGCCTTCTATTACGAGAATTTCGTGATTTATTTCCCTCCGCGACGTCAGCCCGATGGCAGCTACAGCTTCGGGTTCCCACTGAGCGATGCTTGTCTGGGTGCTGTAGCCGCAGAGGACATCGGTGGTGTTGTAGCTAGAATCTTTGAAGACCGGGTGGATTTCGTCGACAAAACCGTCGAAATCATCGGGGACGAAATGCCAGCCCAAGAGTATGCTCAGATAATGTCGCGTGTCCTGAAACGGGAAATTATCTACAACCACATTCCCAGGGAGACGTACGCTTCAATGGGATTTCCTGGTGCCCGAGAGTTGGCGGATATGTTCGAGTTCCTGCGCGCTTACACCCTGAGTCGACGCGCTCACATTACGCGATGCCGACAGTTGTTCGCGGGCATGCATACGTTTGAACCCTGGTTAGAGGAGAACGTGCACAAATTCGCCGGCCTTTTCGAAGCTTAACCGGCTTGCTGAGACAGGTGCGACCTTGGCCAAGACTTCCGCCACCATCAGATGTGGCTGCACGTCTCCGAAATTAGACCCAAAAACGTCACCCGTAGTCCACTCCCTGTTGGTGCATGTCCTTCTGAGCTGTGAGCAACTCCAGTGCGTTGTGTAGTTGCCGTTTCTGCACTGTGGTTCTTCGGTCGTGAATCCCCACTGATGGCAAGCAGGCTGACAATTTGACGACGTGACCTGTCTCTCCCCGAAGTACCACCAATCGCTACAGACTCCTTTCAGGAAAGCATGCACAATTAGACCGAAACGTCACCGAACCTTCCACCGCTGTTTCCCTCATCTCCCCTATCGTGCGATGAGTGCTGGCAGCCTTGTCGGCCAGAAAACACTTCAGCAAAAGGAAAAATTCTTCCGATGACCTTGCAGAACGTCCGTGCTCTTTCTCACTGGTCGCTTGTCGCGACTGTTTTGCTCTTCCATACTGTGGCCGCCGGCGCACAAGATCTTTCCGATCAGAGTATTGCTTCTACTACCGCTCCTGTAATTTTCAATTTCGTGACAACCCCTGACATCGGCAGCATCGGCTCGATGTCCGCTGATAAGGAAACCGATATATGGGCGACGTCCAATACCAGCTCGGCCTCACTGCACTTTAACGGGATCAATTGGGTAAGAGTGCCCATGGCCAGAACAAGTCGAGTGAACAAGGTCGCCGTTCTGTCGAGCACCAACGTTTGGGCCGTGGGGCAGCAGGTGAATGACAAATTTTCTCAAATCCAGCATTTCAACGGCACTGCCTGGAGTATCGTTACCAGCCCGCATTTTGCGAACGGGGAAACCCTGTTCTCGCTGAAGGCCATCTCAGCCAGCAACATTTTTGCGGTGGGCAACTCTGTAGACAGTCTGAACAATCGAACTCCACTGATTGAACATTTTGACGGCACGAAGTGGAGCATCGTGTCCGTGCCTCATATCACTGGAGGTCAACTCATCGACATCGCGCTTGTGTCGCGGTCCGACATCTGGGCAGTTGGCGCGGTCTCGGGGGCAACACCCGCCGCCCTTACGATGCATTTCAACGGTGTGCAATGGACTCGAGTCCCCGCGCCAACCGCTGCTCTGCTCGCTGTCACTGCGCTTGCCGCCAACAATGCATGGGCAGCGGGAGCGCAACTGGGAGGTAGCACTGTCATTGAACACTGGAATGGCACATCGTGGAAAGTAGTAGCAAGTCCCAATACAGGCACGGCGACTGCGCTGAATAGCATCAGTGCTATTTCGGCGACCGACATTTGGGCCGCAGGGTGCAACGTATGTGGAGACGTGGGCGGTAAAAATGCCCCTCTCATTGAACATTGGGATGGCACTGCTTGGAGCATCAACCCTGCGCCGGTTCAATTCGGTGGTGTCGTAGCAAACACACTGCTCACGTTCCCTGTGAGCAAGCACATCTATGTCGGCGGCTTTTCATTCAACTCCTTCGGGCCGTCATCCGTCATCATGGAAGGATCGGAGTAACAGGGTAAGAGGCTGACGGACAATCTCTCGGCTGACGGGCGGAAGCGTAGTCTCCGTCCGTCTCTTGGTGGCGGCGAGAATTGTCAAGTTCTTATCCCAGAGCACAGAAAATGGACGAAAACGTCACCGCACCGGCACCGCTGATTTGCCTCAGCTAGGTATAGTCCCATTGTCGCCGCGAGCATGGCCTATCGCAGGATCAGAGAACCTCTCGTGGTCACAGGAACTGCTCACACACATTGTGTTCAGGGCGGTTCAGGAGGATTCTCATGCGCGCACAGACTAAGTTCGCTACTCACGCTGTGAAGTTCCTGACGCTCGTACTGGCCTACACGTTTTCGGTTTCTAGGGCAGCTGCGCAATCTGCCGTCCGCGCGTTCCACCAATCGGGAGAATGGTCAACTCATGCCCACGACGCCCAGCATACGGGCGTTTCCCCGGTTGCGTCGCAAAAACTCGGGAAGACTCACTGGCAAGTTCCTGTGGACTTGGCTCCGCCAGAAGGAGAAATCCTCATTCATTACGGCTCACCCGTAATTACAGCGAAGAACACCGTCATTGTGCCGGTGAAGACCGACACGAGCAGCTTTCGCCTGCAGGCACATGATGGCGCGAGTGGAAAGAAACTGTGGACGCTCGACACCGCATATCAGCCGCCGTTTGCTGGTTTCATGCCGGGGTTGGGGACGACGCTTTCACACCATCGTCTCTTCGTTCCTGACATAGCCGGTGGAATCTTAGTGCGTGCGAATCCAGACAAGGCAAGGGGCAATATCAGACATGTTTATTTTTATGGGCTCGAGAATTATTTTGCGAACCCGCAGGTCTATCAACAGGCAGTGAAGATCAATACTCCCCTGACCGCCGATGCTGAAGGCAACCTTTACTTCGGCTTTACGGTTATCGGCATCACGCCGATCGGGCTGCGAAGCGGGCTAGCCCGTATTTCCCGTGAGGGCACGGGAACCTGGGTCTCGGCACAGAGCATCAGCGGGGACGATCCGTTCGTCTCGAAAGTAGCCACCAGCTGCGCTCCGGCTTTTTCGAGCGATGGCCGCATCGTTTACGTCGCCACCGGCACATTTGATTTTGGGTTCGGCTATCTGGTCGCGCTCGACAGCCGTACATTGCAGGTCATTAACAGGGTGCGCCTCACCGACCCGGCATCCGGCCTCGATGCCACTATGACTGAAGAGACAAGCGCCAGTCCTACGGTCGGCCCCGACGGCGACGTGTACTACGGCGTGCTGGAGAATCCATTCCCAATGCACAATAACCGCGGCTGGTTGCTGCACTTCAATCGCGACCTTTCACAAAAGAAGATCCCCGGAAGTTTTGGCTGGGACGATACGGCCTCGATTGTGGATGCGTCGCTGGTGGCTGGCTATCGCGGAAGCTCCAAGTATCTACTCATGACCAAATACAACAATTACGCGAACGTCTCCACTGGCGACGGCCACAATCGAATTGCCATTCTTGACCCCAATGCGACCGAGAGTGATCCCGTGTTTCCTGCGACAAGTGTGATGCGGGAGGTCATTGCCACGCTAGGCGTTACTCCCGATCCGGAGAACATCCAGTTTTTCCCCGGAGCCGTGCGCGAATGGTGTATCAACACCGCTGTCGTGGATCCGTTTACCAAGTCCGTGATTGTCAACAGCGAAGACGGCAACCTCTATCGATGGGACCTCACTACGAACACCCTGTCCGAGGTGATTAAGCTCTCGGGCGGAATTGGCGAAGCCTATACTCCTACGGTCATCGGGACAGATGGCACCGTATACGCCATTAACGACGCGGTGCTGAATGCCGTCGGGAACTAGGATGTTCAGGGCAAGGTGAGTGGCACTCTATGTTCCGCAGATTTGTTGGCGGTGCTTTTGCTGACTCCACTGTGCATTTAGCGCCGTGGGTTTTCAAACTGGCCTAGCAATGGCATCCATGACTTAAAGATCCGGATCGTGCGGAAGATAACAGCATCTATTGACAACGTTTGGGACGGAAGGTGAGGCGGAATGCTCCGCCGTTCGAGATGCGACGAGCGGAATCGTGCACTTCGAGCGGGACTTCGGAAGTTTAGATGTTGAACTAAAAGAGGAGAATCGTATGAGCAGTGAACTGACAACAGCAGAGGCAACGTCTCACAGCCGGAGGTCACCGACATCCCCGAGGCCGGAGCTCGTTAGATACGGCCTGCCCTGCGCCAATTGCAGGACCTACTACTCCGCGAATTTAGCGACCTGCCCGATCTGTGGTTGTGGTGAGCGAATTTCGGCGACCGTGGCGCGCTGAGTTCGCTGCGTGCGCGTGGGCTCCTCAACCGAGTAGCTCCATGCGGGAATTGAGCTCGATGATGGCCTTTGTCTAACCCATCCTGACATTACTGCAGCCAGCCGAGGCATTTGTGCCCGCCGCCCTGCTACCGAACGCGATCGAATCCAAAATTATGGTCAGATCATGGTCCACGAATCCGTGCCAACCGCTACTTAATACGCTTTTTGGCAGAATTCTGGCTTTGCCCGTCCAGCCAGGCAGATGGAACAGTATCCAGACGGATAGTAACTGCGCTCAAGATCGGAGTCCTGCTGGCAGTTAGAGCAAACCAGCGGTCGCCGCAGTCCAAGTCGTCCTCCTGCCACTTGCCCTGAAACACCTTTCCTGTAACCCTGACCGTTCCTGTCTGGTATCTGCGCCTTGCCATCGAGCTACCTGCTTTGCTCGTTGACACGGCTTCGACGTTGCGGACGATAGTCCCCTCAACAAATTGAAGCAAGGAAGATGTTGAGGTTTCGATTTGGTGTGCTTAGTTCACGGCGTCGATTTCGTTGCTCCGATTCGACTTCAGATCAACACGTTCAGCTCGCACACTGTCCACAGATTAAGGCACCCACGTCGAGCAAATCGCCGACACGCGGTGGACGCCTGGTTGGGCGGGTTTTGGTGACGATTTCACCCTGGTGGTCGCCTATTGGACCGGGTAAGCCCGTGCCTGGCGCCACAGCGGTGCGCACGCCCCGGGCGCGAAGAGGCGCTAAGGACATCCCGCGACGTCGTCAGGTACTGCCGTCCATTGCGTGAAGCATGACGCCGCTGTCGCCAGCGACCTAGACCCAGAAGTCACCAAATAATGACCGGCACGTCACTCTCCGCCTTCGCCGTTTCCGTACTCTGGCATCCTCGGGCGGGTTCATTCGTGCGGTGTGACAGCGTGGTGGCTGTCTACTGCGCCCCCGATTTTCTCTTGACTCGTCGCTTGCTTCTTAAAGCGGCACCTGAATAGGAGCACAGCAATGCAATACCTAGCCAAACAGAGGCTCGCGCTACTGGTGCTTACCATTGTGCTTGCGCCAGCACTCATCTATGGTCAGACGGGCGGCACGCTCGACCCCACCTTCGGCACAGGTGGCACGGTGACCACCGATTTCGGGGGCACCGGCGCCGCGGTGCGTACCGTTGCCGTTCAGTCGGACGGGAAAATTCTCACGGCTGGGGTGGCAGGCTTCAACGGTGTCGCCAATTTCGCGCTGGCACGCTACAACAGCGATGGCACGCTCGACGCCAGCTTCGGCACGGGTGGCAAAGTGACCACGGCTTTCGATTTCCCTGGCTCCTTTGACAGGGTGTTTACTGTTGTCCGGCAGCCGGACGGGAAGTTTGTCGCGGTGGGATCGACCGTCATCAACCTTTTCGCAAACTTCGCGCTCGCACGCTTCAACGCCAATGGCACGCTCGACGCCAGCTTCGGCACAGATGGCATCGTGACGACTGGTTTCGGCGTCAGTGCCGAGGCGACATCCGTTGCCGTCCAGGCGGACGGGAAGGTTGTCGCGGCTGGCTTCGCCAATCTCGACGGAGCCCACGATTTTGCCCTGGTGCGCTACAACAGCAATGGCACGCTCGACGCAAGCTTCGGCACGGGTGCCAGAGTGACCACCGCTTTTCCATCGAGCCCGGGCTTTTCGGAGGCCCAGGCGTTTTCCGTTGCCGTCCAGGCGGACGGCAGGATCGTGGCAGCGGGGGATGCCGTCGTCGGTGGAGGCTTCGACTTCGCCCTAGCGCGCTACAACAGCAACGGCACGCTCGACACCAGCTTCGGTACGGGTGGCCTGGTAACGACCGATTTCGCGGGCGCCAATGACCAGGCGGAGTCCGTTGCCGTCCAGCCGGACGGCAGGATCGTGGCGGCGGGAGCGGCCGGTCCCTACGCCAACGGGGGCTTCGACTTCGCCCTCGCGCGCTACAACAGCAATGGCACGCTCGACACCAGCTTCGGCACGAGTGGCAAAGTGACGAGCGATTTCGCGGGCGCCAATGACGTGCCGTCTGAGCCGTCTGCCATTGCCCTGCAGGGGGACGGGAAGATCGTCGTGGTGGGGCAAACCGGCAATGTATACGACTTCGCCCTGGCACGCTATAACAGCAATGGCACGCTCGACACCAGCTTCGGCACGAGTGGCAAAGTGATCACCGATTTCGCGGGCGCGAATGATTTGCCGTTTTCCGTTGCCGTGCAGCCGGACGGGAATATCGTTGTGGCGGGAGGGGCCACTATCAACGGCCGCGCCGACTTCGCGCTGGCGCGATACGTCGGCGGCGCCGTGCTCTCCACGCCGGACATCGACTCGGCTCCCGCGTCCCTCGCCTTCGGCAACGTCACGCAGGGCTCGTTCAAGGACCTCGCTGTTACCGTGCGCAATACCGGCACCGCGACTCTGAACGTCACCTCAACGACACTCGTGGGCACGGCGGCGGGGTACTCGATTGTGGCCGGTGGCGGGGCGTTCAATCTCGCTCCCGCCGCGACCCGGCAGGTGACGCTGCGTCTCACCCCGACCTCTCTCGGTTCCAAGGTCGCTATCCTGAGCTTCGCTTCGAACGACACGGACGAGAACCCGAAGAACGTGCCGCTGTCTGGCACGGGGGTGGCTTCGGCCGACCTCGTGGTCTCGGCGCTGACCGGGCCCGCAACTGCGGGAGCGGGCTTCGCGATCACCGTGAACGAGACCAATGGCAACATCGGCGTCGGGCCCGCGGGGGGTACCTCGACTCGCTACTACTTGTCGAGTGACACGTCGATCGGCGCCGGCGACGTACTCCTCGGCGGCCGCTCCCTCGCGGGCCTCGCACCCGGCGGGTCGAGCGCGGGCGCCACGAATGTGACGATTCCCGCGGGCACTGCCAACGGCAGCTATTTCATCGTCGCCAGGGCCGACGACCTCAGCCAGGCCTTAGAAAGCAACGAGGGCAACAACACCCGCGCCATCGCGATCCGCATCGGGCCCGACCTGCGCGTGTCGTCGCTCGCCGCGCCCGCGTACGCGGCCGCCGGGGGGACGATCTCTATCTCCGACACGACCGCGAACCTCTCGGCATCGAGCCCGGCCGCGGCGTCCAGGACCCGCTTCTTCCTTTCGACCAACACGACGCTCGACGCCGCCGATGTCGTGATCGGGTCCCGGGCTGTGCTCACGCTCGCCAGCGGCGCGGCAAGCACAGGAGCCACCCCAGTCACGATACCCGCGGCGACGGCTACGGGTACCTACTACATCCTGGCCAAGGCCGACGGTGCCAACGTTCTCGCCGAGAAGAACGAGACGAACAACGTCTCGGCACGCATTCTCCGGGTCGGTCTGGACCTCGCCGCGGCCGTGCGCGGCATCGCCGGAACTCCGACCGTCGGCGCGACGATCAGCGTGCAGGACCTGACGAGCGACCCAAGCGCGGTGGCTACGGCGCAGTCGACGACCGGTTACTACCTGTCGACAGACAACCACCTCGACGCCGGGGACATCCTGATCGGGCGCCGGATGGTCCCGGCTCTGGCCGCGGGCGGCTCCAGCTTGGCCTCGGCTCAGGCCGTCATCCCGGCCGGCACGGTGCCCGGGGCGTACTACATCCTGGCGGTCGCGGATTACCTGAAGGTGATCGTGGAGTCCAACGAGAGCAACAACGCGAATGGCTTCCCGATCACGGTCGTCCCGTAAGCCGTTCGTTTGGCTGCGCACGGGCAGAAGCTGCCACTGCTCTCGGGCTACATGGGTCATGCGACCTTTGAAATCGCCGGAGCTATATCTGCGATTGGTTCTCGGACGATGCGTCAGGCCGTTATCCAGTCCCCAAGCGCTGCAAAAGGAAAATGCACAGGTCGAATCGCCCTCACTGAAGAACTGTGCTGTCGATCTCTCGGTGCCCGGCAGAGCGTCGCACATTTCAAAAGACATTGCCGTATTTAGTGTCAAAACGTCACCACCGGGATTGCGTCGGCTCTGGTGACCATCCAGAAAGCTTCTGACAAGCCACTAGTGACGTCCGCGTATCCTGCCGCAGTTTGCGTGTTCCTGCAGATGTTGGAGCGGGAGGGTGCAGCCTCGCTATTCGGTTTGAAACGCCGGAATTACTTTCTCAAAGATACGTTCAGCAAAGCCCTCATCTAACGGAGCGTGTCCCTGCAACCATCGAAAGAATAGAGGACCATTGAGCGCATCAATAAGCAGTTCCGTGTCTGTTCCGCGCCTCAATTCGCCAGACGCAATAGCCTCTCCGATAAAGCGGCATTGCATCTGACGCCTTGGCATCACATACCTCTCCAAAAATATTCCTTGGAGTTTCTTGTCATCGTGGATGCCGGTGACGAGACGCGCCATGGTGACACCGTCGTCGGAAGCAAGGAATTTCGCCACATACACCACATAGCGCCGCAGGCGCGCTAAGGGGGAGCCAGTGCCGGAAACGGCGAGCACTGGTTTCATGTGTTCAAAGCACGCATCCAACAAGATCTGTTCCTTTGAGTCCCACCACCTGTATAGCGTGGCGCTGCTAACGCCAGCAGTCTTAGCAATCTCGTGCGAACCGACTGTCTGAAATCCTTTCGCCCGCAGGAGGTTATAAGCCGCCGCCAAAATGTCGCACCGCGCCTGTTCGCTTCTCGGTCGCCCGGCACGGCGTGACCGGGGTTTTCTCTTGGGAGTTCTCATAGTCAGCTGTCCGAATTACGAAAATAAGTGTTTCGTTGCAGTTTGACAAGCATTAACTGCGAGTGTACAAACGAAACCAGTAGTTTCGTATCAAAAGAGCGGAATGCTCGCAACGGACGCAGTTCATGAGCGGGATTGGAGGAAATAGTGAGAGGCGTCATAGTCGGCACAGGTAAACGCCTCACGGAAGTGGTTCACTGGATAGCGACGCTGCTCACCAGCGGATCGCGCAAGTCACGCGAGTTGCAAGAAAGCAAAGCCAGGCTTGAAGAAGCCCAGCGCGTCGCTCACGTCGGCTACTGGGTATGGAATCTCGATACGGATCGCGTGACCTGGTCGGACGAAACCTACCGCATCTTCGGGCTCACGCCGCAGGAAAGTCCCATAGATTTAGCAACAGTACGTGAAATGATCCACCCTGAAGATCGAGAGTCTGTGTTCCGGACAGCACAAGAGGCCATCCGTGGCGGAGCGCATCCCGACTCTGAACACCGCCTCGTTCGTCCAAACGGGGAAGTGCGCATCGTGCACAGTCTAGGCGATTTGAAGAGAGACGCCTCGGGACGGCCCTACCAAATGTTCGGTACGGTCCAGGACATCACCGACCGGAAGCGGGCCGAGGAAGCCCTGCAACGAACCCAGTTTTATCTTAGTGAAGGACAGCGCCTCGCTCATATGGGCAGCTGGGCATTCAACGATTCAGGCCACTATTGGTCTGATGAGTTGTACAAAATTTACGGCCTGGATCCGACCAATGGAGCGCCCACGGTTGAACAATATCTGGCCCTCGTTCACCCACAGGACCGAGCCTCCATGGCTGAAACTACTAAACGCATGCAAGAGGAACACTGTGGCTTCGATCAAATAGAGCGGATTGTCCGGCCCGACGGGCAGTTGCGCTACGTTCGCGCCGTGGCTGTGCCCGTCGTTGAACAAGGGGTCTTCAAAGGGTTCGTCGGCACCACGATGGACGTCACCGAGCAGGAGTTGCTAACTCAGGAGTTGCGACGGGAACAAGCATACCTCGCGGAAGCGCAAAGTCTGACCCATATCGGCAGCTGGGCATGCAATTTTGTCACAGGGCAAATATTTCATTTATCGGACGAAATTTTTCGCCTGTACGGCTTCGATCCTAGCTCCCGCGCGATTCCATTCGAACGGTTTTACAACGCCACTCACCCGGAAGACGAGCCTGCGCTGAGGGAGAACTTCTACGGCGCAATCCACGCGAGAATGGACTATGACCTCGAATACCGGATTTGTCTGCCCGACGGTACCATCAGATTCCTGCGTTCCTTAGGACATCACAATCCCTCTGGAGAAATCGGTGAATACGCCGGCATCACGATGGATATAACGGAACGAAAACAGGCGGAGAAAGAGCGCGAAAGACTGCGCCAGCTAGAGGCCGATCTCGCGCATATCAACCGCGTGAACATGTTGGGAGAACTGGCCACTGCCCTGGCCCATGAAATCAAGCAGCCCATTGCCGCCTCCATTACAAGCGCGAACGCGTGTTTGCGGTGGCTTGCACATGATCCCCCCGACCTGGAGAGGGCACGCGCGGCAGTAACTAGAATTGAGCGGGATGGAAACCGTGCTGCCGATGTTATGAACCGGCTACGGTCCTTCTACAAAAAAGACACGCCCCCAGAACGCGAGATGGAGGACGTCAATGACATTGTTCAAGAAATGACGGTTCTGCTCAGGACCGAAGCGATCCGATACTCCATAACGATCGATGTCGAACTCGAAGCGGACGTTCCTAACATTCTGGCCGACCGGGTGCAACTTCAACAGGTGTTCATGAACCTGATGCTGAATGCGATCGAGGCCATGAAAGACATCGGAGGCGAACTGAAGATCAGGTCGCGACTGCATCCGGAAGGCCAGTTAGTGATTTCAATCAGTGATACAGGCGTAGGATTGCCGGCGGACAATACCGAGCGCATTTTTGAAGCGTTCCATACGACGAAGCCACAGGGGACGG